>Ga0209543_1000470_pt1 | contig 51100 bp, 42 predicted proteins | sample MesohylFT_FD_187296 | JGI IMG/M metagenome (GOLD analysis project Ga0209543, IMG submission 187296) | Host-associated microbial community of the marine sponge Aplysina aerophoba from Gulf of Piran - sponge mesohyl, lysed by freeze-thaw... | ecosystem: Host-associated > Porifera > Sponge >...
CTGGCCGCGCAAGTTCGACCTCTCCCACTACGGCTACGTCTTCGACAAGATCGAGACGCTGCCCACCAACCTCTTCAACAGCGTCTACGTGACCGGGTCGACGGTGTTCATCACCACCGCCTGCGCGGTGCTCGCAGGCTATGCGCTGGTTCACGTGAAGCCGCGCGGCACCGGGGTTATCGTCACGGTCTTTCTGGTCTCGCTCTACTTCCCGATCCGCGTGGTCTCGATCATCTCGATCTACGAAATCCAGAATGCGCTCGACCTGATCAACAGCACGAGCGGGCTGATCCTGCCTTACATCACGCTCAATCTCGCCATCAGCGTGCTGATCATGCGGGCCGTCTTCCAGCTCGTGCCCCACGAGCTGATCGAGGCGGCACGGATGGACGGCGCCGGCCACTGGCGCACCCTCTGGATGGTCTGCCTGCCACTGGTTCGCAACGGGCTGGTGGTGGTCTTCATCGTCAACTTCGTCACAGCCTGGGGCGAGTTCCTGCTGGGGACGACGCTGACCAACGACCAGGAGGTCCGCACCATGCCGGTGGTCCTCGCCGCGGCCCAGGGCGGCATGGGGCAATGGGCCTGGCCGCGCATCGCGGCCGTCTACGTGGTGGTGGTCGCCCCCGGCATCATCGCCTTCACCTTCGCCCAGCGGCTCTTCTTCAAGGGCCTGATGGAAGGCGTGACCAAAGGCTGACGCCCCGGCGTGCCGCTTCCGGCGCCGCGGCCGGGCAGTGACCCTGCGGCGCGATGCTATACTGCCGATGCTGCAGGGATTCGGTGCCGTGCTTCCAACGAGGGGCTCACGGATGCAATCGCTTGATCTCGCCATCATCGGGAACTGTACCTACGCGGGTCTGCTCGATTCGCGGGCACGCCTGGTCTGGGCGTGCATGCCCCGCTTCGACGGCAACCCGGTATTCTGCGATCTGCTGCAGCCGATCGAGCCCGTCGGCTTCTACGAGGTCGAACTCGACGACCTCGCCAGCAGCGAGCAGCGCTACCTGCCGAAGACGGCGATCGTCGAAACGACGCTGCGCAGCAAGTCCGGCGATGCGCTCAAGGTCCAGGACTTTGCACCGCGCTTCAAGCGGCACGGCCGCCTCGCGCGCCCCTTGACGCATGTGCGCCGGCTGATTCCGATCTCCGGCAACCCGCATGTCCGGGTAAGGCTGCGGCCGGCCGGGAACTACGGTGCCGAGCGGCCGACCGTCACGCGCGGCAGCAATCACGTGCGTTACGTCCTGCCCGACCACGTCCTGCGGCTCACCACCAATGTGCCGGTCTCATTCGTGCTCGAGGAGACGGCGTTCCTGCTGAACCGCCCGATGGACCTCATTCTCGGCCCCGACGACTCCATCGAGCGGGACATCGCGGAGCTTTCCCGGGAGTTCTTCGAAAGGACGGAGGACTATTGGCGGGAATGGGTCCGTTACCTCGCGCTGCCCTTCGAATGGCAGACCGAGGTTATCCGGGCCGCCATCACGCTCAAACTCTGCGAGGTCGAAGAGACCGGCGCCATGGTGGCCGCCATCACCACGTCCGTACCCGAGGCGAACGGAACCTCCCGCACCTGGGACTACCGCTTCTGCTGGCTGCGCGATTCCTATTTCGTCGTGCGCGCATTCAATCGCCTGGGCATCACCCGCACCATGGAGGAGTATCTCAACTACATCCTGAACGTCGTCGCCGCGAGCCCCGACGGCACGCTCCAGCCGGTGTTCGGCATCAACATGGAGACCGAGCTCACGGAGCGCACGATCGATTCGCTCAAGGGTTACCGCGATCACCAGCCGGTGCGAGCCGGCAATCTCGCCTACGTCCAGACCCAGAATGACGTCTACGGCACCGTGATCCTCGCCTGCGCCCAGGTGTTCTTCGACGAGCGCATCGATCTGCAGGGAGATGAGAACCTCTTTCGTGCGCTGGAGCGGGTCGGCGAAGCGGCGTTCCGGCTCTACGACAAGGTGGACGCGGGGCTATGGGAGCTACGCGGCACCGAGCGCGTCCATACCTTTTCGGCCCTCATGTGCTGGGCGGCCTGCGACCGCCTCGCGCTCATCGCCCGCCGTCTCGAGCTCGAGGATCGCGCCGCGCTCTGGGACGAGCGCGCGGAGACGATCCGGGAATGCATCGAGCGCGAGGCCTGGAACGAGGAGAAGAAGAGCTACGTAAGCGCATTCGGAGGCAGCGAAATCGACGCGGCATTGCTGCTCATGCACGAGATTTCGTTTTGCAGCGCCTGGTATCCGCGTTTCAGCGGCACCGTGGCAGCGGTCGAGCGCGAACTGCGCCGCGGCGATCACGTGTTTCGGTATGTCGAAACGGACGATTTCGGGGCGCCGGAGAATGCGTTCAACGTCTGCACCTTCTGGTACATCGACGCCATCGCGGCCCTCGGCAGGCGGGACGAGGCGCGGCAGCTCTTCGAGAACATGCTCGCCTCGTGCAACCCGATGGGCCTGCTCTCGGAAGACCTCGATCCCAAGACCGGAGAGTTGTGGGGCAACTTCCCGCAGACCTACAGCATGGTCGGGTTGATCACCTCGGCGCTCAAGCTCTCCCGGCCGTGGGAGGACGCGTTCTGATGCTATAGTTCCGACGCCTGTCCCCACCGAGTCTCCGTCTTAGGGACAGGTCGAACGATTCCATTCGTGGGGGTACCGCGACACCCATGGCGAATCGCATTGTCGTCGTTTCCAACCGGGTTGCGCCGGTCAACGAGGGCAAGACCGCTGCTGGCGGTCTCGCCGTGGCTGTGCTTGCGGCGCTCCGGCGCTCAGGGGGTGTCTGGTTCGGTTGGAGCGGCGAGGTGGTCGCCGCTCCCGACGAGACCGTAAAGATAACCGAGAGCGGACGCCTTGCCCGCGCCACCGTGGACCTCAGCGAACGCGACCACGAGGAGTATTACAACAGCTTCGCAAACTCCACGCTCTGGCCGCTCTTTCATTACCGCGTCGATCTCGTCAACTTCGAGCGCGGGAACTACACCGGCTATCGGCGCGTCAACAGGGCGTTCGCCCGCAGGCTGGCCGGCCTGCTGCAGCCCGACGACCTGATCTGGGTCCACGACTACCACCTGATTCCGCTCGGCGAGGAATTGCGCCGGCTCGGAATAGGGAATCGGATAGGCCTCTTTCTGCACATACCCCTGCCGCCCCGGGAGCTCCTGGCAACCCTGCCGGTTCACAAGGAGCTCATGCGCTGCTTCTCCCACTTCGACCTGGTCGGCTTCCAGACGGAGACGGACCGCGCTCACCTTCTCGACTATCTGGTTCGCGAGGCGAAAGCCCGGGTGGAGGAGCATGAGGGAGGCGCAGTCGTTCGCGCGCATCGCAGGGTCTTCAAGGTCGAGGCCCATCCGATCGGCATCGACACTCGCTACGTCGAGCGCAGTGCGGCCAGGGCCGAGAGCAGCCGGGATTTCCAGCGCCTTCATGTCAGCCTCGCCGACCGCCGGCTGATCATCGGCGTGGACCGGCTCGACTATTCGAAGGGACTGGTACATCGCTTCGATGCGTTCGCAAATTTTCTGCGGGCCTATCCCCAACACCTCAACCGCGTCTCCCTGATGCAGATCGCGCCCCCCAGCCGTGGCGGCATCGCCGAGTATTCCGAGATCCGGCGAACTCTCGAGACCCTCGCCGGACACGTGAACGGCGAGCTGGCGGACGTCGATTGGGTGCCCATCCGCTACCTGAACAGGAGCTTCGGCCGGCGCACCCTCTTCGGTTTCCTGCGCCAGGCTCAAGTCGGCCTGATCACGCCCCTGCGCGACGGCATGAACCTCGTCGCCATGGAGTATCTCGCGTCCCAGCGCCCGCAGGACCCGGGAGTTCTCGTACTCTCACGCTTCGCCGGTGCGGCCGAAACTTTGCCGGACGCGCTGATCGTGAATCCCTACGACGTGGAAGGCGTCGCCAAGACCATCCAGGCAGCACTCACGATGCCCCTGGAGGAGCGCAGGGAACGCTGGCAGAGTTCGATGGACGTTCTCCGGTCCAACAGCGTGGAGACCTGGTTCGAGCGCTTCGTCACCCGGCTCTCCAAGGCTTAGAGCGCGTCCGTCTTTGCCGGACGCGCGACAGGCCGCGACCGCGGCCCGCCGCTAATGCGGCGCGCCCGCGCAGGCGCCGGCCGCAGGCCGGCTGCCGTGAGCGACAAAGACTCAGAGCGTTTCCGCGTGAAACGGATACGCTCAAGCCCGCGCCGCGCCGGCCACGCGCGTCAACCAATCCAGCAATTCCCCGACCGAATCGACCTGCGCCGCCGCCCGCGTGGCCGAGCCCTTGCCGACGCGGATGCTCACGCCGCCAAGCGCGTTGACAACCTCGAAGCCGTCTTCGTCGGTGATATCGTCACCGCAGAACACCGGCGTCCGCCCGAGGAACGGCGCTTCGTCCATGAACGCCTCTATGGCCGTGCCCTTGGTGTGCTCGCACGGCCTGATCTCGAATACGAACTTGCCTTCGATAGCCTGCCAGCCCTGCGGGGCGCCCCTGAGGGCGGCGTTCACGACCTCCCTGCAGTCATCCCGCAGCAACGGGGCAAGGCGATAGTGCAGGGCGAGCGTGTATTGCTTGTCTTCGACGAGAACACCCGGACGCGCCGCCGCGAACGCCTCCAGCACCGCCCGGACAACCTCCAGGTCATTCCGCGGCAAGGGAGGACGCAAGATCGCGCCATCCGCCCTGCGCCGTTCAAGCCCGTGCAATCCGGCAACGACCGGGACGGCAGCGCCCAGAAAGCCGTCGATCTGCTCGATGGGCCGGCCCGATACGATCGCGACGGCCCCACCCAACGCCTCGCGCAACGCGACCAGGAGCGAAGGCAAGCCGTCCGGAACGTCGACGGCCTCCGGCGTCGGCGCGATATCGACGATGCAGCCGTCAAAGTCGAGAAACAGCGCCCAATCCAGGCACGGTTCGGGCAGAGTCCTGAGCTTCATAGTGCCCATAGGCGCCAATTCCCCGCGCGAAACCACACCTGAGTTCATCGAACAGCACATTCAAGCACGAATAACCCCTTCGCAAGAGGGGGTTATCGCCATTCTCGGGAATGCACGGAATTACCGGAAACGGGGCGATGGTGCCGCAGGAGAGATTCGAACTCCCGACCCATGCATTACGAATGCATTGCTCTACCGACTGAGCTACTGCGGCCCGGTTCCGCGCCGGACTATCGTCAAGGCACGCCGCATTGTAAAGGCGCCAATCGCGGGCCGGTGCCGCCTTCCTGCCGCGACGGTCACTCGGCAGCGGTGCCTGCGGCTGCGGGCGCCGGCTGCTCTTCGTCATCGTCGGCAGCGGCGGTGGGCTCCTGCGGCAGCGCGCTGGTCTCGGCACGGGGGGCTGAGCGCCACTCGACCGAATCGAAGGCGCCGCAGCGATCGCAGACGATCGACCACGCCGGGCTCGCGCTGGCGCAGCGGGTGCAGAGCCAGGCCGGATCGGGCGGTGCCTCGCTCGCCTGCTGGAGACGCCGGCGAACCGCCGCCCCGTCCCCCGTCTCGGCCTCTTCCAGGCGGGCGAGCAGGCGGTAGACACCGGCCGTCGGCCGCTCTGCGGCGGCGCGCTCCAGGTGCCGCCGCGCCGTCCCCCACTGCTTCGCCTCGAGCGCCTGAGTGGCGAGCAGCATCAGGCTCTCCGCATGGCCGCTGTTGTCGGCGACCAGCGTCTCGACCCGCTTCAGCCGCTCTGCAGCCGAGCGGTCCGCGTTCAGCGCGAGGAAAAGCCGGCCGAGCGCCGGATGGGGGCAGTGGCGCCAGGCCTCCGTCACCGCCCGCTGCGCCGCACTGTCGCGGCCCGCTTCCTTGGCGAGGCCCGCGCCGAGCACCGCGGCGGGAAGGAAGGTCGCATCCGTTGACCGCGCCTCGTCGGCGATGCGGAGCGCCTCCCTCACCTCGCCTTGTTCACGCAACGCCCGCGCACGCTCGAAGAGCAGCCCCGCCTGGCGGCGGCGTCCGACCTCCTCGCTCACGGCGCCGTGGCGCCGGGCCTGCTTGACCGTGCCGAGCGCATCCGACCAGCGGCCCGCACGCGTCTGCATCTCAAGCAGCGCCGTCAGCACCCAGGGCGTCTCCGGCCTGAGCGCGAAGGCGCGCTCGGCAAGCTCCAGCGCCCCGGCCGTGTCGCCGGTGCGCTCGGCCTGGACCAGCAGGCCGCGCAAGCCGAGGAACGCCGTTGTCGGTTGATCGAGCATGGCCTCGAAGTAGCCGCGCGCGGCGTGGTCGTCGCCCTCGAGCTGCGCCGCCTGGGCCGAGAGCAGGAGCGTCAACGGCGGCTCCTCCAGCAGCGCATCCGCGCGCCGCGCGAAACGCCGGGCCCGCTTGGGATCGCCCGCCGCCGCGGCAACCAGCCCTTGCGTGAGCGCGCGATAGCCGAGCCGCTCGCGGCGGCGACGGCGCGCCAGCGCGACCCGGCGGGGGCCGATCCAGACGAAGCGCACGAGGGCGGTGATCGTCAGAACGACCGCGGCGGCCACGGCGATGGCAGCCGCGAGCACCCCCGGCGAGCTCTCGACCATGTAGTCGCCCCAGGCGATCTCGACCCAGCCGGGCGGCTCCGAGATCCATGTCGCGGCAGCCGCCACGACGATCACCGCGACGACGAAGGCGATGATGCGGATCATTGGGTCCCGCCGGTCGTCGCCCAGCGGGCGCCGATGCGCGCGTGCACCGTGGCGACGAGGCCGCCGAGCGCCGTGTCGGCCTCGTGGCGCGCGCGGGCGTCGCGCAGCCAGGGCCCCGCGCTGCCGGCCTCGGCATCATCCCCCATCAACGGCTCGACGATGGCGATGGCCCGCTCCAGATCGCCGGCCTTGAGCGCCGCCTCGGCCTCGACCAGCCGACCCTCGAGGCTTGCGGGGTCGATGGCACCGCCGGTCCGTCGGATCGTCACCAGCCGGCTCAGCCTGGTAACGGTCTCGTCGATCCACCCCTCCTCTTCGGTCGCCACTGTGCCACGGACGATGGCATTGGCGGCCTGGGGGAAGCGTGCGCTCAACCCGTCGAACGTCGACACGCCGGTGGCGGCGAAGGGCGCGAGCCGCGCGAGGGCGCCTTCGATCTCCGGGTCCTCACCGGCAATCCCGCGAATTGTATCGAGCGCCGCCGTGAAGGGCCGGGAAGAGCCGAGGGCGGCAGTGAGCTCGCCGGTCGCCAGCACCAGCGTCACCAAGCGTCCGTCGGCGGCGGTCTGATGCGCCGCCTCTTCCTCGAAGCGGGCAAGCCGCGCGCTCACCTGGGCGAGCGCCGCCTCCAGCGCCGCACGCTGCTCTCCCCATGCCGCGAGCGCCTCGCCGAGGGGCTCGCGCGTCGGATCGTCCTCGAGCGCGCGGATCCGCTGCTCCAGGGCGATCACCGCCGCGCCGGCGCCGATGGCGCCATCGGACCGCGCCTCCAGGGCCTCCAGTCGGGCACTGAGCACGCCGAGCGTCTCGACGCCGAGCGTGTCGACGCCCGGCGTGTCGGCCCCGAGGTCGGCCTGGGCAGGCGACGGGGCGGCGGGCGAAGTGTCGGGAAGCGCATCGGCGGTCGCTTCGGCAGCAGCAACGTCATCGGGCGCTGCCGCCTCCTCGGCGCGCGCCGAGGCAATCGTGGGGGTCGCCGGCGGGTCGTCGGCCGCTAGTGCCGGCGATGGCGACGGGGGGTCCACTGCCGGCACTGCCGGCTCAGCGGCGGCGGTCTCCGGTGGATCGGCCTCATCGTCCTGCGGAGGGGCGACGGCCGGGACCGCCGCCTCCTCGGGACCGGCTTCGGCGTCCTCGTCCTCCTGCTCCGCGACGGCGAGCGGAGCGCCTGCGGTGTCGGCAGGAGGAGACTCCGCCGCGCTCCCCCCCGCCAGACCGTCACCGGTCGTCTGGACAGCGGGGGCCGCCGACGGAGCCGCGGGGACATCCGCCTCGCCTCCCGTGCCGAAGATGTCCGATCCGAACTCCGACCACGCGGCGTAGAGGCCGACGCAAACGAGAGCCACGGCAAGGCCTATGGCCGCCAGCAGAGGGGCACGGCGTCCCTTCGGGCGGTCCGCCCCGGCGTCGGGAGTCTCGGGCGCTTCGGGAGCCTCCGCGCTCTCCGACGAGCCCGCCGCCGGCAGCCGCCAGATCACCGTTTGCCGGCTGCCCTCCGGCGGCTTCTCGCCATCGTCGTTGCGCGCCGCCATTCGTCTCTCGCTGCGCTTGCTGCGGTCCGCTCGCCGCCTGGGCCCTCTCTTGCCCATCCCTACCGCCTGTCGCTGCAAGGGCCCGGTGCGAGCGCGCCCGTCACACTGGCGACCAGCGAGTCCTGTCGCGGCGCGGCGGCCACAGAGATACGCTGCCAAGAAAGGGTTGCTGCCGCCTCGGCCACCGCTTGGCTCAGGCAGAACGCGGTGAGTGTCCGCGCCGTCGAGTCGAGCCCCGACTCGTGCACGAGCTTAGCAAAGAGGCGCGCGGTGCGGGGAGAGAATAACGCGACGCCCGCGAGGGTTCGCGCTTCCAACGTCCGGCGGGCGGGTGCCGAGAGGGCGTGCGAGGCAAGCGCGTCGTAGAGAGGCGCGCGCTCCGCCTCGAAGCCGGCGGCGCGCAGCCGGGCCGCGAGATCGCCCCTGCTGACCCGGCCGGCCACGTGCACGAGACGGCCGGAGCCGGGATCGAGCCGGGCCGCGGCGAGCGCGGCGAGCGCATCCACGTCGCCATCCGCCGCCGCCACCGCACGAAAGCCCGCGTCCCGTGCGGCGTGCGCGGTGGCGCAGCCCACGGCCAGGACCGGGAGTCGGCGCGCTTCCTCGTCAGGCGACGTCGCCGCGAGCGCCCGCGCGCCGTTCGCGCTGGTGAGCAGGATCGCTTGGGCGCCCGAAAGGTCGAGCTTCGCATCGTCGTCGATGCGGATCGTCATCATCGGCTCGATCAACGACTCGACGCCATGACGCGCCAGTTCCGCCGCCAGCGCGAGCGAGTCCTCGCGCGGGCGGGTCAGGAGCAAACTGGGACCGCTCATGACTCGAACCAGTCGGGTCCGCCGGCCGCACGCAGCGCGGCGCCGGCGTCGCGGCCGATGGCGGCCGCGTCCGCCATGGCCCCGGCCCGCTCGATTCGGTGGCAGACGCTGCCGTCCACCCGCGCGATCAGGGCGTCGAGGCGGAGCCCGCCCCAGTCATCCGCCACGGCGAGACCCGCGATCGGGCTGCGGCAAGAGCCGTCGAGCACCTCCAGCAGCGCCCGCTCGCACTGGAGGGCGGCGGTCGCCACCGCATCGACGATGGGTCGCAGCAGCTCCTGCATCCGCTCGTCGCCTGTCCGGCACTCGATGCCGAGCGCGCCCTGGCCCACCGCCGGCAGCATCTCTGCCGGCTCCAGCACCGCTATCCCGTCCACCCTCTCTCCCAGCCGCTTGAGGCCGGCCAGCGCCAGCAGCGTGGCGTCGGCCGCGCCATCGGCCACCTTGCGCATCCGGGTTCCGACGTTCCCCCGCATCGGAACGACGTCCAAATCGGGGCGGTGCGCCAGAATCTGCGCCTGGCGGCGGAGCGATCCGGTGCCGACCCGCGCCCCCTGCGGCAGGTCGGCAAGGCCGCGAGGGCTTGGCCCGGCGCGCGCGATCAGCACGTCGCGCGGATCCTCCCGCTCGGGGATCGCGGCGATCTCCAGCCCCTCCGGCAGCCAGGTCGGCACGTCCTTCATCGAGTGCACGGCGAGGTCGATGCGCCCGTCCTTGAGCGCCTCCTCGATCTCCTTGGTGAAGAGCCCCTTGCCGCCGATCTCGGCGAGCGGGCGGTCGACGAAGCGATCGCCCGATGTGGTGATGGTCTCGGTGACCAGCGCACCGTCCTCGCCCAGCGCAGGATGAGCCGCAACCAGCAGGTCGCAAACGTGGCGGGTCTGGGCGATAGCGAGCGGGCTGCCCCGCGTCCCGACGACTATTGGCAGGCGCACGTCCACGGCACCGAATCGGAGCGTTGCGCCCCTTCTACACAGCGGACCCTGCCGATGCGAGCGCTTTCGGGCCGCGCGAAGCCGGGATCGTTGCGGCGCCGGCCCCCGTCGGCTAAGGCTCGCCTCAATGATCGTCCTCGGCATCGAGACGAGCTGCGACGAGACGGCGGCCGCGGTCGTGACCGGCGAGCGCCGGGTGCTGGCCGACATCGTGCTCTCCCAAATCGCCGACCACGCGCCCTACGGCGGCGTCGTGCCGGAGATCGCCGCGCGCAGCCACGTCGAGCATCTCGACGGCCTCATCGCCCGTGCGATGGCCGACGCCGAGGTCGGTTTCGCCGAGCTTGACGGCGTCGCCGCCACCGCAGGCCCCGGCCTGATCGGGGCGGTCATGGTCGGGCTCATGACCGGCAAGGCGATTGCCGCCGTCCACGACAAGCCGCTGCTCGCGGTCAACCATCTGGAGGGGCACGCGCTCAGCCCCCGTCTCATCGCTCCCGACCTCGACTTCCCCTTCCTGCTGCTGCTGGTCTCGGGCGGGCACTGCCAGCTGCTCCTGGTCGAGGAGGTCGACCGATACCGGCGGCTCGGCACCACCATCGACGACGCGGTGGGCGAGGCCTTCGACAAGGCGGCGATGCTGCTGGAGCTTGGCTATCCGGGCGGGCCTGCAATCGAGCGTGCGGCCCAGGACGGCGACCCGGCACGCGTCCCCCTGCCCCGGCCCCTGCTCGGTCGGCCCGGCTGCGACTTCTCGTTCTCGGGGCTCAAGACAGCGCTGCTCCACGCCGTCCAGGCGATGGGCACGCCATCGGAGAGCGGCCGCGCCGACCTCGCGGCATCGTTCCAGAGGGCGGTCACCGACGTGCTCGCCGACCGCACCGCAAACGCCATCGCGCTGCTCCGCGACTCGAACGTGGAGCCGACGGCGCTGGTGGTGGCCGGCGGCGTCGCGGCCAACAGCGAGATCAGGCGCCGCATCGAAGAGCTGGCGGCGGCTCGCGGCCTCGCCCTCAACATCCCGCCGGCCCGGCTTTGCACCGACAATGCGGCGATGATCGCCTGGGCCGGGATCGAGCGGCTGACCCGTGGCCTGACCGACCCGCTCGACGCATCACCGCGCGCGCGCTGGCCCCTCGACGAGGACGCCGGGCTGGCCCAGGGCGCCGGCGCGCCGGGACGATTGGGGCGAAAGGCCTGAGGCTCGCGACTGCCCTCAGGGCCTAGAGATCGCCGGCGCAACGGAAACCCACCATGTCGAGGCCGATGTCGGGCGGGTTCTTGTGGCGGTAGCTCACCCGCAGACAGAAGGGATTGTTGCCCCAGCCGCCGCCCCGAATGACGTACTTGCCGGTGTCGCCGTCGGGGCTGGACGTCCATTCCCAGACATTGCCGCCCATGTCGTGAAGCCCGAAGGGCGAGACCCCGGCGGGATAGGAGCCGACGGGCGCGGTCTCGTGGTAGCCGTCGGTCATGTCCGCCGCGCAGCACTTGTTGGTGCCGTAGTTCGCGCGCCTGGCTCCGCCCTCGTCCGGCGCCCCATCGCCCCAGGGAAAGATGCGCCCGTCCGTGCCGCGCGCGGCGAACTCCCACTCCTCCTCGCTCGGCAGTCGAAGCCCGTGGTGGCGGCAGAAGGCGCGAGCGTCCTGCCAGCTCACCTGCACCACCGGATGGTCGTCGAGGCCGATGGGATTCGAGGCCGGCCCGCTACGATGCCGCCAGTCTGCACCCGGCACCTTGATCCAGCGCCCCGGCCAGACGTAGCCGAAGCCGCGGCGCTCCGGATCGGTGACGTGCCCGGTCTCGGCGACGAAGGCGGCGAACTGGGCGTTCGTCACTTCCAACTGCATCAGGCGAAACGCCGCGACCGTTGCCGGCCTGGGCTCTTCGTCCGGCCGGCCCTCGGGATCGCCCATCTCGAAGCTGCCGCCCGGGATCTCCACCATCTCGAAGGGCGCATCGGCCCACGAGGCGGAGGTCGCCGCAACGACACCGAGCGCAACGGCAAGCAGACGCCCAATCCCAGCCACCGCGTGCATCATGCGCCCCTCCCCTGCCCCGGCATCGTCCGACAGGTCTTCAAGCTACCACTGGCCATGACGCGCCGAGCATCGTTTCGACATAGTATCGGCAGAATGCCCGCGGGTATGAAAGAGACCGCCCGCGACGAATGGCGAGAACGCGCCTGATCGACTCCGGACAGGCAAGGCCCGACAGGGAGTGCAAGATGGTGAGTTTCCCGATCGTCGATTCCCACGTCCATCTCTATGACCCGGGGCGCTTCCCCTATACGTGGATGAAGGACGTCCGGAAGCTCAACAGGCCCCACTTGCCGGCGGATTACCTCGCCGCCATCGGCACCGTATCCGTCGAGCGAATCGTGTTCGTGGAGGTCTGGGTCGACAAGCCGCACCAAATGGCCGAGGCGGAGTGGGTCTCGGGCCTGGTCGAGTCGATGCCGCAACTGCGGGGCATCGTCGCCTCGGTGTCGCTGGAAGAAGGCGCGGGGATCGAGGGCGACCTGGCCCAGCTTGCGGGCATGGAACACGTGAAGGCGGTTCGCCGCTTGATTCAGTTCGAGCCGGCCATCGACTTCTGCCTGCAGCCGGGCTTCATCGAAGGCGTCAGGCTCCTAGCCAAGTACGACCTCAGCTTCGACATTTGCGTGAAGCACCATCAGCTCGCCAATGCGGTCGAGCTGGTGCGGCGCTGCCCCGAGGTCCGCTTCGTGCTCGACCATATCGGCAAGCCGCCGATTGAGGCGGGAGAGTTCGACCCCTGGCGGGAGGATCTTCGCGCCATGGCAGCCTTGCCCAATGTCTGCTGCAAGATTTCGGGCGTCATAACCGAGGCGGATCACGACAATTGGACGCGGGAGCAGTTGCGGCCCTACCTCGATCACGCCATCGGCGCCTTCGGCATCGATCGCGTCATGTTCGGCAGCGACTGGTCGGTTTCCACGCTGACTCATGGTTACGAAGAGTGGGTCGACATCGTCGAGTGGACGATGAGCGGCAGCTCCGAGAGCGAGATGAGCAGGCTCTTCCGCGACAACGCGATTTCCTTCTACCGGCTGCCCTAGCTGCGTGAGCGCAGGTTCGGTCGTGTTGGCGGCTTGTTTCCGATGCGGCGCGCTCCCACATTGTGAGCCCATGAACCCCGAACTCTCGCTGGCGAGTGCGAGACGATGAAGCGCATCGGCGTGATCGGCGGCGGTGCGTGGGGCACGGCGCTCGCGGCGGTGGCGGCGCGCGCAGGCCGCACGGTGACGCTCTGGGCGCGCGAGCCCGACGTCCCCGCCGCCATCAACGACCACCACGAGAACCGGCGCTTCCTGCCGGGCGTCCCTCTCGACCCGGCGATTCGGGCCACGGACGACCTGAGCGAAGCGGCGGACGCCGACCTCCTGCTCCTGGTGACGCCGGCCCAGAATCTCGCCGCCATCGTGGAGCAGCTGACCCAGGCTGCCGACCCCATGCCGCCCTGCGTGGTCTGCGCCAAGGGGATCGAGCGCCAGACCGGCGCGCTGATGAGCGACGCCGTGGGCCGCGTGGCGCCTGGGCTGCCGCTCGCCGCGCTCTCCGGCCCCACCTTCGCGCGCGAGGTGGCCCAGGGCCTCCCTGCCGCCGTCTCTCTCGCCTGCGAGGACGCGGGCCTGGGCCAGGCGGCGGTCGAGGCCCTCGGCGGCCCGGCCTTCCGCCCCTATCTCACGGACGATCTGATCGGCGTACAGATCGGCGGCGCTGTGAAGAACGTCATCGCGATCGCTGCCGGCATCACCATTGGCCGCGGCCTGGGCGACAACGCCCGCGCCGCCGTCATCGCGCGCGGCTTCGCCGAGCTCACGCGGCTTGCCGCCGCCAGGGGCGCGCGGCCGGAGACCCTCGCCGGCCTCTCGGGCCTGGGCGACCTCGTGCTGACCTGCGCCAGCGACGAGTCGCGCAACTTCAGTTTCGGCCGCGCGCTCGGCGCCGGCGCGGAGCCGGGCACGGTGCTCGGCCAACGCGAAGCCGTGACCGAGGGCGTGAGCAGCGCGCCGGCCGTCATGACCATGGCCGGCGGCCTCGGGGTCGAGATGCCCATCGCGGGTGCCGTGCACGCGGTGCTTCACCGGGGCGCCTCGATCGAGGACGCGGTCGGCGGCCTGCTCGCCCGCCCCTTCAAGCCCGAGGCCGGCGCCGGGCGCCGCGGCCGCGCATAACTGCCCGCCGAGGCGGGCTTGACAAGACGCCGCCTTACCTTGTTTTCTCCGCCCGCCCGCTCTTCGAGCTTGGGTGTCTTGCGGCTGTGGCGGAACTGGTAGACGCGCAGCGTTGAGGGCGCTGTGGGGGCGACCCCGTGGAGGTTCGAGTCCTCTCAGCCGCACCATCTGACCTGGCGGTCGTGGCGGAATTGGTAGACGCGCTAGCCTCAGGAGCTAGTGGGGGCAACCCCGTGGAGGTTCGAGTCCTCTCGACCGCACCAGATGGCCCGGCAACGGTGAGCCCTCAGCGCTTGGGCCGCTCCTCGCCGGAAAAGAAGGCGCCGAGCATCTTGCCCGCCTCGCGCGCCGGGTCCTTGGCGGCGGCGACGTCCGCGACCTTGTCGGCGGCCTTGTCCATGCCCTTGTCGACGGTGCGGAATGCCTGCCCCGCCTTCTTCTGCACCCGCGGGTCCGCGGCGGCGCGCTTTGCCAGCGACCAGAGGATTGTGCGTACGATGGCCATGCCGTCATTCTAACCCGCCCACACCCAATCCGATAAAGAATCTCTCCCTCGACTCCGGCGCGCCCCTTGGGCACAAGGGGCAGCCCCAAGGAGAACCCTCGATGAAGCTGCCGTCAAAGATCGTCGACATCTCCCAGCCCCTCGACAACGAGACGGTCGTGGACCCGGATTTCATGCGGCCCTCGATCCGTTACGTGACGGGCAAGGAGAACGCGGCGCTCATGTGCGAGCTCTTTCCGGGCCTCACCGAGGACCAACTCCCCGGCGGCGAAGGGTGGGCAATCGAATTCATCGAGCTCGCCACCCACAACGGCACCCACATGGACGCGCCCTACCACTACAATTCGCGCGATTCGCAGGGCAACCGGATGCCGACCATCGACGAGATGCCGCTGGACTGGTACTTCCGGCCGGGGGTCAAGCTGGACCTCCGCCATCTCGACGACGGCTACGTCGCCACGCCCGACGACGTCGAGACCGAGCTCAAGCGCATCGGCTACGAGCTCCAGCCCATGGACATCGTGCTGGTGAACACGCGCGCGGGCGAGCGCTACGGCCACGACGACTACATCCATTCCGGCTGCGGCGTCGGCCGCGAGGCCACCCACTACCTGACCGAGCAGGGCGTGCGCGTGACCGGCATCGACGGCTGGAGCTGGGACGCGCCCTTCTCCGCGACCCGCGAGCGCTGGCTCAAGTCGCGCGATCCCAAGATCATCTGGGAAGGGCATTACGCCGGCATCGACACGCCCTACTGCCACATGGAGAAGCTCCGGCACCTGGAGGAGCTGCCGCCCTTCGGCTTCACGGTCGCGTGCTTCCCCTGCAAGATCAAGGCGGCGTCCGGCGGCTGGACCAGGGCCGTCGCGCTTTTCGACTGACACCTTCACCCCGCGCCCAGGAACGTCCCCAAGAGTTTCCATGAGCACCTATCTCTGCGGCATCGACATCGGCGGCACCTTCACCGACTGCGTGGTGGTGGACGAGGCCGGCCGCGTCACCACCGGCAAGGCGCCCTCCACGCCCTCCGATTTCGGCGAGGGGCTGATCGCCGCCCTCGACATCGTCGCCGGCAAGCTCGGCACGCCGCTGGATGCGCTCTGCCGCGAGCTTGCGGTGCTGGCCCACGGCACCACGGTCGGCACCAACGCGATCATCCAGAAGCGGGGCGCCACGGTCGGCCTCATCACCACCAAGGGCCACAACGACGTCATCCACATCATGCGGGGCTCGCGTGGACTCACCGGCCGCGACATCCGCCTCGTCGTCCACATTCCGGAGAGCAGCAAGCCCGACCCCATCGTGCCCAAGTACCTGATCGAGGGCGTGTCGGAGCGGGTGGACTGCTTCGGCAAGGTCGTCGTCGAGCTAAACGAGGAGGAAGCGGAGCAGGCGATCCGCCGGCTGGTCGCGGACGGCGTGGAGGCGATCGCAATCTGCTTCCTCTGGTCCTTCCTCGCGCCCGAGCACGAGCAACGCGTCAAGGCGATGGTCGAGTGCATCGCGCCCGGTCTCTTCGTCACCTGCTCGTCCGAGCTGGTCCCCAAGTGGGGCGAGTACGAGCGCACCGCCGCGGTCGCGCTCAACGCCTACATCGGCCCGCTGGTCACCGGCTATCTCGCGCGCATGGACCGGCGCACCACCGAACTCGGCTATCACCACCCGTTGCAGATCACCCAGTGCGCGGGCGGCACGATCCCCGTCGCCAAGGCGATGGCGGCGCCCCTGCTCACTCTCGATTCCGGCCCGGTCTCCGGCGTCACCGGCTCGCGCTACGCCGGCGGCATCATGGGCTACGACAACGTCATTACCACCGACATGGGCGGCACCTCGTTCGACGTCGGCATCATCCACGCCGGCGAGCCCGCGTTCTCCTACCGCAGCCTGGTCCACCAGTACGAGTACTACCTCTCGAAGGTGGACATCCAGGTGATCGGCGCGGGCGGCGGCAGCATGGCGCGGCTCGACGAGACCACGGGCGCCTTTCGCGTGGGGCCGGATAGCGCGGGCGCCGATCCCGGCCCGGTCTGCTACGGCCGGGGCGGCACGGTCCCGACCGTTACCGACGCGGACCTGGTGCTCGGCTATCTCGATCCCGACAACTTCGCAGGCGGCGCGATCAGGCTGGACCGCGACGCCGCGGCCAAGGCGCTCGCGCCCATGGGCGAGCGCCTGAGCCTGGGCCTCGACGAAACAGCAAGCGGCATCGCCCGCATCGCCGAGTTCCAGATGGCCGACCTGATCCGCAAGGTGACGATCCAGAAAGGCCACGACCCGCGCGATTTCGTGCTCTTCGCCTTCGGCGGCGCAGGCCCGGCCCACGCGGGCGTGTTCGCGCAGGAACTCGGGGTCTCCAAGGTCATCGTCCCGCAGCGTGAGACCGCCTCGGTCTGGTGTGCCTTCGGCGCGGCGGCGGCGGACCTGCTGCACGTCCACGAGCGGGTCAACATCATGCGCTCGCCTTTCGACGCGGCCGAGATCAATGCCATGCTCGCTGAGCTCAAGGAGCGGGGCGCCGCCGATCTCGCGGCGGACGACGTGGCCCCGGCGGACCGCCACTACCGCTTCACCCTCGACATGCGGCACAAGGGGCAGATCAACGAGGTCGAGGTCGAGTTGGGCGGCGAGACCGTCGCCGCCGACGGGATCGACGCGCTCCACGAGGAGTTCCGCCAGCGCTACGAGGCGCTCTATGGCCGGGGCGCCGCGCTGCCGGGCGCGCAGCTGGAGATCGTCACATTCCGCTGCCGCGCCTCGGGCGCGACACGCAAGCCCCTGCTGTCGACGGCGGACCTGACCGATTCAGAGCCCGCGCCGGAGGCCAAGCGTCCCTCCCGCTCGGTCTATTGGGCGTCGTGGGGCCGTCGCGCCGAGACCCCGATCTTCGAGGGCGCACGGCTCGCGCCGGGCAACCGGATCGAGGGGCCGGCGGTGATCGATACCGAGGTCACCACGGTGGTGGTCCATCCCGGACAGACGCTCACCGTCGATTCCTACGGTAATTTCGAGATCGCCCTGGCTCCGAGCGCGGACGGCACCGCATGATCGCGGCGTGGGGAGGGATGGGAGAGGCGTCATGGACATGACCACATTCGAACGCTCGCTCGAAGGCGCCACGCCGCCGGAGGGATTGAGCAAGCCGCTCCAGGCGCTCTGGCAGGAGGCGAAGGGTGCGTGGGACAAAGCCCATGGCCTCGCCCAGGCGGACAAGGGGGCGGCGGGCGCCTGGGTCCACGCCTATCTCCACCGGGTCGAGGGCGACCTTCGCAACGCCGGCTACTGGTACCGGCGCGCCGGCCGCCCGGCGTCGGAGCAGGCGCTGCGCGTCGAATGGCGCTCCATTGCGACCGCCCTGCTAGCCGAAGAATGATAGAAGCCGGATAACGCCCCTGGCCCCGTTGACGGCCCCCCGAGCGCTCCCTACATTCCGATAGTCGCCGCCTGGAGGAGTACCGATGAGCGTGACCCACGTCACCGACGCCGAGTTCGAAGAGAAGGTCCTCAACGCCGAAGGCCCGGTCCTGGTCGACTTCTGGGCCGACTGGTGCGGCCCCTGCAAGGCGATCGCGCCTGCGCTGGAAGAGATCGCCGGCGAGATGAGCGATTCGCTCTCGGTGGCCAAGCTGGACGTGGATTCGAACCCCTCGACGCCGGCGAAGTACGGCATCCGCGGCATTCCGACGCTCATTCTCTTCAAGGACGGCGAAGTGGCCGACACCAAGGTCGGCGCGCTGCCCAAGGCCAGGCTCGCCGAGTGGCTGCGCGGCGCGGTCTGATCTCCTCCGCTCAGGCGGCCGGCACGCCAGCCCTCGCCAGCACGCTTCCCACGAGATAGAGCGAGCCGCACACCAGGATGCGGCCGGGGTTGGCCGCGCCCGCCGAGAGGCGCGTGACCGCCGCGCCGACACTGGTATCCGTCTCCGAGTTCATGCCCAGGGACCGCGCGACCGAGTCGACTTCGACCGCTGCCCTGCTGGCGGACTGATCGGGAATCGCCACCGCCGCCAATCTCCGCACGAAGGGTGCCAGCGGTCGGAGATAATCCTCGGGCGGTCTCGTGTTCAGCATGCCGACCACGAGGTCGAGGGGCCGGTCGGCCCAGCTCTCGGCGACGCGGGCGAGCGCCATCGCAGCCGCCTCGTTGTGGCCGCCGTCGATCCAGAGCTCCCAGACATCGGCGAGGCCGGCCCAGGGAATGCGCTGGAGCCGCCCTGGCCAGCGCGCCTGCCGCAGGCCTTGGGCGATGGCGTCGTCGCCCACATCGAAGCCGGGAAGCAGCCGCGCGCAGACGGCGGCAAGCGCCGCGTTCTCGACCTGATGGTCGCCGGCGAGCCCCGGCAGCGGGTAGCGCCCTTCGCCGCGCACATCCCGCACCACCACGTGCGAGGCGGAGCGCTCGAACGACCACTCCCGGCCGGACCTTGCGAGCGGTGCCCCTACCCCATCCGCGACCGACTCGATGACCGCGTCGGCCTCCGCCTCCTGCCGCCCGATCACACCGGTCACGTCTCGTTTCAGAATGCCGGCCTTCTCGGCGGCGATCAGCGGGAGCGTCTCGCCCAGATAGTGGGTGTGGTCGATGGAGACCGGGGTGATGACGGTGAGCGCCGGGCGCGCGATCACGTTGGTGGCGTCGAGCCGTCCGCCGAGCCCGACTTCCAACAGCAGCACATCCGAGGGATTGCGCTCGAAGGCATGGAACGCCGCCGCCGTGGTGATCTCGAAGAAGGTGATCGGCGCCCCGTCGTTGACCGCCTCGCAATGGGCGAGGCTCGCGCGCAACGAATCTTCGGCGATCGGCACACCGCCCAGCCTGATCCGCTCGGCGAAGCGCACCAGGTGGGGCGAGACGTAGCTGTTCACCCGGTAGCCCGCCGCGCGCAGCGTCGCGTCGAGATAGGCGACGACGCTGCCCTTGCCGTTGGTGCCGGCGACGTGGATCACCGGCGGCATGGTGCGCTCCGGGTTGCCGAGCGCATCGAGCAGCCGGGTCATGCGCCCGAGCGAGAGATCGATGGCCTTGGGATGGAGGTCGAGCAGCCGGGCGAGGATCGCGTCGCTCTCGCGCGGCGCTGCCGGCCTGGACGCCACGCTCATCTTACTCGTCAGGAACAGGCCGCGGAGAACGCGACCGGGTGCCGCTTACTCGGCGCTGGCCGATGCAGGCAGGTCCTTGCCCCCGCTCGCGCCGGGCCCGTTCCCGTGCAGGGCGATGACCTCCGCCGTGGGCTTCTTGTCGCGCAGCAGGGACAGCAGCAGTGACAGCGTCTCGCGCAGCTTGCGGCGATGCACCACCATGTCGACCATGCCGTGATCGCGCAGGTACTCGGCGCGCTGGAAGCCCTCGGGCAGCCGCTCCCGGATCGTCTCCTCGATCACGCGCGGGCCCGCGAAACCGATCACGGCGCCCGGCTCGGCGATGGCGATGTCGCCGAGCATCGCGAAGGAGGCGGTCACGCCGCCGGTCGTCGGGTTGGTGAGCAGGACGATATAGGGCACGCCCGCTTCCTTCAGCTCGTCGACCGCGATGGTGGTGCGCGCCATCTGCATCAGCGAGAGCACGCCCTCCTGCATCCGTGCGCCGCCCGAGGACGGAATCACGATCAGGGGCGCTTCCTGCAGGATGGCGAGCCGCGCGGCAGCCAGCAGGCTCTCGCCGACGGCAGTGCCCATCGAGCCGCCCAGAAAGCCGAAGTTGAACGCGGCGACGACCGCCGGCGAGCCCCCGATCTGGCCGTGAGCGACCACGATGGCGTCGTCATGGCCGGTCTTGCTGCGCGCCTCGCGCAGGCGGTCCGCATAGCGCTTGCGGTCGCGGAAGCGGAGGGGATCCTCGTCCACCGCCGGCAGCTCGATACTCTGATATTTCTCCTCGTCGAAGAGCTGCGCGAGCCGCTGCTCGGCGCCGAGCCGCATGTGATGGTCGCAGCGCGGGCAGACCCGGAGGTTGCCCTCCAGCTCGCGGTGAAAAATCATCTGTTCGCACTTCTCGCACTTCTCCCAGAGGTCCTGGGGGATGTCGGGCTTGCGGAACAGGCCGCTCACCTTGGGGCGCGAGAATCGGTCGAGCCAGCTCACGATGCAGCCTCCTGCCGCGCCGCGCGCACGCCCTCGCCGAGCGCGCGCACCAGCGCGAGCGCGTTATCGCGGCAGGCGGCCGTCGCCCCGCCGTCCGCGTCCAACGCCTCCTCGATCGCCGAGATCAGGGCGGAGCCCACGACCGCAGCGTCCGCCACCCGCGCGACCTCCGCCGCCTGCTCCGGCGTCTTGATGCCGAAGCCCACCGCGACGGGCAGCGCCGTGTGGCGCCTCAGCCGGTCGACCGCCTCTTGAGTCGCAGCAGTGGTGGCGCCCGCCGCGCCGGTGATCCCGGTAATCGAGATGTAGTAGACGAAGCCGCTGGTGTTGGTGAGGACTGCCGGCAGGCGGGCCTCGTCGGTCGTCGGCGCCACCAGGCGCACGAAGGAGAGCCCCGCGTCAAGCGCCGGCCGGCACAGCTCGGCATCCTCCTCGGGCGGCAGATCGACCACGATCATGCCGTCGAGCCCGACCTCCAGCGCGTCGTTCAGGAAGCGCTCCACGCCATAGATGTAGATCGGGTTGTAGTAGCCCATCAGCACCAGCGGCGTCGTGTCGTCCTGCGCCCGGAAGCGCCGCGCCAGCTCGAGCGACTTGCCCAGCGTGATGCCGGCCCGGAGCGCGCGCTGACCCGCGCGCTGAATCACCGGGCCATCCGCCATCGGATCGGTGAAAGGCGAGCCGATCTCGATGACATCGGCACCCGCCTCCGCAAGCCCTTCCAGGATGGCGTAGGAGGTCTCGATGTCCGGGTCGCCCATCATCGTGAAGGTGACGAGCCCGGCGCGGCCCTCCTTGGCGAGCGCGGCGAAGCGCCGTTCGATCCGTCCGCTCACAGCTCTGCACCCATCGTATCGGCGACGGTGAAGATGTCCTTGTCGCCCCGGCCGCACATGTTCATGACGAGGATGTGGTCATTCGGCAGTCCCGGCGCCAGCTCCACCACGTGGGCCAGCGCGTGGGCGGGCTCGAGCGCGGGAATGATCCCCTCCAGCCGCGCACAGAGGTGGAAGGCATCCAGCGCCTGCTCGTCGTCGATCGGCACGTAGGAGACCCGCCCTGAATCCTTCAGCCAAGCGTGCTCGGGCCCGATGCCGGGATAGTCGAGACCGGCCGATATCGAATGCGCCTCGGTGATCTGGCCGTGCTCGTCCTGCAACAGATAGGTCCGGTTGCCGTGCAGCACGCCCGGTGAGCCGGCGGACAGCGACGCGGCGTGCTTGCCGCTCTCGATCCCGTGCCCGGCGGCCTCGACGCCGACCATGCGCACGCCCTCTTCGTCGAGGAAGGGGTGGAAGAGGCCGATGGCATTCGAGCCGCCGCCGACGCAAGCGACCAGCGTGTCCGGCAGCCGGCCCTCCGCCGCCATGACCTGCTCGCGGGTCTCGTGTCCGATCACCGACTGGAAGTCGCGCACCATGGCGGGATAGGGATGCGGGCCCGCGACGGTGCCGATCAGATAGAAGGTCGTCTCGACGTTGGTCACCCAGTCGCGCAGCGCCTCGTTCATGGCGTCCTTCAGCGTGCGCGAGCCTGAGTCCACGGGCACCACCTCGGCGCCCAGCAGCTTCATGCGAAAGACGTTGGGCTGCTGCCGCTCGATATCGGTCTCGCCCATGTAGACGGTGCAGGGCAGGCCGAAGAGCGCGCAGACGGTCGCCGTCGCGACGCCATGCTGGCCGGCCCCGGTCTCGGCGATGATGCGGGTCTTGCCCATGCGGCGCGCCAGCAGAATCTGGCCGACGCAGTTGTTGATCTTGTGCGCGCCGGTGTGGTTGAGCTCATCCCGCTTGAAGTAGATGCGCGCGCCGCCGAGGTGTTCGCTGAGGCGCTCGGCGTGATAGAGCGGGCTGGGCCGGCCGACGTAGTGGCTGAGCAGGCGCTCGAACTCCTCGGCGAACTCGGGATCGTCCTTGGCCGCCTCGTAGGCCTTCTCCAGATCGAGGATCAGCGGCATCAGCGTCTCGGCGACGTAGCGTCCGCCGTAGATGCCGAAGTGCCCCTCCGCGTCGGGGCCGGGCCGATTGGCGCCGCGTGCGCTCATGCCTGTGCCTCATTCGGTATCGGCGCAGCCGCGGCCGCTGCGGCGAGGAAAGCGCCGATCTTCTCGGGGTCCTTGCGCCCCGGGGCGAGTTCGATACCAGACGACACGTCGACCGCCCGGGCGCCCGTGATCCTGATCGCCTCGCCGACATTCTCGGCATCCAGACCGCCCGAGAGCAGCCACCCGGTCGATGGCGGCGGCGCGGCCTCGAACAGCCGCCAGTCGAAGGACCGCGCGTTGCCGCCGGGGCGGGTGTCGCCGGCCGCCGCCTTGGCGTCGAAGAGGATCAGGTCAGCGCTCTCGCCATAGTCGTCGGCACGAGCAATGTCGGATGCTTGGGACACGCTGATCGCCTTGATGATTCTGCACCCGGTGCGCGCGCGAACCGCCTCTGCCCGCGCCGGGCTCTCGTTTCCGTGGAGCTGGATATAGTCGAGTCGCATCTGAGAAAGAATAGCGTCGAGAAACTCGTCGTCGGGCTCGACGACGACGCCGACGGTGGCGACGCCCTCCGGCACGCCCGCAGTCAAGGCCGCGGCACGGCCGGGCGCCACGTCGCGCGGCGAGGGCGGAAAGAACACGAAGCCCAGGAAGCGCGCGCCGCCGGCCAGCGCCGCATCGACCGCCGGGCGGTCGCTCAGTCCGCAGGTCTTGACCTCAACAGGCATGGCCTACCCTACCCCGCATTTCTCACCATGTCGCTGGCGGGAAACCAGGCCTAGGCGAGATCCTTGGGCGTGAGAGAGACGGGCGCGGCCCTCGGAACCGCCGCCCGTTGGGCGCGCACCGCCTCGTCCAGCTTCTTGCGCGCGCCGGCAAGCTCCTGCTCCAAGACGCGTGCACGCCTGCGGCCCCGGCGCGCCATACGGCGCACCTTGTGGTCGAGCAGCCAGCGGACCAGGGCACCGGTCAGGAACCCCACCACCAGCGCCCCCACCGCCAGCGCCCACATCGGAATATCGAGCTTGTAGGGAAGCGGCGCCACGCTGATCGTCACGGGGCCGCGGTTCGCCACGGCGAAGGCGATGACGATCACCGCCACCGCCCCTGCGATCGCCCAGGCGAGTATCCTCATGGGCTTGCTCTTCTGCGCCGCGTCGCGCGGGCCGTCAAGCGCAACGTTCGGCGGTCATGGTTCCTGACCGCCGCGCGCCGTTCAGGCCGCGGTGCTCACTCGCGGTTGATCCGCTCGCGCAGCTCCTTGCCGGTCTTGAAGAAGGGCAGGAATTTCTTGTCCACGCGCACCGCCGCACCGGTACGCGGATTTCGGCCCACCCGCGCGCCACGCTGGCGGACCGAGAATGCACCGAAACCGCGAAGCTCCACCCGGTCGCCCTGGGCCAGCGCATCACTGATCTCCGTGAAAATCCGGTTCACCACGCGTTGGTAATCGCGGTGATAGAGGTGCTGGTCGGCGTGCTTCTCCGCCAGCAGCTGGATGAGTTCGGACTTGGTCATTCTCGAATTACCCCACCGCACGCGTGCTCCCGGCCCGTGTGCTGAACGGCCGAGAACGTCGCCATTTCAGTCCGATAACTCAGGGTGCCAAACGGCGATCAGGCCGTCAAGTGCGAGCGTTCGCGCCGGCAGGCTCCGCTTGAGCGCCGCGTCGATGGTGCCCAGCAGGCCGCCTTCCTCACCGGTCACCACGTCCGCAGCCGGAATGATCTCCGGCACGCCGTGAGCCTGCGCGAGCCACGCACGCGCTTCCTCTTCGCCGCCTATGGCATCGACCAGGCCCGCCTGCATCGCCTGCCGGCCGGTGAAGACGCGCCCGTCCGCGAGCGCCAGCGCCGATTCGCGGTCGAGGGAGCGGCGCTCCATCAAGAGGCGAAGGAACAACTCGTAGGTGTCGCTCACCACGCTCCGCATGGCTTGGCGGGTCGGGTCGTCCAGCTGCTCGTAGACCGACGGCTTCGCCTTCAGCGGGCCGCTCCTGATCGCCTCCGCACGCACCCCGATCTCCTCCAGGAGCGCGGAGAATTCAGCGGTCTGGAACAGGACTCCGATCGAGCCCGTGATCGATGCCTCCCGGGCCAGCACGTGATCTGCGGCGAGCGCCGCCATGTATGCCGCCGAGGTTGCCGTGGTGCCGAGAACGGCGACCACCGGCTTCTCCTCGGCGAGGGAGCGCAGGCTGAGATAGAGCGCTTCGCCGCCAACTGCCGTGCCGCCCCCGGAGTCGAGGCGCAGCACCACCGCCTTTACCGCATCGTCGTCTCGAAGATCGGCGATGAGGCGGTCGCGCCTCGGGCTATCCTCGATCAGCCCGTTGACCCAGAGTCGGGCAACACGCTCGCCATCGTCGAAGACGAAGGGCGACACACCGACCAGAATGGCGGCAACCAGCGCAACGATGGCAAGGGCGCGCCAGATGGCGACGCCCCGCTTGAGACGGCGGCGGTCCAGCAACCTGTCGGGATCCAGGCTCGCCATCTCCCTCCCGGACGGCAGGCTAGAAGGAGGTCACGGTGCGCGCCTCAACTCTCGTCAGCCGATTCCTCGGCTTCCGAGGCACGCGCGGCCTCTTCCTGGGTCTTGCGATCGAGGGCGGCGCCCAGGATGTCGCCGAGGCTGGCGCCGCTGTCGGTCGAGCCGTAGTCCTGCACCGCCTTCTTCTCTTCCTGCACTTCGAGAGCCTTGATGGAGAGCGAGATTCGCCGGCTGTTGCGGTCGATCTGCAACAGCTTGGCGTCCACCTTGTCGCCGGGCGCAAAGCGCGAGGGTCGCTGCTCGTCGCGATCGCGGGCGAGATCGGAGCGCTTGATTTCGCCCCGCAGCGATCCGAAGATTTCGACCTCGACGCTGTGCTCGTGCACCGCGGTGACCGTGCAGGTTACAGTCTTGCCGCGCCGGGCGTCCGCGCCCTGGTAGGGATCGTCGTCGAGCTGCTTGAGCCCGAGCCCGATCCGCTCCTTGTCGACGTCGACGGTCAGCACCTTGGCCTTCACCTCGTCGCCCTTCTTGAAGCGCTTGAGCGCCTCTTCGCCGGGCGTCAGCCAGTCCAGGTCGGAGAGATGCGCCATGCCGTAGATCTCGCCCGGCAACTCGACGAACAGGCCGAACTCGGTGATGTTCTTGATCTCGCCCTCAACGACCGCACCCTCCGGATGGGACTCGGCGAAGACGATCCAGGGATTATCCAGGCACTGCTTGAGGCCGAGGCTCACGCGGCGCTTCTCGGGATCGACATCGAGCACCATCACCTCGACCTCCTGGCTGGTCGAAATGATCTTGCCCGGATGCACGTTCTTCTTGGTCCAGCTCATTTCGGAGACATGAACCAGGCCCTCGACACCCGGCTCCAGCTCCACGAACGCACCGTAATCGGTGATGTTCGTCACCCGGCCAGTGAACTTCGTCCTGACCGGATACTTCGCCTCGACGCCTTCCCAGGGGTCGGCTTCGAGCTGCTTCATGCCGAGCGAGATTCGCTGGGTCTCGGGATTGAAGCGGATCACCTGGACGTTGACGGTCTGGCCGATCTGCAGGGCGTCCGCAGGATGGTTGACCCGGCGCCACGAGATGTCGGTCACGTGCAGTAGGCCGTCCACGCCACCGAGATCGACGAAGGCGCCGTAGTCGGTGATGTTCTTGACCACGCCTTCGAGAATCTGCCCCTCGTGGAGGTTGGCGATCAGCTCGTTGCGCTGCTCGGCCCGGGTGTCCTCCAGCACGGCGCGGCGGGAGACGACGATATTCCCCCGGCGGCGGTCCATCTTGAGAATCTGGAAGGGCTGATCGGTGCCGACCAGGGGCGCGATGTCGCGCACCGGGCGGATATCCACCTGGCTCCCCGGCAGAAACGCCACGGCGCCGTCGAGATCGACCGTGAAGCCGCCCTTGACCCGGCCGAAGATGACGCCTGTGACCCGCTCGCCGTCCTTGTAGGCCTGCTCCAGCTTCTCCCAGGCCTCCTCGCGGCGCGCCCGCTCGCGGCTGAGCGACGCCTCGCCGCGCGCGGTTTCGAAGCGCTCGATATAGACCTCGACCTCGTCGCCCACCTTCACCTCGGCCGCCTGACCGGGCGCGGCGAATTCCTTGAGTGGAACGCGACCCTCAACCTTGAGCCCGACATCGATCAGGGCGGCGTCGTTCTCGATTGCGAGAATGGTGCCCTTGACGACGCCTCCCTCGAAGCGGGGCGTGTCATCGAGGAACGTGTCGAGCATGTCCGCAAACGACTCTTTCGCCACAGCGGCCTGCTCTGTTGCTTCTGCTGTCTCTGCCGTCATCTGATCTCCAGCATCATCGGTAAGCGCTCTCGCGCGTGACTTGCCCGGCATAGGCCGCGGCATTGATTGGGTGGGCGCGGCGCCTCGGCGGGGGTTCCGATACCCGTCGCTACGAGGAACAACGACGCGAGTCGACGATCGCCACCGCTTGCTCGAACACCTCATCGGGTCCGAGGGCGGTGGTATCGATCCGACTTGCGTCTGCCGCCGGCTTCAAGGGTGCGGCGCTACGCCGGCTGTCGCGGACGTCGCGAGCGATTATTTCATCCAAAACACGAGATTCTATACCTTCCACGCCCCTTGACCGCAACTCACAAAGGCGGCGCCTGGCCCGCACTTCGGCGCTCGCCTCCAGATAAATCTTCACCTGCGCGTCCGGGCAGACCACGGTGCCGATATCCCGCCCGTCCAGCACGGCGCCCGGCAGCTCGGCGGCGAAGCTCCGCTGATAGTCGAGCAGGGCCCCGCGCACGGCCCCGTGGGCCGCCACCATCGAGGCCGCCTGCCCCACCTCCTCGCCGCGCAACGCCGGATCGTCGAGGTTGGCTTCGGTGACGGAGCGCGCCGCATCCGCCGCATCCGCGTCCCGCGCCGGGTCTCCGCCGGCCCGCAACAGGCGGAGCGCCGTCGCGCGATAAAGCACGCCGGTATCGAGGTGGCGCAGCCCGTAGTGCGCCGCGAGGCGGCGGCCGAGGGTCCCCTTCCCCGCCGCCGCCGGCCCGTCGACCGCGATGACCAGCGGCGCAGGTTCACTCTGCGGCAATCGAGGCTCCCAGGCGATTCATGTCGGCGACGAAGCCCGGATAGCTCGTGCCGATCATCGACCCGTCGTCCACCGTCATGGGTTTTCCGCTCGCCATCCCGAGAATGAGGAAGGCCATGGCGATGCGATGATCGAGATGGGTCGCGACCAGGCCGCCGCCGGGCGGCGGGCCGCCACACCCTTCGATGTCGAGCCCGTCGTCCCGCTCGGTCACCGTCACACCGGCGGCGCGGAGGCCCGCGGCGGTCGCGCCCAGCCTGTCGCTCTCCTTCACGCGCAGCTCGGCGAGGCCGTTCAGCCGCGTGGTGCCCTCGGCACAGGCGGCGATCACGCTCAGGATGGGGTATTCATCGATCATGCTGGGCGCCCGCGCGGCCGGCACCTCGACGGCCCGCAAGGGGCCGGCGCGCACGGCGATATCGGCAAGCGGCTCGCCCCCCAACTCGCGGCGCGGCCCCATTTCGATCCTGGCATCCATCTCGCGCAGGGTCTCGATCAGGCCGACCCTGCCGGGATTGACGCCCACCTGGCGGATCACGATGTCGGAGCCTGGCACTATCAAGGCGGCAGCCATGGGAAACGCCGCAGCGCTCGGGTCGCCCGGCACGGTAAGCACGCAAGACTGTAGCTCCGGATAGCCGGTGACGGCGATGACGCTGCCGCCGTCCGCGTGTGCCTCCACGCCGACCTCCGCACCGAAGCGGCGCAGCATGCGCTCGCTGTGATCGCGGCTCGGTGCGGGCTCGATCACACGAGTCTCCCCCGGCGCGTTGAGGCCGGCGAGCAGCACCGCCGACTTCACCTGCGCCGACGGCACCGGCAGCCGATACTCGATCGGCAGCGGCTGGTCGGCGCCGATCAGCGCAAAGGGCAGGCGCCCGCCGCTGCGCGCCTCGAAACGCGCGCCCATCCGCTCAAGCGGCTCGATGATCCGGCCCATCGGCCGCCCCCTGAGCGAGGCATCGCCGGTCATCAAGGTGGTGAAGCCGTGGCTCGCGCAGATCCCCGCAAGCAGGCGCACCGCGGTCCCGGAGTTGCCGAGGTCGAGCACCCCGTCCGGCTCGGCCAGCCCGCCGACACCGACGCCATGCACGCGCCAGGTTCCGTCATCGTCACGCTCGATGGTGGCGCCGAGGGCGCGGAGTGCGGCCGCGGTCGCCGCCACGTCCTCCCCCTCGAGAAGGCCGCTCACGCGCGTCTCGCCGACCGCGAGCGCGCCGAGCATGAGCGCACGGTGGGAAATGGATTTGTCGCCGGGCACGGCGCAGGTTCCCTTCAGAGGGCCGGCAGCCGACGAAATCAGGGGGTTTGGCACGTGCTCTCCGGCGCAGTGCTCGCGGCGCGCGCGCAGCCTGGACATGGGCTAGGACAAGCCCCGTCTCTAGCACAGCGCCGGGCGGCGTCAAGCGGCGCCGAATCCATGCCAAAATTGATTTTGACAGGCGCGCGCCAAACTGGCATTGGCGACGCCCACAATTAATCCAAGAAAGGGAGGCACGGGCGTGGCAAAGCGGGAATGGGGCGCCAAGCACACCTGCACGGGTTGCGGCGTGAAGTTCTACGACTTGCATCGCAGACCAATCGCATGCCCCAAGTGCGGCGACGTGGTTGAAGTTGAAATCGTTCGGCCGATTCGGCGTCGGCCGCCGCCGAAGCCGGAGCCGTCGCCGTCCGCCAAGACGGACCCCGTCATCGAAACCGCGGCGGACGAGACCGACGACGCCAGCGACGAGGTGATCGCCGATATCGATTCCGACGACGATGACGCCCTAGATTACGACATCGACAAAGCGGCGCCGGCACAACCCGAGCCTTGACCCACGGGAGGTCGTCGCTAATTGTTGCCCCACACGCGTCGTGGGCGGCGGAATGCCCAGGAATCACCCGCCGCGCGGCGCGCCAGGGAATTGGGGGGCCATAGCTCAGTTGGGAGAGCGCTTGAATGGCATTCAAGAGGTCGGGGGTTCGACTCCCCCTGGCTCCACCACTTCCCTCTTTCAGACAGCCCCAAGACGTCCAGAAACTCCCGGAAAACCGCCACTTTGGCGCTCCGGGGGTTCTTGAACGCTCCCACGCAGTCCCATATTATCCCCACATTGATGTGGGCATGAATGTGGGCCTGGAGAAATGGCAAAGCTGACAGCGGCACGAATTCGAACCCTCAAGACACCCGGCAGGCATGGCGACGGGGACGGCCTCCACCTGAAGATCTCGGAGGTCGGCGCCCGGTCCTGGATCCTGCGGGTGGTGATCGCGGGCAAACGGCGAGACATCGGTCTGGGCCGATACCCGGATGTCGGGCTCGCTCAGGCCCGCGAGGCGGCAGCGAAGCACCGCTCACTGATTGCGGCCGGCGCCGATCCGATTGCGGAGAAGCGCAAGGCCGCGATCCCGACATTTCGCGAGGCCGCAGAACGGACGTTCGAGGCAAACAAGCCGCGTTGGCGCAACGGCAAGCATACGGCGACCTGGTGGCAGTCGCTCGAGCGTCACGCCTTCCCGATTCTCGGTGACATGCCCGTCGACCAGATCGGTCGCGAGGACGTGCTGCGCGTGCTGTCGCCAATTTGGGGCAAACGCATGGAGACGGCGCGGCGCGTCCGCCAGCGCATCCGTGCCACCCTCAAGTGGGCGATGGCTCACGGATACATCGACCACAACGTCGCGGGCGAGGCGATCGACGGTGCGCTGCCGCCCATGCCCAAGGTCAAGAACCATCTGCGGGCGTTGCCTTACGCCGAGGTCGGCGAGCTGATCGAGGCCGTGCAGCGATCGCAGGCGTCGCTGGCGGCCAAGTGGTGTCTGGAGTTCGTGATTTTGACGGCGGCGCGGTCGGGTGAAGCACGCGGGGCACGCTGGTCGGAGATCGACCTGGATGCCGCCACGTGGGTAATTCCAGCCCACCGCATGAAGTCGCACGCCGAACACCGCGTCCCACTGTCGTCGCGGGCGCTGGCGATCTTGGAGGAAGCCCGAACGATCGACGACGGAAGCGGACTTGTCTTTCCGTCCCCCACCCGGCCCGGCAAGCCGTTGAGCGACATGACGCTCACAACGCTGCTGCGGCGGCTCAGGGTGGCGGATCGGGCAACCGTGCATGGCTTCCGAAGCGCCTTCCGTGACTGGGCTGCCGAACGCACGCACGCACCCCACGCTGTCATGGAACTGAGCCTGGCTCATGCGGTCGGCAACGCCGTCGAAGCCGCCTACGCCAGAAGCGACCTGTTCGAGCGCCGACGCGCGCTGATGGACCAATGGGCGGACTACCTCGCCGGCGACTCTGGGACCGTCGTAGCGATGGTGCGTCATGGCAAGTGAGCAACTGAAGCTTGAGGCCTTCGAGAGAGCGAAGGCGATAATGCGCGCTGCATATGCCAAGGACAAAGAATGGCTTGAGCAGGGCGGAGACTCGCAGTCCGATGAGTCATTCATCTACGAACAGGCCAAGCTGATCGCATACAGTCACCTGAATGATGAGGGCGAGGACTTCAGTGCGCGCGAAATCGAGGACCTTCTGGCTGCCGAAGAGAACGACCCTGTCAGGCGAGTGACACTGAAGCTCATTTGTGCGGATCAGCTGAGGAAGGGTGAGCTGCTGCCACGTTTGCAAGAGTGGCTTGCGGATTATCTGGAGAGAGAGACTCAAGTTTCGGTAGGAAAGGGGCGGAGTCCGCAGCGTATGAACCGCACCGAAATGCAGGCGTACATGATCGGAATGGCAATGACGCTCGCAGAAGAAGACGCCCTGGTGAAGAAGGCTGAGTTGCGACTCACGCGCAACCGTGAGCCCAAGCACGACCCCGAGGCCGAGCGCAACCGCGCGCAGAAACCCAAGCTCTCCCTATGCGATGCCATGCAAGCGGCACTGGAGGAGCTGGGTGAGAGTAGATCCTACGATTACGTATTGGATATGCGGAGGAGGTTCCGCCCGTTGTCTGAACTCGCGTAGGTACGGCAGAAGCCGTTCTCAAATCCTACGACGCCCCCTCGTCTCCCGCGATATTGAGCTGTCCGATGATGGGTCGGAACAGCCCGGCTCATCTCAGACAGAGGGGAGCTATCGAAATGACCGACGCACAGATTCTCCGCCTGCGTGACGTTGTTGAAATGACGCGCATCAGCAGGTCCCGAATTTACGTGCTCATGCAAAGCGAGACCGAACGATTTCCGAAGCCGATTCGGCTTGGGAGCCGCTCCGTTGGCTGGTGGCGGTCCGAGGTCGAGGCGTGGCTCAACGCGCGAGAGCGCGCCGGTTCGGCGGGGTCATGAGACCATGGCCGGCAAATGGAAGCGCCCGCCCGGAACTGCCATCCGGGGCGGGCGCGGCGTGTCTCAACATCGGCGAGAGCACGCCAAAGCCCTAGCCCACAGCGGCGGCCGTCGCAACGCTGCGGTCGACTTCGACGCGATCAACAAGGCGGCGATGTCCTGCCTGCCAGCGCTGGTCGAGCGCTGGCTTCCCGACGGAAAGCGCGTAGGGCTCGAGTGGTCAGCTCGCAATCCGCGACGGGTGGACCGCCGGCCAGGCTCGTTTCGGGTAAACCTCGAATCGGGCAAGTGGGCGGACTTCGCAGTTCCTGACGCTCGCGGTGGTGATCCGGTGGCACTCGCCGCGTACTTGAGCGGTTGTTCTCAATCGGAAGCGGCACGGTCGCTGGCTCGCATGCTCGGGGTGGAGGCATGACCGGCCCCAGCGACGGCATGTTCGACCCGTTCACCGATGACGAGCTTCGGGAGGCCGAGCGGTCAGTACCTGCCGATAAGAGCGAGGCCCCCCAACCGATCGTCCCGGTTCCGGTCGACGCGCCCGAAGTAGATTGGTCGCGGTTGCGCCCGCCCGAAGCCAAGGGCGACCCGGTGGGAACTTGGTCCTACCTCACAGCAGACGGCGAAGTCGCCTTCCACGTGGCCCGATGGGAGAACGAGGACCCGCACGGTCGCAAAGTCATACGCCCGGCCACCTGGAACGGCACCAGATGGGTGCTCAAGGCCATGCCGAAGCCCAGGCCGCTCTTTGACCTGCCAACAGTTCTTGAAGGACCCACCAAGAGTGTCGTCGTTGCCGAAGGCGAGCGGTGTGTCGACCCGGCGACGCATGTGTTCCCAGACCACTCCGCCACTACCTGGGCCGGCGGCTCGAGCGCGTGGGAGTTGACCGACTGGGGAACACTAGCCGGACGCGACGTGCTACTGCTGGCGGATGCCGACAATCCGGGTCGCGAGGCGATGCGCCGGATCGCCGAACGCCTAGCGTCTATGGGGTGCACCGTGCGCATTCATCTGCCAACCGGCGACGATGGGCGAGACATCGCCGATTGGCTTGACGATGAGGGCGTCGAGGCGGCGCGCGAGCGAATCGAGACAGAGGCAACAGTCTGGGAGCCCGATGCCGCGACAGCCATGGATGCCAGCGCCACGGAGACCGATGACGAGGCGATTGCTCGGCTCGCAGCGCTACCGGAGCTAGAATACGAGCGAGTGCGCACGGACGAAGCCGAGCGCTTGGGCGTTCGCGTCACCAAACTCGACAAGCTTGTGCGAAGCGAGCGCAGCAGCGGTGAGGACGACCATCTTCAAGGGCGCCGCATCGAGTGGAACGAACCCGAGCCGTGGCCAGAACCGGTAGACGGTGAGGCGTTGCTCACGGACATCGCCGGGCTGATCCGGCGCTACGTCGATATGCCTGACGAGAAGGCGGTCGCCGTGGCGTTGTGGATCGCCCATTCCTTTCTTCACAGCCGACTTGATTTGTCGACTCTTCTGAACGTGACGAGTGCGACAAAGCGTTGCGGCAAGAGTTTGCTCATGGAGGTTGCCGGCACGCTCGCCTCGCGGTCGCTGACAGTGTCTGGGCGGATTACGCCGGCGGGAATGTTCCGCATCATCGCACTGCACGAGCCCACCCTGATTCTAGACGAAGCTGACACCTTCATGAGCGACGATCCTGAACTGCGGGGTATCGTCAACGGCTCCCAGCGACGAGAGATGGCGTTCGTCATCCGCACGGTAGGCGAAGATCACGAACCGCGTCTCTTCAGAACCTGGTGTCCCAAGGCCATAAGCGGAATCGGAGACTTGCCCGACACGGTGGCAGATCGCGCAGTCACAGTGCGGCTTGAACGGCGCTCCCCAACGAGTGGCGACATGCCACATTGGCGTGACCGTGACAGGCAAGCCGTCGAGGTTCTGAAGTAGAAGCTCGCCCGGTGGACCGGCGATAGCGCCGATGCGGTCTTGAAACGCCGCAACGGCATTGTCTTCCCTTCCGCGCTGCACGATCGAGCCCGCGACGCCTGGGAGGCGCTACTGGCCATTGGTGAAGTCGCCGGAGGCGAATGGGCGGGAACAACTGGCCGCGCATACCGGGCCTGCGAGGCCGTCAACGCCGAAGTCGATTCCGAGACGGGCATCCGCGAAATGCTGCTTGCCGACATACGTAAGCTGTTCGAGGAAGCCGGGGACGCGGCGCAACTGCCGACCGGCAAGTCCAATGAACGCTACGATCCGTGTTCGCCTGCAATTCTCCCGGCCCTGGTCGCCATGGAGGGGCGTCCGTGGGCCGAGTATTCGCGAGGCAATTCGCTGACGGCGCGCGGCCTAGCAAGCCTTCTCAAGGGTTTCGGCATCGCTCCGGGCACAATTCGCCTGAACCACAAGCTGACGGCAAAGGGCTACAAGCGCGAAAGCTTCGAACCCACATGGAAGCGTTATGGCATCCCCGCCCCTGAAGAACCCCGGAAGCCATCCGTCACAGCGTCACAACCAAGGCTGAGCGCAGTTCTCGACGATTGCGCATCCGTCACAAGCCCAGACACTGTGACGGATGGGAATCGGCCAAACCCCACGGTGGGCGCCGGTTGTGACGCTGTGACGGATGGAAACCCCACGGCCATATACGAGAACGCTGACAACCGCGATCCGAATCCACTCGACGACATGGTTGCTGATGCCGACGAACGAGCGGCCATACTCGAATTCGAAGGCGAAGTGCCGAAGCCCGACGCCGAGCGAATGGCCGAACGTCAATACGGGCTGGTGCCGGGCACGCTGGCCAATGTGAGGACGCAACCATGACGACGCGCATGCCAGCCTGAAAAGCCGCTCGCTGACTCCGTGACTTCTGACACGCAAGACGGCAGGTCGATGTCCGGCTCCGCGAAGATTGCCTTGCCTCACTATCGCGTAGAGCGACTTCGTGGCTGAGGCTTCGCCAAGGGCGAATTCACTCACCCATCCGCAAGTCGTCGAGGAACTCGGACGCGGGCTCGACGCCAGTCACCAGGAGACGATCGCGGGCGCGCGTGCAGGCCACATAGAGCAGGTGCCGTTCCGTGCTGTAGGTGTCCTCCAGGTCGGCTTCGTCGGCGACGTTCTCGATGCGCGATTGCAGCGGCAGGACCTCGTCATCGCATGCCACCACAGCCACTGCTCTGAACTCCAATCCCTTGGCGAGATGCATCGCGCCGACCACCACACTGTCCGGTGCCCCTCCCAAGCATTCGTCCAATTCGATGGAGGTCAGGTCCGCCAGCTGGATAGCCTCCTGCGCCCTCGCGATCTCGCCCTGGGACCGGACGAACACCGCGATTTCGTTCGGCGCGAAGCCCTCCTGCCGCAGCGCCGTCAGCCAGTTGGCAATGGCGGCGACCTCCTCATCGGGTGTTTCGAGGACCTTGATGCTGGGCTCTGGCCCGTTGAACGCGGAGACGGTGCCACTGCGCTGCTCGGCAACACCGTCCACATCGGCGAGCTCGGGCGGCAACAGGCGGTCCGCCTGCCGTCGTATTTGGTGAGAGGTTCGGTAGTTGATGCGCAAGGTGTGCGAGCGTCCGCGCACGTCGACGCCCAGCGCGCGCCAGGAGAAGGGCGCCCGGAAGATGCGCTGACCGAGATCGCCCGCGAAGAACAGGCTGTCGGGGCGACCAACGCCGAGGGAAGCGAGAAAGCGCAGCTCCGCCACGCCGATGTCCTGGGCCTCGTCGATGACGCAGAACTCGAAGGGCGGATGCGCCCCCTCCGCGACATGCTGTTCCAGCCTCCGGAACATACTGGGTTCTGTGAGCAGCTCCCGCTCCGCCAGGCCTTCGCGCACCTTGGCGAAGATCGACCACAGCACTGCGCGCTGCGATTCCGCCAAGCGGGTCTTGCGACCCAGCCGCATCACATCCCGGTAGTCCTCCCAGCTCTCAAGCTGCCACGCATCGACCACCTGGCTCCACTCGGTCCACAAGAAGTGCGGGCTGAACGCATGATCCCCGACCTCGGCAGATGCCCGGTCGATCAGCGCCCGCACCTCACCCTCGGTGGCCAGGCTCGCCGCCCCGAAGTTCGCCTCGTGAAGGCGCCGGCCGATGCCGCTCATCGAGTTCACCTCCAGGCGCTCGGCGATGCTGGGCTGATTGTGGATCAGGCGCCCGAGCCTCACGCGCAGCGCGTTCGCGAGCGTGTCCGAGAAGGTGGCGAGGAGGACGCGGCCATCGGGATGCGCGCGGGCGAGATGAACGGCGCGGTGGAGCGCCACGATGGTCTTTCCGGTGCCGGCCGAACCTGAGACGCGGGCCGGGCCGCTGTATGTGTTCTCCACGATTCGCCGCTGCGCCGGGTGCAGGAAGACCGTCCACTTCTCCCACGGGAACTCGAGCGCGCGCTCCAGCTCGCCCGCGTCCTCCACGAGGCGGAAACGACGTTGCGCGTCCGGATGCGCGAAGGGGTCCGCGTCTGCGGCCGCGTGCGCCGGCCGGTCCGGCGTGCCGCCGGTGGCGAGCTCCAGCAGCGCCTCCGCCGCTTCTGACGGCAAGTAATCGGCGAGGTCGAGCAGCGAGTCCTCGTTCGCGCGACGAACATCATCCAGCCACGTCTCGGGCACGCCGTAGCCCAATAGCTCGTCGTCGGAGGCGCCGGCGAAGAGCGCAGGCTTGGGGGCGGCCGGCGCAACGGCAGGTGCCTCCACGACGACGGGGCGCGGGACTTCAATCTCGCGCACGGTTTCGCGGATTTCGACGATCTGGGCCGCACCGGTCCTGGGATGCCGCTCGATCCGCCGGCGTTCTGCCCAGCGGTACGCGGCATCGTGATGGCCGACATAGGCGAGCAGGACGCTCGATGCCGTCCGATGCACGATCAGGCGGATGTCCCGGCTGACCCGGAGCGACCAGAAGTTCCTGTCCCTCGCCCGATCCAGCTTGTGAAACGAGTGCCCGGCCCCCGACGGGTCCATCTGCAGGTCGAAGGCCGTGGTCTTGGCGGCCTTCTGTTCATTCTGGGTCAGCTTCGCGAGACTCTCGGTAAAGGTGGCGGCGATACGAAACTGCACGTCAGGTCTCGACTGCTATGGGAGCGCCTACGCGGTTCGCCACGGCGGTGTATAGATCGACATCCGTTTCCGGCGCCCTGATGCTGACGACCAAGGCATAACGCGCGGCCTGATCGTACCGTTCCAGGTTGGGGCGCGTTCTCCACCACCCCATTGCAGGGTAGACGGCTACTTGCCCTCGGCTCGCGAGATCGGCGGCGCTTCCGTACCAGATATCGCCATGCAGAGAGCCCCTGTGACGATTCTGTGTGCCGATCAACCATGCTGGGTCTCCATGGCCTCGTGCGGCCCCCTCCTCTTCATCTCGCGCTGCCGCGTTGACCCGACCTCGAAATGCGTCGATCGACTCGAGAGGTCTCTTCACGTCGAAACGAAGGCCGTGAGAAGCGTAGCGGTATCGTGAAGCGACACCCCTCTGCGAAGGGTTGGGTTCGACGAAATAGGAGAGCGTCACGCGCATCTCGACCTGTGCCTCTCCCAATTGCTCAAGTGCATCGACAGGCCATGGCAGATCGTGGAGATGCATGTCGCGCGTCGTAAGCCGGCCTCTTGGGTCTTTCTTGAAGGGCTGCAAACTCTCCTGCACGACCATGGTCAGGGAGTTGGAGACGCTCCAAAGTGCCCGACCAAGGTCGGGCACTCCAAACCCGCAACGCTTCACCAGGTCTTGGTTGTCGGCTCTCGACGGGTTCCGACCTGCGGGCAAAAACATGCGTTTCATGGCGTCCGTCCATTCTGCAGAATGAACGATCAGAGCACGGACCGTTTCAGGCCAGAGTTCGGGATATTCTGCCATCACTTGGGCCGCCAGCCGCGATGCAAGCGCCGTCGCCGCGCTGGTGGCGTTCGCGGTTGTCAAGAGTCGGTCGGCGAGAAGGTGGTGAGTCGTCAAGAGGCTGAGACTCGGCATCCAAACAGCACCCAGTGCGTCTTCGGCCGCGTTGCCTCCTTCGCACACGACATCGGGCTTGAAGGGCCAATGCCGCTGCCACGTCAATGAGGTTGTGCTGAACGGGCTCAGGCCACCATCGGGAGCGATCGGCGTGTAGCCGCCAGCATCCGGTTCAGTGATCCGGACAAGCTCCGTAAAGGCACCGACAGTGAGAGCGTTCCAGGCTTGTGCCGGATCGTGCACTCCGTCGCTCTCGTTGCTGGCCGGGTATTGGGACCACGCGTTGGGGTCGTTGATATTTCCGGCTGACACGATGAGCAGGCGCGGTTGAGAGCCGTGCTCGTCAACATCCGCGGCCAGTGAATCGAGTGCTGCGGACCACGCGGATGGTTGCCCCCGATCCCGGTTGTCCCGGGCTGTCACGGCCATGCCGAAGACCCGTGGCCGGGCCGGAGCGGTGACTTCCGGCCGGCTTACGGCCTCGATTGTGAGAAGACCGTGGTGTCGGGAGTCCATTCCGCCAGCGCCGTCGTGCGGTAGTAGCTTCACGGCCTCGAGGCGATGACCAAGTTCTACAGGGGCTCTGCTGTCAAGCTGTTCTGTCAGGTCACCGGCTAGCGCCAGTCCGGCCATCTGAGTGCCGTGACCGTCGGCGTCGTCGGTACCCCAGGCCGGCTCGACCGTGTGCAGGTCATCGACTGCAAGCGCGGGTGCGAGGAGAGGGTGGCCCCTGTTGACACCCGAGTCGAGCAGGCAGACATGGGGAACCTCGTTGCCACCGGGCGTGAATCGGGTTCGAGCCAGCAGGTCTTCAAGCCACTCGCGCTGCTCTTCGGGCGGGAGGGAATCGAAGAAATCCGCCGTCTCTTTAGGCCGCCGAAGTTCAGCAATGCTGTTGAGCGTGAGGATGGAGTTCTGCATCTGCGCGATAGACGCGCGGACCAGGAGCACGGAACGCTCCGGGAATTTCAACACTCCCTGCGAGGTCTCCATTCCCTGAGCGGTCGCGAGGCGGCGAAAGGAGGCAAGCACGATCTCCCGCTGTTTCCGGACTGGCAGCCAGACCTCCCACCACAGGGGCCCCTCGTCTTCGCCTGGAAACGCGTCAGCAGCATCCGTCCAGAGTGCGCGGAGGCTGGCTGTTCGGATCTGTCGAATGGCGTCGATCAGACGCTGGTTGTCGCGGGGCCGTCCGATGCTGTCTCGCTTCTCTGACAGGTAGTCGCGGATTAAGCCCTCGAAGTGGTCGAGCCTTCCATCGGGGACGAACACAGTGGCGTGCGTGCGGTTCTCCTCTTGGCGGACATTCAGCAATTCGATGCCCTGGCGTTCCCTGGCGAGGCTCTCGAAGGCCAGCTCGATATCCGGAAAGCTCTCGAATTCGACCTGAAGCCCGAGACCGTCCTCAAGTCCGGCATCCCTCTGGACTTCGCTCGCGGCCGCGGCCTCGACCCGCAACTCGTCGATCTGACGCTGCAGGACACGGCCATGTTGGGCCCGGTCTCGCCCCGGAATCGGGGGCCGGCCGCCTCCCCCGCGCGACCGAAAAGCCTCGGTCTCGGTCACTCCTTGGAGGATAAAGTGCCGATATACCTCGTCGGTTCCATTTGCCATGCCGCGACCGAGCGTCCTTTACAACACAGCCTTCTTATTCAGCTTGTCAGCGATGGACTTACGCTCCTCAAGCATGACTCGGATATCGGCTTCACTAATTTGCGGGCGTCGGTGGATTAGCGAATCCTTGAGCACTTCGTTCGCCGCGCGCGCGACCTCGGCATAGTTCAACCCTGCCGCAATCTCGGCAAGATGTGCCCACCGGACCCGTTTCAGGACGCTTCCCGACAGGCGCGCCTTGAGCAATTTCGCGATCTGCGACTGATCGGGCAGATCGTAGTGCAGCACGTCGTCGAATCGTCGGAACAGCGCTGGGTCGAGAAGGTCGGGATGGTTGGTCGCGGCGATGACCAAGCTGTGCGAGCGATCTTGCTCGATCATCTGAAGAAAGCTGTTCAGCACCCGGCGAATCTCGCCCACATCGTTGGCCAACCCGCGCTGCGAGCCGATCGCGTCGAACTCGTCGAAGAAATAAACACCGCGCGTCCGCCCGGTGGCATCGAAGACCTGCCTGAGCTTGGCCGCTGTTTCTCCCATGAACTTGGTGATGAGACCGTCGAGCCGGACCTGGAGAAGCGGGAGGCCAAGTTCCCCGGCCAGGACGGAAGCAGTCAGTGTCTTGCCCGTGCCGGGTGGTCCCACCAGCAACAGCTTGCGCCTGGGCGCGAGGCCATGCTCTAGAATTCTGCCGGCGTGACGTTGTTCACGGATGACACGCTGAATTTGCCCTGAGAGTTCCTTTCCAAGGATCATCTCTCCCAGCCGCGCTTTCGGGTAGGAATCCTCCAGGAGATTCGCCAGCTCACCGCGCGGGCGGCTGATGGGTACCGGCGACCCCGCGCCGCGCCGGCTCTTGGCGTCGTCGATCATTGCGCGCAATTCCTGGGCGAGCTTGCCGTGGCCGAGCTTCGCCTCGTGGGCTGCTACCTGCATGGCGACCGAGAAGAAGCGATCGTCATCGCCCTCCAGATGCGATTTCAGAAGCGCCTTGAGTTGGTCGGCGCTAGCCACGGGGTCTCTCCCGATTTTGAGCGTGTCGTCTCACACCCGAAAAACCTTCATCGCCTCGTCGCCGAGGTGGTTGATGACCTTGACGGCGATGCGGCCGGAGGCGGGCTTGGGGAAGGGGCGGGAGGTGTCGCTGTTGAGCGTGGCCCAGGCGTCGAGGTCGATCTCGGCCTTGAGCGTCGTCTTGAGCGCCTTGTAGGGGTCGTTCGCGCCGAGGAAGTAGGCGTGGCGGACGAAGAAGCTCTCTTCGTTGTAGTCGCTGTCGACGAACCAGCAGGCGATGCCGTCGGCGCCGGCGCTCCGCACCTCGCCGGTGTTGGGGTGGAAGACGTCCACGCCGTTGATCCGCACCCGGATGGCGTCCCCGCCGTCCTCCAGGATGTCGATGTCGGGCTCGCCGAAGATGACGAAGAGGTTGCCCTTGCCGGTGTTCTTGAGGTCGCCGGCCATGTGCAGGTCGGCGTTCATGCGCGCCTTGAGCACCGGGATGCGCCCGAGCTTCTCGAACTCGGCGGCGTGGGCGTCGTAGCTGAAAGCGCAGGCGATCAGCACGTCGAAGCCGGCGTCGGCGGCCTCGCGCGCTGCAGCCACCAGGTCCGGCCGCGCGACGGTGCCGAACTCAGGCCCGATGAAGACGCCGGCGCGGCGCGTGGCGCCTTCCTCGCCGCCGCCCTCCAAGTAACGCCCCTCGGCGCAGACATAGTGGCCGGGCCAGGGCGTGAGCGCGGTGAAGGCGATGCGGTCCTCCTTGTGCGCCTGCTGCACGCCCGCCGTCCTCAGGTTCTCCAGGATCATCTCGGTGAAGTTGGGCGCCTCGCCGTAGCCGAGCTTCGTGTCGGTAAGCGCTGAGAAGAGCTCGTCCTTCTCGTCCACCGCCAGCATCCGGTGCGGCGCGAGGCTCTCCACCGTGAAGGGGCCGGCGACGCGGATGCGCGCGTTGTCCGGGTACGGCTTGTCGTAGAGATACTCGTGGTCTGCCTTGGCGGCGATTGAGTCGTCGATGTCCTTCTGGCGGGCGATGCGTGCCTCCCACCACGCGGCATGCGCGGCCGTGGCGTCGGCCGGCCAATTCTCGCCCGCCTCGCGCGGAATTTCCCACTCCTCCCACTGCTCGCCGAGGGCGCTGTTGAGGCGGGTGCGGAGGGGCTCCAGGGTCTCCTGCCAGCGCTCCCAGATCACGTCGATCTCGGCATTGTTGGCGATGGATTTCAGGGTGATGTGGGGCACGCGCTCGTAGACGAAGCCCTGGCGGATGTCGCCGCCGGTGGGTACCTCCGACGGCGCGCGCTGCGTGATCGCGGCTTCCTTCTTCTGCCCCTCGGGGCTATCGGCGAGCAGATACCAAGGATAGCGGGCGCCCATGATGCGCGCCCGCGCCAGCGCCAGCGCCACGCGGGAGGTATCGATGGTGATCCAGCGTCGGCCCCACTGCTCGGCGACAAACGCCGTGGTGCCCGAGCCACAGGTCGGGTCCAGCACGAGGTCGCCGGGGTCGGTGGTCATGAGAGTACAGCGTTCGACCACTCTCGGTGCTGTCTCCACCACAAATTGCTTCTTGTTGGCGAAGCCACTGCGACCAGTATCAACCCACATATTCTCGTAATCACGCACACGAAAATCGTGCCAATATCGCTTGTAGCGAAGAGTTGTTCCAAGGAGAAGAAATCGATTTGCTTTGCTAAGCCTATCCATCCCCGGCCCTCGACCGCCAGGTTTCCAGTGATTGTTAGCGGGGCAAGTAACCTCCTTCCCCTGAAATTTGAATTTCCGCTCTTCCGGATTGGAGGGGGCTCCAGTCGAATAAAGAGTATCATGTGCGAGAACTCGAAGCCCCGTTGGCAGTGGTCTTGTGCCCTCCTTTTGTTCTTTTGTCATAATGGAGGGCGGAATTACACCATCAGGATGCTCAAGAAGAACATATTGCCCTGATCCGTCAGCACCTTGAGGTTTTTCAGCAAAAAGTGATCGATATTTCACTTGCGACTTTGTCTTAGAATACCAAAGCAAGATGTCAAAGGAAGACGCCAGAAGACTGTTACTTTGGCCACCGGTCGTGCGAAAGGATATTTGTCCGCAGAAATTACTCTCTCCAAAAACCTCGTCTATCAATGACCGAACCCGGTGAACATTCTGATCCCCGATCTGGACGAAGACCGAGCCGCTCTCGGTCAAGAGGTCGCGCGCCACTGTCAGCCGGTCGCGCAGATAGCTCAGGTAGGAGTGGATGCCGTCGCGCCAGGTGTCGCGAAAGGCCTTCACCTGCTCGGGCTCGCGGGTGATGTGATCGGCCTTGCCGTCCTTCACGTCGCGGCTGGTGGTGGACCACTGGAAGTTGGAGTTGAAGCGGATGCCGTAGGGCGGGTCGATGTAGATGCACTGCACCTTGCCGCGCAGGCCCTCGCGTTCCGCCAGCGACGCCATGACCTGCAGGCTGTCGCCGAGAATCATGCGGTTCGACCAGTTGGCGTCGTGGCGGTAGAACTCGGTGCGCGTGGCGCCGTCGGGCAGGCCGTTGAAATCGGCGAAGAGGTCCGGCGCGGTGGGCGCCTCCTCCTCCCGCCGCGCCTTCGTCTGGCGCAGCAGGTCGTCGATCAGGACTTTTGGGTGCACCTTCTCCTGGATGTAGAGCGGCGGCGCCTGGACGACGAGGTCGGCCATGTCCTGCTCGTCCTTGCCGCGCCAGACGAGCTGCGGGTCGAGGTCGCGGTTGCGGCGCTCGTAGGCCATGCGGATCGGCGCCTTGTCCTCGTCGGCCATGACGGGGTGATATTCGGCGGTCGGGATGTTGCGCCGCGCCGCCTCGCCATGGGTGAGCGTCTCGACGGACTTCGACTTCTTCCGTTTCGCCATCTAAGCGCGGTCCTCGCCGGCAGTCTCCAGGAGCGCCCGGAGCGCGGGAAGAAGGCTCGGTACGGCGTCCTCGATCATGGTCCAGATGATCTCGTCGTCGATCAGCAGATAGCTGTGGGCGAGACGGTTGCGCGCTCCGATGATCGCGCGCCAGGGAATTTCGGGATGAGCGTCGCGGACCGCGTCGGGGATATGGGTCGCCGCTTCGCCAATCAGCTCAAGATTGCGCAGGACGGCGTCATACGTCATCGCGCTGGCGACGAACGATGCCCGGTCCAGCCCGGCGGTATAGTCCAGGACCCTCTCGCAGAAAGCGATCATGTCCGAGACGTAGAACCGCCATTCCCGCTTCCCCTCGCTCGCCTCAGACATTCACGGCGTCCCGCATCACATAAGGCCGCAGCTCGGCCCGGAGCGTCGCGTCAGTTGCCAGATCGACCGGGCGACCGAACAGGTCCTCCAGATAGAACTGCGCCCCGAAATAGCGCCGCCAGTCCACGGGGCCGTCGAAACGAACCAGGATATCGACATCGCTGTCATCGTCGGCCCGGTTGCGGGCAAACGAGCCGTACAGGGCGAGATCGGTGACGCCGAAGCGCTGCGCCAGCGTCGCCTTGTGCGCCCGTAGCAGCGCAAGAACCTCGTCCCTGCTCACCGGCCCTTCCTCGCCTTCGCCATCCTGATCTCAGGTGTCACGGATCAGCCGATCAAAACACCGCTTCGCCTTCATTCGGCAGCATCTTCGAGAAGGAAGCCGCGGACAAGCGCATCGAACCCGGCCTCGATCTCGTAGACGTCGGTGAACTCGGCGAAGGCCCAGCGCCCGAAGGTGCCGAGCGCATTCACGCCGGGCACCCAGTATGTGTCCATGGTGGCCTTCTTATCCTTGGCGTCCTCCCCACGATAGCCTTTGATCTCGACGATCAGGTGCAACGGGTCATCCTCGCCTCGCCCATCGTCTACCAGCACAATGAAATCGGGAATATAGGTGCGCGCTTCGCCTCCGAGACGATAGGGCACTTCCAGCCCGAGGCCTTGATTCTTGACGTAGGCGCGGACGCGGGCGTGTCCCTGGGCGACGCTGCAGAACTCTGATTCCCAGTCGCTGTCGCAGACGACATAGTTGATGTGACAACAGCGCAGATCGGTCTTCCACAGTGTCTTCTTTGACGTATTGAAGCGAACGTGGATCGTTGAGCCGGCTGCGTTGTAGGGATCAAGGACCGCCTTCACGGGACGCTCGACCATATGGTGCTCGACGATGCCCTGGGTAATGCGCTCGCACGCCATGTCAGCCAGTTCCAAATACAGGAGCTGCGCCGGGTACGTGCCGCCCTTGCAGACGAGGTGATTGTCAAGCCACTGCCGCGTAATTCGCTTGAGTTGATGGAAGAGGTGCAGTCGTAATTCTCCCCCCGGATCACGCCACTTCGTAGTCAGAAGCCGTGTTGTCAGGTGAAACAGAAGGGTCGAGCGTCGCATGTCCTTTGTGTGCTTCAAGTTGAGGTCCACGCCCTCACCGATGATGCCCTGGTTATGGGTACGGGATGGGCCGACGAGGCCAGGAGTGAGCACTAAGGTCGAATCATCATCGAAGGTCGCCTGCAGACGCTCCTGCGGCAAATCGACACGGTAGCCCTGGACGCGGGGAAAGCGGATTTCGCAGGCGTCGCGCTCGGGCGTCATGGCCTTGACTTGCACGGTCGGACGGGGCGGCAGTGGCTTGGCGACCACGGGCTTCGCGGTGAAGTCAAAGGGGATGCCGAGCACGTCGGCATAGTCGACGGGAAACAGGCCGTCGTCGCTCAGCTCGTAGGCCTGCCGGCGCAGTGCCCGGCCCACCGCTTGTTCGCATAGGAGCTGCGTGCCGAAGGCGCGCACGCCGAGCACGTGGGTGACGGTGTTGGCGTCCCACCCTTCGGTCAGCATCGAGACCGAGACGACGCAGCGGATCGTCTCACCGAGTTGCTCCGGCTTGCCGACGGTGTTCATGACCTCCCGGAGAAGATCGTGATCGGAAATGTTGTCACCGGCACGAATGTCGCCCGTGCGTTGTATGCGTTCGCGGCGAAAGCGATCGATCTCGTCCGCCGCCATGGCACGGAAGTCCCGGTCGAGTGCCTCTCCGGACTCTAGCTGCGTACTGTCGATCAGGAGCGTACGCGGGCGTGCGATCGCGTTGCCGTAGTCGTCGAAATTGCGGAACAGCTCAAAGTGGCCGTTCTGCAGAGTCGTAGAGCCGTCGGGGTGCTCTCGATGGAAGCCGGCGACGTAGTCGTAGATCAGCTTCGAGGTCGAGGTGTTGTTGCAGACCACGATGAAGCAGGGCGGCACCTCGATGCCGGCGTCGTCCCACAGCGCGAAGGTCTCTTTGTAGTGTCCATAGAGTGCATCCAGCGCCGTCAACAGGGTCACGGGAATCTTCAGCGGATCGAGGTTGGATGCCTTGCCGCGACCCTTCCTCGGCATGTCCTTGCCGATGTGCTTCCACAGGTTGCGGAACTTCGGCATGTCGCCGCCGGGAATGTTGTCGGCCACCGGCACACGGGGCAGCTTGACGATGCCGCACTCGATGGCGTCCATGAGCGAGAAGTCGCTCATCGTCCAGGGGAAGAGCGTCCCTTCCGCGTAGCCTGAGCCGCGCAGGAAGAAGGGCGTCGCCGAAAGGTCGATCACGCGGGCGAGGCCGAGCCTCTGGCCCACCGCCTCCAACCCGGAAATCCAGAGCCTCGCGGCCTCGCGGTTCTTCTTAGCTTCCGTGCGGTCCTCGCCCTTCAGGTCGCCTTCGTCGTCCTCGCCGGGCTTCTCGCGATAGCAGTGGTGCGCCTCGTCGTTCAGTGCGAGGACGTTCTTCATGCCCATGAGCTCGGGCATGACCCGCTGGAGCATCTGTCCTTCGCTCTCGGTCGACTCCAGATCGGGACCGCGACCCTGGAGCAGAGCCCGGCCGCCCCTGGAGACCTCCATCGTCTCGCGAAGCTTGAAGGCGTGGAAGTTGGTGATGACGATCTTCGCCCGGTCGAGATCGCCCAGCATGTCCCCCGGCACGAGCTCCCGGCTCTGGTAGTAGCTGTCCGGGTCGTTGGGCTGGAGCACCCGGAGCCGGTCCTTGATGGTGATGCCGGGAGTGACGACCAGGAAGCCGCGCGTGAAGCGCTTGCGGTTCGGATGGCGCACCGCGTTGATCGTCTGCCAGGCGATCAGCATGGCCATGACGGTGGTCTTGCCCGCCCCGGTGGCGAGCTTCAGCGCCAACCTGGAGAGCGCCGGATTGGCTTCCTTGTTCGCGGTCTCCAAGTGTTCGAGGAACTCGCGTCCGGCGCCAAGCTGGGGTGCGACTTCGGTCAGCCAAATCGCGGTCTCCACTGCCTCGACCTGGCAAAAGAAGGGGCGAATGTCGTTGAATCGATGATGGCGCCAGTGATGAAGCAGGCGGGCCGTCTCCGGTGTCACGCGCCAGTGCGCCGGGTCCGGTAAAGCTCGCCAGCGATCAACCGCGTTGCGGACACTGTTGATGGTCTGCGCCAGCTCGTATTGCTGATCCTTAGTTGCGACGCGCTGTGCTTCCTGGTCGAAGCCCAACGCCGGTTGATCGTGAGCGCCCTTGCTCTTCTTCGGCTTGGGGATCGGCGTGATGAACGAGACCTGACGCCGCCGCTTGAGGATGTGGTTGGTGGGCTGGCCGCTCTCGTCAAGCTCCCAGTGCTGCGAAGGGTACTCGTAGGGTGAATTGAGGATCGGGCGCTCAAAGAACCGGTCGCCTGCTTCCATGTCGATCTGCCATCCCGATCCTGTGCGGCTGGAGTTGAGGAACCACGGACTCCAGCGCCCGCAGGCTACCGCAGGCCTACGGACCATTCTAGGCCGGGCTCTGGTGAGCGATCGGAACCTGTTCTAACCAGCGGGCCACAGACGTCCGTGCTGCAGCGTGGCGCGCACCTAATTCGCGCTAGGCGTGTCGCTCATCGGAACCGGCCATGGCTCCCCCGCGCGCTCGGCGAAGCGCCGCGCCATCTCCCGCGCCGAGCGGCCGGACGCATAGCCGACCCGGCGCGCGATCAGTTCCCACGGTTCGCCAAGCTGCCGCCGCCGGTACGCCGCGCGCGCCTTCGGGATCGTGTTGCCGTTCGCCAGGTGCTGCCGATAGCGCCGCACCGCCTTGCGGGCGCTGTGCCCGTTGTCGGCCTCCGAGTAGCCGCAGGCGCGCGCGACCTGCCGCCACGTCAGGCCCCGGCGCCGCAGCCAGTCCGCGAGCCGCGCGCGGCTGGAATTGGCCGGCCCCCGAGGCGCCCGCCGGCGCAGCCGCTCCAAGTGCATCGAGTACCACGCGAGGCGCGGATCGCCGCCTTCTGCCGCACGTCGCGCCAGCCGCTTGACCGCGGCGACCTTCAGCCCCGAGGCCCGCGACGCCGGCAGCCACGCGGAGGCCGGGACCACGATGCCGGCCGGCGGCTCGACATCCGCGAGCCATTGCAGCGCGTGGAACTCCCGCGTCCCCATACGCGGGGGGGGACAAATTCGCGTACCGGCCCATTAGACAACCCCTTCCGGACGATGATTGCACCGGGCCGTAGCATACCCGGACGGCCCTCAGCGTGCAGGGGGGCGCACTGATCGTGCGGTGATCGCGCGGGGGCACCAAGCTATTGATCTCGCTTACATTTCGCGCGTCGGATCGGGGAATATGCGGGAATCGGCCGGGAGATTTTGGCGCTGTCGCGTGTGTGCACCCGCCTTTCCCCCCGATTCCGGCCCTCTCCGGCCCCTTTCGGGGGGTCTCTGGCCCGCGAGGCGCGTCCGAGGCGGGGGGGATGCAGGGCACCCGCGGGGGACAAAGGGCCGAAATGCGGGTGATCGCGCGCACGGGGTGGAGGCGGGGCTGCACTCGGTCGAGGATCGGCCGGTTGTAAGTTGCCCCGCAGCAAGTGCGGGGCGGGCTATTTTGTCCCCCCGGAGCTCGAAATTTGGAGCTGGCGTGTGAGCCGACCAGACAGCATGGGGGGGGTGGTCGTCGCCGGGCATCCCCCCCCTCCCTGCGGGCGGGTGCGGGTGTGCGCAGTGGGGCGGCGGACCCGACCGGGCGGCCGGTCGAGGCGGCGAGGCCTTCGCGTGCCATCGGCGGGCAGTCTGGGCGGCCGGTCGCGGTCGAGACGCTTGCCGAGCGGGCGAGGAGTCGAGGCCGTGCCATCAAGGCGCGGGGTGCGGCCGGTCACGCCGTCGAGCTGGTCGAGGCACCGTCACGCGCGGCGTGCGGGGCGTCTGGTGCGCCGACCTGGTGGGCGTGCGGTCGAGGGCGCCGCGCGGCACCTATGTCGTAGCGGTGGCGGCGCCCTCCTCGGAGGGTGGGCGGCGGAACACCTTATTCATCGGGGCCAACGGTGAGACTCGGAAATCCGAGCGACGGCGTCAACTGCGACGGCAGCGCGATGGTTCGAGGCCTGCGCGAGGCGCGGTGCGCTCTGGGGACGGTTCCGGTGAACGGGAAGGGATGAACCCCACCCGCCCTACGCACGCTAGCCCCTGGTTTCAGCGCTGGCCTGGAAGCGGGACCACGGGCGAGCGTAGGGGGCGGTGATTTCGTGGGCAAGCCCGGCGGCCGTCGAGACCCCGGCGCGGGCGACGCCAGAGCGGCATTGAGGCGCCGACTCGTCGAGGCCTTCTCGAGCAACGGAACTGGGAGTTTGCAATCGAGGACATCTTGCGTTATAGCCTCGCCTCAGCCGAGGAAGAGTGGTCTGTGGTGTACTGCTCTTTCACTCGTGCTGCTCGCTGGGCAAGGCGAGCCAAGGCAAGGCAAGCCAGGCCACGGCAAGGCAAGCCAGGCCACGGCAAGGCAAGCCAGGGCAAGGCAAGGCAAGCCAGGCCACGGCAAGGCAAGCCAGGCCACGGCAAGGCAAGCCAGGCCACGGCAAGCCAGGCCACGGCAAGGCAAGCCAGGCCACGGCAAGGCAAGCCAGGCCACGGCAAGCCAGGCCACGGCAAGCCAGGCCACGGCAAGGCAAGCCAGGGCGAGCCAGGGCACGGCATGGCAAGGCATGGACACCATCGGGGGGCCGACCTCAATTGAGGCCGGCCCCCTTGTAATTCTCCTCGTCCCTCGTTAGCGCTGTGGCGTTGAGGCCTTCGGACGGGTCGAGGTGCTGGCCCGTCGAGGACCCGCACGCGGTCGAGGACGGCCAAGCGCGCCGCCCATTCCCGTCGGGATGGTGGACGGCCGCCGGATCGGTGGGGGCGCGCGCAGAGCGAGAACGCGCGCTGGCAGGGGCGGGAGAGGTCAAGGCGCGCCGGTCGAGGTGCTCATGTCCGCCCCTTGGGTGCGACGACGGCGTGTCGCTGAAGGCCGCATCGGCGGGTTCCTGAGCTTGGCGTGCGAGTCTGTTGGCCGAGGTCGAACGCGTCTGTGCCATGACCGGTCCCCGTCGCTCCGACTCGAACGCAGCCGTTCCAAGGCTCGTCGCTCGTGCGCGATTTGTGTCCTGGAGCGGCGGGCACACAATGGACGGCAGGGGGCGGGCGCAACCTCGACGCGATTGCTGGCGACCTCGGCGACTAACCTGAATTTCTCGTCAGCAGCGGTTCTTACTCGCCCGCAGTGTGGGCATGAATGTGGGCATGACTGAGTCACTCATGAAAGAAATAACGCAATATCAGGGTGTTACACACTAGACTTGGTAGACCCTGGCTCTACCACTTCCCTCTTCTGGACGCTGCTGTAGCGTCGGGGGTCGGCGGCCAGCCGGCTGAATATCCTTGGGGTTGCAGCCTGAACGCACCCAGGCAGTTCTGCGCGTGAGGCCCCGCTTATGGCCCGGCTTCGGGCTCCCTGCCGGCGCTGAAGAATCCGTTGAAGATCTGTTCGGGCGTCGTGGCGGTCGCGTCGCGGTGCCCTCGCAGCACGCCGCCGACCTCCTCGCCGGCGGGGCCATAGAACTCGCCGAGCATCGTCCCGGTGAAGCCCCCAACGCTGTCCTCGGTGGGCGTGCTGCCGCTGTCGTGGCCTTCCCAATCGGCGGTAAAGCGCCCATCCATGATGTTGCCCACGATTTCGATCGCGTTCGTATCCGCGAGCGTCTCCCAGCCCAGGTTGGCCGCGTCACGATCGTACCGCCGAAAGCCGGTGACCTGTCCGCCAATGTCGCCGTCATCCAAATTAGCAACAAGAGACAAGGTCCCTCTCAAGAGCTCGCTACCAGTACGGCGGTTGGAGTCACCCCTATCCCAAACGTTGCCAAGCGTGTTGCCCTCGTAGCTGGCGCTGCCGAGGGCCGACAGAGGCCCGGACGGCGTCCTCACACCATAGGTGCCGAAAATCTCGTAAACAACTCCATCGTATGGCGTAACACCGGGGCGCCGTTCAAACGTATACCACCTTGCGGTCGCCACGTAATCCCGAGTTGCGGGATCGTCGGCAGTGCCCAGATCGGTGTAGAGTTGCACGGCGTACGCATGGTTGTCATGGGTCGTCTCGCCGAAAATGCTGTCGTAAGACGCAAGCCCTCTTGTTTCGAAGTCAATGCTGGTTCGCTCGCCTTCCAAGACATAACTGACGACGATCTTTCCCGTGCTCGTTCTGACGATGGACTCGATATAGGCGCTGTCGTCTTCCGGCGACGCAACCCCTCTCGTTTCCTCCCCATAGTCCCGTCTGACGTGGACGGAGAGCGGCGAGAATGCCAAGCCTT
>Ga0209543_1000491_pt1 | contig 49412 bp, 50 predicted proteins | sample MesohylFT_FD_187296 | JGI IMG/M metagenome (GOLD analysis project Ga0209543, IMG submission 187296) | Host-associated microbial community of the marine sponge Aplysina aerophoba from Gulf of Piran - sponge mesohyl, lysed by freeze-thaw... | ecosystem: Host-associated > Porifera > Sponge >...
AGACACCTGCACAGTGGCAAGGACGGTGCGCGCTGCGCGCGTGGACCCCGTGTGAAATCGACCCCGTCTGGGACGGTTCGCCCGTCAAGTCACGCAGGATTCACGGTCAAGTGGGCTGGATTCTGCACGCAACCGACCAGGGGTTGATTACATCCACGCCAATGCCCTCGAAATCCCGCACGTTGCGCGTGACTAGGACGGCGCCCTTCGAACTGGCTATGGCGGCGATCTGGCAGTCGGCTTCGCCGATCGGGCGACCTGCGAGGCGGCGGTCTGCAGCGATGCCGGCATAGGCGCGGGCGGCGGCGCTGTCGAACGGCAGGATGCGCTCCAAGAAGCCGAGGTCGAGCCACCGGGTCATGGCAGCCGCTAGCCTGTCCCGGCGGCTGCCTGTCGGCATGATCGCGATGCCATAAAGAAGCTCCGCTTCGCTGACCGCAGTCAGGTACATGTCCATTGCATCCCGATCCGCGATCCAGGCAGCCACGGCAGGGGCCGGTTCCGGGCGCATGAGTTCGGAAGCCACGTTCGTGTCAAGCACCAGCATCCGATGCGCCTCAGGAGAGGTCCGGAGGCTCGCGCATCGGGCCGCGCGGGGGCAGATCAAGTTCGACCCCGCCAAGGGGTGCGAAACACTCCCGGGTGAACTCCGCCAGGTTTCGGGGGGCGGACTGGCTGTCGCTCACGGCCTCGCGAAGGATGATACGCACCTCCTCTTCCATTGAGCGGCTGTTCTCGGCGGCGCGGACGCGCAGGCGCGTTCTCACGTAGTCATCGAGATTGCGGATGGTGATGCTGGCCACTGGCGGTTCCTCCCTATCTGTCGGGACATGTCCAAACTACCGCACGCTTGCAGTGCAAGCAACGGGGGAGGTCCGGGACCCAATTGTGTCGGTGCGACCGCACGATCAGCAATGTCCATTTGTGCATATCCGAGCACCTCCTTGTGTTTCTCGACGGGCAGGAGCGGTTCGGCCGCGATGGCACGAAGATATAGGCGCGCATTCGGCGGCAGGGCGGGCAGAGTTTCCGGTTCTCCGGGACTCGACGATTTCTTTCGCGGGTGAGTGTTGTGCTGCGCGCCGCAGTGCGTAGACGTCGGTAATCCATTGTAAATAATAAATTAATCAAGTTGTTTCGATGACAGGATGAGGGATGAGCTTGCCCTCGCGCCCCCGAAGCCCGCTGGAATGTTTGCTAGGCAAACTCTGCGGCGATCGTGACGGACCGGCTCGCCATTGTTGTCGGCAGATTCGCGGCCGCGTACCGGCGGGGGTCGAGAGCTGGAGGTCATGACGTTGGGATGCTGGACAGGACAGGGTGGGGCGGTAGCGCGTCCTGAGCGGACAAACGAAGGCCGTGTGTGTGGCGGGCGCTACCGTGAACGTGGTCATCGTCAATTGCGGGAACGGCCACCATGTCTGACCCGCATTGGCTGCGCTGGATGGTGCAGCTCGGGTTGCTCGGCGTCGTCGCGATGACGGTGGTAGCGACCGTCATCCTGCTCACGCGCGGCACGCCCGTCGAAGCCCGTCCGGCGGCGCACCCCCGTTCCCTCGACACACGTTACGCCGGTCCGCGGTCCGATGCCCGCCGCCCGCCTGGAGTTGCCGGGCGCGATCAAGTTATACAACCCGGCGAGGGGTTTAGGCTTCGTCGTGCCGGACCGCGGCGGCCCCGAGATATTCGTCCATACGAGCGTTCTGCTGCGCTCCGGCATGGGTGACCTGCTGCCCGGACAGCGCGTCTTCTTCCGAGCCGAAAGCATACCGCGCGGCCTTCAGGCGACGGAGATAGAGCCGATCTGAGCAGGGCTGGCCTCGACGGGTCACGGCTCGGTCCGCCGAACCGCACGATCCCGCTGTTCCCGGTCGTGCGTCAGTAGGCGCCGCAGCAGCGTTTGTACTTGCGGCCCGAACCGCAGGGACAGGGCTCGTTGCGACCCACCTTCCGCCCGAATGGCCGTGGCTCCCCGTTCCCGTACCCGGCGTCGATCAGGCCGCCTGCGGCGCGTTTTTCCATGTGCCGGGACTTGGTCCAGGCGTTGAGGTTGCGCACGAACTCCGGGATCAGGCTCGGCACCATCCGGTCGAGCTCGTCTTCGGCTTCTTCCGTAAGCTCCGACCTGCCGTAGTAGAAATCATTGAGCGCGACGATCATGCTGATCGATGCCGAGGCTTCCTCGTCGTCGCTCAGCACGATCGCCTCCCACGCATCCGGGCGCAGCTGCATGGCTTGCTCGAAACCGTCGATCCACGGTTCCCACAGCGTATCGCCGCCGTTGGGGTCGATCTCCAGGACCGGCGCGTAGTCTTCCGGGGCTTCCGCCAGTTCCAGGGCGACCCGGTTGTAATGCCCCATCACCGCCCCGATCGTCGTCTTGGCCTCGGCGGTATCGGCGAACGCGTGATCCTCGTCCCAGATCCCCGGCAGCCATTCCGAGGGCATGATCATTTCGGGGCAGACGATCAGGGCAGCGACATAGCCGTCCAGCTCCGCGATGGACATGGCGTCCCGCTCGGCCGGAATAGCGTTCAGAAGCTCATGAAGCCGGTCAAGGTCGGGATCGGTGTTGCTCATGGCAGCGCTGTTACCCGCAAAGCATCGCGCCGGTCAACGGTGGTTCCTGAAGAAACCTGGCAAGCGATGAGAGGCGATCCTGCTTGATCGGGCTGCACCCGGCGCCTATTTCTGGTGAGGTGCTGGCCCGTCATGGAGGCACGGACGCCGATTTCCGGTATCGGAGGATTCACATCCGTTCGGACAGGCGAGATGCCGTGTGGAACACTGACCGGGAGCCGCTCGCTGCTGAATTTTCAATGACGCAAATTGCGGTTCCAGCGTCAGGTTCGGAAAGGCGAGTCTGAAACTATCGGGCGAGCCGGTTCAGCTTCTTGTGGATGCTTGTTCGTCCGTACCACAATATGTAGTGGCACCGACTCTAGGAGATTCCCAAAAATCGTCTTCGCCTATCAAAATACTTCGGGTCGGCCTTCCCCGCATTGTCGTGAAGCCGCCGCCAGACATCGTCGGGGTCCGGCCCGTCGACACATCTTTGGCCATCGACGAGGCCGTAGAACCGGCGGTCCTTCTCGACCAGGCGCAAATTCCGTTTGCCCAGCGTGCCCGATCAGACCGTTCGAGCGCTAGTCGCCATGTCCTGTCCTCATCATCGTGAGATCGTCTTTGCGAATCGTAATCGATGTGCCGGGGAACCCTTCCGTCCTCGAAGAGGAAGTTGCTTCATCGACCATCCGGCGCGCTCGTCGCGGGCAGTATGCCGAGACTTCGACCGCCGAGATCCCGAAATGCTTTCTGGCGGCACGAGAAGACGACGATCTGTAGATCGTGGGCCTGGCTGTGACCACAAATTTGAAGTCGCCCGCTTCCGACTTGAAGACCAAGTATGGGCCGGCAGTTTGAACACTGCCGCAACGTGCTGAAAGAGCTTGGCTTTGCGCGCTCTGGCAAGAATTGCCGCCTTTCTGACGGATGAACATAAAACGTGGATATACCCGCGGGACGGGACCAGTCTCAGTGGCTGCGGGGATAGTACGTCGGCACCCAGAACAAGACGAGCAGCTCAAGGGACTCCGAAAGAGCCGAAGGCGCGCGTTGAGCCAGTTTCTGGCTTGACCCGACAGGCCGCCAGCTGACCTTTTCAGGGCCTACCATTCTTCACCACCATGGTGTAATGTGGTGAATACCGTGTCTGGCGTCGCAATGCAGTAGACCGATGTAGGGGAGACAGGCAAAACATGAAACCCGAAGGGGCGGCATCCGTTCGTGCATCGATCAGCTTTCCACCAGATATCTACGAGATCCTGGAACAGCTCGCCAGGCAGAAGAAAGTGTCCTTGGCCTGGGTCGTGCGGGACGCAGTTGAGCGATATGTCGCCGAACAGCAAGAACGATCGGAGCAGGAATGAGTGTCGACACAGTACGCTTGACGGAGGACCGCCGATGATCACAGAGGCGACCACCTGGGCGCGGCCGCTCTCGAATCCCATGCAGGCCGCACTCAATTTGCCGGACGGTGCCCGGTTCTACCGCTGCGCCTTGCAGGTCAATCCGTTCGCCTATCTTGAGACGCACAATAAGACGACCACCTTCACTTCGGAAGACGAATACAACACGGCGATCATCGAGACCTGTCTTGAAATCGGCATCGAGGTAATCGCGGTCACGGATCACTACCGCGTCAAGCATTCAGCAAGCCTCGTGCGCGCAGCGCGCAATGCGAAGCTCCACGCATTCAGCGGTTTCGAAGCTGTCACGAAGGACGGTGTTCACTTCCTGTGCCTGTTCGATCCGAACAAGGACGAAGTCCTGGAGCGATTCATCGGGGAGTGCGGCATTCACGACACCGATCAACCGTCACCGACGGGTAGCAAGGATTCCATCGAACTGCTTGAAACCGCCAAGAACTGGGGCGCAGTGTGCATCGCCGCCCATGTAGCTTCCGACGGCGGATTGCTGAGAAAGCTCTCGGGGCAATCCAGAGTCAATGTCTGGACCCATCCCGACCTGCTTGCCTGCGCCCTGTCAGGCCCTGTGAGTGGCGCGCCGGACGGGATCAGGTCCATCCTCCAAAACAGGGACGCCCAGCACAAGCGCGACCGCTCCCCCGCGATCCTGAACGCTTCGGACGTTAGCGACCCGGACGACCTGAAGAAGGGCGCTGCCTCCAGCTTCATCAAGATGTCCACCGTCTCGGTCGAGGCGTTCCGGCAGGCGTTTCTCGACCCAGTTTCCCGGATCCGGCTGCACAGCGATCTGAAGCCCGAGCCCCATGCCGAGTTCCTCGCGATGACTTGGGAAGGCGGCTTCCTTCGCGATACCGCCGTGCATTTCAATGAAAACCTGAACGTGCTGGTAGGCGGACGGGGCACCGGCAAATCGACGATGATCGAAAGCATACGCTATGCGCTTGGTCTCGATCCTCTCGGCGAGGAAGCGCGGAAGGCCCATGAGGGTGTGATTCGGTATGTGCTGCAATCCGGAACAAAGGTCTCGTTGCTCGTGCGATCGCACAAGCCGTCTAAGCGTTGCTACACGATCGAGAGATCCGTACCGAATCCGCCCGTCGTGAAGGACGAGTCGGGAGAAGTGCTGACCTTGTCCCCGCGTGATGTGATGCCCGGCGTGGAAGTCTTCGGGCAGCACGAGATATCTGAACTCACGAAGAGCCCCGAGAAACTCACGCTGTTGCTGGAACGCTTCGTTGACTGGGACCCTACCCTTTCCGGACGGAAATCACAGGTGCGTTTGGAACTGGAGCGTTCGCGCAGCCGGATCGTGTATGTGCGCCGTGAGCTGCTGCGCCTTGACGAGCGGCTTGCGGCGTTATCGGGACTCGAAGAAACGCAAAAGCGGTTCCAACAAGCCGGGCTCGAAGAACGGCTGAAGGAAAAGAGCCTGCTCGTTCGTGAGGAACGGCTGTTCGTCAACCTGGACGAACGCCTTGACCAGTACCGTGTCCTTCACAATGAGCTCACCGAGGGATTGCCCGTCGACACAGCATTCGTTTCCAGCAAGGCCCTTGAAGCACAGCCGAACGCCGACATCCTTACCGAGATTGAGGGAATCCTCAGAACGCTGAACGGTACATTGACAACAATCGGCGAACAATTCGGCAAGGCTCTCGCCGAAGCCGATCACTCCATCGCGGAGACGAAATCGCGTTGGAACGAGCGCAAGACCGCAATCGAGGAAACTTACGAAAAGCTGCTGCGCGAACTCCAGCAGTCGAAGATCGACGGCGCCGAGTTCATTCAGCTTCGCGAGCAAATCGAGGAATTGCGCCCGCTGAACGACAAGATGGGACGCCTCAGGCGCGATCTGGAAGCGCACGAGGCGGAGCGTCGCAACCTTCTGGCAGAGTGGGAAGATATCAAGGCAGCCGAATACAGGCAAATCGAGACCGCAGCGAAGCGGGTCTCCCGGAAGCTCCGCGATCGGGTGCAGGTCAGGGTTACGATGGCTGGAAACCGTGATCCGCTCGAACAACTCCTACGAGAGGTCGGCGGCAATCTTGCCGCCGCGCTGGAGCGCCTGCGCGGACATGACCAGCTTTCCCTGCCCGAACTTGCGCAGCGGTGCCGGGAAGGCAAGGAAGCGCTCAGGAAGCACTACAGTCTGCCGTCGGGGGCGGCCGAGCGGATCGCACAAGCCGATCTAGACCTCTTCATGCGCATCCAGGAGCTAGAATTGCCCGCAACGACGGAGATCGAGCTAAACACGGCTCCCGACGGGGCGCCGGCCAATTGGCAGACGCTGCAAGCGCTCTCGACCGGACAAAAGGCAACAGCCGTGCTGTTGCTCCTGCTGCTTGAATCGGAAGCACCGCTTGTCGTCGATCAGCCCGAAGACGATCTCGACAACCGCTTCATCACCGAGGGTGTGGTGCCGATCATGCGGCAAGAGAAGCGCCGCCGCCAGTTCGTCTTCTCGACGCACAATGCCAACATCCCGGTTCTCGGCGACGCCGAACTCATCCTCGGCCTCGCTGCGACAGGCGAGGCCAGGGAGGGCCACGCGCGGATCGCGCCGGCGCATATGGCCTCTATCGACTCGAGGCCCGTGCGCGAACTGGTCGAAGAAATCCTCGAAGGCGGCAAGGCCGCGTTCGAGATGCGCCGTTCGAAGTACGGATTCTGAAGCATGACAACACGTACCGAATTGCTGGAAATCATTGCGAGTGGCGAAAATTCCGGGGTGGAGTTCAAGAGGGACGATCTACCCACGCAGCACCTCGCGAAAGAGTTGGTCGCGTTCTCGAACTTTCAAGGTGGCATGGTGCTGCTCGGCGTAGAAGACGACGGAACAATCACGGGTCTGATGCGCCGCGACCTCGAAGAATGGGTGATGAATGTATGCCGCGACAAGATCAGACCAGCGATCATTCCGTTCTTCGAAATGGTTCGCGGCATCAATGACAATCACGACGTTGCCATTGTCCGCGTAACCCGCGGCTACGACGTGCATGCGCTCTGGCACAACAACACCAACAGGTATCAGATACGTGTCGGCACGCAGAGTCGGGAAGCAAGCCCGGAGGAGCTCGCACGTCTGTTCCAACAAAGAGGTTCCGTACGGGCTGAACTCCGGCCCGTATCGGGCGCTACGCTCGCGAACCTGGACCGGAGGCGCCTGCGAAACTACTTCCGCGATATCCGCCAGCAGGATGTGCCAGACGCCGAAGATGAGGACGCGTGGCAGTCACTTCTCATCAACACCGAGGTGATGACCGATGAAGGCGTAACCGTCGGTGGCATGCTATTGTTCGGCGCGACACCGAACCGGTTTCTGCCGCATGCGGGGATAGACGCCGTCTCCTATCCTGGATCGGAACGGGACTACGGCGCGCAAGAACGTACGGCACTTCGCGGGCCCATGACCCCCTTGCTGAGCCAAGGCGGCGATTTCGTAGAAAATGGCCTTGTCGAACAGGCTCTTGACTTTGTGCAACGCAACACGCGGGTGGACGTCGAGACGCGAGGTGGAAGACGCGTGGAGCGTCCAGTCTATCCTCCGGACGCCCTTCGCGAGGGCATCGTCAATGCCCTCATCCATCGCGACTATCTGCTCACGAGCACCGATGTCGAGTTAGCGGTCTATAGCAACCGACTGGAAATCGTATCGCCGGGCCGACTGTCCAACGGCATAACGCCAGACCGAATGCGGTTTGGAACTCGGTCTGCACGAAACCAGCTATTGAAGGACGTGATGCGCGACTATCGCTATCTGGAACATATGGGAATGGGGATTCCCCGGAAAGTTGTTAGGGGTATGAAAGAGCACAATGGCACCGAACCCGACTTGGTCGAGCTAGACGAACGATTCCTTGTTCGTTTGCTTGCGCGAGGCCCTGATTAGTTATCGGACATGCAACGGGACCACAGGCCATGACAGAACCGCGAAACACACTGCCAGCCGCAACCGCCGATGGTGCGGCGCTGGCGCTCGACCAGGCCACGCGCGATCGCCTCGAGGCCGCGTTCCTCGCCGCCCGTGCCGAAGGCGGGGCCACCATGGCAACGCTCCGCATTGCGACGGCCTCGATCGGCAAGGCGCACGAGCTCGCCGGCGAAGCCAACCCGTGCCCGGATCGGATCGTGAAGACGGCCATGCAGGGCCTGGCCCGACAGGCGCGCGCACTCGACGCCGAGGCCGTCGCCGCGATCCGCGGCGCGCTCAATGGGCAGGCCGACCGCCTGCCGGCAGCGCTGACCGTGGCGATTTGCAGCGTCATGGCCGAGTCCGGCCTGCGGCGCTCCGAAGCGGCAGCCTTGCGGTGGTGTGACCTCGAACCCGCCGGCAACGGCTCGGCCCGGCTCACCGTTCACCGCTCGAAGACAGACCAGCTCGGCGACGGCGCCGTTGTGGCCCTCACGTCGCAGGCGGTCGCCGACCTCGACCGGCTCGCCAGCCTGACCGGCACCGGTTGGGGCACCGACGCGCCGGTGTTCGGACTGTCGGACCGGCAGATTGCGCGCCGGATCGCCGCCGCCGCGCGCCGCGCCGGCCTTGGCGACGGGTTCAGCGGGCATTCCGGGCGCGTCGGCACGGCCCAGCGCATGACACGCAACGGCGCACCTGCCGCGGCCGTCATGCGGCAAGGCCGATGGTCAACGGTGCGGATGGTGGCCCGGTATACGCGGCACGAAGCCGCCGGCGAAGCCCTGAAATACTTGCAGCGGAGGTGCACGGTGAAGACGATCAGGCAGAAGATTCGACAACTCGTCCCGTTCGCGCTTGCGCTGACGGTATTGGCCACGCTCCCGGCGGCGGCGCAGACCGTCGACGAAGCCCTCACGGCATTCAAGCGAGGTGACTACGCCACGGCCCTTCGAGGGTTCCGGACACTCGCGGAGCAGGGCGACGCCATCGCTCAACTCGGTCTCGGAGGGATGTACTCCGTGGGCAAGGGCGTGCCCCAGGACGATGTCGAGGCGGTGCGCTGGTACCGCCGTGCGGCGGAGCAGGGCGACGCCACCGCTCAGTACGCTCTCGGGTACATGTACGACAAAGGCAAGGGCGTGCCCCGGGACTTTGCCGAGGCGGCGCGCTGGTGGCGCCTTTCGGCGGAGCAGGGCTTCGCCTTCGCTCAATTCGAGCTCGGGGCCATGTACCAGAAGGGTAAGGGCATGCCCGTGACCCGGGACCCTGCCAAGAAGTATGCCGAAGTGGTGCGCTGGTGGCGCCTTTCGGCGGAACAGGGCCACACCAGCGCTCAGTTCGAGCTCGCGCGCTTATACGAATTCGGCTACGGCGTGCCCCAGGACGGTGCCGAGGCGGTGCGCTGGTACCGCCGAGCGGCAAAGCAGGGCCACGCCAGAGCTCAGTTCCGTCTCGCGCTCATGTACGACAGGGGCAACGGCGTGCCGAAGGACGCTGCCGAGGCGGCGCACTGGTACGGCCGAGCGGCAGAGCAGGGCAGGTAGTGCCCACTCGGCACGAGTGATCGCCGGCCGGCCAGCTCGCGGCGACCAGCTTGGGGGCCGATCGCGCCGGCGCTGGCGCCGCCGAGCGGCGAAATCCTATGAGCGAGAGGCCGCACTCCCACCGGCGATGCGCCGCTAATGCTCAGAAATAGCGCGGACAATTGGTCTTAGTTGGTCGGCCCATCCCCGCGCTGTCAGGTTACGAAACAATACGCAGTCCTGCCGCTGGTGCGGTCAGGCGATCGCCAGCGGTGCAAAATAGACGCCGAGCGCCTCCATGTACTCCCGCGAGACCTCCTCCCACGGGGCGAGTGTGCCGTCGGCGTTCCACCGGCTGATCATCAGGACATCGTGCGGCTCGTAGCCGTAGACGCTGTCGCCGTTCGTGTATTCGGGCTCCAAGTGCCAGGCCGTCCAGTACACCGTGTCGACGGCTCCGTCGCCGGTCTGGTCATTGTTTCCCAGGATCAGGCGATCGGACCCGGCGCCTCCCCTCAGCCAGTCGCCCTCCAGGTCGCCGAACAGCGTGTCGTCGCCATACCCGCCGTACAGCATGTCCCCGTCCTGGCCGCCGCGGATCAGGTCGTCCCCGTCCCCCCGAAAATCGCGTCTTGGCCCATGTTGCCGTAGAGGAAGTCGTCGCCGGAACCGCCGTAGAGCCAGTCGGTCCCGACGCGCAGGAAAATCGCGTCCTCACGCGTTTTCCCTCCAGCCCACACACCTTCGTTCTGCCCGCCGTAGATGGTGTCGTTGCCTGGCCCGCCCTTCAGCAGGTCGGCTCCGGCGTTGCCGTTGATGAAGTCGTCGCCGGGACCGCCCTCGATGGTGTCCCGGTCGTTGAGACCCTGCCAGGACCGCGACCAGTAATCGCCGTCCGGGTTGTTCCAGTTGGTCCAGTAGACCCCGTTGCCCAGCAGGGTGTCGTTGCCTGAGTCCCCGACGATCGAGTCGTTGCCGAAGCTGCCCAGCAGCCGGTCGCCGCCCGTCGTACCGGCGATGACGTCGTCGCCGGCACTGTGCCTATGCGGCCGAAATGTCGTCGGGCTGGAGCTGATTCGCGCCGTCGGGATACCAATAGGGCGAATTGGGCGGTCCGGACATGACGACGCCGTGCACATCGCTGTTGTCGATACCGATGGCATGGCCGATTTCGTGCAGGAGCACGTCGTACAGCGTCTCGACCGAATAATCAGTCGCGTCTGGATTCAGTGACACGATACGAACCAGTTCGCCGTCGACGCGTGCCCATCCGCCGCGCCCGGCAGACACATCGACAAACTCGTGCGCATGGTGGTACTCGGCAGTGCCGTAGCCGATGCGCAGATCGGAATGGGGGCCGTCCGGCGCCTCGACGAATGTGACGCCGGAGACCCGCTCCCAGGCAGACATGGCCTGCTGCACGATGAGGTGCAGACGCTCCTCGAGAGGAGCGTCGAGGCCTTCGTGCCTGATGCCGTCAGGACCGGCGCCGCCATCGTGAAACGACCAGCGGATCACGCCGTCAGGCGTCGGTCTTTACGCCGGATTTCGTCATCTTGTCCCCTCCCATCGGATCGACCGTCGAGCACGCCCGGCTCAGTGATGCGCTGCCGGTTCAGGCCGATCTCGCCGGGGCACCGCCGGCCAGACGCGCCAACGTCCCATCCGCCTTCAACCGGCGCTCCATCTCGATCAGGGCCACGCCGCCCTCCGCCACCCATCTTCTGACAACCGCAGCGGCTCCGCCATCACCTGTTCCTTCACCGGTCCGACAATTACAGATGTAGGGCTGGGGGCGCTGGCGCCGATAGGGCAGGAGCCGCTGAGGCGGGACCTCGTGGCGCGGATCGACCGCGTGAACATGGCGGGCGAACTGACGGACTTCAGACAGGCGGCGCGCGTGCCAATGCTGCTGGACGCCTTCCGGCTTGCTGGCCCACTCGAGCGCCAGTGCGGCGGTGATGAACGGGGCCTCACGCTGTGCCAGAAACGCGATGAAATGGAACAGGAGCCCGCGCGTGATCGTGAGCTTGGCCCCCAGGGAGCGGCGGAACGCGAGATAGTCCTCACACAGGGTCCGAAGGTTTGTCATGCCTCACCTCCCGGCCACGCCGGGGCCAGGGGGCGAAGGGCGTCAAGATCGACCTTGGCGTAGATCCGCGTGCTGTCGGGACTGTGGTGCCGCAGGATCTGCCCGATCTCCTCGAGCGAGGCTCCGTTGCGCAGCATTCTGGTTGCCAGTGAATGACGAAGCAGATGGGCCGCGCCCCTGCCCGGTAGTTCGATTCCAGCCTGTGCAAGCGCACGACGAACGATATGACCGACCGCTGCCGACGACTGAAAGCCGTGAACAGGGGCATAGCGCCCCACAAACAGACGGCGTGTCGCACAACTCGGCCGACCGGCTTGCAGATACGCGACGAGAGCTTCGCCTACCTCGTGGGGCAGGGGCAGAACATCGCGTCGGCTACCCTTGCCGACCACGGCAATCTCGGCGTTGCCCCAGTCGATGTCGTCCAGGGTCAGGCGGACGACCTCGCAGGCCCGCAATCCGAGGAGCGCCAGCAACAGCAGAACGCCGTAATCGCGCCGGCCAGTGACCGTGCTGCGGTCGCAACTGGCGAGTACCGCTTCGACTTGATCCGGCTCCAGCCCCTTGGGCAAGCTCGACAGGCGCCAGGTTCTGACACCGGCGATTCCGTCGGCGATATCCGTGGCCATGATCCCGGATCGATACAGATACCCCGTGAAACTGCGCAAAGCCGCAACATGGACCCGTGTCGTCGCCGGGCTGTAGATCTGGCACGAGTGCAGAATGAACCCGTTGATGTCCTGGAGACCCAGAGAGCCAAGCTCAGCAGGCCTGGACTCGAAACGATCGCCGAGAAAGGTTCGAACGGTCGACAGATAAGCCTGTACCGTGTTCAGGCTTGCGCCGCGTTCGTCCAAGAGAAAGCGCTCATACCGGTCTACGGCGCCCACAACCAGGTCGTCGCACGACGGTTCGGCCCCGATCGGTGCCAGACGGCCGGTCTCGCGCAGCCACGTCAACAGTTCCCGACCGTCGGACATGACGTTGGCCGTGTACGTGCCGAGGTGTGCTCGGAAGCTACGAAATTGTTCGAGTTGCCCCTCGTCCAGCGCCGGAAGGTCGAGCTCCTGCTCCCCCAGCCAGTGGCTGAACTGGCCGACCAGTCGAAGCTTCCGGCGTCCGGTGTTCCGCGCGTAGCCCTGATGCGCGAGCCAATCCGCAAAATCATCAACATGGCTGGCGAGCGGGCCGGCATACAGCCGATCCCAGCCCGCTCCTGCCGCGAGAAAGAAGTTGGTTGTCGACATCTTCTGTCTTCTCCTTTGCATACGCTGGCGAGCGAGCCAGCGGGAGAAGGCAGCTTGTGATTATTCTGGCATCTTGCGATCGATGGCGCGCGTATCGGCGGGTCCGGCGGCGAACCGGGAATAATCCGTGATCGGGGATAATCGTGGTGAACACGGTAATGGCCTCCGGCACGGCCACGACTCCCAGCGGGCTACAGCCGCCGATCGCCAGGGCGAGCATGACGGCGACGGGAACGGGCGCCTGCCGGCCGCTCATCGGGTTTCGTCCAGGTCCTCAGGCGCAGCCCAAAACCCGGTGCGGGTCGCGGGCGCCTAGAAGGTCGAGCACTGATCGGGATCGCGGCGCGGGTCACACCCGCATTTTGTCAGCGCGGCCCCGGACGGGGCTCTAGCGACTCCTCAACATCGGCAAGCTTCAGAGCGTCATGGGCGAAAGCGCTTTCCTTGAACTCGTCTCCATCAAATCAGGAGCAGCGTATCCTGCCGCTGCAATCCCAGCCGTTGATCACCATCACCGGGCCGCCTGTCTTCAGCTGCACCGCGTCACCGACCCTTAGGCGCATCGTCATTCTCCCATTTCGATCGTGCTAGGCCGGGGAAGGTGCTTCACCTCCTTCCCCGGCCGCTCTCGTCAGAAGCGGAACAGGATCCCAGCCTCGACATTGTGCGATCCGTAGTCGGCTTCCGTGCCGTCGAAGTCCGCTTCGCCGGTTGCGAAGTAGCGATAGCCGAGACGGGCCTCGGCCTGTTCGGAGAACGGATAGGCGAATCCCACCATCACCTGGTAGGCGAATACGGTGTCGTCGCTCGAATCGTCCTCGAACTCGTACTCGGCTCCGTCCACAGTCACGATGAGATCGTCCACCGAAACCTCATGCTTGGCAAAGCCGACGCCGACGCCGATGTAGGGACGGACACTCCAGGACGCATCGAAGGCATAGATGCCGTTCGCCATCATGCTCATGGTCGTCAAGTCGCCCTCGGCCTCGGCCTCCAGGTCGTCGGACAACACTTCCTCACCATCGTATGTGAGGTGCAGGTCCTCGAACTTGTCCCACGAAGATGTGCGATAGCCGATCTCGATCTCGGCGCGCAGGCCAGATCGTGTTTCATAGCCGATCGCTGCGACGAAGCCGGGCCCGTTCTCAAGGGGAACCTTGCCGGTGAGTTTCCAGTCGTCCAACTCGTCAGAAGCATTCGACTCGGACGGCAGGACGTACATCCCGCCCAGGGATGCGTAGAAACCTTCTGTCGATTGCGCCGCAGCGCCGGCGGGGGCCAGCGCCAGGATGAAAAGGATCGCGATTGATCGGGACCATGCCTTCATGCGTACCTCCATGAGCTTGATGCAGCCCGACATGGCGTCGGGCCGTTGCACCAGTAGAAAGTAACCTAATATCTTATCGCTTACTCAAGCGGGGGAGAGACCGATGACGGGCAAGCCAGAGGTTCGAGTGAAGCCGACCCGGTATCAGCCGAGCAAGGCGGAGATCGAGGACGAGGTGACGATCCGCAGGGCGGACGGGACCGTGCCGACCCCTGAAGAACTGGCGCGGGCTGCCCTCCAGCCCATGCGGGTTGTGACCGATCCAGACGTGTGACGGCTCAATGAATCGGGCGACCACGCCAAGGTTACACGTCGATGACTGAAGAGAAGTATCACCTGTCCGCGCGCCTGATGCACTGGATCATGGCCGTGGGCTTCGTCTTCATGTGGGCGTGCGGCTACACGATGACGACGCTGGTCACGGAAGATTCCCCGTTGGAGGAGTTTCTGTTCGACCTGCACATCTCGGTCGGGGTGACGCTGCTCGCACTGCTCATCCTGCGTATCGTGATCCGCCTAGTTCATCGTCCGCCGCCGCTGCCGTACTCGATCCGGGGACTGGAGCGCACCGCCGCGCATCTCGGCCATGCCGTGCTCTACGCGCTTCCTGCGCTGGTCATCACGGTCGGCTGGATGGAGACGAACTTCGGCGGCCATACCGTCCAGTGGTTCGGGGTCCAGTTGCCGCGCGTGTTCCCCGAAACCGGGGAATCGCTCCAGGATCTATCTGCCGAGGTGCATATGTGGCTCGCCTACGGGATGCTGGCGGTCGCCGCCGGCCATGTCGCGGCGGCGTTCAAGCACCGCTGGATCGACGGCCACGACGTCATCCACCGCATGACCTTCGGCGACAGATGACAATGGGACTTTCGTATCAAATCCCCCGTCATTGGGTTTCGACCAGGTCCTCAGGCCCGGCCCAAAACCCAGCGCGAGTCGCGGGCGCCTGGAAGGTCGAGCACTGATCGGGATCGCGGCGCAGGTCACAGCTGCATTTCTGGTCGATACTGACCCGGCAAGCCGGGCACCTCGGATTGAATGACCACTCGTGCTAGGCCGGGGCGCTCATTGGGTTTCGTCGGCGTGGCAAGATGGTGCAGCAGCAGAATGTTGACACGGCCGGTAACATGTCCGATAAGTGTACCTTATCGGACATTCAACGGGACCACAGGCCATGACAGAACCGCGAAACACACTGCCAGCCGCAACCGCCGACGGCGCGCCGCTGGCGCTCGACCAGGCCACGCGCGATCGCCTCGAAGCCGCGATCGGCGACAGCCTCGCACCGGCCACCAGGCGCGCCTACCGGGCCGCGTGGTCGGCATGGGTCGCATGGGCCGACCAGGTCGGCACCGACGCCATGCCGGCACGCCCGGACGCCCTCGCCGCGTTCCTCGCCAGCCGGGCCGAAGGCGGGGCCAGCATGGCGACGCTGCGCATGGCGACGGCCGCGATCGGCAAGGCGCACGAACTCGCCGGCGAAGCCAACCCGTGCGCGGACCGGATCGTGAAGACGGCCATGCAGGGCCTCGCCCGACAGGCGGCCGATGCTGGCGCGACGGCCCGGCAGGCGCGCGCACTCGACGCCGAAGCCGTCGCCACGATCCGGGGCGCGTACAACGGCGAGGCCGACACCCTGCCCGGCGCGCTGACCGTGGCAATTTGCAGCGTCATGGCCGAGGCCGGCCTGCGGCGCTCCGAAGCAGCAGCCTTGCGGTGGTGTGACCTCGAACCCGCCGGCGACGGTTCGGCCCGGCTCACCGTTCACCGCTCGAAGACAGATCAGCTCGGCGACGGCGCCGTTGTGGCGCTCACGTCGCAGGCGGTCGCCGACCTCGACCGGCTCGCCAGCCTGGCCGGCACCGGTTGGGGCACCGACGCGCCGGTGTTCGGTCTGTCGGACCGGCAGATTGCGCGCCGGATCGCCGCCGCCGCGAAGCGGGCCGGGCTTGGCGACGGGTTCAGCGGGCATTCCGGGCGCGTCGGCATGGCCAAGCGCATGACACGCAACGGCGCACCTGCCGCCGCCGTCATGCGGCAAGGCCGATGGTCAACGGTGCGGATGGTGGCCCGCTACACTCGCAACGAGAATGCCGGCGAGGCCCTGAAATACCTGTAGCGGGAGTGCACGGTGAAGACGATCAGGCAGAAGATTCGGCGCCTCGCCCCGGTCGCGCTTGCGCTGGCGGTAATGGCCACGCTCCCGGCGGCGGCGCAGACCTCGGACGAACTCGATGCCGCCGAACTGGAGGCCGCCATCGCTGACGCCATCGTTCGAGTGTTCCGGATGCACGCGGAGAAGGGCGACGCCGAGGCTCAGAACAATCTCGGGGGCATGTATCAAAGGGGTGAAAGCGTGCCCCGGGACCATGCCGAGGCGGCGCACTGGTACCGCCGCTCGGCGGAGCAGGGCCACGCCAACGCTCAGTTCAATCTCGGGATCACGTACGTCACGGGTGAGGGCATGCCCCAGGACCATGCCGAGGCGGCGCGCTGGTTCCGCCGCTCGGCGGAACAGGGCGACGCCATTGCTCAAAACAATCTCGGGGCCATGTACTACGAGGGTCAGGGCGTGCCCCAGGACTTTGCCGAGGCGGCGCGCTGGCTCCGCCACTCGGCGGAACAGGGCGACGCCATCGCTCAGCTCAATCTCGGGGGCATGTACGAACTCGGCCACGGGGTGGCACAGAATTTCGTTCAAGCGCACAAGTGGCTCAACCTCGCCGCTTCCCAACTCGGAACCTCGGATCAGGACCAGCGCGACACAGCGGTGCGCAGCCGCGATCGGGTCGCCGCTCTGTTGAGCCCGACCGAGATCGCCGAAGCGCAGCGCCTGGCACGGGAGTGGCGACCTGGGCAGGCCCCGGACTGACCTGGCCACGCTGGCGGCGCGTTGCTGCCACACCGCCGCCCTCCTCCCGCCCGAGAAATTCGCCAAGAGGTTTCCGTACGCCGATGTTTCTGCGATACCTGCAAGAACGGCATGAATGATCGGCTGAAAATCAGGCTCGCAATGCCAGCGCCGGCGAGATCGGGTCCCGAGCTGGTCTCCGCGAGCTGCGCAGGACCAGGTTTCAGCCGGTCATTCGTTCCGATCAGCGCACAATCTGCATGCCGACCATGCGTGACGTCCAGACCACCTTGCCGACGATGCGAAAGGCGGGGGTCCAGGAAACCGTCTCGAACTCCGGATTGTCCGCGACCATCTGCCATTCCGACCCGCATTTTCGCAGCCGCCGCACAGTGAGTTCAGGAGCCTCGATCACAAACACGTGATCGTGACGGCGTCTCGTGCGCCGCAGGTCGACCAGGCCAACGGCGCCGACCGGAAACTCCGGCGCCATAGAGTCATCGAAAAACTCAATCACCTCGCACTTCAGCGGGTTCAGGTTGAACTCGAGCAGAAACTCCAGACCAAACGACACGCAGCCGTTCGGGCTGAAGCCGATCCATTCGGGCTGGTGCCCGTCGCGCATCGGCACCGGGTACGGTGTGAGGATCTCGCCGCGGCGCTGCCCCCAGCGATGGCTATCGGAATCCGGCGGCAGAACCGCAACGTCCGACACCGCGCGTGGTGGGCCGATGTAACACTCCAATCCGACAGCGTCACAGATCTCATACACTCTCTCGATCGACGGCGTGCGGCCGCGCATCACGGATCGGATCGCGTCCCGGTTCAGCCCAAACTTCTCGGCGGCAGTGATCGGTGTCAGGCCGATCTGCTTGAGGTGGTCGTCCAGGATCTGCGCAAATTGACGCACAACGGGTGCCATATACGCCACAATTATCCCCGATCCTACTGCCTCGACCAGGCCCGGCACTGCGACGTCGCGCGCAGCGCAACCGCCACCGCGCCGCGGCCGGCGACGGCCGAGCCGAAGCCGCCGCCGTCATCCAGGACCGGGAAGCCGCACGCTGGCAGCGCAGGACCGGTTTTCAGCAGGATCGCCTGCGAGAGGCCCGGAATCGGCCCGTGTGGGCGCGTTGCGCTCGGGCAGGTGTTTGGGGTCGCCTGGCGGAGCCGACAACGCCCGTTTCCCGGTTGCGCAACCGGGAAGGCGGTGCCGGCGGTAGCCTCAGGCGGACGCCGGGCACCGCCCAACCCGTCGTCTTTGACTTTGGTTTTGGGCACGAGAAATCTCCAGTTATTTCAATACGGTGATCCCGGAAAACTCCCCGGTTACGCATTCAGACTCCCCGGTTGCGCAGTCCGTTTCAGGACGATTGTTTGCCCGTCACGGCCGCCACTGGCACCATGCGAATGCCAACCTCGCCGGTCCGCGCATCGACCTGGCGGTCCAGGCGGACCAGGCCGATGGAGGGTCTGAGTTTCCGGCTGCAAGCTGGCGGTATCATGGAGACGTGCGTAGCGGGTCGTCACGCGGCCGCGACGCGGAGGCGCATTCAATGCACGGTGTGACGCGGACCGACAGGACCGTACTTGTATTCAGCCTGCTGGCGGCAGCGTATTTCGGGTTCCTCGCGCTCGATTCATTGGTCTTCAAGCTGGACTCGATACTGCTGGGCGTGGTGCGCGAGTTGTTGACCATTCCTCTGATTGTGGCCGTGGCGGCGGCGCTCGTCTTCTCCGCGGTTCGCCTCCTGACGAAGCGGCGGCGCGTCAACCTCTGCAACGTCGGCTCCGCGTTGATCCTGTTCACCCTCAACCTCGTCATCTGGGGCATCTGACGAGTCGCCGCGCGCAAGCGGCGGCGCCGACGGCCTCGCGGCACCGTATCCAGCGCTTAGTTGGTCTTAATTGGTTTGACGCAGATTGCGTTCCCCCGCCCCGGCCCTATTGACTTCTTTACGCGATAGGAACCGCGCGCCCGGTCCGAGTCAGGGGTCCTCTGGCACCCTGTCGGGTTGCGGGACCAGCCGAACCGGCCGGCAGCGGCTCCGCCATCACCTGTTCCTTCACCGCTCCGACAATGCCCGTTATCGGTCGATTGGTCCGCACACTGGACCAACACCGCGATCATCCGTCGCAGTCCGGCGGTCATCAGCGCAGGGCGTGACGGCCCGGTCCTGCGGCCGACCTACACCCGCGCGGTTGCCCGTCCCCATGGCTGGGTCTTCGTGATCCCGCTGACGTCACACACGTCCTACGGCTACATCGTCAACCGTGACGTGTCGGAACGGGCTGACGTGGAACGGGACTTCGACGCGCTGCTTTCAGAAGACGGCGTGACGGAATTCGAGCCGCGCGCGGTGATTCCGTTTCCCAACTTCGTGCATCGCCGGATCTACAATGGCGCGGTGGCCCGCATTGGCAATGCCGCCAGCTTTTTCGAGCCCCTCGAGGCAACGGCGATCATGCTTGCCTAGATGCAGGTCGGGATGATCCTGCAGGCGCGTTTCAATTGGCCCGCGGAGCATCGGGAACGTAATGCGCCCGTGATCAACCGGTTTCTCGTCAACTCCATGCTCTGTTGCAGACTGTTTGTCGGCTGGCACTACAGTTGCGGCTCCAGGTACGACAGCGAATTCTGGCGATACGCCCGCGACCGGGCATGGCCGACATACCGTCAGGTCGCCGATCCCGCGGCGGCAGACTGCGATGCGCTACGCAGGTTCGATGACATGATCGGACTGATCAACCGGGAGGTGGTGGACAGGGAGGACTGGATGCGGACCCGTGCGGTGTTTCCGCTCACCAGCTACGCCCAGATTGCCCAGGGTCTCGGATGTTATCCGGGGCTTGACGGCCACTGAAGCGCGCTCCGCGCATTGCGTCGGCAGGCCGAGCCGGAATTTGCCCCGGGATCGCGAACAGGCGTCCGGGGAGCGATGTCGCATCCACGGTAACCGCCCGCGCATCCGGTGACTGCTGCCCGGCGTGCTGCTAGGGTGCCGCCGCTCGTCGCGGGCGGCCCCGCCTGCAGTATGCTGGTCATGATCCGGTGCGAATTCGCTCGCGGCAGATCCGGACCACGTCTCGATGAAGTGAAAGGAGACGGAGAATTTCCGAACGGAACCGCGGATGGCGCATCGGAGTGGATGTCGGCGGAACCTTCACCGACGTTGTTCTGGTCAACAACACCACTGGGGACGTGTCCGTCTCCAAGGTGCTGAACCGTCACGACGACCGCGCCGAGACCGTTGCGGAGGCCATCCGGGGCCTGCTTGAGCGCATGAACGTCGCGGCCGGCGAGGTCGGCTGGATCAGCCACGGCACGACGATTGCGACCAACGCCGTGCTCGAGCGCAAGGGTGCGAAGACCGCACTGATCACCAACCGGAACTTCAGGGACATTCTCGAAATCGGCCGCTTTGCGCGCCCGGCCGAACTGATCTACCGCATCCACCAGGACAAGCCCCGGCCGCTGGTGCCGCGTCGTCTCCGCCTCGGTGTTGCCTGCCGCGTCGACCGGCGCGGCGACGTGCATGCCGATCTCGACACTCCGGACCTGGAATCGGCGATTGCCGTGATTGCGGACGAGGAGGTCGAAAGCGTCGCGGTGTGTTTCCTGTTCTCCTTCCTCAACCCGGTGCACGAGGAACAGGTGGGGGAACGACTGCGCGCCGCCCTTCCCCGGCTCGAGGTCGTGCTGTCCAGCGAGATCCTGCGCGAGTTCCGGGAGTTCCCGCGAACTTCCACCACGGTGTTCGCAGCCTATGTTGCGCCGGTACTGCGAACCTACATCTCCGCGCTGCTCATCCGGCTGGCGGAGTGCGGCATCACCTGCCCCCTGTATGTCTTCCAGTCGAGCGGCGGCGTTGCCACGCCCGGGATCGTCATGCGCAATCCGGCGCTCACCATGTTGTCGGGTCCGGCCGGTGCTGTCGTCGGTGCGGCGGAAATCTGCGGCCGGGCGGGGTATCGCGACCTCATCACGATGGACATCGGCGGCACCTCTCTGGACACCTGCCTGGTTCGGGATTCAGTCGCGGAGACCGCGACGACGCGCGAGATCGACATGTTTCCCGTCGCGGTTCCGATGCTGGACATCCACACCATCGGTGCCGGCGGGGGTAGCGTCGTTCGCGTCGACCAGGTCGGCCGGGTCAGGATCGGGCCGGAGAGCATGGGCGCCCGGCCCGGCCCTGCCTGCTACGGCCTCGGTGGGGACCGGGCGACCCTGACCGACATCAACCTGCTGATGGGCCTGATCGATCCCGACGGATTCGCAGGCGGCGAAGTACAGCTCGACCGCTCCCGGGCCGAGGCGGTCGTCCGGCGCGAAGTCGCCGCGCCGCTCGACGTGGACATTTCCACTGCGGTGGCCGGCGTGTTCCGGGTTGCCACAAGCCAGATTGCCGAGGCCATAGGAACCGTAACCACCGAGCGAGGCAGCGACCCGCGCGACTACACCCTGGTGGCATTCGGCGGCGGCGGTCCCCTGCACGCGGCTGCGGTTGCCCGTGAGCTCGGGATCGGGCGCATCGTCGTTCCGCGCCATCCAGGCCTGTTCTCCGCGCGCGGCATTGCGACGGCCGACTTTGCCCACGTCTACGTGCAGTCCGTGCTGCGCCCGGTTGCCGATACGCATCCCGACACGGTCCTCGCGGTCATGGAAACCCTGCTGCAACGTGCGGTGGCCGATCTCGATGCCGAGGGAATCCCCGGGGAAAGCCGGGAACTGTCGCACTTGTTCGACCTGCGCTATGTCGGTCAGACCACCGAGATACCCGTGCCGGTTCAGGGCGGCGCCGAACTGGTGCGCGACGGGTTCCGGTCCGTAACCGCGCGGTTCCACCGGCTGCATGAGCGTCTGTACAGCTACAGTGTTCCGGAAGAGCCAGTCGAACTCGTCAACCTGCGCCTCCATGCGGTTGGCAGGGTCGGAACCCTGCCGCTGCCGGTGACGGAGAGCACGGAAGCGGGAGCGGGACCGGTCGGAGAGCGGGCGGCGCTGATGCCGGGTGACGCTGCCATGCGCTCGGTCCCGGTCTACCAGCGTGCCCGGCTCGTCCCCGATGTCGTGATCACCGGCCCGGCGCTGGTTGAAGAGGCTTCGTCGACGACGGTGGTGCTCGAGGGCATGACGGCGGGGGTGGACAGCTTCGGCAACCTGATCCTCGGTCCCGACGGCAAGGGATGGAACCTGTGACGGTCGACGCCTTTTCCCTCGCCGTGCTCCACGGCTCGCTCATCGCCATCGCGCGGGACATGAAGATCATGACCATGCGCACGGCCTATACCCAGCTGTGGAAGGAACAGGGAGACCTTTCCTGCTGCCTGATGAACGAGGATGGCGAGATCATCGCCCAGGATCCGAACGGCTTTCCCATCCACGTCACCACCATGCCGCTGCAGCTGCAGGGGACGATCGACGCGATCGGGCTTGACAGCCTGCGACCGGGAGACGTGCTCGCCACCAACGACCCGTTCATCGGCGGCACGCACCTGCCCGACGTGCTGATCGCGCGGCCGGTATTCCTCGAAGACGAACTCTACGCCTTTGCGTGCAATCGCGGGCACTGGGCGGATATCGGCGGCATGGGGCCGGGAAGCTACTCGCCGGCAACCACCGACATCCACCAGGAAGGCATCTTCATTCCGCCGGTGAAGCTGTTCAGGGCCGGGCATCCCGATCCGGGCGTGTTCGAGATGATCATGTCCAATATCCGCAACCGGTCGACGGGCCTGGGCGACCTGCGCGCGCAGTACGCGTCATGCGAAACCGCCCAGCGCCGCCTGCACGCGCTGGCCTCGCGCTACGGCCTCGGCACGCTGCGGGAGGCAATGACCGAGATCATCACCCGGTCGGAATGGATGACGCGCGCGCGCATCGCCGAGTTTCCCGACGGGACCTACCGCGCCCGCGACTGCCTCGACGGGGATGGACAATCGAGCCGGCAGACATGGATCGATGTTCGCATCGATATCCGCGGCAGCGACATGGTGGTCGATCTCACCGGCAGCAGCGAGCAGTCGGCAGGCGGCATGAACTGCTCCCACTCCGCTGCCGCATCGGCCGTGCACTACGCCATCAAGTCTATCTCTGACCCGGAGAATCCGCCCAATGCCGGCAGCTACAGGCCGGTCATTGTCAGGACCCGTCCGGGAACACTGGTCGATGCCCGCAAACCGGCCTCGATGGTGGGGTTCGGCGACGTCTGCTACCGCGTGCTCGACGCGACCATGACGGCGCTCGCGGGCGCCGTGGGTGACCGGGCCATCGCCAGCGGCTCCGGATCGACCGGTACCGCTGTCATCGCTGGGCGCCGGCCCCGGGAGGATGGCGGGGGCTCCTTCACCACGCTCGAACTCTCGTCAGGCGCGTACGGTGCGCGCGCCGTGCGCGACGGGATGAACGCCATCCGCTACGGACCGGGCAATGCGGGACACATTCCCATCGAAGCGGACGAGATGGAAAACCCGCTGTTCTTCGAAGCCTACGAGATCGTGCCCGATACAGGCGGTGCGGGCCGCTTCCGAGGCGGCAACGGCTTTGTCCGTGCCTTCCGGGTCGAAGCGGACGGTGCCCGGCTGTGCCTGTGCGCCGACAGGCACGAGACACAACCTCCCGGGCTTTGCGGCGGGCGACCGGGCGCGGTCGCACGCTACGTGCTGGACCCCGGCTCCGAACGGGAACGGGTGCTGGGGAGCAAGACCCCGTACCTGGACCTGGCACCCGGTACGCTGGTGCACCTGCAGTCCGCCGGTGGAGGAGGCTACGGTAACCCCGGTGACCGCGACCCGGTGCGTGTCGCGCAGGATCTGAAGGACGGCTACATAACCGGGAGGCGCGCGCGCGAGGACTACGGCCGTTCGGCAGATCCCGAGGAGTAGGCGCCGCCGCACATGCCGCGTCGGTTCAGGCGACGTGCAGGCGGGCGCGGTTTGCAGGCCATCCCACGGCCACGTCGTCGCCCGGTTCGAAACGGCCGTTGTCACCGCTGTCCGACATGACGCGTGCGACGACCTCGGTTCCGTCGGGCAGCTGGACGAGATGAGAGACGGTCAGACCCAGGTAGACGTCCTCGACATACCGCGCCGGGACGACCTGCCATGAAGCGCCGATGTCCTCGTCGCGACCGGCAATGCGCAACAGTTCCGAGCGGATCGAGAAGGCGGCACGTTCACCCGTCGAGATGGAGGCAGCCGGCGCGGGAACCTCGATCTTCGCGAAACCGATGTCGAGCGTGGCCCCGGTAGCGGAGACATCCGACACCGTGCCCTCCAGCACGTTGTTGTCACCGATGAATTCGGCGGTGAAGCGCTTGTTCGGTGTTTCGTACACGTCCCGTGCGGATCCCTCCTCGACCAGTTCCCCGTCGGCGATGATGGCGATCCGGTCGGCCACGGTCAGCGCTTCCTCCTGGTTGTGGGTCACGTGGATGAACGTGATCCCGACCTTCTCCTGGATGCGCTTCAATTCCAGGCACATGTCCTTGCGTAGCTTGGCATCGAGCGAGGCGAGGGGCTCGTCGAGCAACAGGATGTCGCGCTCCAGCACCAGGGACCGGGCAAGCTGGACACGCTGTTGCTGGCCGCCCGAAAGCTCGTGCGGCATGCGCCGGTTGTAGCCCACGAGCCCGACCATGGCGAGCATGCGGTCCACCCTGTCGCGGATGTCGCTTGCCGGAACCCTGAGCAGCTTCAGCCCGTAGGCAACATTGCGCTCGACCGTCATGTGGGGGAACAGCGCGTAGTTCTGGAAGACCATCGAGGTCGGCCGGCGGTTGGGCGGCAGGTGGCTGACGTCGTGCCCGTGCAGGAAGATGCGCCCCGCACTTGGCCGCAGGAAGCCGCCGATCAGGCGCAGCAGCGTCGTCTTCCCGCCCCCGCTCGGTCCCAGCAGCGCGTAGTACCTGCCGCTTTCGATGGAAAAGCTGACCGACTTCAGGGCCGTGACGGGCCCGTAGTTCTTGCCCAGTTCGACAACTTCCACGGCTTTGGCGGCAGGTTCGGTCATGGCTTCCGGTGTCGCTGGCATGGAGTGTCGGTCAACCGGACATCACCGGCTCGGCCATGGCCCGGGCCCTGCGTTCCAGCCGTTCGGCGCGAACCAGAGTGTAAACGATCACCGTCCCGATCACTATCATCGACACGATGCTCATGATCCCGGCCATGGCGTAGGACTCGCCGGACATGCCGATGTTGAGCATCTGGGCGACCAGCATGTTGGAGAAGGTATCGAACCCGCCCTTCAGCAGCGCGGTGCGCACCGCCTCGTTGAAGGACAGGATCGTCACGAACGCGCAGGAACTGAACACGCCGACGCGGATCTGCGGAAACTCGACGTGCCAGAAGGCCTGCCAGGCATTGGCGCCGCAGGCCCTCGCGGCCTCGGTCTGCTGCACCCGGTACCGCGACATCGTGATCAGGATGACGATGAACGCGTAGGGATGGGTATAGATGATCTGCCCGATCACCGCGGTGAGGAAACCCAGGTCGAACCAGCTGTCGAACCAGCCGACGCCGAGCGACTGCCCGAGCCAGGCAAACCCCTTCGCGAGGTTCTTGAAGAAGACCAGCAGGCTTGAGCCCATGATGTCGGCCGGCACGAACAGCGGCGAGAGCATCAGCGCGACGAAGGCGACCTTGCGTCGCGTGCGCTTGTAGAACTTCGCGGACAGCAGCGCCATCGGAATGGTCGCGGCGATCGTCGCCACCGCCAGGTACAGCGTCCACTTGAGCGAGATGACGAGCAGCGTGTCGCCCAGGACGACGCGGTACCAGTCGAAGGTGAATTCGTAGATCCGGGCGCCGAAGCCATGCAGGTTGAAGGAAATGCCGATGGTGTAGAACACCGGCATCAGCAGTGCGAACACGACGGCGAGCAGGTACGCCCACTTCAGCCGGATGGTCCACGGGTTGGCGAAGTCGTCGTACATGGCCGGCTCAGCTGATCGGCTCGAGGATCTTGGTCAGGTCGAACAGCCGGTGGCCGATGTAGAGTAGCAGGACGAGGGTGAAGATCATGATCGTGCTGATGGCCATGGCCAGTGGGAAGTCCAGGGCGACGATGGCCTGATTGGCGATCAGCCCCGCATTCACCGCACCCGGCCCGCCGAGCAGTGTGGGTACCAGGGCGACACCCATCGAGTTGACGAAGATGAACACGCTGCCGGCAAAAATCCCGGGCGCGGCCAGGGGCAGGACGATGTCGGCAAACAGGCGCACGCGCCCGGTTCCCAGGTCGTCACAGACCTCGAAGATGTAGTTCTGCACCGCTTCCAGCGCCAGGAACCCCGCAAAGATCATGAACGGCAGGAACGACATGACGTCGCCGATGATCACGCCGAGTGGCGAATACAGGATGACGGTGATCGGTTCCGACAGGATCCCCAGTTCCATGAGGACGGAATTGACGACGCCATTGCGCCCGAGAACAGGGCGCATGGCGAAGACCCGTACCAGTTCCGAAATCATGAACGGCAGGATGAACAGCAGGATGACCCGGTGCTGGGCCGCCCGGGTGACCCGCCGGCGTATGAAGACGGCTATGGGAAAGCCGATGACGAACGAGATGACGACCGCTGCCGCCGCGTGCAGCATGGACAGGACGTAGTTCTCCGCCCGCGCGGACGTGAAGAAGTTCTCGTAGGCAAACAGGGTGAAGCCCGGTTCCATCCAGAACTGGGTGCGCTCGAAGACACTCCACACCACGGTCAGCGCCATCGGCGCCGCAAAGAACAGGATGAAGAAGACCACGGGGATGTAGAACACCCATTTCTGGATGCCGTCTTCCCCGACAAGTCGCTTCCACCGGGCAGGAGGGGCCGGGATATCCCGGCCCCTGTCCGTCACCTGGGTCACGATCCGTCAGGCCGCCTGCAGACGCGCCCACCAGTCCTGGTAGGCACGAATGTGGGTCGGGAAGACGTTCTGCCACGCATTGCCCGTAACCGCGAAGCGGGCGTTCTTTCGCGTCAGAATGTCGAGCACGATCTCCTGCACATCGGGTGCAAAATCGTCCGGATGCGCCTTGATGTACTCGTCCACGCCCAGCATCTGCGGTGCGAAGCCCAGCCCCGACAGGGTCCGTGCGCCGAACCATGGCGAGAGATAGACATTGGCAAGATTGTAGTACAGTTCGTCCGCGCCGCGCTCGCGCCCGCCCCTGGTCAGCATGATCATGTTGTTCCAGGTCTGGTGGCCTTCCTTCATGGTGCCGTAGCGGATGTCGGCCTTGTCGCCGGTCTTGCGGTTGGCGATGATCTGGATCGGTTCCCAGCAGGACGACATCAGCACTTCGCCGCTGGCCAGGATGCCGACGCCGTTCTGGAATCCGTCCCAGAAGGTCCGGAACTGGCCCTTCTTCTTCCAGTCGATCAGGAACTCGCAGACCGCCTGGACCTCTTTCGGCGTCATGTCGGACGGGTTGTCGATCTCGATCTTGCCGCTTTCCTTCAGGTAGATGGCCATGTTGGTCAGCGTCGGCCCGAAATCGTTCTGCAGCGCGACACGGCCCTTGAACTGGGCGTCGAACATGATGCCCCAGCTGTCCGGATGGAAACCGAGCTCCTTGTAGTCGTAGGCCATCGAGTCCGCATTCGAGATCATCGGTGTTGCGTAGACCTGGCCTTCGTAGCGGATTGTGTGGGCGGCGAGACCCCCTTCGTTGTAGACGGGAAGAATGTTCTTCCAGTTGGGAACCTGGCTCGTGTCGAGGGGCACGATGGCGCCCTGCGAGGCGAGCGCATCCTCCATGCCGCCCCCGTTGTCGGTGACCGCGTCGAAGAGCTTGTTGCCGTCACCCACGACCATTTTCTGGATCGCTTCGTCGGCCCGCGCGCTCTTTGCGGTTGCGGCGATGGAAATTCCGCCCTGGGACTCCATGGCGCTCCAGTCCTTCGCGCCGACCTTGTGCACGCCGGGATTTGCCCAGATCTTGAGTGCCTGGCCGTCTGCGGCCGAAGCCCCCGGGATTCGACCCAACACCGCGGCCGCGCCGATGCTCGACGTCGCGTACATGAACGCGCGCCGCGTCCATTGCATCTGGTTCATGACTGTTCCTCCCCTTGCAAGGCGGACACGGGCAGTCACTGCGTGAGCCCGTGCGCCACCGGGAGTATAGGCAGGTACCGCTGTGCTTGACATAGCCGGCGCCCGGTGGTCCGCCGCGCGGCGCGCCGGAACGTGCTACCGCCGGCCCGGTCTGCCGCGGGCCTGTCGCTGGACCAGGCAGATGCCGAGCAGGACCTGCCCGCAGACGGCCCGGTCGGGGATCCCTGTCGACTTGCACTGTCGTTCGGCTTCGTGCAGCCGGCGCAGGACGGTCTCGATGCGGGCCGGCGGCCAGCTGCGCACCTGCTCGCCGAACGGGCGGCGGGTGAACGGGATCACGGGCGGGCGCAGGGCTGACAGCGCCGCATCGAGGCTGCGGCCAGCGCCGAGGGCGGTCGCGGCCTGGTGCAGGCGCTGGAAATGCATCATCACCAGCCGCAGGACTCCGACCGGAGTGTCGCCGGCGGCCCAGGCCCGCACCAGGGCGCGCTCGAGCCGCGGAGCATCGCCGCGTGCGACCGCATTGGCGATGTCGCCGAAGCCCAGTTCCCCGCTGTCTCCCACCGCCTCCACCACCTCGGCGAGGCCCAGTTGCTGCCCGGGCCCGGCCATGAGAGCCAGTTTCTCGAGCTCCGCCCTGGTCTGCCGGCGGTCCGCTCCAAGCCGCCCGGCCAGGAAATCGAGCGCGTCCGTCTCGATCCGGACATCCCGGCTGCCCAGGACCTCGCGAATGAACTGCCGCAACCCGGCACCGTCGTCGCCGTAGCAGGGCAGTGCCGCCAGGGTCTCTGAAGTCTCGAACAGCTTGCGCAACGGCGAGGAGGGCCTGAGCGTGCCTGCCTCCGCAATCGTGACCGAGTCGACGCCCGCAGCCGCCGCAAGTTCCACAAACAGTGATGCGGCCCGGTCCGGGACATGCCGGAGCCGGACCAGCCGCCGGCCCTCGGTCAGCGCCGGCGTGGTCGCGGCATCCATGAGCATGCCCGGCGAGCCAGTGAGGGTTTCTCCGTGAAGCACCGAGACCCGGAACGGATCCTCCAGGTCGTCGACCACGCTTCGGGCCAGTGCCTCTGCTGTCTCGCTGACGTGGCCGTCGTCCGGACCGTAGACCAGGATGGCGCGAAGTTGCGGCGGCAGGCCGGAGACCAGGCGCGGCAGATCCTTCAGCGCGACCTTCATGCGGCGTTTCGGAAATACCCGGCGAAGGCGTCAACGGTGGCGGTGATGTCGTCTTCCCCGATATCCCGGTGCACGACCAGCCGGAAGGTGGGCGGACGTCCGCCGATCAGAACGCCGTGGCGCTTCATGTGTTCGACCACCGGCTGGCGGTGTCTGTCCGGCACGGTGATGAACACCATGTTGGTGTTCGCTCCCTGCGGCTCGGTTCCGACCTCCGGAACCTGGGCGAGGCCGGAGGCGAGCCGGGCGGCAAGACGGTGATCTTCCTCCAGGCGTTCGACCTGTTCGCGAAGGGCCACCAGGCCGCAGGCGGCAATCAGACCGGCCTGGCGCATGCCGCCGCCGAGCATCTTGCGCGCCCGGCGGGCTTCGTTGATGAAGTCCCGGGAACCCACCAGCACCGAGCCCACCGGCGCGCCCAGACCCTTCGACAGGCAGAGAGAGACCGTGTCAAACCCCCGCGCAAGATCCCGGGGCGCGCAACCGGTGGCGAGCGCAGCGTTCATCAGCCGCGCGCCGTCAAGATGAATTGCCAGTCCACGCCGGCGCGCCAGTGCCACCGCCCGTTCCATGTATTCCGGCGCCAGCGCCTTGCCGTTGTGGGTGTTCTCGAGACAGATCAGCCGGGTTCGCGGAAAATGCAGGTCTTCGGGCTTGATCCGTGCCTCGACCAGATCGAGATCGACCGAGCCGTCCTCGAGTACCGGAACCGTCTGGGGGATGATGCCGCCGAGAGCGGCCGACCCCACCGCCTCGGCCCGGTAGACATGGTAGGCCTCGCCGATGATGTACTCCTCGCCGCGGCCGCAATGGGTCAGGACCGCGGTGAAGTTCGACTGGGTTCCCGAGGTCACGTACAGCCCGGACTCGAATCCCAGCATGTCGGCGGTCGTCTCTTCCAGTTCGCGGACCGTGGGGTCGTCACCGAAGACGTCGTCACCCACCTCGGCCGTCGCCATCGCCCGGTACATCGCGGGTGACGGCCGCGTAACCGTATCGCTGCGCAGATCGATCATTCCCCGTCCCTCACATGCGTCATGTCGTCGATCCATAGTGTCCCCGCCGGCATGACCCGGTCAATCAGTGCTGGCGCGCGAACGGGACCCTCTCCTATATAGGGCCGCGGCCCCGGCGCGACGCGGCCCTCACCACCAGGAGCGAGTACGCCACATGTCAGCACTGAGGATTGCAGTCATTCCCGGCGACGGGATCGGCTGGGAGGTGGTGCCGGAAGGTCTCAGGGTCCTCGAGGCTGCCGGTGCCAGGTTCGGGATCGAGTACAGCTTCACGGAATTCGACTGGGGTTGCGAACGCTTCCACAAGACCGGCCGCCTGATGCCCGAAGAGGGGATCGAGACCCTGAAGGAGTTCGACTCGATCTTTCTCGGCGCCTGCGGCTATCCCGGTGTCCCGGACCATGTCTCGCTGTGGGGACTGCTGATCCCGATCCGGCGCGAGATGCGCCAGTACGTCAACCTGCGTCCGGTGCGGATGCTGCGGGGCATGCCGTGTCCGCTGGCCGGCCGGGGTCCCGAGGACATCAATTTCTGGGTGGTCCGGGAAAACAACGAGGGCGAGTACTCGGAGATCGGCGGACGGCTGCACCGGGACTCGGACCAGGAAATGGCGGTGCAGGAGAGCATCTTCACCCGTCATGGCACCGACAGGATCCTGAACTACGCGTTCTCACTCTGCCGGGACCTCGGACTGAAGAAGGTGACCTCCGCGACGAAGTCGAACGGGATCATCCACACCATGCCGTACTGGGACGAGCGGTTCCGCGCCGTGGCCGCCGACTACCCCGAGCTCGAGACCGACCAGTATCACATTGATATCCTCACGGCTCATTTCGTGCTGCACCCGGATTGGTTCGATGTGGTGGTGGGCTCGAACCTGTTCGGCGACATCCTGTCCGACCTGGGCCCCGCGGTCGCGGGTTCCATCGCCATCGCGCCGTCCGCCAACATCAACCCTGACATGGATCTCCCGTCGATGTTCGAGCCGGTGCACGGTTCGGCCCCGGACATCGCGGGGAAGGGTATTGCCAACCCGATCGGCCAGATCTGGTCCGGGGCCATGCTGCTTGAACACCACGGCCACGGCGAGGCCGCCGCGGCCATCGTGCAGGCCTGCGAGGACGTGATCGCCGGCGGCGGACCGAAGACACCGGACCTCGGTGGCCAGGCAACGACCGCCGATCTCGGTGCCGCGATTGCGGCCGCGGTCCGCGGATGACCGGAACCGTGGAACAGTCAACAGTGCGCGGCAGGGTCGCGGTTGTGACCGGGTCGACCAGCGGCATCGGCCGGACCATCGCCCGGACCCTCGCGGAGTCGGGCGCCGGCCTGATGCTGAACGGTTTCGGTGACGCGGGGGACATCGAGGCGCAACGAGCCGAACTCGAGCGCCGGTGCTCGGTGCGGGTACTCTACAGCGACGCCGACATGCGCCGGCCCGAACAGGTTCGCACCATGCTGTCGCGGGCAGGTGACGAACTCGGGCCGGTCGACATTCTCGTCAACAACGCCGGCATTCAGCACACCTCCCCGGTGGAGGCGTTTCCGGACCAGGCCTGGGACGACATCATCGGTGTGAACCTGTCGGCGGCGTTCCATGCCACCAAGGCGGCTGTTGCCGGAATGAAGCAGCGTGGCTGGGGCAGGATCATCAACATCGCCTCCGTCCACGGCCTGGTCGCGTCGGTGGACAAGGTCGCCTACGTGGCGGCAAAGCACGGACTGGTGGGAATGACCCGGGTTGTTGCTCTGGAGACCGCCGGCAGCGGCGTAACCTGCAACGCGATCTGCCCGGGCTGGGTGCACACGCCGCTGGTGATGGCGCAGATCGAGGCCCGTGCCGGGGCGGCCGGCATCGCGGTCGAGCAGGCAACCCGCGACCTGCTGCTGGAGAAGCAGCCGTCCGGTGCCTTCACCACCGCGGAAGAGATCGCGGGAGCGGTACTGTTCCTGTGCAGCCGGGCGGCGGCCAACATGACCGGGACCACCTTGTCGCTCGACGGTGGCTGGAGCGCGCAGTAGCCGCGCAGCACCCGCGCAACGGCGGTCCGGATGGTGCCTGCGTCAGTGATGGCGCCGGGACCCGAACGGCACGACCTCGACCCTGACGTCCACGGCACCCGCGTGCTCGAACACCAGGGTCAGGTCGAACTGCCGGCCCGTTACCAGCGGCTCGTGCAGCTTCACCAGCATGATGTGGTCCCCGCCGGAACGAAGGTCCAGCATGCCGCCGGCCGGGATCCCGAACCGGTCGACCCGGCGCATCCGCATGATGCCGTCGGTATGGATATGGGTGTGAAGCTCGGTCCGTTTCGCAATCGCGGACCGGGCCTCGAGCAGAGCGTCCGGCTGATCACCGGTGTTGCGGACAGCAAGGTAGATGACACCGTTGCGTGCCGCCCCGAGCGATGCCGGCGCGCGCACGGCGCGGATTTCCAGCGTGCCCGCCGTCGCCTGCGGACCCGAATGACCGGGCCCGGCCGCCATGGTGGCAAACGGCGCGACCAGCACCAAGAGCAGCGGGACGAGGTTATACGGCATCATGGACCGGGGACCGACACTGCGCGGAATGCCCCGGCTGCTAGACCCGAAGGGCCGCCGTGTCAACCTGACCGCGTGTTGCCGGCATGTACGGATTTCGCCACTATGGGTGACCTGGACCGGCCGGAAGGACACCACGACACATGACATCGTCCGGAAACTCCTACGACCCGACCACGCTCGCACTGCATGCCGGCCAGCAGCCGGACCCGGCGACGGGCGCGCGAGCTGTTCCGATCTACCAGACCACGTCCTACGTGTTCCGTGACGTGGACCACGCCGCCTCGCTGTTCAACCTCGAGCGCGCCGGTCACATCTATTCGCGCATCTCGAACCCGACGGTTGCGGTTCTCGAGGAGCGTGTCGCCGCGCTCGAGAACGGCGTGGGGGCCGTGGCCACAGCGAGCGGCCACGCCGCCCTGGTACTCGGCATCGTCACCCTGATGGGCCAGGGCGGTCACATCGTTGCCTCGAGCGCGCTCTATGGCGGCAGTCACAACCTGTTCAGCCACACCCTGCCGCGTTTCGGGATCGAGACCACCAAGGTGCATCCGCGTGATCTCGAGGGGTTCCGCGCCGCGATCCGCCCGGAAACCAGGCTGGTGTTCGGCGAGACCATCGGCAATCCCGGCCTCGAGATCATGGACCTTCCCGCAATCGCGGAGATTGCCCATGCCGCCGGCATTCCGCTGATGGTGGACTCGACCTTTGCCACCCCGTGGCTGTGCCGGCCCTTCGATCACGGAGCCGACCTGATCGTCCACTCCGCAACCAAGTGGCTCGGCGGTCATGGTGTCGCGATCGGCGGCGTGCTGGTGGACGGCGGCACCTTCGACTGGGAGGGGTCGGGACTGTTTCCCACGCTCACCGAACCCTATGCCGGTTACCACGGGCTCGACTTCACCGAGGAATTCGGACCCCAGGCCTTCATCATTCGGGCGCGTGCCGAGGGATTGCGCGACTTCGGAGCGTGCATGGCGCCCACAACCGCGTTCCATATCCTCCAGGGCATCGAGACCCTGCCGATGCGCATGGATCGGCACGTTGCGAACGCACGCGCCGTTGCCCGGTTCCTGGCGGAGTCCGACGCGGTGGAATGGGTCAGCTACCCCGAGCTTGACGATCATCCCGACAGGGAGCTCGCGCGACGGCTGCTTCCCGCCGGCGCCGGTTCGATGATCGCCTTCGGCATCAGGGGCGGGCGCGAGGCCGGTCGCCGGTTCATCGAGCGTCTGGGCCTGTGGTCGCACCTGGCCAATGTGGGCGATGCCAAGTCACTGGTCATCCATCCCGCAAGCACAACCCATCAGCAGATGGACGCGGAAACCATGCGCGAGGCCGGCCTGTCCGAGGACCTGGTCCGGTTGTCGGTCGGTCTCGAGGATCCGGCGGACCTGGTCGCAGACCTGCGCCAGGCGCTCAGGGCTGCCACGGTGCGCAGGGCGAGCTGACCATGGAGCTCGAGGTCCAGGGCAGGCGGGTGTTTGCGGCCACCGGCGGGGCACCCTTCGAGGCCGGCCGGGCGACGCTGGTGCTGGTGCACGGCGCCGGCATGGATCATACCGTCTGGTCGATGCAGGCGCGCTACTTCGCCCATCACGGCTTCTCGGTGCTCGGTCTCGACCTGCCGGGCCACGGGCGTTCGCAGGGGCCGGCACCGGATTCGGTACCGGGCTATGCCGACTGGCTTGCCGCGGTGCTCGACGTGGCCGGCGCCCGGGAGGTGCATCTCGTCGGGCACTCGCTCGGGGCGCTGATCGCGCTTGCATATGCGGCACGCCATCCAGACGCCGTCAGCCGGCTGGCACTGCTTGGAGCGCTGGCGCACATGCCGGTGCATCCCGACCTGCTCGGGGCGGCACGGGACGGACGACACGAGGCGTACGAATCGATCGTGGGATGGGGGGTCGGGCGCCGTGGCCAGATCGGCGGTCACCGGGCCCCGGGGCTCTGGGTCACCGGCGCGAGCCTGCGGCTGCTCGAGGCCGGGGCGGCGGGTATGCTCGCCAACGACCTTGCCGCGTGCAATGACTGGAAGGACGGGCTCGAGGCGGCAGCCGCCGTCACCTGTCCGGCGTTGCTGCTGCTCGGGTCGGACGACCGGATGACGCCGGCACGCGGAGCGGCGCCACTGGCCGACGCGCTTGCCGAAAGCAGCACGGTGCTGCTCGAGCGCGCCGGGCACATGATGATGGTGGAACAGCCCGACGAGACCCTCGACGCGCTTGCGGCATTCATGTCCGGATGACGTCCGGCAGGCGCACGGGACCGGCTCCTCCGGTCCCGTGCGCGCCCGGTCGTGCCGGGGGCAGCCGCCGCCGACGGTCAGGCCGCGGCAGAGGAGTTGTCGATCACCGTGTGAGGCCGGGAGCCGATCGCGATCTTGCGCGGCTTCTTCTCCTCCGGAACCTCGCGGACCAGGTCGATGTGGAGCAGGCCATTCTCCATGCTCGCTCCGGTGACCACGATGTGATCGGCAAGGTCGAACCGCTGTTCGAAGGCGCGCGTCGCGATTCCGCGGTGCAGGAAGGCGGTCTCCTTCCCGGCATCCTGCGCGGAAAGCTTGCCGCTGACTGCCAGCGTGTTTTCCTTGACCGTGACGTCGATGTCCGCTTCCGAGAATCCGGCCACCGCCATCGAGATCCTGTAGTGATCGTTGTCGGTCCGCACGATGTTGTAGGGCGGATACCCGGTCTGGTTCGAACCCTCCGCCCGGTAGGCGGCATCAAGCAGGTTCGCCATGCGGTCGAAGCCGACCGAGGAACGGAAGAAGGGGGTAAAGTCGATGGTGCGCATTGGTCCATATCCTTTCGCACAAGCAATGTGGACGGTGGGTTCGCCGACTGGCCGAACCCGGGTGCTTACTTCCGGAACCTGACACGCAGCGATCCGGAACTGTAGGGGATATGGGAACCTGGCAGGAGGACGTCAAGCCATTCTGACGAGCAATTTCGTCAGCTGTTCGCGCCCAGACCGGCAAACCGCCGGTTGAACTGCGCAACACGTCCGCCGGTATCGACGACCCGCCGCTGTCCCGTCCAGGCAGGGTGGGTCTTGGGGTCGATATCCAGCCTCAGCACGTCGCCTTCCGAGCCCAACGTCGAGCGGGTCTTGTACTCGGTCCCGTCCGTCATGACGACGGTGATTTCATGGTAATCGGGGTGAATTTCGGGCTTCATGTCGGACGCTCCATCACGGATTACGGTCGTATACTCCCGACGGGGAACCGGTGCAAGTCGTCTCCGGATGCCGGCGAATATCGTCGGACAAATGACCGACATTGCCTTTCGGGAGGCGAAAGCCAATAGTGTGGTCTACGCAACCGGGGTTGCCGACGGGAAGACCATTGCTGAGACACGACAACGAGCCGGACGGCCGGCGTGAACTGTCGATGCTGACGACGCTGGTTCCCTATCTCGTTCCATACCGCTGGCCGATTGTCGGGGCCGCGGTCGCGCTCACTATCGCCGCGACAACCGTGCTTGCCGTCGGTATCGGCCTGCGGGTCCTGATCGACGAGGGATTCGCCATGGCCGATCCCCTCGTGTTCGACCAGGCGGTGATCATTATCCTCGCGGTGGTGCTGCTGCTTGCCGTGGCCAGCTACAGCCGGTTCTACCTGGTTGCCTGGGTGGGCGAACGGGTCGTTGCCGACCTGCGAAAGGCGGTGTTCAGCCACGTGATCCACCTGAGCCCCGCCTTCTTCGAGACCAGGAACACCGGGGAACTGGTCTCGCGGATTTCGGCGGACACCACCCTGGTCCAGACCGTGGTCGGTGCATCGGTGTCGATCGCCATGCGCAATGCGCTGATGTTCGCCGGCGGTCTCATCATGCTGCTGGTGACCAGTCCGAAGCTTTCGGGCCTGGTGCTGCTGGTGATCCCGCTCGTGGTGGCGCCGATCATCCTGCTCGGACGACGCGTGCGGCGGCTGAGCCGCGCCTCGCAGGACCGGGTGGCCGATCTCGGCACCCATGTCGACGAATCCCTGGGCGGAATTCGCGTTGTCCAGGCATTCGGTCACGAGCGGATGGACGTGGTCCGGTTCGGCAGCCGGGTCGAGGATGCGTTCGCGACCGCGGTGCGCCGGGTTCGCAACCGGGCCGCACTCACCGGTGTCGTCATCGCTTTCGTGTTCGGCGCGGTGACCCTGGTGCTGTGGATCGGCGGGCGAGACGTGCTCGCAGGACGGATTACCGCCGGCGAACTGTCGGCCTTCGTCTTCTACGCCGTGGTGGTTGCCGGATCGACCGGAGCCCTGTCCGACGTGATGGGGGACCTGCAGATGGCGGCGGGCGCCATGGACCGGCTCATGGAGCTGATTGCCACCAAGGCCGAGGTCGCGGCACCCGCCATTCCACGGCCGTTGCCGGTTCCGCCGGTCGGACACATCGGGTTTCGCGATGTCTCGTTCCACTACCCGAGCCGGCCGGACAACGCTGCAATCTCGGACGTCTCGCTTCAGGTCAAGCCGGGCGAGACCGTGGCCCTGGTCGGCCCGTCGGGTGCCGGCAAGAGCACCATGTTCCACCTGTTGCTCAGGTTCTACGACCCGAGCAGTGGCGTGATCACGCTGGACGACGTGCCGCTGATCGAGGCCGATCCGGCGCAGCTTCGATCCCGCATCGGCCTGGTTCCGCAGGATGCGGTCATCTTCTCCGCCGATGTCGCGGAGAACATCCGCTATGGCCGGCCGGAGGCGACGGACACCGAGATCCGCGCCGCCGCGGAGGCGGCCTATGCCATGGAATTCATCGACAAGCTGCCGCATGGACTGGCCACCAAGCTCGGTGAGCGCGGCGTGCGGCTTTCCGGCGGACAGCGCCAGAGAGTTGCCATCGCCCGCGCCATCCTGCGTGACCCCGCGGTCCTGCTGCTCGACGAGGCCACGAGCGCACTCGACGCCCAGGGCGAACGCGAGGTGCAGCGCGCGCTCGAGCGCATCATGCATGGCAGGACCACGCTGGTGATCGCTCACCGGCTCGCGACCGTGCTGAGTGCCGACCGGATCGTGGTGCTGAACCGCGGGCGCATCGTCGCAATCGGCAGCCACGGCGACCTGCTGCGCAGCAACCGCCTGTATGCCCAGTTCGCCGAATTGCAGTTCGGTGCCGACTCTTCCGGACCACTGCTGCGCGCGGCCGGAGAGTAGACCCCTCCTCAGCGCTGGGTCAGCTTGATCTCGATCCGCCGGTTCCGTGCGCTTTCGCGCACCCCCGGTTCCTCCGGGCGGAACTCGCCGAAACCGGCGGCGGAGAGACGTTCCGGCGGCAGGCCGTGGTCGTGCAGGAACTGCACCACCGAAATCGCCCGTGCCGCCGACAGGTGCCAGTTCGAGGGAAAGTCGGGGCTCTGGATCGGGACGGCGTCGGTATGGCCCTCCACCTGCAAGATCCAGTCGATTTCCTGCGGAATCCGCGGGTGGATATCCTCGAACGCCTCGGCGACCCGTTGCAGCGCTCTCCTGCCGGCGCGGCCGATTTCATCGGAGCCGGACGCGAACAGCACCTCTGACTGGAACACGAACCGGTCGCCGACGACCCGGACGTCCTCGCGTCCCTGCAGGATCTTGCGCACCTCGCCGAAGAATTCCGAGCGGAACCGGGCGAGTTCCTGGACCCGATTGAGCAACGCTTCGTTCAGCCGGCTGTTGAGGTTGACGATGGTGGCCTTCTGCTCCTCGGCCTTGCGTTCGCTGTCCTCCAGTGCCAGCTGGATTTCCTGCAGGCGCTCGTTGAGTATCTGGATTTCGCGACGAAGCAGCTCGACTCGCAGGCGCGCCTCGGCGGAGAGACGCTGCTCCTCGGTGAGCTGCTCCCTGGCCAGGTCATGGGCCGACAGCAGTTCGGCGAGCCGGACTTCCCGCTTCTCGAGTTCCACCTGTGCCAGCGAGGTACGGTTCTCGGCCTCGGCCAGCCGGGCCTCGAGCCCGCTCGTGCGGTCGCGCTCGTCGGTGAGCAGCACGACGAGTTCCGCCGCGCGTTCCTCGCGATCCTCGCCGTCGACGATCAGCTCCCGGTTCTCGGCGCGTGACGCCGCCAGCTTCGCGACCAGCGAGTCGAGCATGTCGCGTGCGAGCTCGAGGTCGTCCTCGGTCAGCGACGCTGAACTGCGCGTCTGCTCGAGGTCGGATTCGAGCGAGGTCCTGAGCGCGGTCAGCTCCAGGACGGTGCGTTCGAGCCGGTCGCGGACTGTCTTCAGGGCGACGATGTCCCGGCGCAGCGCCTCGAGGTCACGCAACTGCAGGCTGATGGTCTCCCGGTTGGCCTCGATGACCTGCAATGCTTCCTGCATGCCGGCATCGAGTTCGTCCCGCTCCGCCCTGTTCAACCGTGCCTCCATCTCCGCGGCATGCAGTCTTGCGAGCAGGGCGTCGCGTTCGCTGATGACCCGGGTGATGTTCTCGTCGAGGTTGTCCTGCAGGCTCTCGAAGGTCGCCAGCCGCCGGCTGAGCGTCTCGCGGTCGGCCTGTGCCTCGGCCAGCAGCAGCTCGAGCGAACTGTTGCGGTCCGCGAGTTCCTCGAGCCGGACACCGAGCCGGTCGCGTTCGGCGATCGAGGACTGGAGGCTGGCCGTCGCCTCGGACAGGTTGCCGCGCAGTTCCAACGCGACATCGCGCTCGAGGCTGAGCTGGGATATCAGGTCCTGGACCTCGCGCTCCAGCCGGTCCAGTGCCTCGTCCCGGCCCGACAGCAGCTGCGTCAGGTAGAACTGGGCGACGATGAAGATCATCAGCACGAAGATGATGACCATCAGCAATGTCGCGAGTGCGTCGACGAATCCCGGCCAGGTATTGGTGTCCCGGGTTCGGTTCCGACCGGCGAGTGCCGTCATGGCCGTCTCCCTTCCCCGACCTAGCGATCTTCCTCCGCCAGCGCCGCAATGGTCCTGGCAAGCAGCCTGATTTCCTGGCGGATTTCGTCGACGGCCTCCACCCGCGCCGCCTGGACCTCCTCCTGCTGGCGGACCAGCAGGGTTTCGATGTTGCGCAGGTGAACGATGGCCCGGTCACCCCGCTGCTGCGACAGGTCCTGCACCAGCAGGTCGAGGACCGGCTTGAGCTCCATCTGTGCTTCGCCGATCCGCAGCATCAGCCCCTGCTCGACCTGCATCTGGCCGATCAGCGTCGAAAGCGTCTCGTTCAGTTCCAGCAGGTTGGCATTGGCGGACCGTCGGTCGTCCTCGCTGCGCAGGATGACCCGCTGCAGCCTGTCCAGGCTCTCCGCGGTCTGTTCGAACAGTGCCGACTGGTAGGCGCTGGCCGAGCTCTCGCCGTCCCCGAACCCGCCGGCTCCAAGTCTGGTCGATCCCGAGAGCCATTCCTCAAGGTCGTTGTAGAACCGGTTCTGCGCCTGGCCAAGCTGGAGGTCGAGAAACCCGAGCACCAGCGAGCCGGCCAGCCCCAGGAGCGACGAGCTGAAGGCGGTGGCCATTCCCGACAGAGGTGATTCGAGCCCGCGTTTCAGTTCGGAAAACACCATGCCCAGGTCGCCGCCCTCGATGGTGAGGTCGTTGATGACGGTTCCGACGGCATCGACGGTGCCAAGCAGTCCCCAGAAGGTTCCGAGCAGGCCGAGGAAGATGAGCAGGCCGATCAGGTACCGCGACAGGTCCCGCGATTCCGCCAGCCGCGAATCGAGGCTGTCGAGCAGCGAGCGCATGGAGGTGGCCGACAGGCTGACGGTCAGGTCGCGACGTTCTCCGAGCATGGTCGCGATCGGCGCCAGCAGTCTCGGTTGCCGCTGGATGGCGTGTGTCGGCCGGCCGGCCCGGAATTCCTCGACCCAGGCGACCTCGGGACGAAGCAGCAGAAGCTGGCGAACGATGAAGATGATCCCGATCAGCAGGGCGGCCACGATCATCCCGTTCAGCGCCGGGCTTGCCATGAATGCCGCGACCAGGGCGCCGGACAGCGCCAGGACACCCGCGGCGACGATGCCGAGAAACAGGGTAATGCGGACCAGGAACTGGCGCGGGTCGGTCACCGCGTTTCTCGCAGACAGGGACGTATCCGACCGGTGACGCTCACTGGCGCTGTTCCAGCACCGCGACATCCACCCGGTCGGCCGGACCGCCGGACGCCGCGTTGCCGCGCGCCTGCACATCGATACGCAATCCGTCGATCCCCTGGGATATCAGGTGCGAGCGAACGGCCAGTGCGCGCGAGAGCGACAGGCGACGGGCCTTGACCCGGCTGTCATCGGGCGCGCTGGCGTAGGCGGCCACCAGTACCCGGGAAGTCGCGTTGGCCCCGAGGACCGGGACCAGGCGTTCCAGTGTTTCGGGACCGTCGTCGGGCAGCAACGCCGAGCCGACCGCAAACTCGATGCGCACGGCCAGTGACTCTTCTCGCGTCGAGGGCGTGGTCCTGGCCGCCGTCGTTTCGCCTCCCGCAACCGGTTTCTCCACCTTGGGGCGAAGCACGGGTTCCGGCAGGACCGGCGGTGCGGCCGGTGCGTTGACCGTGTCAGGCAGCAGCGAATCCTGCGAGAGCGTAGACAGCAGACCCGCGGGAATCGCCGGTGGCGGCAGGACCCTGGTGTCATCAGTTCCGCGCCTGGTGAATACCAGTGTCGGATTGCTTCGCGGCCTGGCGAGCACGGGAATTGGAGGAAGCCCGGGTTCGCCCAACGCATCTTCAGCCCCAGGAATCGGAGGAAGCCCGGGCTCGGACGCCTGTTCGCCCGGCACGTCTTCAGCCCCGGTATCAGACGGGTTCAGCAGCGGCGCCGGCAGGACCGGAACGGCCGGCAGGCTCTCGATCACTTCCCGGTTGACCGTGACCGCGGGACGCACGGTGCCGATGACGATCGTTCCGTCCGCGCCCGCAGGTCCCGGGTACAGGAGGCAGGCGACCAGCAGCAGCCCGGCCGGCACACTGCCGGCCAATCGGATTGCGGATCCTCTCGCGGTCATCCGCCTGGGCCTCCACCTGGGTTGCGCAGCACCAAAAACGTATCTCAACACCGTTCCTGCGACAACGACATGCCCCGTCAGGACGGCGGCGTCCGGTCCCGGCGCGCGCGGACCAGGGCGAACAGTCGATGGTGGACACGGGCGCTGGCGGCCACCACGTCGCCCGAGACCATCATGTCCCTGCCGCCGGCCCGGTCGGTGACGTATCCTCCGGCTTCCCGCACCAGGACGATGCCGGCGGCGATGTCCCACGGTTGCAGCCCGTTTTCCCAGAACCCGTCGTATCGCCCCGCGGCAACATAGGCGAGATCGAGCGCTGCCGCCCCGGTGCGCCGGATTCCGGCGGTCTCCGCCGCCACGGCGCGCAGCTGGGAAAACGCGGCATCGTGGTCGCCCTGTCCGGCGAACGGCAGGCCGGTCGCGATCAGGGACTGGGTGAGACCGCGTCGTTCCGCCACCCTCAGACGCCGGTTGTTGAGAAAGGCGCCCGCACCCTTCTCGGCCCAGAACAGTTCGTCACGGACCGGGTCGTAGATGACTCCCGCCACCAGCTCCCCGCTCTCCTCCAGTCCGACCGAAATCGCCCAGTGCGGAAGGCCGTGCAGGTAGTTGGTCGTCCCATCCAGCGGATCCACGATCCAGCGTCGGCCCAGCGGATCCCTGCTCTCGACCGGGGCGGCTTCCTCGAGCAGGAAACCGTAGTCCGGCCGGGCACGCGACAGCTCGCGCACCAGGCCGCGCTGGGCGCCGAGATCGGCGGTGGAAACAAAGTCGGCAGGGCCCTTGCGGGAGACCTGCAGCTGTTCGACCTCGCCGAAATCGTGGATGAGACCGCGCGCCACCTTATAGCAGGCCCGGGCCATGACGTTGATGATTGCGCTGCGCATGTGTCCGGCCGGTCCCTGGCGCGTCAGTCCTTGGCGCGCTCCACGTAGGTTCCTTCTGCCGGTTTCACCACGACCCTGGTTCCCGCGGCAATGTGGGGCGGAACCATGATGCGTGCGCCGTTGTCGAGCACGGCCGGCTTGTAGGACGAGGACGCGGTCTGTCCCTTGACCACCGCGTCGGCCTCGACCACCTCCATCGTCACCGTGTCCGGCAGGATCACCGACAGCGGTTCCCCCTCGTAGCTTTCCACCGTGACCTCCATGCCGTCGCGCAGGTAGATGGCCTGCTCGCCCAGCAGGTCGGCGCTGATCGCGGACTGTTCGTAGGTCTCGCTGTCCATGAAGGTGATCAGGTCGTCATCGCGATACAGGTACTGGGCCTTGCGCTGTTCGAGCCGCACCCGTTCCACCTGTTCGTCGGCGCGGAACCGTGCGTTGAGCTTCGAGCCGTTCCGGATGTCCTTGAGTTCGACCTGGTTGAAGGCGCCGCCCTTGCCGGGTTTGACGGCCTGGATGCGGACTGCCACCCACAGCCGCCCGTTGTGCTCGAGCACGTTGCCCGGGCGCACGGCATTGCCGTTGATCTTCATCAGTTTCCTCCGTCACCTGGCGCGGGGCACGGGGTCCCGAACAGACCCGGCGGTGGTCTAGCAGGTGCCGGGTGACCTGTCCATGGCGCCCCGGCTGTTGCCGAAGGCTCGGGTGACCGCCAGCGCGGCGAACGCGAGATCACCGACCGGGTGCGAACGGAAATTGAACGCCGTGCGCTCCTCCGGCGATCCGCGGCCGCCTGTGCGCCCCGCCACCAGGTCGGCGAGATCGCCGCTGACCATGTCCGGGTCCGCCAGCTTCTTTGCCATGCCGGCTTCCTGTTGCATGTCGTCGATGATGATCCGGTCAAACGCCCCGAAGGTCTCGCGGAACCACGGCAACGAGCTGTCGGTGATCACGGCGCAGGCGCCGGGCTTGAGCCAGCCGGCATCAAGGAATGGCGGCACGGGCGGGTAAAGGGTGATGGTGCTGGTCACGATGTCCGCGCCTTCGACCGCCTGGCGAGGCGAGTCGCAGATCTCCACCCCGAGGCCCCGGTCGCGTCCGAGCCGAGCAAGCCGGTCGATGTTGGGGCGCCCGCGCCCGAACAGCCGGATCGTGTGCAGCGGAAACAGCTCCATGTAGGCGTCGAGGTGGCTGCGGGCCTGGACGCCGCAGCCGACGAAGGCGGCGATCGAGGTGTCGGGCCGGCACAGCCGTAGCGCCGCCACGCAGCTGAGTGCCGGTGTGCGCAGTTCGGTCACCCTGTTGGCATCAAGCGTTGCAACCGGCACGCCGGTGTCGCCGTCGAGCACCATGATCAGGCCGTTGAGAGCAGGAAGTCCCCGCGCGCCGTTGCGGTCGTTCACGATGAGCGACTTCACCACCAGGCAGGCGGGATCATCGGCTGCCGCCATGACCGACATCATGTAGCGACCGTCCGGGGTCCGGATCATCGACTTGTCCGCCCACCAGACGGTGCCCCGGTCACGCCGCGCCAACAGTTCCTCGATCATGTCCATGACATCCCTGCCGGTGATGGCAAGGGCGTCGATGGCGGTGCCCGAAAGGAACGGGACCTTTGCCAAGGGCGCGTCAGTTCCGGTCCGGCACCCGGCGCAACACGTGGCGCCGATTGAAGGTATGCGGCCTGACCTCGCTCGCCCAGCGGCCCTTCTCGCCGGCCTCGCCCCAGGCGGCGCTGGTCAGCACCTGCGGACCGGTAATCTCGTACATGGCGCAGTACTTCGGTTCATCGGCCACGTCGATCGCCTGCACGGAACCGCCCAGGTTGAGCTCGAGCGGTTCGCGAACCAGACGCGAGACCGAGATCACGCCCGGTACCTCCGAGAGGTAGGGAACGTGTTCGTTGTCGTAGACCTCGTTGAACAGCGCCTCCTTTTCCGGAGCCACGTCCATGCTGACGATGAGCAGCCAGTTTCCCTCAAGCGGCATGAGTCCTTCTCCCGTTCCCGAGCCTGATACTGTCTGTTTGACAGGACCTGAGGGTGTTTTGCAACCGTTGGCCCCGCCGGTATGGTGCCGGCCATGGAAAGCAACGTCGACTACGTCCTCGGCACCCGGATCCCGGATCCCGACGACCCGATCGAGATCGCCCCCGGCATCCTGTGGATTCGGTTGCCGATGCCGCTGGCGCTCGACCACGTCAATCTCTACCTGCTGGAGGACGGCGACGGCTGGACGCTGGTCGACTGCGGCCTCGCCGATCCCGGCACGAGGTCGGTGTGGGAGAGGCTGTTGGCAACCAGGCTGAACGGTCTTCCGATCACCCGCATCATCGTCACCCATTTCCACCCGGACCACGTGGGCATGGCCGGCTGGCTGCAGGAACGGACCGGTGCGGGCCTGTGGATGAGCCGGGTCGAATGGCTGATGGCCCGGTCGACCTGGCTCGACACCGAGAGCGACCAGTCACCGCAGATGCAGGAGTTCTACCGCCGCGCCGGTTTCGACGAGCATGACATCCAGGCCTATTGCGAGCTCGGCAATGACTATCGCGGCCTGGTCACCCCGATCCCGGTGTCCTACAGCCGGATTGCCCGGCAGACCGGGTTCAGGATCGGCGACCGGCTGTGGCGGCCGATCTTCGGTTCCGGCCACTCGCCCGATCACGTCGCGCTGTACTGTGAAAACGACCGGGTGTTGCTGGGCGGCGACATGCTGCTGCCGCGGATCACCCCGATCATTGCCGTGTGGTGGCAGGAGCCCGACGCCGATCCGCTGTCGGACTACCTGGATTTTCTCGGATCGCTCGGCGAGGTCGCCGACGACGTACTGGTTCTGCCGGCCCACAATCGGCCGTACCGCGAGCTGCGGACCCGGATCGCCGATCTCGGCCGTCACCACGAGACGCGTCTCGCGATGACGCTGGATGCCTGCAGCGAGCCCGCCGCCGCATCGGCGGTGATGCGGGCACTGTTTCCGCGCGAGCTCGACACCTTCCAGGCCCGGTTCGCGATCGGAGAGACCATCGCGCACATCAACAGGCTGCTTGCGACCGGCGGAATTGTTCGCAGCGTCGGCGGGAATGGATGCGATCTGTACCGGCGCGACGCCTGAGAGCTCAGACCACGCCGCTGATGAGATTCTCCCGGTAGAGCGCGTCCCGGTCGAGCCAGGCGCCGGCAGGTTCAAGCGACGCCGCCGTTTCCTCGAGCCAGTCCCGCTGGGTGGCCCGGGCCGCCTGCGCATCCTCGATGCTCACCGCCTCGAAACGCACCGAATCTCCCGGCCGCAGGCGGCCGAGCCGTGCGATGTCCGCCGAGATCACCGTCGCGATCTTCGGGTAACCGCCAGTGGTCTGGTGATCGGCCAGCAGGATGATGGGACGGCCGGTTCCGGGCACCTGCACCGAGCCGGTCACGATGCCGTCGGAGACGATGTCGTGGCCGCAACGGTGCTCGAGCACCGGCCCCTCGAGCCGTATGCCCATGCGATCGGCGTCGTGCGTCACCTGCCAGGCGGTCGCGAGAAACAGGTCGAACGCGGCCCCGGTGAACGCGTCCCGTTGCGGTCCGGGAACCACCCGCACGGGACCTGTCTCGTCGAGGTAGGTGTCGACAGGCAGTCGGCACTCACCGCGAGGCGCGGGATCCGCGACACGCAGTGCCAGCGCGTCGCCGGCCACCAGCGCGCGACCGGCAAGACCGCCAATGCGCGCCCGCACGCAGGTTGAGAGGCTGCCTGCGACGGCGGGCAGATCGAAGCCGCCCTCGACCGCGAGTACCGCCGAGCCGCTGTCGGCAAGCGGTCCGATTCGCACCCTCTGGCCGCGGCGAAGCCGCACGCTGCGGTGAGCCGGCACTGTGCCGGCACCGGAGACCTCGAGCGGGGTACGGGTGCCGGCGAGTGCCAGGCGGACTGTCGGTGACCCGACCTCCAGCGTGGGCCCCGCCAGGCGGATCTCGAGCGCGGCACGATCCGCGGCATTGCCGACCAGCGCGTTGGCAAGGTGCAGGGCGACCGGGTCGAGCACGCCGGAGACCGGTATCCCGAGGTGCTGTGTCCGGGGACGGCCCAGGTCCTGTACCGTCACGCCGAACCCGGGTTCGATGATCCTGAGCGCGTTCACCGGCCGTCCTCCGGCCGGATCTCGTGGCCTTCGGGCCAGGCGTTCAGTTCCCGGTACCGCGCCATCGGCACCGGCTCGAACATGACCAGGTCGCCCGCGCGCACGAGGATCGGGTGCTCGCGGCCGGGATCGTAGAAGCGCACTGGAGTGCGGCCGATCAGGTGCCAGCCACCGGGGCTCGCCAGGGTGTAGACGGTGGTCTGGCGGGCCGCGACGGAAATCGACCCGGGAGGGACCCGGATCCGCGGGTTGCTGCGCCGCGGCAGGTCGAATTCCTTCGGCAGCATGCCCAGGTAGGGAAACCCCGGCAGGAATCCCATCATGAAGACCTCGAACTCGGTGGCGGTGTGGCGGCGCACCACCTCGGCGGGATCGAGACCGGCGAGTTCGGCAACCAGCGGCAGGTCCGGCGCGCAGTCGTCCTCGTAGCAGACCGGAATGCGCCACCGGCGCCCGGACAGCCCGGTGGTGTGGCGGCGCAGGGCGAGCGGAGTGATGGCGCGGACCAGCTCGGCGTGGGACACCACCAGCGGGTCGTAGTGGACGAGCAGGGAGCGCAGTGTCGGCACCAGGTCAACCACGCCGGGCAGGTCGAGGCCGGTCACGGCGGCCGCCAGTCCCCGCACCTGCCGGTTCACGGCGGCGTCCACGGTATCGCCGTACTGAACCACAAGCCCGGTATCGCCGGCGGGCAGGAAGACTGGCGTGAACTCGCGGTCGGGTTCTTGACCCACCATGGATACGATGGCTCCGGCAGGCTGTGCGTCCGGGCCGGGCCCGACGGCATGGCGCCACCTTATACGCGGCGCCGGGCACGCACGGAACCGGCGGCGTGCAGGTGCGCGCATCCTGAGCTCAAACCGGATCCGTCACTCCGAAGGGATCGGGCCGGCGACAGGTGCGACCGGCCGGGTCCCGAAACCGGGTCGCGGGGGTTCCCGGAGCGGACCGCCAACCGTGGCGCGCGTGGGAATTTCAGCCCCGCCGCTTACCCGTTGACGCCGCCGGGACCTGATCAGCGTAACCGGGTGGCCCGTGCACCGAATTCGATATCGGGCCAGGGAGTGCCATGGCACAGGAGGCACGGTCGCTTGCACAGGTGGCGGGCGGCTGTTCACCTGGCTTCGTCGGAACCAGGTTTGAGCGTTTGGCGTTTGCATTAAACAACTATCTGCAATTATTGGTCATTTATCCCCATCGTCATTCGTCTTAAGGCTGCATCCACAGATCATTCATCGAAACGGATGCAGATCTTTCAAATCCGGGACGGCCCTTGGCGGCGCGAGGCAACGGATTTCCATTCTCGGGCCTCGAACCCGCCTTGAAATCTCCGAGTGTGCGAGCCAGGCAAGGCTCAAGTTCGATCGACAGATCATCGCTATCGCGCGGGTCAAGAGACGGGCGACAGTCTGTTCGGACGATGGTGACGTCAAGAAGTCGGGAGCGCCGCTTGGGCTCACAGTCATCGCTGTGCATGAATTGCCTCAACCGCCCGAGGTTGCGCAGGGAACACTTGACCTCTGTCCTGCCGATGACGGCTGACTCATGTGATCCTGACGGTCCGCACGGCCAGGGTGCCCGAGGCGCATGTCGATGACCACTGGTCCGAGACACACTGCCATCAAGCTTATAATTTAACTACATTTTCAGTTGCCTGTCCAGCATGATTACTGCTCCCACTACTGGTTCAGACGTGGGACTTTGAGCGTTCTTCTGACTCTGCATGTCCACAAGACCGAAGACCGAAGCCTGTCGGCTTAACGGTTGGCGCAGCACCAGGTATTCTTCTGACTGCAACTCGGGTTTAGTCGACTGGCGAAATGGGGCCGATGATTTGACGGAGACGGAACACGAACGAGTCTGTAGAGCGTTCTCGGTGCTGACGGGGGCGGATGGTAGCGAGGGATACGTTCCGTTCCGGTGGCAAATGCATCTGCTGAGCCTGCTAATGGACAGCACGTTGCCAAACGCCGTGGACGTGCCGACGAGGTCGGTAAGACCTCGGACATTGCGCTTTGGCCAATAGCCCTTGCAGAAGGCGCAAGTCTGCCCCGGCGGCTCGTGTATGTGGTGGATCGTCGGGCAGTCGTCGACCAAGCGTCTCGGTTCGCGAAGGCGTTGCGATCGAATCTGCCGAGCGAAATGGCTGCCGGCCTCAACCTCAATGGCAGAACCGGGGGTCCGCCACGGTGCCAGTGTCGACGCTGCGAGGTGGTTTTGCGGACAACAGGGATTAGCTCGACGACCCGACCAAGCCCGCGATTATCGTGGGAACGGTCGACATGGTGGGATCGAGACCGCTGTTTGAGGGGTACGGAATTTCGCAGCGCATGCGCCCGTACCATGCAGGGCTCATGGCTGTCGACGCCCTCGTGCTTCTAGACGAGGCGCATCTGTGTCCGGCGTTCGAAGCATTGCTACGGCGCGTGGAGGTCGAGCGAGACGGCATATCGGGTTCTCGCGACGAGACGATGAATACCCCCCCGTTCCACCTGATGTCACTCTCGGCGACGGGGTGCGAAACGGGGGACGCCGCGTCCCGCTCACCGGTATCAGGTTCTCGCGCATCCGATCCGCGATGGCCTGCCAGTCGCACCGCACCGCGTGGCGCCGGCATGCTCCCCGGTCCACGTCGACCGCCCGCGCCACGGCGACGCCGAGATCCTCGGCCAGCGCCCCCGTGGCCGGTGTCACGACATCGACCGGTCCCGTCACCGGATAGGCCGCCACCGGCGTTCCACAGGCCATCGCCTCGA
>Ga0209543_1000502_pt1:0-2500 | contig 48763 bp, 45 predicted proteins | sample MesohylFT_FD_187296 | JGI IMG/M metagenome (GOLD analysis project Ga0209543, IMG submission 187296) | Host-associated microbial community of the marine sponge Aplysina aerophoba from Gulf of Piran - sponge mesohyl, lysed by freeze-thaw... | ecosystem: Host-associated > Porifera > Sponge >...
AGTAGCCAAAGCGCACAATGTTCTTAAAAAAGAAATTTCAAAAAGTGTTCATCCCGGAAAACACACCTATAGATGATATCCAAGGTTGAGTCGTTCATTTTATGACCTTGCACTACAAAGAGTCCTTGGCCACATACGCATTCATGTACTATTTAAAAAAATTGAGGAAATAGAAAAATATTTCATCCTCAAAAAAATGCCTTTTACTACATTAAACTGGCACTGGGTATTTAATCAGGAGCCTCCTAAAGTTCCCCTCAGTGTGCGCGATGGTGGCCTCACAGGAGAGTCACTGACCTCCTGGTATCAGAAAGCTTATGCATCTCTATATTCCAGACATGGTATGCTGCTCGAGATTTTACTTTGTTTCCTTCACAGAAGCACTTCAAAGATAATAATAGCGCATGATATAAATCTATGTATCGTTTGTCACAAAATTTTGCAATGTTTACATTTTCTCGATACAGTGAAATGTATTTTGCTTGATATTCTTCGTAAACCTGCGATAAATCATGGTGGGCCTGTAATGCAGAAAAAGCTAGCAAGAAGGTGTCTATATTCAAAGGAGGTATCGTAAGATGATCATGAGTTTGCTTCTTTTGCGGAGGCAAATCAGAATTGTGATAAAGTGGAGGATGCTGCTTCCACTCTTCTTTCTTGCAGGCTTGCGCAAGCGTCGTGCGTATTGGTTCTGTAAATTTCATTAATTTATAGCAGTCCCTTATCTCAAAAACATTTTCCTGATCAAACAGAGACAGAAACTTTGCTGCGAGTGACAGACCGCATTGTTGCAACGCAAGAGAAGCGTGAGCTAATTCCCATTCACGGTGATCCAACGTTATTTGATCAAATGTCATGACGTGAAGATCATATATTACCTTTAGGATAGCCCGATCTTCTTCTGGGAGATCTTCTGCTCCATAAGCCTGGAAACATATAAAAAGTAATAATATCAATAACATGAATTTAATTTATCATATCTCTAAAATATTTACAATATCTCTCAACGAAGCGAAAGAAGCACGCGCGCTGGAATATGCACTTTATGCATAAAAAGAAGTGTCGGATCGTAGCTAACTGCTGGAAGAAGGTGTGACTTTACATGCTTTCGTCACAACAGTTGGAGAGCTCTGTAAGAACCAGAAGCCTTATCTTTGCAAACGGTGTACGTCAAGAGTCCTCCAGTGATGAAGAGAGCGGTGAGGCGCCCCCTCTTCCATAATATCTACGTGATCTAGGAAAGAATGTTGATGGACAAAAGCAGCCTCCTCTCAACAGGCACCATGCTTAAGAAGAGGGGTAAGGTTCAGAAAAAACTCAACTAAAAAAGGGCCATAAATTATGGCCCTTTTGTCTATGCTTTGATCTTTGCAATCATTGCGCGCTAGAAGCAAGAAATCCTTCTATTGCACTTTGCAAGTTTGCAATACCCTCTTTATTTTCAGAAGATGTTAAGTAGTAGTGCGGGCATGTACTTTTTTTCTGAAGCATAGGTGTTAATTTTTTTTCTGTCATAGATAATTCTTTTGCAGAAATTTTATCTGTTTTTGTTAATACAACAGAATGAGGAATAGCGTAGTGATTTAAGTAGTTAATCATTTGTTGATCGTTTTCAGTGATCCCTCTTCTGCTATCAAGAAGAAGGTAAACATGCACCAACTCTCTTCGATAGGCTAAGTATCCATTAATGGCTTTCACCCATGTTTTTTGCACATGTTTCGGTTGCTTATTAAAGCCATATCCTGGCAAATCCATCACATAAAACTGCGGATGCACTTCAAACAGCATAAGCGCTTTAGTACATCCAGGTGTTTGAGAAACTCTTGCTAACTTCTTCGTATTAAACAAAGCGTTCAGCAGAGAAGATTTCCCCACATTAGATCGGCCAATCATAGCGATTTCAACGCCTTCATGTTTAGGAAGAGTCTCCGCTTCTTGGAATGCTCCGCGAAAGGTCGGAAACACACCCCACAAGCGTGTATTAGGCATGATCACCACGTTTCATAAGCCATTGCTGCACTACCGCAAGAATGTTACTCACAATCCAATACAGCACTAAACCAGCAGGAAAGTTAGAAAGCATAAATACAAACAATATGGGCAAAAACTTCATCATTTTTTGCTGATTTGCGTCCATGGAAGGCTGCTGTGTGACTTTTTGTTGTAAATACATAGTGAGTCCCATTAATATCGGCAGAAACCCTATTTGCATGAATGAGGGCAATGTAAAAGGAATCAATCCAAAAAGGTTCAAAACAGATGTATGATCAGGCTGAGATAAATCTTTAATCCATCCCATAAACGGCGCATGGCGCATCTCCAAACTGATAAACAAAACTTTGTACAAGGCAAAGAAAATAGGAATTTGTAAAATCATTGATAAGAAGCCATGAAGTGGATTAATGTTCGCACCTCTGTAAAGCAGCATCACTTCTTGTTGTAAGCGCGCACGATCGTTTCCGTAAATTTCTTGAAGCCTTTTCATTTTTGGCTGAATTTT
>Ga0209543_1000502_pt1:7500-48763 | contig 48763 bp, 45 predicted proteins | sample MesohylFT_FD_187296 | JGI IMG/M metagenome (GOLD analysis project Ga0209543, IMG submission 187296) | Host-associated microbial community of the marine sponge Aplysina aerophoba from Gulf of Piran - sponge mesohyl, lysed by freeze-thaw... | ecosystem: Host-associated > Porifera >...
CAAAGTAGCAACATCGTTTAGCTCCTTCACGAATATATCAAAAAGTTTAGACCATGCTTCTGATTTGTAAGTTAATTTAGACTTTAACGCAACTGATGACACACCACGCAGAAAAGCATTGCTCGCCAACATCTCTCCTGATGCATTACTGCTTGGTGCATGAATTGAAGCATTTTGATTCCAAACACGAGTAAGAATTTCACGCGCAATATTATAGCTCAATAGAGATTTCTTCATCTTTGTAACAAGCATGATCTCTTTTTGTGAAAACTTCAACAACGCCTTATAAGCTTTTCCAGTATACTTACGATAATACAAATCAGCAGCGGTGTATGCAGTAGGAGATGGGTCTGCATTCCCCACACACGATGCGAGGCCCGCAATCTTATCATGCATCTTTGCTTTCACATTAAAGACTTCGCGGTAAAGTGTATATCTCAAAGGAGAACAAAATGCTTGACACTCTGCAGAGCAATCAGATTCTGCACAGAATCTGAAGCACACATCCTTTCTCAGATCCTCAGTAAGCTGCGCAGGGCAATTGCGCCCTTTCAAGCGATCCATTTCTTCCTTTAAATCATCAAGATCGGCATCATTATTGAGATGAGTGTCTATACCTTTAACGCTTAAAATAGGGTCTCGTTGACACCAAAGGTGCTTCACACACACACCAAACATTCCATCGCCCGGCTCTACTTTTTTGCAGAGTTTTGCAAGCGCTGCACGCTTAACCCCACCTACAGCAGATATTATCTTATCATCAATCTTTACAAGTTTTTTAGGCGCTACCACTTTTGCAGAAAAAACAAATCCCGGCAAGCATAGCAATATTATTAAATTTCTTATTTTCATCATAATTTCCTCAATTATCACTTCCTTCTTTTTCTTAAAGAAGTTCTTTGCCTTGCTAGCATTGGTGTTGTGACATCATCTTCCTCAAAAGAATCATCATCTTCCTCAAAAGAATCATCAGGATAATCAACATCGTCGTAATCACCAAAAGCGCTTTCATAAGATTCCAATTTTGCGTAATCTTCCTTTGAAAGTGATTGACAGAATGTGCGCACAGCAGGCTCCAACTCTTGGCTTTCACTCATAACAGCTAAGAACGCCACAGCTTGATCCAACTGACCTTTAGCTTGAAAAACTGATCGATGCGCCTCAAGCAATGCTTGCGGAGCGATGCTCGTTCTCTGTGTTTTACTCATTTCTTCGTATACTTCCACTTTTTTCCTAGAAACAGTGCAGTAAGCATACACAAATTTAGCAAAAGAAGATCCAGATTTCTCTGCTTTTTTAATCCCTTTTTTAAAGGCTGATGCATCTTTTTTTGTCAGATCTGCAGTTCTCAAAATATTTTCTGCATTCGCCACATCTCTATTCACAGCCTGTCCCTGATCTTGTTGCACAGAAGCAAGTGCTGCAGCAAGCCTTCTTTGCTTTTTAGTTTTCGCGTTCTTCTGCACCTCTGTCGCATATGCAGAACATAAAGGCGCACACTCTTCCCGAACTCCACCTTTAGCATCTTTTGCACAAAAATTGTCACAAAAAACTTGCACAGTCTTCCTGTGCTCTTTGGCTGAACAGTCTTGTTCTCGCTCTCCTATCAAATCCGCTATACCCCCCACTCCGTCTACAGCAAGTATACCTTCTAGAAAACTCACCTTAGTGTTTTGACACTTAGCCTTAGCGACTTGCGATTTTGCCCTCTTATCATCTACCTTTTTTTGGACGCTGCCTACAACGCTTCCCACAGCAGAATCTTTAAAAACCTTGCCAAATTTTCCGAAAGCACCTTTGATTTTGCCACGAAGACCTCTCCTCTTCGGTTCATCTGGCGCGGCAGTCTCTGCGACACCATCATCTGCCATCACCTCTGGCCCTATGCTGCTTTTTTGACGACGCAAAATACCCGCTTCAGCAGAAGTATGCAAAGCAAAAAATAGCATCAAAAATATATAAATAAACTTTTTCAAAGTATATCCTCCCTTATTCCACCTATATCAATTATTGGTAAAGAGGTCAATGAGCGTCTTCAGTGTAAAGATCAGATTTCTTTTGTATACTTGGGGTAATTTAAATTATTTTTTTTGTTTGGATTTTGTTTTTCTTGAGGATTGCGAAGGTTTTCTTTCTTTATCCTTCGTTTCCTTAAAAGGCACAGCTGTGGGGCGCGTCACCCCTTTCGCAATTTCAGCGCTTTGCATGAGATCCTCTACTTTTTGCTTCTCCCACTGATCAGTGAACTGCTGAATATGCATGCCAAAAACTTTCTCAATCCAAAGAAAATCAAGTATCCCTAAACGTATGCCACGCACCGCCAAGCTAGTGCTCCATCCAAACGCTACCCATATCGGCCAAAAATAGCCTGCTCCCGCAAACAACCAGATCAGCAAGAAGAACATTAAGAAAATAGCTGCAATTCTAACCTCTTGGTAAAAAGATCGCAAATTACGCACATAAATACGCGCCTCAAATTCGTCAGTAAATTTTCTCATACAGAGCCTCTTTATGGTCATTATAACACAATAGATGCTTAGCTTTAATAAACGCCATATCCATCTGACACATCAGATATATCAATACAATCCCGCGGAAGCTCTTTCAAAAATATAGATGGCCCCCTGCCACGATTAAAGGCATTTGTACCACCTTGTGTAAACGTAATATAAACGCGATACCGCGCACGCGTCAACGCCACATAACCCAAGCGACGCTCTTCTTCAACATTTTGAACATCGTGCGAATCTAATGCACGCCTTGTCGGAAAAACATCTCTCTCCCAAGCCACTAAAAAGCAGTCATCAAATTCCAAACCTTTAGCAGCATGAATCGTCATGATATTCATCACCCCATCTAAAGATGTTGCAGAATCTGCGCTAGTCATTAAACTAATATGCGCCAAAAAATCTTCTAAGCGAGGAAAATCCTCCACCGCTACACACAACTCTTTCAAGTTATCCATACGTGCGCGCGCCATCACAGATTGCTCCTGCTTCAGCATAGCCTCGTAACCAGACCGCTCAATAATGTCTTGTATTACTTGCCCCAATGTATGCGTAGAAAGCATTGCACGCCAATGAGCAACGCTTTCCAGAAAAACTCCAACACCACGCGCTGATTCACCCTTAAAAACACCATCTTCCGCCAAGGCTTGCATAGCTTTAATGTACGAAAGGTTATTTTCTCTAGCAAAGGCACGGATACGGGACATTTTCGCCTCTCCCACACCTCTTTTTGGTGTGTTACAACACCGCTGAAACGCAACATCGTCATGATCATGCACCACCAAACGCAAGTATGCCAAAATGTCTTTTACTTCCATTCTGTCATAAAAGCGCATACCACCTACCACGCGGTAAGGTATTTGTACATGAGTTAACGCATCCTCATAATTACGCGTCAAATAATTTGAGCGTACAAGAATTGCTATCTTTTGCAAAGGGGTGCCGTTTTTCACTGCATTCAAAATACGCATCGCAATCCAGCTTCCTTCTTGCTTAGGGCTCCAAAACCCTCTCACACGCACAGCATCGCCTGACAGAGATTCTGTCCACAGCGTTTTCCCCAATCTATGCTGATTACGCGCTATCAACCCTGATGCTACTGCCAAAATATTACCAGTAGATCGGTAATTTTGCTCTAAGCGCACAATGGTTGCTCCTGGATAACGATCGCCGAAAGACAAAATATTACCCACTTCCGCTCCACGCCATTTATAAATTGATTGGTCATCATCACCAACACAGCAAATATTTTTACGCTTTTCGGACAAAAGCTTCACCCACAAATCCTGCAGTGCGCTTGTATCCTGAAATTCATCCACACAAATATATTTAAAAAGATCTTGGTAAAACATTAAGATATCTGGACTTTCTTGGAAGAGACGTACACAGAAAAGAATAATATCTCCATAATCCAAACAACGAATTTGCGCCAGACGACCTTGGTAAAGTGGGTACACTTTTGCCGCCAATTTTTCTATTTGAGAAAGTACTTTGACACCACCATCAGAAAGCGTTTCTATGCTTACTTGATGACTCCACAACCCCTTGTCTTTCCAACGCTGTATGCAATCTGATATCTTGCGCGCTAACTCTCTTTTTTTCATAGCTTGATTATGCGCAGGAATATGCTCATCAATAATTTCTTCCAACACTCTGATTTGATCGTCCACATCCAGAATGGTAAAGGATCGCTCAAAACCAATCATATCAATATGACTACGCAAAATACGCACAGCGATAGAATGAAAGGTGCCACACCATTGAAAGCGTACATTGCCCGCTTTTTGAGACAAGCGCTCTTGCATTTCTGCGGCCGCTTTATTTGTAAACGTCACAGCCAAAATTTCGTGAGGTTCTGCTAGATTTTGCTCAACAATATAAGCAATGCGAGTAATTAATACATGGGTTTTTCCTGTACCTGCGCCAGCCAATGCCAATACGGGGCCTTCTGTTTGTTGAACGGCATGCGCCTGTGCAGCGTTCAAGCTTTTCAGCAAATCACTCATATGATGTTTCTTTATTTTTTGCAATATAGTACACAATACTTTCTGCAATACGACGATTAAAGCCTTGAACTTTCATAAGATCTTCTACGCTTGCTTCATAGATTTTATCCACTGATCCAAAATGCTCTTTCAGTCGCTTCCAACGAACTTCACCAATACCTGGGATTGACGCTCTGTCTCCTGAAGTTAGCATTTGACGGTTACGGCGCATACGGTGACATGCCAAAACATAACGGTGAACCTCGTCACGCAAATTTTGCAGAAAGTGTAGAAGATTTTCATCATCCACAACAATGGGGTCTGACTGATCAGGCAAGTAAAAGATTTCATGCTTATTATTTTTTTGTTTTGCCATAGCAACAACAGCAATGTCAGCACCACGCTCCTCCAAAACCTCAATGGCACGAGCAAGCTGTGTTTTTCCGCCATCCAAAATCATCATGTCTGGCCAATCCATTCCATCCATAGCCAAACGGCGGCGCAACACTTCTGCAAGCATAGTGGCGTCGTCCTGCCTGTATGCCAAAGGATTTTTAAAAGAAAATTTACGGTAAAAAGATTTTTCAAAACCGTTTGGTGTAAAAAGCACCATCGCACCAAAGGCATTAGTCATCTGCAGATGACTGTTGTCGTATAACTCCACACGCCGAATACGTTTTGGAATAGAGAATTTTTCTTTCAAAGAAGATAAAAATCCTTCCATCTCTGCTCGTACACGCATACGGTCTTTAATGTCTCTTTGCGCGCTGGCACAAACATCATCAATAATTTGTTTAATATCGCCTGATGTTGGAGAAAGGATGGTTAATTTCTGATGTCCATTTGCGATACTTAGCGCATCATGCACAAGTTTCAAGTCTCCAGGAAGCTTAGAAACTGCTATAATATCTGGAACACGACGGTTAGAGTAGAATTGCATAATAAAATGCGCAACAGCATCTTCTTCGGAAAGCTCTTGAGCATTCACTGTAAAGTACTGACTGGCACCATAATCCCACGCCGATTGCACAAAACGAATATGAAAGTTAATAAACTCACCTTCCGCAGCATAACCAATAATATCAATAGATTGCGCTTCATAACCTTGAACACTGACACGCTTAGATAGGAATTTTTTCATTAACTCCAATCGCTTTTGTATCAAGCTTGCACGAGCAAAATTCTCTTTGAGAGCCGCTGCCTCTTTTTCTGCTTCCAGCGCGTCAAAAACATCCTGTGTTGATCCTCGCAAAAATTTACGTGCATTTTGAACATCGCGCGCATATTCTTCTTGGGCAATCATATCCACACACGGAGCAGAGCAGCGCTTGAGCTGATACTGCAAACACGGCTCGGTCCTAGAGCGATAAAAAGAATCTGGGCATGTACGAATTAAAAATGTTTGAGCGACAGTATCTAAAACACTTTGCGCCGCCTTTACAGAGGCAAAAGGTCCATAGTGATCACCTGGTGGCAATTTCTTCACCTGTTGCCCCACAATAGATGCCGGAAGCAGCCCTTGTGTCATAGATAAATATGTAAAAGACTTATCGTCTTTCATCAACAAGTTATATGCTGGCCGCAACTGCTTAATAAGACGCGCTTCCAAAAGAAGGGCCTCTGATTCTTTGTCTGTATAGATGAAAGAAATACTGTGTATGCGCAACAGCATACACTGAATGCGCGGAGATAAAGCAGCAAAAGACTTATAGCTCCCTAAACGCTTTTTTAAATTTTTAGCTTTCCCTACATACATAACGACGCCGCACTTGTTGAGCATTTTGTAAATACCCACCGTCTCTTGTACTACGTCCTCATAATGGCGGAGAACCTTAAGTGCCTTTTCTAGCAATTCGCCTTCACTTTCCTTCAAAACCACCGTGCCTCAACCTACCAGATGTTAGCTGAAATATTCGTTTAGAGCAAGAGAAAAAAGCAAAAAAGTGCTCATTTATTCTCAATATGCACGTATAAGTTTGATCTAGGACATATAAAGCAGGACTTTTCCTGTTTTTTTATCAAAGATATGCATATGTTGAAACGAAAAACTTAAGTAAATTTTCTCTCCCACCTCAACCTCAAGCGCTTTGGAACAACGCACCAAGAATTTCTCTTTGCTCACGCCACCAACGTCCACATGGAGAAGGAAGTCACTACCTAAGTTTTCCAAAACTTTCAGCTCACCTTCAATCATAATGCCATCTTTAGGCTGAGAGATTGTTTTGGAAACCATCACATGCTCTGGACGCACACCAAGAAGAAGCGAGCTTTGTTTTTTAGGCGCAATATCGCCCACAGACACTCCTTGACACTGATAAGTATAGTTTTCCCCTTCTATGTTCCATGAGATGTTTGCGCCTTGCATGCTAACAAGGCGTGAAAGCAAAAAGTTCATACGAGTGCTGCCAATAAAGTTGGCCACAAATTTTGTACTGGGTTTATTGTAAATTATTGAGGGTGTGCCCACCTGCTCTACATGACCATCGCGCATGACTACGATTCTATCCGCTAACGTCATAGCTTCCACTTGATCATGAGTCACGTAAACCATTCCTGCTTTTAGTTGCTGTTTTAAGCGGGCAAGTCTATAGCGCATTTGGGTCCGCAGTGTAGCGTCCAAATTAGATAAGGGCTCATCAAAAAGGAAAAGCTTGGGATCTCGCACCAAACATCGTCCAATCGCAACACGTTGCCTTTGACCACCTGAAAGCTCTTTTGGCAGCCTATCTAGAAGATGTTTAAGCTCTAGCATTGTGCAGGCACGCAAAACGCGCCTTTCCACCTCAGCGTTTGGCACTTTTTCTATAGCAAATGCAATATTTTCATAAACAGTCATGTGTGGATATAAAGCGTAAGACTGGAACACCATAGCAATTTTGCGTTTGGCTGGGGCAACATCGGTAACGCATACACCATCAATCCATACATTACCTGCGCTCATTCTTTCCAATCCGGCAATAATCCTGAGCAAAGTGCTTTTGCCACACCCTGATGGGCCAACAATAACAACAAATTCGCCAGATTTGCTTTGAAAATTAATGTTTTCTAGAACGTTAGCTCCATGAAAGTCTTTAAAAATACCTTCTAAACGAATACTACTCATACTACCCCTTCACAGCTCCTACCGTTACACCAGAAACAATTCTTTTTTGAAAAAACAACACCAAACATATCAGAGGAATTGTGACAATGCCAGCGGCTGCCATAATCTGCCCCCAAGGAATTTCAAACTCTGTCGTTCCAGAGATTAATGTAATGCCGACGGTTGCTGTACGATTCTTGTCGCTCAAAATCATGGTTAACGCAAGCAAAAATTCATTCCATGCCGTGATAAACGCAATCAGACCCGTTGTGATGATGGCTGGTGCAGATAACGGTATAAAGACTTTCCAAAACATTCGCCATACACTGACGCCATCCATAATAGCGGCTTCTTCTAATTCTCTAGGAATTTGCATCATATAATTACGCAATGACCACACAGTAAATGGTAAAACAATAAGCATGTAAGAAAATATTAAACCTGCTTTGCTATCATACAGCCCTAAGAAGCGAACAACATCCAATAATCCCCCTAAGAGCACAATGGGCGGCAGAAACGAAATAATCCAAATCATAGCCTGCAGCACTTTAACACCTGGAAACATAAAGCGCGCAAGCGCAAAAGCGGCCGGAACACCCAATAGATTAGCAAACAAAATGGTAATGCCTGCTACATAAAAGGAGTTAAGGACACATTTCAAAAAACCCGTCTTGTAGATAATAGAGCAATAGTGCACGAGCGTTGGTTTGCTGGGCCACAAAGAAACCTGCAGCATTTCGGATGATGTTTGCAAGGATGTAATAAACGCCCAATACAATGGAAAACAGGACCAAAGAACTACAAAAGAAATACAAAGCGTGTAGAAAACTTTTTTTAACATGGCACTAAAACTGTTTGCGCAACCTTAAAAGTATAAAAATCACGCTACTCACCATAATAAGCAGCACAGTAGCGGCAGCAGATGATATGCCTAAGCTTTGGAAAGAAAACATTTGCTGTCTAATATACACCGCTAACGAGATCGTGGCCGAGCTATCACCTGCAAGTCCGTAAATAACATCAAATACACGCATGGCGTCAATGAGGCGCAGAACTACAGCGATAATAATCGTATTGCGCAAAAGCGGAAGCGTCACCTTAAAGAAAAAGCGTAAAGGGGAAATGCCATCAATACGCGCGGCGTCTGCACATTCTTGCGGCATAATTTGTAAACCGGCCAATATAAGAAGCGCCATAAATGGCGTGGTTTTCCAAACATCAATACACGCCACCACCCAAAGTGCGTACTGAGGGTGTGCGGCAAACACCATGGGTTGTTGCAAAACGCCTATCCATAGCAAAAATTCGTTAATGACGCCACCTGAGTCGCTCAGCATCCACTCCCACATTTTTGTGGAAATAATCGTAGGAATAGCCCAGGGGATGAGGATCATAGCGCGCATACAGCTACGCAAAGGGTGTTGATAGTGCATTAAGCATGCAAACGCCACACCCAAAATAGTTTCTGCACTCACAGACACAAGAACAAAAAGAACAGTATTATACAAAGATTTAAGAAAAAGCTGGTCGTGAAAAATATATGAGAAGTTGTCCCAACCCACAAACTGAGCAGAGGTTAATGCAAAAAGCTCTTTATCAGTGAAGCTGAGCATAAACACTCGGATAAGAGGCCATAGCGCTATAACACCAATCACCAAACAAAGAGGTAAGACAAGAGCCACCCCAAAGCGCGCACGCACCTTATGCTCTTCTTTTGGAAATAAGTGTTTGGGAAAGCTCATTTTTAAACCAACATGTTGGAAAGCTCACTGTGCAATTGCTTTAGAAACGGTACCGGATCAGGTGATTTTCCTTGCCAATACGTATGAGCAGAGCTTCCTAACTTAAAGCCTGCAGCTGACCATTTTTTAAAGCGAGAAGCGGGACGCGCAATAGCGTTTCCCCATGCCCTTGCATAACTTTTCATGCAAGGGCGTTTTTTTGCTAACTGTTCATCAATCAGCACATCGTGACGCCCGGATATATAATTATAACGCTCAGCGCGCATACGCTGCTCTTCAAAAGACAGCAAATGCTTTAATAAATTCACTGCTTCTTTTTTGTGCTGTGAATAAACAGATACAGCAACAGCGGCTCCCCCAAGGACAGGGGAAGATTCCATGCCTTTTTGGGCAGGAAGTTCCACAACAATAAATTTTCCTTTTACAGGACTATCCGGCGCATCAAGGAGCTCCTCTGCGTATGGCCAATTCAGCATAAACAGAGCGTCACCACGCTGAAATGCTTGCCTAGCAGACTCTTGTGTATAGGAAAGAACTCCTTTTTGAACGATAGGAGGATAATTTGCATCTCCATTCAACCAGCTATAAATCATGCTCCATGCGTGCGCGTTTCCTTCAGAGTTCACAGCAAGGTCTCCGGATGCATCAAATATATTATGCCCCTTTGTGTGAGAGGCCATAGCAGACAAAAGGATACACGCAGCTCCTTCGTAGGGCTGCCCCATAAACACAATACCCCAAAACGGTGACTTATCTGAGCGCAATGCATTTTCTTTATCCATGACTATAGCTGAGCATTTTTGAATATCTTCCCACGTTTTAGGCATAGGAAGTTGATACTTATCAAGTAAATCTGTACGCACATAAAGCCTTAACCATTGAACATAAAGCGGCAAAAACACAAGCTTTCCGTTCACAGTACCCGCACGCAAAAGTCCAGGGTGAAAAACAGCTAATTCTTCTTTTGTAAAATGATCATGCAAATCTTCCATTACATCTGCAATCATGGGAGCCCAACCCACATCCACTTGATAAATATCCATAGCAGAAGTTTGCAAATGAGGAAGATACTGCTGCAAACGACTATCGGTACCTCTAACGGCAGCATTGACCTGCACATTTTCGCCAGAAGCTTCTTTCCAGACATCAATTTGCTTATTTATTGCTTCAAATTCGTAACCGACACCGCCAAACATAACATTCAAACGGGTTTCTTCTTCGGCTCCTTGATGCGACAAAAAGAAACCTAGACATACAACGATTACCACTGCTATTACAGCATAAATCTTCTTAGACATATTCACGCCACCATCGCCTCATCCTGGACATGATACACTATATAGCATAAGTTTAATATGAGTTTGCCTAAAATAATGAACATTTTCACAACCACAGAGGTCACAAAGCCAGAGCGCCTTGATATATTCCTATCACAAGCGCTCGAAAAATCACGCTCTTTCTGCCAAAAAATTATTAAAGAAGGCTGTGTTTTTTTTCATAATGATCCAAAAAATCCTATTGTCAGCGCATCACACAAAGTGGCCGTTGGCGATATTTATGATGTACACATGCCTGAGCTCAAAGAAGCACGTCTTGTAGCAGAAGACATCCCTCTTGCAGTGGTGTTTGAAGATGAAGACATTATTGTTGTCAACAAACCCGCCGGCTTAGTTGTCCACCCAGCACCTGGACACCACACAGGAACACTTGTACACGCCCTTCTGCACCACTGCAAAGATCAGCTTTCTGGCGTCAACGGTGAAAAAAAACCAGGAATTCTCCATCGCCTTGATCGTTTCACAAGTGGATTGATAGTCATTGCCAAACATGATCAGGCTCATCATCATCTCGCGGAACAAATCGCTACACGCACCGCAAAACGCATTTATATTGCTTTCTGCCAAGAAGAACTTTTTCCAAAAGCAGGCGTTATCAACAAGCCTATTGGTCGGCATCACAAGCACCGCTTACGCATGGCTGTGACACAAAAAGGCCGTGAATCGATCACAAATTTTCATACTATATGCTGCGCGATCACACCGATATTAGGGCGCATATCTCTTATACAATGCTCGCTAGAGACAGGACGCACCCATCAAATTCGTGTACATCTATCACACCAACGCAACTCCGTGCTTAACGACACGCTTTACGGAGCGCGTGCATTACAGGAACAATTTCCATTATTTGCAGAAGGACAGCAAGCGTTGCATGCTGCGGAGCTGCACATCATACACCCAAAAACCAATGAGGCGCTACACTTTACCGCACCAGCATCACCTGCCATGCGCGCTCTTTACGAACATATGCTACAAGCGCAGCCTGACTTCAAAGCTTCAAAAGGCCTTGCAAAAATTTTTCCATCTTAAAAGGACCATAGGACTCTATATCTTCTCCGTAAGAAACCCCTACGATATCAACAAGATTTTCCTGCATCACAGCCATAAGTGCGCCACCTGCACTGTAGCCATCAGCCTTTGTGAGCACAACACCGGTTAAATCTACATAAGATCCGTACCCTTTCACTTGGTCCACCATGTAACTACCTGTGGTGGCATCAAGTGCCAAAATAACCTCGTGGGGAAAAGAAGGGTGCACTTTTTGAATAACACGATTAATCTTTTTAAGCTGCTGCATAAGATCAACGTTTGTGTGCAAACGACCTGCGGTATCAATGATCACCACATCATGACCTTCTTTTTGTGCACGCTCACAAGCTTCAAACGCTAAAGAAGCCGGATCTCCACCAGATTTGCCTTCCATCACATCCACACCTACACGCTGCGACCAAATCGCAGATTGTTCTTGGGCTGCCGCTCTGAAGGTATCGCCTATCACTAGCAACGGCTTTAAGCCTTGATTTTTGTAATATCGACATAATTTTGGTGTTAAGGTTGTCTTACCCGCACCATTAGCACCCAGCAAAAGAATCACAAACGGAGATTGCTCTGACATTTTCAAGTCACGCACCTTTCCCTTGGTGACTTCGTTTAAGCACAGCTCCAAAGACCGTGAAAGCAAATCTTCTGCAGAATCAGCCCCTTTAACTTTGCCAGTCATTTTTTTCATACGCTCAATAATGGAGCATGTTAAGGCATAACCAAAATTGGAAGAAAGCAGTGTTTCTTCAAGGCTTTTCATCATATCGTCTGTTACGACGTAAGACTTTTGTGAAGAATCTTTTTTAGAAAATATCTGGCGGATTTTAGCAAAAAACATAATTATCAGCGTGGGGCGAGTGATGAGATTCGAACTCACGGCCTTCAATGCCACAAACTGACGCTCTAACCAACTGAGCTACACCCGCCACACTATCATTTTACACACACCCATGTCATGAGTGAAGAGTTTTTTTGAACAACTGTGTCAGAGAAGCCTTCCTTATCTCTCTTCATCTTTATCTCTATCATTGACAATCAACGCAAATCATCATACTTTATGACGACATGACAAAGATTCTATTTTTCGTTTTAGCTGTTCTCATTTCTATCACGGCTTGCTCAAACAAGTCGGGAAAAAAGAAGAAAACAACCTTTGATACTGGTGCATCTGGATGGTTTGAAAAAGGCCAACGACACGCCGAACGCAATGAAGCTTCCGATGCCGTCGAAGCATTCGAGAAAGTCATTCAGTTATATCCGTATGACAAACTTGCAGCAGAAGCTCAGCTGCAACTCATTATGGCAAACCGCGCCAACGGCACCCATGAAAGCGCCATTGCCAATGCAGACGTCTTTTTGCAGATATACCCTGCACACGCAGAAGTCAATCACGTTATTTTGTTAAAAGCTCTCTCCTTCTTTGACCAAGTCACTGGAGAACGTGAAGAGAAACAAGCACTAGCATCTCTGGCTACGTTCCGTCTTTTGGCGCAAAGAGCGCCAGAGTTCAAAAAAGAAATACGCCTGAAATGTATCTCTATTTTGGAAGACATTTTAGCCTCTGCTAAAATGCAAGACTCCTACACTTACTTAAACAGAAAAGGTTTTTTCCCCGCAATACACCGCTACAGAGAAATCATCAACACTTATCCAAACTCACGCTTTACAGATGAGGCCTACTATCGTCTTGCGGAGTGCTTTATTGCTCTTGCTATTGATGACGAGGCAAGGTTTTGTGTGCAAAAAATATCCCCCAAATCACGCTGGCACCCTTTAGGAAACGAATTACTGAAAAAGCATATCAAAAATGCATAACATGGTGGGAGTGTGTTAAAACAAGTCAAAGTTGATAATTTTGGTTTGTTTCATCACGCCCACCTGACACCATCACCCAAATTCACAGTTATTACAGGAACAACAGGAAGCGGAAAATCGCTTTTGTTTGACGCTATTGCCTTACTGTGCGAAAAAGGAACACGCCGCACACCACCGCCTCTGCACCTTGACCGCCCATCACAGATTACTCTCACATTTCCAGATGCAACCTTTGTGCGCACCAGCGGAACACCAAACGTGTATCATCACAACAAAGCAAAAGAGCCACACAAAAACATTCGCTCCCAACTCACGCATCTTCTTGCACTATCTCAGCAGTTTTCCTCTCTATGGGCCACAGAAACGCATACAGATATTCTTTATCCTGTCTTACTAAAAGAAAAACAACGATCAGAAATGAAGAGTTTATTTCAAAAATGGCTCACACATAAAAAGCAAGTACAGCAGTTACGCGCTATTTTAGCATCACCTGATACATCAAAATCCTACTTACAAGAAAAGATTACTGATATAGAAACCGCACGTTTTGAAGAAAATGAGGAAGAAGCGTTAATAATTAAGCAAAGACAGCTCATCGAAAATGGAAAACTAAGCGAGCTCCTCATGGCGTTAGGATCTCTTCTCGATCATAACGCGCAGTCTTCTGATTATATCCAAAAGGTAAGGCAACGACTGGAGAACGCGCAAGATTTGCTCACAGAGCAAACGTTTAACACTCTCACAGAAGCATTAGAAACCCATTCTCAAACAAACAGCATCTTGACAGAAGAAACCTCTTCTTTAGCAGAAAATGTCCTGGAAAATGATGATCTTGATAAAGCGTTAACAGCATGCAATGAGCGCCTCGCTCTTCTTAGAAACATTCTGCAAACGCATAACATAACTGAGCAAGAGATTCCCGCTAAGCTCAAAGAGCTTCAGCACATGCTACAACGATTAGATCACCTGGATGCAGATCTAGCATTGATGGAAAAAGAGCTGGAAAGCACACGCAAAGATCTGTTGGCGCTTTCAGAAAAAAACGCTCAAACATGCACAGAGTCTGGAAAAGCACTGGGCAAAGACATACAAAACGTTCTTGCAAAAATAGATATGCCTGATTGCAGCATTACCGTACAATCTGCTCTTCTTCCGGAGGAGCAGTGGTCTCAATACGGCGCGCATAGCGTAACTTTAACCATACAAACAAACAACTTACAAAGCACGCCTCTTCCTCCACACAAAATATTATCCGGTGGCGAGCTGGCACGTTTTTCACTTGCTTTTCAAGCAGTAACACTTGAAAAACAAACGCAAATATCACTCCTTTTTGATGAAATAGAATCCGGTCTTAGCCCCAATGTGTGCCAACAAGTAGGAGAATTGTTAGCAAGAACTGCTCAAAAACAACAAATTATTGTCATCACGCACTCACCGCAAATTGCATGTTTTGCAGACACACACTTTTTGGTCACCAAAAGCAAAAAAAACAACGTCTATCAATCCACACTAACCAAACTAGAATCGCAAGAAAATCGTATGCAAGAACTCATACGCATGCTATCCGGAGATAGCCATAATCATAATGCACACAACCTAATCGCTGATCTTATCAACCACTCTCGGCACATACAACATGATAAATGATCAAAAAAAAAATATACAAAAGCGCCACCAACACTTGCAAGAAGAAGTGCGGAAACACGATCAGCTTTACTACGGTGAAAACAATCCAGAGATTTCAGACGCTGCGTACGATGCACTCTACAATGAGCTTTTAGAGATAGAGCAAACACACGCTTGGATTGATACATCTCATAGCCCTACACAAGGCGTATCCTCAGCAACCACAACTTTTTCAAAAGCTCATCATGATACACCTCTGCTTTCTCTAGCAAAAGTTCATGATGAAAAAGGCCTCACTCTTTTTTTTAAACGTATAACACAAGATTTGCTTCGTCCATTCAGCCTTATAGCACAACCAAAAATTGATGGTCTTGCGGTCTCATTAATTTACAAAAAAGGAGATCTCGTGCAAGGGAAAACGCGCGGTGATGGGCATATCGGAGAGGACATCACGCAAAACATTCACCATATTGCATGCATACCAAAAACACTCAAAACACCTATAACCTGCGAGGTGCGCGGAGAGATTTTCATTACACGAGAAGATTTTCTATCTTTTAATCATGATCAAGAGAAAAAAGGGCTCAAAACCTTTGTAAATCCTCGCAATGCCGCAAGTGGATCACTGCGTCAATTAGACCCCAGCGTTACGGCATCACGCCCTTTGCGTTTCTTGGGATACAGCCTCTACGGCGTTACCTTGGAGACAGAAGAACAAGCGCTGGAGTGGTTGCGCGCTGAACACATCACCCCTCCCTCGTACCATATCGCGCATACCATGCAAGATTTGCAAGATATTTTCACACAAGCCTCTCAAGAGCGCATAAACTATCCCATGGATATTGACGGTATGGTATATAAGGTCAACGAACGACATTTTCATAGCATTCTTGGCGCAACAGGCCATCATCCACGATGGGCCATTGCGCATAAATTTCCCTCAGATGAAGGCCAAACGATTTTGTTAGATATTCAGCATCATGTCGGGAAAACCGGAAGTATTACCCCCGTTGCCACGCTTGAACCCATTAATGTAGGCGGCGTCATCATCACCAAAGCTTCTTTGCACAACCCCTCCTTTATCAAAGAAAAAGGTGTTTCTGTAGGAGATTCCGTTATTATTAAGAGAGCCGGTGACGTTATTCCTTATCTCGTTTCTATCGCAAAAAAGGGACAAAACTCCCTACCTTACAGGTCTCCCACAAACTGTCCTTCTTGCGCGCAAACACTTACTGTACAAAACACAACACTATTGTGCTCAAACATGCATTGCCTTGCCCAAATGCAAAAGAAAATAGCACACTTTGCATCAAAAGATGGGATCAACATTCAAGGTTTAGGGTCAAAACAGCTAAAGCATTTAATGAGCATGGGATGGATCAATAATCCAGTGGATCTTTTTCTTTTTGCTCAAGATACCACAAAACACCAACGACTCACAGAAGAGCCTGGGTGGGGCACACAAGCGGTTTCCGCTTTGGTGCGCAACCTTAGTCAAGCACGCACTATAGCGTGTTCACACCTACTATCCGCTCTTGCTATTCCTTCCATTGGGCGTGTCTCTGCGCGCATTATTGCCCAAACATATCCTTCTTTACTTTTGCTTATAAAATCTTATGAAGCGGGAACACTAGAACATAATGGGTTAGGAGAAAAAAGCTTTGAAAAACTCTCTACTTTTTTAAAAAACCCACATAACAGAGAGATTTTAATAAACTTGCACAGCCACATCAACTATATAGCTGAAAACACAGATGCAAAATCCCTCACTTTTGCCATTACAGGCACATTAGAACATAAAACACGCAGAGAAATTATCAGCATGATAGAAGAGCGCGGCCATCGCTATACAGCCTCCGTCACACAAAAAACATATGCTCTGATTGTGGGCAAAAATGCCGGAAGAAAACGCCTTGATGCGGAAAAAATGGGCATAAAAATCATATCTGAAAAAAACCTAACAGAATATTTACAAAAAGCCTAGAAAACAAGGAAAACTAGGTGTAAAATCTTAATTGGAGGGATCATGAATAAACTGACCAAATTCATCTCAATTATCGCACTTTGCATGTCTGGGTATGCTTTGTGGAAAATGCAGGATATTAAAAATATAATTCTAGAAACATTGCGAGAAGAACCTGAAAAAATTTCACAAGTCACTATTGAAGGTTTTGAAAAAATGCGCCAAAAATCTATGGAAGATATGCAGCTTGCTCAGCAAAGAAAAGTCGTGGAAAAGCAAGCAGATTTGGTAGGATCCCCTAACACCCCCTTCCTTGGAAAAGCCGATGCACCTATCGTGGTTTCAGAGTTTTTAGATTTCAGATGCGGACACTGCCGTTCATGCGCGGACTCTCTTGCTCAACTGCTACGTGATAATCCTGATGTACGCATTAACATTCGCTTCCTTCCTATCTTAGGAGACGAGTCTGCCAAAATTGCTCTTTATGCAATGATGGCACACAAAGCCGGAAAATTCCCAGAGTTTTACAAGAAAATGATGGCCTCTGTATTCCCAGATGATGTTGCAGCGGAAGGGATTTTGGCAGCTATGCGCATCAAAACAAAGACCCCTGAAGCAAAAAAACAACAGACAGAGCTTTCTGAGCAAATTATTAACGACACAATGTTAGCTCAAGAGCTAGAAATTTCTGCAACTCCTTGCTTCATCTTGGGAGATAAAATTATTGTAGGTGCTCAAATCAAATCTCTTGCAGACGCTATTCAAGAAGCACGTAACCCTTCTACTAAAATGACCAACACAGATACAGATAAAGAAAGAGATCAAACAAGCGAGAAATAAGGACAATCATGATTAAGCGTTTTTTAAGTTATTTTACAAAAGGTGTGGCCCTCGACCTTGGCACAGCAAATACTCTCGTTTATGTCCAAGGAAAAGGCATTGTTATTAATGAGCCATCGGTTGTTGCTCTTGAGCTACAAAAAGGGGGTAATACACGCGTATTAGCAGTTGGTCAAGAAGCCAAGCTTATGGTCGGGAGAACGCCAGGAAACATTCAAGCCGTACGCCCCTTAAAAGATGGAGTCATTGCAGACTTTGCGGTAGCTGAAGAAATGATTAAATATTTTGTACGCAAAGTTTGTAGCGGATTTTTGTTTGTACGCCCTGAGCTTGTTATTTGCGTTCCTTCCAACGCCACCGCCATTGAGCGCAAAGCCATCCAAGAATCTGCCGAAAGCGCTGGAGCGTTTCGCGTTTTCTTAATTGAAGAAAGCATGGCAGCTGCTATTGGTGCAGGACTTCCTGTCACAGAACCAAACGGATCTATGGTAGTCGATATTGGTGGAGGAACAACTGAAGTGGCTGTGATCTCTTTAGGTGGTATTGTTTTTGCCGTTTCTGTACGTGTGGGTGGGGACAAAATGGACGAAGCAATCATTCAATATATTCGTCGATCACACAATCTCTTGATTGGTGAATCCACAGCCGAAAAAATTAAAAAAGAAATCGGAACGGCATCACTCAAAACAAAACTGAGCCAAACGATTACCGTCAAAGGCCGCGACCTTCTGCATGGTGTGCCACGCCAAGTGGTGATTTCTTCACGAGATGTCGCAGAGAGTCTTCACGAGCCCGTGAACTCAATCGTAGCTGCGGTGAAATCCGCATTAGAAAACACTCCTCCTGAATTAGCATCAGATATTGCAGACCGCGGCATCGTTCTTACAGGCGGTGGAGCGTTATTACGTGAATTAGATGTTGTTCTGCGCAACGAAGCTCATCTTCCAGTCACTATAGCCGAAGATCCGTTGAAATGCGTTGCTATAGGCACAGGACATGCACTTGAGCATCTGCGCCAACTCAAAAACACCGCCCTTTATAAGATGTAGACACAATGCTAACGAATACCAGGAGAAAAACCAAAAACTTAAATAAAACACTAGGCGCATCCTGCTTGTTTATAGCTTTAAACTTATTTTTTGTCTTTGGAACACGCTTTAAAGTACCTATGTGCATAAGCACACAAAACGCTCTCAAGAACACCATTCATACTGCACTACACACCTCATCTCGCTATATACTCGATATTTTGCACGCCTTTAAAAATATTGGTGCACTTATTGACCAACAAGAAGAGTTAGCAAAACTGCGATCAGAAAACCAAAAACTCCACGAGCGATTAAAAATTATGCAGAAATTTAAAGAAGAGAATATTTCTTTGCATTCACTGCTGTCCAAAACACGCAACGATATTGATTATCAATCCTTAGCACGTGTCGTACTTGTATCCTCACACCCTTACCTGCAATCCCTTGTGGTTGAGCGCGGCAAACATAATTTGCAAATCGGTCAAGCAGCTATCACCCAACAAGGTCTCATAGGCTTAATTTCTGAAGTACAAGGGGATTTTGTGTACATACAGCTGATTAACGATTTACGATCCCATATTCCCGTAACAATCGGAGAAGACATCCAAGGCGTTCTATCCGGCTCCCCGGATGGCATAAAAATCACCGCCGTCTCTTCTTTAGACGAAGTCAAACAAGGCTTGCCGGTCAAAACATCCAGCAACGCACAGCACTTACCCTCTAATATTCCTATTGGCACCATCACACATAAAACAGAAGATGCAGCCTTTCTAGAATTATCGTCGGATCTTTTTCCAACACACGTGATGATCCTGCCAGCTATTCAACAAGGTCATCATGCGTAATACCTTTAATGCCATTAGACGCTATCGTCTTGCAAAATTTCTAATTTTTATGATTACCTGTGTGCTAACATCTTTGCTAGACCACGCAACAAACTACACCTTTGGTTGGTCTTTTTTGCTTACAACTCAAATGTTTGCACTGGTTCTTGCACACAGACCAACGTTTTCTCCTTTTATCACAACAATCATTGGTAGTATTTATGATATCTTGGGCGGCATGTCCATTGGCTACAGCGCGTGCCTTACTCTTACGCTTCAAGTTTATCTCATTCTGACGCGCAAACTGTTTCGCGCCATACCTCCATTAACTCAAAGCTTTTTAATATCTGTGCTTCTTCTGTCACTCAGTATACCTGACTGGGTGCTAAGTTCAGTTATTTTGCAAAGCGTTATGCCTTTCATGCCCTCTCTAGTGGATAAAATTCCGATGTTTTTATCTTTTCCTTTTCTCTACTTCATAACGTATAATTTGCTACGATCACTTATCTCACATGATACTGCACAGTCATAAAAAAATCGTACGTATTTTTAAAACTTTCTTGCTCATAAAGTGCATGATTATTGCTGCTCTTTATCACACACAAATCTATCACAATAAAGATTTGCGGTCTTTAGCAGCACAAAATTTTACTCGCCGCTACCCTATCGAACCCATCAGAGGAAACATCTATGATCGATTAAGACGCCCATTAGCGTTGAACAGATTTGCCTTTCACGCTTTCTTGTCAACAAATCACGCATTTCACCCTCAGTCTTTAAAAATCATAAATAAATGCTTAGTGCAAAATGAGGAACTCAAAAGCCTCATTTTCAATAATATAAAAAAAGGAATACAGTTTTGTCTTAAAAAAAATATTACTGCAACAGAAGTGGCATGTTTGCGTAGTCAGCAGTGCCAAAAGTTTGGTATTTCTATACAGCGCAGTAATATCAGACATTACCCTATAAGCACACTCACAAAGCGCATCATTGGCCAAACAAGCTACCCAAACAAAGAAGACTTTACAGAAAAAAAGCTCCCTCCTCACTACTTAAGTTTACCTCTAGGGTTAATAGGACATTCCGGACTAGAGGCTACCCACGACCAAGCTTTAAGAGGGACTTGTGGTCACTTACAACGAAAGATTAATGCGCAAGGTATTTTTATTAAAGACTTAGAATCTCTGCCTCCTCAAAATGGAGAACATATATTCACGACACTTAACGCAGACCTTCAAAAAAAGGTTGAAAGTGTGCTACTAACAGTACCGGCAGCACATGCGGTTGTCATGCATATTCCAACAGGGCAAATTTTAGCCATGGTGTCTCACGATCAACAGGATAACAATATGAAAGGCGCAAGCAACCGAGTAATATCTGGCCTTTTTCCACCGGGATCTATTTTTAAAATTGTAGCGGCATATGCCGCTCTTGCCAAAGGAGAAAGCTCATTCAGCGTATTTTGCGATGGAGCGTTCAAGCTTGGGAACTGCACACTACATTGCTGGCAAAATACAGGACATCAACACACAGACCTCAACAAAGCTATTCAACAATCCTGCAACATCTTTTTCTATCAGCTTGGGTTGAAAATTGGCTCTTCTGCTGTTATTGCCGCTGCCAAAAAATTAGGTTTGGGTTCCTTAACGCATGTCGATCTACCTTATGAAGTGTCAGGAATATTGCCTCACCATAATCCTAAAACTTACACACCATACCAGCCATGGTACGGCGCTGACTCTGCAATGCTTGCTATAGGACAAGGGCGCATTGCCTTAACACCTCTTCAGCTCACACAGATGATGGCAAACATTTTGCGTGGATATTCTGTCCCTCCTTCTGTGCTTTTATACAAAAATCCACCAGCAAAAGTTGATTTAGGCATAACACCCGCTATTCGCAACACACTACGCCTCATGCTTCATCACACCATTAATCAAGAACATGGAACAGGATACAAAGCACGTATCAAAAACGATAAAATGCTCATGGGTGGCAAAACTTCAACGGCGCAGGTCGCACACGTACAAAAAGAGAAAAAACAGAGCATGCTTCCTTACGCCTTACGAAGCCATTCAATTTTCACAGGGTTTGCACCCACAAACCAACCGCTTCTAGCTATTACCGTCATTGGTGAACATGAATTGTGGGGAAGCGGATTTGCGGCACACGCAGCAAAAGAAATTCTACAACACGCACTTACATTACACGAGAAAGGGCAACTTTTAGCACATGCTTAAAGTTGTTTATATAACCAAAACCCTTATGCTATCCTAAAGGGTGCAATACCAATCATGATCAAAACACCCAATAACCTACATTTTCTTAGCTTTACACAAATTACAGTCATGACTATATTGGTTTCTTGCAGCTTTCTGGAATTACTATCATTTTCTGTGGGCGATGTGTTGTGCAGCAAAAAAATTCTCCATACTTTTTTGGCTTATGCGTGCTTTTTCATTGCAGCGTTTTCTCCTTTGCGTATTTTTTTCGATAAAGCACACCTTCTGCATATGATAATTTGTTTAGCTTTGTTTATTAGTTTGTTTACCACACCAACCATAGGTACACACAGGTGGTTAAAAATCGGTCCATTTTCCTTACAAATCTCAGAATTTGTGAAAATAACCATGGTGCTTTCATTAGCGCGCTACCTGGCATCATACGCCACTGCAGAAATCAAACATTTCTCAAACCTTATTATTCCCACAGCTATTGTGGGCATACCTTCGCTTTTGGTACTAAAACAACCTGACTTAGGAACGGCTCTTATTTTAGTCATGTCAGGCCTTATTGTTTGTTATATTGCCGGTATGAATAAAAAGTTTTTCTTCATTTTATTGGCAGCCGTTACCCTCAGTGCTCCCGCCGTGTGGCATTTTGTGTTGCACCAATATCAGAGAGACCGTATCTTAACGTTTATTGCTCCAAGCGCTCACCTCAGTAGTCAGTCTTACCAAATTAATCAGTCACGTATTGCTATTGGATCAGGAGGTGCCTTTGGAACAGGATGGCGTAAAGGATCACAATCTCAGCTTCTTTTTCTTCCAGAAAAACATACAGATTTTATTTTTTCCTCTTGGGCAGAAGAGTTTGGTTTTATCGGATCAATATTGGTTATAGTATTATTGCTCATACTTATCTCTTACGGCGTGCGCGTGTCACTTGTATCACGCAGTTATTTCGGATCCTATACAAGCTCCGGTCTTATTTTTTCTTTTGCTTTATACACAAGCGTTAATATTGCTATGGTATGCGGTTTTTTGCCCGTTGTGGGTGTGCCTTTACCTTTTTTGTCTTATGGTGGAAGCGCTTTAATATCAAATTTTATACTTATGGGCATTATAGCCTCAGCATCACGACACAGGAACACCATCAACCTGTAAGATGCAAAAAACTCTGGACAAAGTGGAAAAACTTTTCTATTCTTTAAGTGGGTTGCGGGCGCTTAGCTCAGTTGGTAGAGCAGCTGACTCTTAATCAGTAGGTCATAGGTTCGAATCCTATAGCGCCCACCACGACGATGATTTTTTCGAAAGAATTCACACAGTACACTCAACAATTCCCCACCCAAGAACCATCTTGCCTACAAGAATTACGCGCTATTATTAATAAACACGCAAAACACAACATAAGCGTATCACCACCTGTCGGGGCATTTTTATCTATGCTCCTCAAAATGACTCAAAAGCGATCTGTTTTTGAAATGGGCACTTTTTATGGCTACAGTAGCCTCTGGATGGCCCTAGCGCACCCAAACACGCATGTTGTGACATGTGACATAGAAAACGGCGAAAACATAAATGTAGCGCGCAAAGCATGGCAAACAGCAGGTGTCTCAGATCGCATAGAGTTTCATGCATCAAATGGCCTAGAGCTACTCACAACATATACACAACCAACCTTTGATATGGCCTTTATCGATGCCAATAAAAAATCATCGCTACCAGCAGTCAAAACCCTTGTGCAAACATCCCTCAAACCTAACGGTTTTATTGTGGTGGATAACTTCTTTATGCGCGGTCGCGTACTACAAAAAGATAGTGATCTTGGAAACACTGTCCATTTCTTTAATACGTGGTTAACGCAACAAAAACACCTGCACAGCTCAGTAATCCCTATAGGAGATGGACTTAGCTTAATTATGCGCAGCGAAGCATACTGCTCTAAAAAGCAAGGCTCTAATCCGAGCAAGATTAAGAGTGAAGTAGCTCGGATCTGGGCAGCACCCTTTAAAACTCTCTAATTTTAAATGAAGAAAATGAATAAACGTTTCTTCCAAAACAGTGCGATCATTGACCGTCTTCACCGATACACCCAAAACCCTCAATATAGGATTCTCAGTTATCTGCTGAAACTCTTCAAACATTGGAAAAATCAATGACGGCATAAGAGGCCTCAAGGCATCTAGGTAAGATTGCGAAACATTTTGAGTGTCTAACGGCGCATATCGCAAATACATAGCATGCTGCAGCATCGCCTTCCACACACACACAGAATCTTTTATGTTTTCTTTGTAACACAAAGCCTGATTACAAAGCATATGGGTTAATTGGGACAATTCTCCCCCTCTTTTATCGTCGTATGCTTTTCGTAAATCTTCAACAAAAGTCTGCAGATCAGAGTAAGGCTCTTGAGGCTCAAAGGAAGGTGATCTTAAAGAAATAGCCCCCTCCACCTCATTGCATACATCCAACATGTTCAACGCTTTAGCCTTTATGTGTCCAAAGGCACTGAATACACCGTATTTGATCCATATAACTGAATAGCATGCAGCCACTTCTTCATGCAAATCCGTTACATTCTTTTGAAGCAAATCCCCCGCTTTTACACAACAATCCCACACATCATCTTTATCAAAGCGCTCCATCATCCTTTTACTACACAGCCACAACTTCTTTTTACTTTCACTATCATACTGCTGTGTAAACGTATCCGCCGCATCAGCTTGTAAGAAAAAATAAAAACAAAATAACAATAACATGTATGCCCTCTCTTGTAATTACAGCGCGCCACCTCCTAAACCGATTTGAGAGTAATATTCTTTCCCTTCCTCAGTGAGCATGCGACCTCGTGGCGTTTTATCTACCAGGTTGCGTGCTATTAAGTATGGCTCCACTGTATCTTCTATGACATCTTTTTGCTCGGAAAGCAGACTCGCGAGCGTATCTATGCCCACTGGACCTCCTTTGTAGCGTCCTCCAATAACCGCAATGTAGGCGCGATCAAGAACATCCATGCCATTTTTGTCAATATCGAGTTCTTTTAATGCATTAAAGACATCTTCTTTTTTGAGAATTGTCCACTTTCTATACAAAGCAACATCGTAGACACGTCTAATCAGTCGCAGGGCAATGCGTGGCGTTCCGCGAGAACAATTTGCTAAAACAGCTAATGCGTCATCTTCTATAGAGAGGGAGAGGCGATCAGAAGCCATACGCAAAATAGTCGTAAGGTCTTCTGTGTTATAAAAGCGCATAGTTTCATGAATACCAAATCGTTCACGCAAAGGTCGTGTAATCAACCCTAAGCGTGTAGTGGCGCCAATAAGCGTAAAACGCGGCAAAGGCACTTGTACAACACGCGCAGATGGCCCTTCTCCCAAAACAATATCAAGCCTAAAGTCTTCCATGGCAGAATAAAGCGTTTCTTCCACCGAGGTTGTGAGCCTATGTATTTCATCAATAAACAAAACATCATGTGCCTGAAGATTTGTTAAAATTGCCGCAAGATCACCAGGACGTGTCAGTAACGGCCCTGCCGTGATGCGTATACCCACACCTAACTCTTTCGCTATAATGCTTCCAAGCGTTGTTTTACCAAGTCCAGGGGGTCCACTGAGAATCACATGGTCTAACACACGACTCTCTTTAAGCGCTGCATCAATAAAAATCGTTAAGCGCTGCGTGACTTCTTGCTGACCTATAAAATCGTTAAGCTTAACGGGCCTATAAATCGCTTGTGGTTCTTGATCTTCTGGTTGATCTACAGGTGCAAAGATCCTTTCTGTATTCTTCATTTGTGTCCTACCTTTTGCAAAACATCGAGAATTAACTCCTCTAATGTCGCATCCTTGCGTTGTTGCAAGCATTCATTAATCAGTACTTTAACCTCATGAGGTTTGTAACCTAAATTGGATAGGGCATTATACACCTCTTTGTGATGCTGTACATCTCTTATATTGCCATATGGGAACGTTTTCATAACTTTTTCAAATAACTCGCGCACTAATCTATCCGCCAATTTTTTCCCAACACCCGAAATTGTTTCAAGCGCCGCAGCATCTTTTGCTTTCAGGACCTGTAAAAGCTCATCGGTTCCATAGGCAAGAATAACAAGGGCCAGACGCCCTCCAACACCCTGCACATCTGTTAGCAACAGAAACAATGATTTTTCTTTTTTGGTATGAAAAGCATAAAGGCTAATTTGGTCTTCACGCACAACAGTTGCGATATAAAATGGGTAAGTGCCACCAATTTGTATTGCCCCTTCATAAGACGGCGGAACAAAAACAGCATATCCCACATCACGAACATCCAAAATAGCATTAATACCTTCACATCCTCGAAGGATACCCTTTAAATATGCAAACATTGGCTCCTCATCGTATAAGCGTGGCATACAGCCACTGCAAGTGCATCTGTAGCGTCTTCTGTCATCTCACTGGGCATTGAGGGCATTGTTAAACGTAAAACACCTGCCACTTGCGCTTTACTTGCGTGCCCTGCACTGGTGACCGTTTTTTTAATACTATTGGCAGCGTATTCCATGACTGGAATATGCGAAAAGGCTGGCACAGCCATCACAACACCACGCGCCATGCCTAGGATAAGAGTAGTAGCAGGATTTTTATTGACAAAAATTTTCTCAATAGAAACAACAGCTGGGTTAAATTTTTGAATGACTTCCTCAATACCCCGTGAAAGGTGAGCCAAACGTTCAGATAAAGAAAGGGATGTAGGAGGTTCCACAACGCCAGCAGATACAAACGTTAGCTTGCCTTGCGAAAAAGACACGACAGCCCATCCTGTATGCCTCAGTCCGGGGTCAATGCCCAATATATAAGTATTATTCCGCGTTTGTAAAGACGTCATCCACGCAATCTGCATCCTCTAAAATCTGTACAAGCTTTTGTAATTTTTCACAATCAGCATTATCTAATTGTACACATGTATGCGGATGCCATAAAAGCCCTGAGACCACTCCTGCCATATTATTTTCAAGAAGAGAGTCGCATTTGTCACGAGATTCTGAAAAAATGTTAGTTTCACAAAGAAAACGGTGTGCGTCCTCTTCCTCTAATATTTCTGATGCCTGCAAAGCTTCTGCAAACTCTAAAAGTGCTAATTCACCAACAATACGCTCTTTCGGAACATCAATATAAGATAAACGCTTAAACTGAAACAAAACTGCATTACGCTCAACTAATTCATAACCTAAGCGTGAAAAACATGCGCGCACAGAAGATGCCGTTCTACGATGATTGTCTGTGGTACATTCCACCACTACAGCTACTCCTGAAGGCCCATAGCCAGCATATGTAATATGCTCTAAGTTCTCTACTTCCTGTGCTTTCTTAATAGCACGCTCAATATTATCACGAGGCACATTGTTATTACGTGCTTGGCTTAAGGCTGTTCGTAGTCGCGCATTAAAATCAGGGTTTTCTCCATCGCGGGCCGCTACAGAGACTTCTCGCAAAAATCGTGCAAAAAGCTTAGCTCGCTTCTTATCTTGCGCACCCTTGCGGTGTTGGATATTTTTAAATTTAGAATGTCCAGCCATGAAGTGGTGCCGGATGAGAGATTCGAACTCCCGACCAACCGATTACAAATCGGCCGCTCTGGCCCCTGAGCTAATCCGGCCCTCAAAGTTATTTTAATGGTTTCTCTTTAAATTCAACACGTTGTCGCACACGCGGATCGTATTTCATTAAAGAAAGTTTAGGCGCCCCATACCTTGAAATGCGATGACGCACTACGAAGTAGCCTGTGTTAGCTGTACTGACCAACTTTATAAGATCTTTCTTTTTCTTTGCCACATCAAACTCCTTACCTAAAAAGGTTATTACGATTTTTGTTTTTTGTCAATCACCACTTCTATTTTTCGCCATATTGAGTTATCATTTTGTGTAAAGCGCCCTTAGCTCAGTTGGATAGAGCAACGGCCTTCTAAGCCGTGCGTCGTAGGTTCGAATCCTACAGGGCGTGCTTACACCAGCGCCCATACACACAAACCATACCCCAACATCACGACAGTGAAAAACAGTCCACACTGCCCTCCCACACGCCACCAAACCTTTGTGCTAACAGCATTTAGTCCATAAAAAAGCGGACTCACTGTAGAGCCAAAATGGGTCACTGCCGCCGATAACACGGAGAGACTGCTCAAAGTCATAACAGCCACAAACGGCGGAACACCTTTGGCCAAAAACATAAGCAAAAACACAGGCAATAAGCTGACAACATGTGGTGATATCCCTGCAAATAAATAATGCGATGTTACGTAAACAGCACCACCAATCAGATACAAAGCAATAGGAGAAAAATCCGATAAACCAGAAGACATCATATCTCCTAACGCCACAAATACTCCCATTTTTCCTAGTCCGCTAGCAATGGCTAAAAACGCTCCGTACCAAAAAAAGTTATCCCAAGCTTTTTCATTTTTAATAACGTCATCCCAAGACAAAACATTGGTTAACACTAAAAGAGCCACTCCCAAAAATGCAGACTGCGATTCAGAAATACCCCACATACGTCCAAACATCCAAAGAAAAAGCACCACAAGGAATATTCCTATCAAGGCGTACATTTTTCCTCCAACTTTTACATCCTTTGTAGAAGATGCTTCTATGGCCAAAAAATCTTTTTTCTTAATACCCATAATACGAGAAAGTCCAAAAAAGATACCACTCACAGCCATAACAGCAGGAATGGCCATATATGCAAACCAATCCAGCCAAGTAATGCTATATTGCGTTATTTCTTGTGCCAACGAAAGCGCAAGGAGGTTCGGAGCCGTTCCTGTCAAAAACGTGGCACTAGAAATCAAATTACCAATAAAAGCACCCATGACTAAGTAGTGCACGGTGGAATTGGCTTTTGAGCCGTGCTGAGCTTTTAACTGGTGAATAACACCAGAAATAATAGGAACAGAAGAACTACCTGCGCGCGCGGCGTTACTAGGAACAAATGGCGCAATCACAAAATCCAAAGTAACCACCCAGCGAAGAAAAAGCGGCGCACTACCTTGCACACGCTTCATCAGCCAAGACGATATGTATTTGTCTAACCCAGAATTCATAAAAGCTTTGCTAAAACAAAAAGCAAAGAAAATAAGCCAAGGTGTACCATGTGAAAATCCATACATCACCGATGAAAACGGCATGATTCCAGCAATAGAGATCAAACTTAAGCCACAAAACGATGCAACCCCCAGTCTCGCACCTTTCATCACCACAGAAGCAATAATGGATATAAAGATGAAAAAGAGCGCAGATGCCCTTATTGGTAACACATCAAAAGGAGGCACACACCCCGAGAAACAACAAAATCCCAGCAGTGCCAAAAATACAAGAAAGATAATATTTGAATACTTCATTGTTAACTCCACAGAAGAAAGTATGCACCCATCACGACTCCACTAATGATCAGATAGTACATGCAATACGGTAATAAGTCTCGCAAATCAATGCGACACAATGATAATACAGGGAGCATCCAGAAAGGCTGAATCAAGTTAGTCCATGAATCTCCCCACGCCAACGCTTGAATAACATGTGGAAAAGAAGCTCCCAATTCAGCTACTGCTTGCATAGTAGCTGGACCTTGTATCACCCACTGCCCTCCGCCAGATGGGATCATCAAGTTTATCAAACCGGCTGACAGAAATGTTAAAAACGAAAGGTTATCTTTATCTGCAAACTGTAGAAAGAAATGCGCCATATCATTCCCCATGCCTGTTTTTTCTAACAAACCAGCAATACTCGCATATAAAGGAAATTGAAAAATAATGGGCACAATATTTTTGACACCACACGTCAAAGCAGCCAAACAAGGCGTCCATCCTTTATGCAGCAATAAACCTACAAAGAAGAAAAGCATATTAACCACATGCATATCAATCAACACAGATTCCTGAACGATATAAATAAGATTAACCAAACCAATTAAGCAAAAGAAAAGGGTGGTTATACGCTCAACACGCCTAATTGGAGGCGCAGTCGTTGCCGCAACTTCTGACTCCTGAATTTCTTTTGTATTTTGCTCTTTCATAACATATGGCAAAATCCAAGAGGCTATTCCCAGAAAGACAACCATCACAGCAATCAACCCTAGATGCCAGGAAGAAAATAGCATTTCTGACAAAGGTATTGTGCCTGTTATATGCTTGAGTGGATTTAAATGGGAAGAAACAATCAGAGGTATAGATCCTGTCAAACCACCGTGCCAAACAATAAATCCTGCATATGAGGACATTACCAGAGCCGTTTTGTTTATATCTTTTTTAATAGCAGCAAGTGTGCGCGCAAGAACTGCGCAACCGACTAAACCAAGGCCCCAATTAATCAATGATAAAAACGCTACCATTAAAAATGTGCTCAAATAAATGCCTTTGACAGGCAGCCATTGAGCGAAAGCATGAAGCATTTTTTTAACCCAAGGCGATACTGCAAGCACATAACCCAACACAAAGGTCATCAATATCCCCAATGTAAAAGAAGACAGCGACCACATAGAGTGCGTCCAAGTTTCCCCTATTTTCCGAATATCCCAGCCATAACAAAAATACGCCAGCACACATACCAGCACATTCAAAAACAAAACAATCCCATAAGCGTCGGGTATGAGGGAAAAACCTTTTTTATTTTTTATCATTGAGTATCAATCCTTTCTGGCATAATTTGATAATTGACGTAAGCTCGGCACATCATTCAAAGCGTGGCTAAACAGCTCTTTCTTCACAGATGGGCTTTGCTCATTTTCTGCCACATAAAACTGCTGCGTAAGATCGCAAAACAAGGCAATACCTTCCTCAAATTCACTGCCCAATTCCTGTCTCAAAACACTCTGGCAGCTTCCCTTTTTGTTTGCACACATATCAAAGTAACTTTTTGCACACCGCCCTAAGTCATTGTGATAAAGGGAGCGCGTACAATGCATCATGCACCAAAGAAAATGAGCGCTTTCAGCGCAGTTGTAGGGGGAGCACAACACCATACATCTTAGGTCCTTCGTCACGCTACTTGCTTCAATATGCGTGGAAAATGATAGAAAAAGTATTAGTAACGCAATCATTATCTAGCCCTCATTTGTAAACGCAATTCATGCAAAGTGTGCTCAATACGGTCTTCTGAAAACGCCAATGCATGCAAAGTATGTGAAACTATATTTAAGCTCACAGCGTCAAGGTCCGGGGCAATAGGAACACCCCCATATTTACGCACCACTTCAATTTGAGATACTGTTTGCACGCGCACAATAATCGGAAGATGCGGCATTTGGTTTCGCATAATCTTGAGGATTTGCTCTGCATTTGCAAAGTGATCCGTACACACAACAAAAGCTTTGGCGTTTTCTATATGAGCTTTTTTCAAAATCTCAAGCTTTGAAACATCACCAAAAAAGACCCCTTCGGTTTCTTTTTGTATTTGCCTGACTCTTTTGACACTGTTATCGATAGCTATATAAGGAATACGCAATTTTTGAAACACACGCAGTATAGTGTAACCCACCTGCCCTACACCAGCCACCACAACGTGATCGCACATAGGAACGTCTTTATCACCTGAAAATTCTTCCTCTTGCGATGATAGTAATAATTTTTGTGAAAAAACACGGGTCACTCTAATCAAAAATGGCGTTAAGACTAAACTCAAAATGAGCACCAAACCCAAAATATCCGCTAGTTGCACTGTCATCGTAAGCCCGGCTTTTCCTCTCTGCAACAAAAGAAGTCCAAATTCGCTACCACCCGCTAAAGCACCGGCTACACGTACCGCAACTGATGGAAAAACACGCCCAAAAGCCATTAAAATACCAAAAATAATAGAAAATTTCAGAATAATAAGCGCAGAAAGCATCATCAGAACTGTAAAGAAATTCGTCACAAATATTTGAGTATTCATACTCATACCAATGGTGATAAAGAACAATCCAAGCAACAAATAGCGGAAAGGTTTAATATCAACATCTACCTGAGACTGGTATTCTGTATCACCCAAAAGCATACCTGCAAGGAAAGCTCCTAATTCTGGAGAAAGGCCCGCCAAGTTTGTCAAAAGGGACAAAAGCAAAACCATCAAAAGCATCATGCTGGTCAAAAGGTCAGAGCGCTTAGTGGCGCTCACCCAACGATAAATAGGTCGCAAAATAAACTTCCACAAAAGAGCACAAATGATCATAATAATCACGGCCTTTACAAGAGCGTGCATCGCAGCAACCAGCAAGCTTCCTGTAAACTGCGCGTTCAAAAGCTTTGCCCAAACCAAGACAAAAAGCACGGCCAAGTCTTGAAACAGAAGTATGGATAAAGTGATACGCCCGTGCTTCGAAGCGTATTCATTTCTTTCTGAAAGAATTTCTCCCACAACGGCAGTAGACGAAAAGGCAAAAATGACACCTAAAAATAAGGATATTCCTAAATACACACCGCAAAAATAAAAGAAAGATCCAGCAACCACGGCGCATAAAAGCACCTGTAGACTGCCTACAAGGAGGACGTAATATCTCAGCTCCCAAAGCTTATTCCAAGTAAAGCTTAACCCCAGGGTGAATAGCAGGAAGACGACACCATACTCACCCGCTGAATGACTCCATTGCTCTAAAGAAATAACGTCAAATGCATACGGGCCAATAAAAACACCGGCCACAATATAACCCAGCATAGGCGTAAAGTTGTACTGCTTTGCTAACAAAGATACGGCTAAACCTACTGCAATATAAATTACAATATCTATTAAAACATTTTCCATTTCTTTTTAAAGCTTCCTTGCTCTATACAAAAATTCAGCATCCACACGCATTTTATCATATATATAGAATCATATCCTCTAATAAGAGAATTTATCTGCAATCCACGTAGGCTTAATGTTGCCCAATTCATGACGTGCAAAACTATTTTTGCCACCAAAATTACCGCCACGCAACAAAACTGTGTCAATACCAAAGGCATTTCCGCCCAAGATATCTGCTTCCAGCGTATCGCCAACCATGACTATTTTCTCTTTAGTGGGAAATCCAGCTAATTTATATGCTCTTTCAAAAATGGCGGTTCCTGGCTTCCCCATGGTGATAGCAGGACCGCCCATTTCAGCGTACATATGCGCAAAAAAACCAGACACAATGGAGACACGATTGTCACCATTTGGTGCAACAATATCTGCATTAGGAACAAAAAGCGGGATGTTGCGTGACTTCAGGAATTCTAAAAATCTTCTATCTGCTTCATCTAATATGTAATCAGCTTGCTCACAAATTTCAGCAGCCACCTTGAAGCAAACAACCAAATCAGCATCCTCCGGTGACTCAACTGTCTGAAACATAGCTGTGTTTTCACGGATGTGTGATGTCATATCTTGCCCTGGCACATACGCGTGATTACCCCAGAAAAACACTTTGGCAGGAAGTTTCATATCGGCCTCAGCCACTTTATCAGCAAGCATATCGCCTCCGGTGACTATTTTATCCAAAAGATCATCCACATCTGGCAAATAATAATCACGCAAAGAATCGCGAAGGGCATCACTGCCATTTGGCGCATTTGTGATCAGTATTATTTGTTTTCCTTCCTTTTTCAGTGCGCGCAAGCATTCACTTGCACCTGGAATGGGCTTTTGTGTAAAAATAAGCACACCACACATATCCAGGAAAAATGTGTCATAGCGCGCAGATATCTCACTCATACTTTTGATAACAACCATGTTTCATTTTACCATAAAAAACATCAGAGCCACAAACATCAATATTGCATCAGTGTCTCCTTAATGCTAAGATTTTGTGCAGGGTGCTGTGAGGTTATGAATGGAAAAAGAAGAAGATATTATTATCATTGAAGGCTATGTTGAAGATCAGCTTCCTGGCGGCAAATTTCGTGTCACATTAAACCGCGAATCCGTTATCAAGGCTCTTGGATCAGCTCCTGAAGGAACATTGGCAGCTGTGGCACACATTTCTGGCCGCATTCGCAAACACAGAGTCCGCGTTTTGCGCGGAGACCGCGTTACTATGGAGGTTTCTAAATACTCCTTAGACCGTGGCCGCATCGTCAAAAGACTCTAGTCCGCTATGAGCAAAGCATCACCGCCCATCATTCTTGCATCGCAATCTGCAAACCGTAAGAAAATTTTAGAGATGTTTGATCTTCCCTTTCAGTGCTTGCCTGCAAACATTGACGAAACGCCTCTTCCCAACGAAGATCCACGCATCTATGTTAAGCGCATGGCACTCGAAAAAGTCGAAACCATTCAAAAAACACATCCTGAATCCCTTATTATTTCAGGCGATACAATAGGCTATAAAAGCCATAAGATTTTGCAAAAACCACAGTCTCCAGAAGAAGCCTTGGAGATGATGGATCTTCTCAACAATACACGCCACCAGATTATGACAGGCATGTGTCTTGCTCTAGGAAATCGTCGCTCTCTTTCGGTAACCGTTACGCGCATACAATTCAGAAAAATTTCACAACAGGCAATGCGCAAATACATTCAAAGCAATGAATGGAATGGCCTTGCAGCTGGTTGGGGCTTACACACCAAAGCTTATGCATTTGTCAAAAGCATCAATGGGTCACCCTCTGCACTTCCTGGCTTACCCGTATCGCGTTTAGCAACAACCCTGATATCATTTGGTATACAACATGAACTCTAAATCAAAATTTATTACCACACCAGTTTATTACGTAAACGCCAAGCCACACATCGGACACCTTTATACAACAATCATTGCAGATGCACTAGCGCGATTCTATCGCCAGCAAGGTGTACCCGCATTTTTTCTGACCGGCACTGACGAGCATGGCATCAAAGTGCAGAGAGCCGCAGAAAAGAATGCGCAATCCCCTTTAAAGCATGCGACAGTGCATGCTAAGCATTTTCAGGACTTGTTTGAAAAATTTAATCTTTCACACAATAGATTTATTCGCACAACTGACCAAGACCACATCAAATCTGTGCAACACTTTTGGAAAACTTTAGAACAAAATGGCCACATTTATTCTGGCGTTTATAAAGGGTGGTACGCAGCACAAGACGAGTGCTTTTACACAGAAAAAGAAATTGTCGATGGCAAAGCGCCTACCGGCGCTGATGTAGAACTTATAGAAGAAAAAACACATTACTTTCGCCTCTCACAATTTCAACAACCTCTGCTCGATTTTTTTAAAAAAAATCCCTTGTTTGTACAGCCAAAAGAGCGTTTTAACGAAGTCATTAGCTTTGTAGAGCAAGGTTTGGAAGATCTTTCTATTTCACGCGCAAGTGTGACATGGGGAATCCCAACACCCAGCGACCCTGCACTTACTATCTATGTCTGGATTGATGCACTGTGTAACTACATTACAGCATTAGGATATCCTGACACCAACTCAGAGCACTTTCTCACCTATTGGCCAGAATCTGTACATATCATTGGAAAAGATATTTTGCGTTTTCACGCAATTTTTTGGCCTGCTTTTCTTATGGCGGCAAAACTTCCTCTTCCACAAAGTGTTGTGGCACACGGATGGTGGATCAACAGAGGGAAAAAAATGTCAAAATCTCTTGGTAACATTATAGATCCAAACGAACTTTTCGATAAATTTGGACCAGAGCCTACACGCTATTTTCTATTAAGAGAAGCCCCCTTCAACTCAGATGGATATTTCTCTGAAGAAGCTCTCATAAAGCGCACAACTGCTGATTTGAGCAACGATTTAGGCAACTTGATTTTACGCACCACATCTATGTTTGTGCGTTACAAAGCACATTTGTTATCCGCAACATACGATAAAAACATAATAAATAATACATACAGCTTAAAAGACGATTTAACAAAACATATGACATCATATCAGATTACACGTTTTTGTGAAAAACTGTGGTCTCTGATCGCTGATTGCAACCGTTACGTGGATCACACAAAGCCTTGGCAACTCTTTAAAGAAAAGAATTTTGAAAAGCTTACAAACGCGCTTTTCACAACACTTGAGATGATTCGCTGTATTGCTTTATATATCACCCCAATTTTACCAGACACTTCAGACAAAATACTCAACGCATTAGACATAAAACAATCAGAGAGATCATGGCTTTGTCTACGCCATGAAAGTGCAATCAACAGCGATAATCGTATTGTTTCTTGCGGCGTCTTGTTCCCCAAAGAGCTATAGTCCACTGAATACATCTACGCTATAATGTAGTGGGGGGTGCCAGTGTGAAAAAAGACAAGCTTTTAACAACACTTGCCTGTATAGCGATATTACTTTTTTTTGCAGCGCTTTTAGCTATACATGAATGGCCAGAGCGTGAGTATGGAGATCATATTATCACACCACGCTCACTAAACGCCACAAAGCGCAAAACTATCAAAATAGAAGAGCAAGACTTTCGCGCTCAACCTTTTTTTGAGGCATTACTACAAGATCTGTACAGACAGTCCCGTATTTTGAAAAAATATGCAGCTTTAGTTCATCACTGGCATGAAACAACCGTTACACATACATTATCAACAAACCGAAAACGCTCTATGATGCAAACCACATACAGAGACCTCGAAGAGCAACTATGAACGCTCACGCTTAGAAGAGCGCACCATCATCCGCACAGGCACTTCTTCAAATCCAAACTCTTTCTGTATTTTATTTCTCAAGTAACGCAAATAGGCATCCGTCATACCTTTGGTATTACTCACAGATAATAAGAATGTCGGTGGACGCTTATTTACTTGTGTAATAAAACGAACCTTCACAGTACGACCTCCAACACGAGGTGGTGCTAGTTCGCTTAACCAGTCAGCTAATTTATTGTTTAAAAGGGAAGTGCCAACACGCTTATCCCACGCTTTATAAGCATAATGAATCGCAGGCAATATTTTTCGTACACCCAAACTTTTTTTTGCAGATACAGGCAAAACAATAGGTTTTAACAAATCTGTAAAATGCCGCAGAAAAAAATTATTAATCTGTTTCATCAAAAGCTTTGGGTCACGCACTAAATCAATCTTATTAACTATCAAAATAACACAACGGCCATTTTTGCATAAATCACTCATAATACGCAAATCTTGCCTTTCCAAAGGCATCGTAGCATCCACAAGCAGACATGCAATATGGGCAAAGCGCAAAGCATCACGCGCTGCTGAGACACTCATTTTTTCAAGATCTTCATTAACACGTGTACGTCTTCTGATACCTGCCGTATCAAAGAGACAAATTTTCTTTCCTGCTTTATCTTCATACAATTTCCAGACAGTGTCGCGTGTTGTGCCAGGTATATCACTCACAAGCGCCATATTTTCACCAACCAAAGCGTTAAAGAGTGTGGATTTTCCCGCGTTTGGACGACCCACCAAGACTATGTGACAAGCATTCACTTTGATACACTGATCTTCCACTTTTGGCATAGGCAATAAAGATTGCAAGTGATCATAAAAAGCTTGCAAACCTGTTTTGTGCAAAGCAGATATACAAAAATAGTGATTTTTGGAAATAAATTTTTCTACAGAAGGGTGAAGTGCAGTCGTAGGTGCATCCACCTTGTTCACAAGACAAACAAAAGGAAGGTTGGCTTCACGCATCCATTGAATCAGCTCTTCATCGTTTTCAGACAAGGGCATTTGACTGTCTAAAACCATAGCGATTTGCGAAGATTGTTGTAAAATCTCCAAATAACGCTTGCGCATAATTTCAAAAAAATGTTCTTTCTTATTCCACCCAGGTGTATCCAGAACTTCCCAACCAAGCAGATCAGGCATCTTATCGCGCAAAACATCTCTGGTCACCCCCTCTACAGGCGCAACAAGAACTTTACGCCTTTTTTTCACTAAAGCGTTAAAAAGAGTAGATTTTCCAACATTCGTGCGACCCACTAATGCCAAAACGTTATCTGCGCGCAAAAATTTCTCCATTTTGTGTCACCAAATATAGCTTATTGTGAGCAATGGTTGGTGGCATATAAAATGCGGATGTTGCAAGTTTTGTATTAGTTAAAATTTTTCCATTGGTTGCTTCCATTTCAAGCAAAGCGCCATCAGTACCAGAAAACCATAATTTTCCACCAGCAATCACTGGACCAAACCAGTGTAAAGGCACTTTCACTTTCTGCATCAAATCTTCATACACCGGAAGCTGAGAAATCCACAAAACCTTTCCATAAATACGCTCTAAACATACCACTCTTCCAATCATATCAATCGCAAAAAGAACATTTTTACCTAAAGCCACAGAACTCAAATGGCCTGTATTCACTTTCCATCGCACTTGTCCACTTCTCACATCTATACTCATCACAGATCCTACAGGGTGAACAACATACAACGATCCTTCTTGATATTTAAAGTCGGCTTTCCAGCTCAAAAATTCCTCCAAACCAAGCATTTCTGACTCTGCTCTAACTGTATTACGCCAGTGCACATGACCGTTTTCCTGACGTAAAGCACTAATTTCACCGGTGGTATGACCCACTATCACATCTGCGCCCACTAAAAGAGGTGCAGGTCCTCCAGAGACTGAGTTCACTGTGGATTGCGCTTCATCTATCCATAGTTTTTTCCCTGTACGCGCATCTATACAAATAAGTTTGTTAGAAACTGTTAAAGTAAAAACAAAATTTGCATTAGCAACTGGCGCAGTACGTATGGCATCATCCAGCTTCACACGCCAAAGCTCTTTTCCAGAGCGCACATCTATTGCTGCCAATACGCCAATAGGCATTGCTGCAAAAACAACTCCGTGATCATAACAAAGTCCACCACCCACTATGTATTCAGGGGGGTCTTCCACCAAAGAAAGGCTCCAAGCCACAACACCGGTTTCAGCATCACGCGCTATCACAGAGCCTGTAATATCCATAGTATATAGCTTTCCGCCACCAAAAACAGGTGCCACTTCTAAGAGAGCGCGTGTTGTCACTTTCCCAACAGAGCCAATCCATTTGTTGCGACCTTCATGCAAAAATTCTGGATTTTGATCAGTATTCAAATCGTGCAAAATAACACGGTAGTTATCAGCCTCAACATCTTTTTCTACTTTTTGAGCGCCTCCAAAACTCACTAAGGACCGCTCTCCTTCGGGTGGTAATTTTTTGCTACAGCTCACAAGAAACGTGAGAATCAATAAAAAAATTTTCTTTAACATTCTGCCTCTGAGTTTAAGGTTGATAGACGCAATATTTGCAATCGCATTTGTGAATCTTTTGTCAAAGATTGATCTTGCAAAAGAGAATCATATACCTTCAGAGCATCTTTTTTCTTTCCAGCATTCATCAAAATCATCCCTTTCAACTCTAATAAAATATTTTTCCATGCAGGAGATCTTTGCAAAAAAGCATTGATGGCATTTAATGCGTCATCGCAGGGCATATCTAACGCTTGTATATAAAGATATTTAACATATGCTAAGTCCGCATACACTTTTTCAGCTGACTGATAAATATCTTGATATATATCCGAAGCTTTTTTTGCTTCATTTTTGCGCAAAAACAAATTAGCAGCCAAAAACTTTGAAAGCAAAGTATAGTTTGTTTCATACTTAGAAGGCATATTTTCTAATAATGTGAGAGCTTTGCTCTCATCATTAGACTCCAAAACCTGCAGTGCATGGAAAAAAGTTAAAGAGCTTGTTTCTTTTTGCTCTACTTTTTCATAGCTCCACCAGACAGACACTCCCAGCAATACCGTCAATGTTGTAAAGGTATTTTTGCAAATCTTTTTATTTTTAAAATAAAAATTCTTCACACTCTCGAGTAAAGCATCCCGCTTAGCTTGTTCAAAAATATCATGCATTCATATTATCCATTATTCGTCATATCGTAACATAAAAAGTACTCTTCTGAAACCTACGTGGGCGCATGTAGTCGCATACGAATTTTTTTCTCTCTCTTCCTCGTCCTAGAAAAACCGCTATCCTCACTGGGCAGTGTCCGATTCTTCAGAAGAAAGGGGATCCACTGGCGATATAGTCCATTCTCCATCACCTTGTAGTGATGCTTCAGAAAGATCATCTTCATCAGGCATGTGTACAACCTCCCTATTATGAGCAAGTGCTTCACGCCTTGCAGCCTCATATTTACTCACACTTTCAACTAACTCTGCATGCAAGCTTTCTTTTTCAGATTCCAATTTCGCCATTTGCGCCTTCAACCTATCGTTGACGTCTTGTAGCATATCATTGTTGACAGTCATCTTTTCCATGTTTTCGGCTTCTCTTGCTTGCGAGGCCTGCAGCTCTGCCAACTTTCGAGACAGAGTTGTGCAGTCTATATCTCGCTGACGCAAGGTACTTGTATGGGATAGAAGGGATGCCTCAAACTCTCTATCCTGTTCGTCTCTATACTGTTGTATAGATTCTAGATCTTCTTCTAATCTTTTCGCTTTTTGGAGCAAGAAATCAGATTTGGATGCTAGATTAGTATTCTCAGAAAGGAGTGCTCTGCACTCTTCACCTTTCTGCTCTAACTGAAATTTTTGTAAAGATATCTCACTTTTCATCTGACTCTCAGATTGCGTCAATTCTCTCTCTCGGAGGATTTTCTGGCCTATCTCCTCTGTTTTTTCTTGGAGGGCATGCTCTAATGTTTTCATTTTCATTAAAAGACCTCTTATCTCCAAAACTTTATTATCCATTTCTTGACTTTTAAAACTCAGGTCTGCTTCCATTTGAGTTAATTGTTCGCGATACTCAGCTAATAATTCTGCATTTTGCTCTTTTTCTGAATTGAGAGACGATGATTCTGCTTTTAAGACAGCCAGTGCTGATTCGTATCCTTCCTCAGACGCCCGCCAAGCCCTCTCTTGTAGTACTTTATCGCTACTCACCTGCTCCAATTTTTGCTGAAGACGCTCTTTCTCTAACGCCGTGCTTTGATACCTCTGATGCTCTTTTTCTGCTTGCTCCCGCAACACTTCCAGATCTTTTTTATGGCCCTCAGTCATACCAGCAAATCGGACTGAAAAATCCCCTCTTATTTTGTTTAATTGCTCGCTCAAATCTTTAAAAGCCTTCTCTTTTTCTTCTATAGCTGATCTTATTTTGTTTAATTGCTCGCTCACATCTTTAAAAGCCTTCTCTTTTTCTTCTATAGCTGCATTCTTCTGAACCAATTCGACTTCAAGGTTCGCTCTAGCTTCTTCAGCTTCTTTTAATTGCTTGCTCCAATCTTTAAGAGCGCTCTCTTTTTCTTCTATCCCTGCATTCTTCTCAACCAATGCGGATTCAAGATCTTCTTCAGCTTCTTTTAATCGCTTTCTCAACTCTCTAAGAGAATCCTCTTG
>Ga0209543_1000510_pt1 | contig 48164 bp, 44 predicted proteins | sample MesohylFT_FD_187296 | JGI IMG/M metagenome (GOLD analysis project Ga0209543, IMG submission 187296) | Host-associated microbial community of the marine sponge Aplysina aerophoba from Gulf of Piran - sponge mesohyl, lysed by freeze-thaw... | ecosystem: Host-associated > Porifera > Sponge >...
GCGAAGAAGGTGGCGCAGCAGCTGCGCGAGCGGCTCTCGAACACCGCGGGCGACGCGGGCCGTGAGGAGCGCCGGGCGGCGATCCATCAGACCCGCTCCGCGTGGCTCCAGACGCTCGCCAGCATGGACCACGAGGACGACGACCCGGGCACAACCTGGAACGTGGACGCGCGGACGCGCGAGCCCGACCGGATGTCGGCCCGGATGGCATGGCGCGCCATTCAGGACGGCCTGCCGAAGGACGCCATCATCTCGTCTGACATCGGCAACAACTGTGCGATCGGCAACGCCTATCCGACATTCGAAGAGGGTCGCAAGTACCTCGCGCCCGGCCTCTTCGGGCCCTGCGGCTACGGCTTCCCGGCCATCATCGGCGCCAAGATCGGCTGCCCGGACGTTCCGGTCGTCGGCTTCGCCGGCGATGGCGCCTTCGGCATTTCCATGAGCGAAATGGCGTCCATGGGGCGCGAGGGCTGGCCGGCGATCACCATGGTGATCTTCCGCAACTACCAGTGGGGCGCGGAGAAGCGCAACTCGATCCTCTGGTACGACAACAACTTCGTCGGCACCGAGCTGAACCCCGACCTCAGCTACGCCAGGGTCGCGGACGCCTGCGGGCTGAAGGGCGTCGCGGTAAGCACTATGGAGGAGCTGACGGCTGCACTCCGGGAGTCCTGTGAGGCGCAGGCGGACGGCGTCACCACCTTCATCGAGGTCATCCTGAACCAGGAGCTCGGCGAGCCCTTCCGCCGGGATGCGATGAAGAAGCCGAACGTCGTGGCCGGCATCGAGGGCGCCGACATGCATCCCCAATAGTGGACCTCGTCGAGCGCCTCGTCGCGCAAGCGAAACAACGTCGGCGCACCGTCGTCCTGCCCGAGGGCGAGGATTCGAGGATTCTCCAGGCGGCCCGGCGCCTGCACGACGAGGGCATCGCGCGGCCCATCCTGATCGGCGCGCGCGCGGCGCTGGAGGAGGCCGCCGCAGCGGCCGGCGTCTCGCTCGACGCGATCGAGAGCGTCGCGCCGGCAGAGAGCGGGGCGCTCGACGCCTACGCGGCGCTCTACCTCGAAGGCCGGCCGAAGGCGAACGAGCGGGTGGCGAAGCGTTTGCTCGCAAAGCCGCTCTACTACGCGGCGATGGCGGTGAAGGCCGGCGATGCCGATGCGCTCGTGGCAGGCGCGAGCCAGCCCACGGCGCGGGTGATCGAGGCCGGTCTGATGTCGGTGGGGCTCGCCGAAGGCATCGCGACACCGTCGAGCTTCTTCATCATGCTCCCCCGCGAGGGCGCAGACCCGCTGGTCTTCGCCGACTGTGCGGTCAACGTCGACCCGGATGCGGAGGCACTCGCGGACATCGCCATCGCCTCGGCCGGGAGCGCGGAGCGCCTGCTCGGCGCGCCGGCGCGGGTGGCGCTGCTCTCGTTCTCCACCCACGGCAGCGCCAGGCACGACCGGGTCGAGAAGGTCCGCCAGGCCGTGGAGATCGTGCGCGCACGGGCACCGCAAATCGCCATCGACGGCGATTTACAGGCGGACGCCGCGCTCGCCCCGCGGGTAGCCGAGCTAAAGACCAAGAGCCCGAGCGACGTCGCGGGCCGAGCCAGTGTGCTCGTGTTTCCGGACCTCGACGCCGGCAACATCGGCTACAAGCTCTGCGAGCACCTGGGCGGCATGCGCGCCATCGGCCCCTTCCTGCAAGGCTTCGCGCGGCCGCTCTGCGACCTCTCGCGCGGGGCGACGGTGGACGACATCGTCGCCGCGGCGGCGATCACCGCAGCGATGGCCTGACCGCTTATCCCCGCTCGTCGATCGGGACGTAGTCGCGCGCCTCGGGCCCGGTGTAGAGCAGGCGCGGGCGGATCAGGATGTTGTTCTCGAGCTGCTCCATCGCCTGCACGGTCCACCCGGGAATCCGCCCGATGGCGAAGATCGGCACGAACAGGTCCTCGGGAATCCCGTGCAGGTAGTAGACGACGCCCGCGTAGAAATCGACGTTCACGTTGACGCCGTGGCGGGAATAGGGGCGCATCGCCTCGACCAGCGCTTCGAGGATCGCGTGCCACTGCGGCTCCCCCATCTCTTCGGAGAGCCGCCTGACCCCTTCGCGCATGTGCCGGGCGCGGGGATCCTCGGCCCGGTAGACCCGGTGGCCGAAGCCCATGATCGGCTCGCGCGCCTTCCGCTTCGCCTTGACGTAGGCCGCCGCCTTGGCCGGATCCTCGATCTCCCTGGCCATGCGCATCACGTTCTCGGCCGCGCCGCCGTGGGCGGGGCCGGAGAGCGCGGCAACCGCCGCGGTGATGCCGGCGTGCAGGTTCGCATCGGTGCTGACGACGACCCGCGCGGTGAACGAGGAGGCGTTGGAGCCGTGCTCGGCGTGCAACACCATGTCGGTGTCCATCAACGATGAAGCGTCCTCGCTCGGCGCCTCGCCCTTGAGCATGTAGAGGAAGTTCGCGGCATGGCCGAGGTCGGCGCTCGCCGGCACCGGGCCCCGGCCCTGGCGGATGTGGTGATGCGCGGTCACGATCATCGGCACCTGCGAGGTGAGCCGGATGCCCTTGCGCCGCGTCGCCTCCAGTGAGTTGTCGCCCGTCTCGGGATCGTAGGCGGCCAGCGCGGAGACTGCGGTCCGCAGCGCGTCCATGGGGTGCGAGTCCTTCACCGCGCCGATGATGTCGTGGATCGCGCCGGGCAGCGTGCGCGCCTCCTTCAACGCGGCGTCGAAGGCGTCGAACTCGACGCGCGTCGGCAGCTCGCCGTGGAGCAGGAGGTAGCCGGTCTCCTCGAAGGACGAGTGCTGCGCGAGATCGTGGATAGAGTACCCACGATAGCGGAGCTCGCCAGCGCGGCCGTCGATGAGCGTGGTCGGCGATCGGTCGAAGCAGAGATCCTTCAGGCCGCGATGCACCTCGGGTTGGTTCGCATCCGTCATGTGCCTTTTTCCCTTCCGCCTGTCTTTAACTTGAATGCTAGCCAGCGTGACCGGCCGCGCAATTACGCACTCAGCCCAGCGCCGCGTGGAGAGCGCGCCCGACCTCGGAGGGTGTGGCAAGCACCGCCACCCCGGCCGCTTCCAACGCCTTGCGCTTCGATGCGTAAGTGCCCTTGTCGCCCATCACGATCGCGCCGGCGTGTCCCATCTTCTTGCCGGGCGGCGACGCGGCGCCGGCAATGAAGGCGACGACGGGCTTGGACATGGCTCTCGCGTACTCCGCCGCGTCCTCCTCCATCGTCCCGCCGATCTCGCCGACCACCACGACCGCATCGGTGCGCTCGTCGGCATCCAGCATCTCCAGCGCGTCGCGGGTGGTCGTTCCGACGATCGGATCGCCGCCGATGCCGATGAAGGCGGATTGCCCGAAGCCCGCCTGCACCAGGTTGAGGCAGACCAGGGTGCCGAGGCTGCCGCTGCGGGAGATCACGCCAACCCGACCCGGCCGGAAGACGTCGGCCTCGAACGCCGGCATGAAACCGACAAAACACTCGGCCGGCGTGACCAGCCCGGCGGTGTTGGGCCCGACCACGGCGGCGCCATTCGCCCGCGCCATCGCCAGCAGCTCCATCACGTCCTGCACCGGAACATGCTCGGTGAGAACGACGAGGCGCGCGCATCCCGCTTCCATTGCATCCTGCGCCGCCGCCCTCACCCCGAGCGGCGGAATGAAGAGCACCGACACGTCGAAGCCGGTCTCGCGCATGGCCTCGCCGGCGCTCGCGTAGACCGGCACGCCGCAATGCTCGGTGCCGGCCTTCCTGGGGTTCACGCCCGCCACGACCTGCGTGCCGTATGCCTGCATGCGCCCGGTCCAGTGCGTGCCCTGCTTGCCGGTGATTCCCTGGACCAGCACGCGGTCTGCGCCCCGCACGATCATCGGGAGCCCCCCGCATCCCGAGCCGCCGCGATCGCTGCGACGATCGCCCCGTCCATCGTCTCGCAGGGGGTCACGCCGAGGCGCTCGCGCAGCATCGCCTGCGCCTCGGCCGAGCCCGTTCCGCGCACGCTGAAGAACACCGGAATGGTTGGCGCGAGCGCCTCCCAGGCGTCGAGCAGCCCGCCGGTCATCACGTCGGTGCGCGCGAAGGCCCCGCAAAAGTTCACCAGGAGACACTTGATCCTGGGGTTGTCGAGCACGAGTTCCAGGGCCGGCCTGGCCTTGGTGTATGCGTCGCCGCCGATCTCCAGGAAATTCGCAGGCCGCCCGCCGTGATGCGCGATCACGTCCATGGTGGTCATGGTGAGCCCGGCGCCGTTGGCGAGCACGCCGATGTCGCCGTCGAGCTCGATGTACCGCAACCCGAGGGCCTGCGCCCTCGCCTCCAGCGCCGTGAGCGTCTCCGGACTTCCCGTGCCGGCGAGCTCCGGCCTGCGCTGAATCCCTGAATCGTCGAGAACGAACTTGCAGTCGAGCGCGACCAGCCGCCCTCCCGCGAGCCGGGCGAGGGGATTGATCTCGAGCAGCTCGGCGTCGTTGTCGCGATACGCGCGATAGAGCGCGACGAGGGTATCGGCGAGCGGCCCCTCGTCGCCGTCGACGCCGAGGCCGCCCAGCATCGCGCGCGCCGAGTCCAGGTCGAACCCGCGCAGGATGTCGACAGCCGCTTGCCCCAGCCGGTCCGGCATCGACGCCGCAATCTCCTCGACGTCCATGCCGCCCTCGGGCGAAAAAATGACCAGCGGCCCCTTGGACGCCGCGTCGCTCAAGACCGCAGCGTAGTATTCCGCCGCGACCTGCATCTGCTCTTCGACCAGGACCGAGGCAACGCGGTGCCCTGCGATCTCCATGCCGAGGATTGCGCTCGCCGCGTCACGGGCTGCCCTGGGATCGCCCGCCCTTCGGATACCGCCTGCCTTGCCCCGCCTGCCTGCCGGCACTTGCGCCTTGACCATCACGGGCACCCCGAGTGCCGCCGCGGCGGCCTCCGCCTCGCCGGCACTTCGGGCCACGCGCCCGCGCGGGATCGCAATACCCGCCGCCTGCAGCAGCGGCTTCGCCGCATGTTCCTCGAAGTTCATCTCTGTCGTTCGGATCCGTAGGCCGCCGGCGACGCCTACCTGCCGTACTTGTCCCAGTAGGCGCCGAAGAGCGCATCCTCACTGGGCCTGTCTTCCGGGATCGGCACTGCGAGATGGGTGATGTTGAGGAAGTGCCGGTAGTTCAGGTTTTCGCTGATGCTGTTGCCCTGCCAGGTTCCGCAGCCCATGGAAAGCGTGAAGTTAAGCCCGCTGTCGAACCCGCCGCCGTTTCCGAAGGTATGCGCCATGTTTACGAGAACGCGCGCTGTATCGAGCTCCTCCGCCAGCCGGCGTGCGTGCGCTATCTCTTGTGTGTGAATGCCGACGGAATGGCCGAGGCCTTTGACGGTCATGATTGCGCGGACTTTTTTCAACGCTTCGTCGAATGTCTCGGCGCGATAGAGGGTCAGTACCAGAGCCAGCTTTTCGTCCGAGAAGGGGTAGTCAGGGCCGATCCCGGCCTCTTCGACCATGAAAAACTTTGCGCCGGGCGCCTTGGCGTCGAGACCGCATTCGGCCGCGAAGACCTCAAAATCCTTGGCAATGACCCTGCGGTTGAGCTTTCCGTTCATCCAGAGTGTGCGCTGGATCGAATCTTTCTCCGCCGCGCCGGCCAGGCAGCCTCCGGCGCGTTCGAGAGCGGCCACCGCGTCGTCGTAAACGTCGTCGAGGATGATCACGGCGTTCTCCGATGAGCACGATGTGGCGTTGTCGAAACACTTGGAGGCGCTGATCTTCGCCGCCGCCTCGTCAATGGCGGCACTGGAATCGACAATGACCGGGACGTTGCCCGCGCCGACCCCGATCGCCGGCGTGCCGCTGCGATAGGCGGCGCGCACGTTGCTCTGCGAGCCGGTGACGACCACGAGATCGCAGGCCGCCATCAGCGCATGCGTGCTCGCCTTGTCCACCGGCGGCGGCAGCACCTGCACCAGGTCCGCCGGCGCGCCGATCCTCTCCAGCTCGGCCCGCATGAATCCGACCGTTCGCGTGGTCGTCGCGAGGCCGGCGGGCGAGGGCGCGATGACGATCGCGTTGCGGCCCTTGAGCGCCATCATCGCCTTGTTTACCGGCGTCGCAGCGGGATTGGTGGAGGGAGTCACCGCGCCGACCACGCCCACCGGCTTCGCGTATTTCACGAGCCCGAGCTCGGGCGCTTCCTCGATGATGCCGACGCTCTTCACCCGCATGAGGTCGCGCAGCGTGCCGAAGGTCTTGCGCTGGTTCTTGACCACCTTGTCCGCCGCGTTGCCGAGGCCCGTGTCGTCGACCGCCATCTTGGCCAGCGCCTCGGCGTGCGCCGGCTTGTAGAGCGACCAGGCGAGGGCGGTCACCGCCTCATCGACCCGCGCCTGATCGGAGCCGGCGAATTCCATCATCGCTGCGCGCCCGCGGCGGACCAGCGCGTCCACGATCGCGACCGGGTCGCGCACCGGGGCGTCGAGCCTGGCTTCGGCTGGCTGGCTCATGTGACGTGTCACCTCCCGCTCCCCGGCGATCGCGCTCAAGGCGCGCGTGCTGCGCCGGAGACGGAATCCAGGGTCCGCCCCGAGCAGCACGTCCAGTATATTACGTGCCAGCCCTGACGGTACGGACGTTCTTGTTCGCCGTGCTCACACACCGTCACGAGCGGGGCCCTGTAATGCAATGTTGATCGTCATTCGTAGCATGCGAAAGGACGGGAAAGTATCGCGCATTGTCCGCAATTGCTCAAGAGACAAGACGGACCGACCTTGAAGAAAATCCGGGTTTTCTCTCAAATTTTTAGTGGCTGGATGATACACTATCGGCCGGGAGTTAGGTGGCGTCCGATCCCGGAAAGCGGAGCGATCAAGTGACGGAGGCAGAGGTCATGTCGGAGAAAGAAACCCTGGGCAATCCCACCGATGCGAGGCAAGGGAAGCCCGTGTCGGGGAGAGCGGCGGGGCGTTCCTGATGGCTGCGGACCTGCCCCGCTCGGCACGCGTCGTCATCGTCGGCGGCGGGGTGGTGGGCTGCTCCGTCGCCTACCATCTCGCGCGCGCGGGCGTCAGCGACGTGGTGCTGCTGGAGCGCCGAGAGCTCACCTGCGGCACCACCTGGCACGCGGCCGGCCTCATCGGCCAGCTCCGCCCCTCCAAGCGCATGACCGAGCTCGCCAAGTACACGGCCGAGCTTTACACGGGCCTGGAAGCGGAGACCGGCCAGGCGACCGGCTTCAAGCAGAACGGCTCGATCTCGCTCGCCACCCACGAGGGCCGCTTCGAGGAGCTCAAGCGCAGCGCCTCCATGGCCAAGGTCTTCGACCTCCGCGTCGACGTGCTCGGCCCGGACGAGATCAAGGAGCGCTACCCGCTGATCACCGTCGACGACGTGGTGGGCGGGATCTTCATCCCCTCCGACGGACAGACCAACCCCATCGACGTGACCCGCGCGCTCGCCAAGGGGGCCCGCGATGGCGGCGTGCTCGTCCGCGAGAACGTGCCCGTCACCGCCGTCCGCCACGACGGCGAGCGCGTCACGGGTGTCGAGACGCCGAAGGGCCCGATTGCGGCAGAGACCGTGGTGCTCTCGGCCGGCATGTGGACCCGCGAGCTTGCGGCCACCATCGGCGTCCACGTGCCGCTCCACGCCTGCGAGCACTTCTACGTGATGACCGATCCCTTCGAGGGCGTGACGCCGGACCTGCCCGTGCTGCGCGACTACGACGGCTGCGCCTACTACAAGGAGGACGCCGGGAAAATTCTGCTCGGCGCCTTCGAGCCCGACGCCAAGCCCTGGGGCATGGAGGGCATCCCCGAGGACTTCTGCTTCGACCAGCTGCCCGATGACTTCGAGCATTTCGAGCCGGTGCTGACGCACGCGCTGAAGCGCATGCCGGCGCTGGCGGACGCCGGCATCCAGACCTTCTTCTGCGGGCCCGAGAGCTTCACGCCGGACGATCGCTACCACTTGGGCGAGGCGCCGGGGCTCGCCGGCTGCTACATCGCCGCCGGGTTCAACTCCATCGGCATCCAGTCGGCCGGCGGCGCGGGGAAGGTGCTGGCCGAGTGCATCAGGACCGGCCGGCCGCTCATCGACATGTGGGACGTGGACATCCGCCGCGCGCTGCCCTTCCAGACCAACCGGCGCTTCCTGCGCGAGCGGGTGAGCGAGACCCTGGGCCTGCTCTACGACGACCACTGGCCCTTCCGCCAATTCGCGACCGCGCGGGGGGTGCGGCGTTCGCCCTTTCACGACCGCCTCGTGGCGCGTGGTGCCTGCCACGGCGAGGCCTTCGGCTGGGAGCGGCCCAACTGGTACGCGACGGAAGGCATGGAACCCCGCTACGAATACAGCTTCGGCCGGCAGAACTGGTTCGATGCCTCGGCGGAAGAGCACCGCGCGGTGCGGGAGGGCGTGGGCCTCTTCGACCAGACCTCGTTCGCCAAGTTCCGCCTGCAGGGGCGAGACGCGGCGAAGGTTTTGGACCGGGTCTCCGCCAACGAGGTGGACGTGCCGCCCGGCCGCATCGTCTACACCCAGTGGCTCAACGAGAATGGCGGCATCGAGGCCGACCTCACCCTGACCCGGCTCGCCGCCGACGACTATCTGATCGTCACCTCCGGCGAGTTCCAGGTGCGGGACGCCCTCTGGCTCACCCGCCACATCCCCGAGGGCGCGCACGCGGTGCTCACCGACGTCACTTCCGGCCTCGCCGTGCTCGGCGTCATGGGCCCCCACGCCAGGAAGTTGCTGCAGTCGCTCAGCCCCGACGACTTCGGCAACGAGGCCTTCCCCTTCGGCACCAGCCGGGAGATCGAGCTTGGCTATGCCCGCGTCCGCGCCTCGCGCATCACCTACGTGGGCGAGCTCGGCTGGGAGCTCTACATCCCCACCGAGTTCGCCGCCGGCGTCTACGACACGCTGGCGGAAGCCGGCGCGGATGTCGGCCTCCGTCACGTCGGCATGCACGCCATGAACTCGCTCAGGATCGAGAAGGCCTACCGGCACTACGGCCACGACATCGGCGACGCCGACACGCCGCTGGAGGCGGGCCTCGGCTTCGCAGTCAAGCTCGACAAGGCCGAGCCCTTCATCGGGCGGGACGCGCTGCTGCGCCAGCGCGAGCAGGGCGTGTGCCAGCGGCTGGTGCAGTTCCTGCTCGAAGACCCCGCGCCGCTGCTCTACCACAACGAGCCGATCTGGCGGGACGATGCGATTGCTGGCTACATCCGCTCCGGCATGTACGCCCATACGCTGGGCGGCGCCGTGGGCCTCGGCTACGTGGAGAACGCGGCAGGCGTCGACGCGGACTACGTGACCACCGGCCGCTACGAGATCGAGGTCGCGGGCATCCGCTATCCGGCCAGGGCCTCCCTCCGCCCCCTCTACGACCCCGGCTCCAGCCGCATCAAGGCGTAAGCGCAAACGGCCCCCCCTTCCCACGTCATGGCCGGGCTTGGGCGTGTACGCTCTGGGCCGAAGAGGGGCGCGCGCACCGAAAGCCGGGTCGATCCGTGACTTGCCGGGGCAAGCCAGTATATTGCGGCACACGCCGCCATCCCTCACAGGTTTAATGGCCGGCGATGGCGTCTTGGGCTTCGGGCGAGGCGCGCAGCAGGAGCAAGGGAGACATTGATGCAACTGAGCAGAGACGAGCTGCTGAGCGCGTACCGCACGATGGCGACGGCGCGGCACTTCGAGGAAAGCGTTTTTCAGAACTTCTCGGACGGCAAGATTCCGGGCTTCGTGCATCTCTCCGCCGGACAGGAAGCGACGGCAGCCGGGGTCTACATGGCGCTGGACGAGCGGGACTGGATTGCCACGACCCATCGCGCGCACGGCCAGTGCATCGCGCGCGGCCTGGATCTGCAGGAAACCATGGACGAGATCTACGGCGCGACCACCGGCGTCTGCGGCGGCAAGGGCGGCTCGATGCACATCGCCGACCTCGATAAGGGGATGCTGGGTGCGAACGGGATCATCGGCGCGACCGGCCCCCTGGCGGTGGGCGCCGGCCTTTCGGCAAGAGCGAAAGGCGAGAAGGGCGTCGCCGTGGCCTTCTACGGCGATGGCGGTTCCAACCAGGGGTTGATCTTCGAAGCCTACAACATGGCGAATATCTGGAAGCTGCCCGTGATCTTCATCTGCGAAGACAACGGCTATGCCGAGGCGACGCCGTCCTCCTATTCGGTGGCAGGTTCACAGGTGGCCCGCGCGAACGGCTTCGGCATGCCGGGCGTCGAAATCGACGGGTTCGACTTCTTCGCGGTCTACGACGCGATGAGAGAGGCCGTCGAACGCGCCCGGAATGGCGAGGGCCCGAGCCTGATCCACATCAAGACCGCCCGCTTCTACGGCCACTTCGTCGGCGACGCGCAGACCTACCGGGGGGATGGCGAGATCGACAAGCTCCGCGCAGAGAAGGACTGCCTGAACCTCTTCCGCGAAAAGGTCGTCGAGACGGGCCTGCTGACCGGCGAACAGCTCGACGAGATATTCGAGGAGGAGAAATCGCGGGTGGCCGATGCCACTGCAGCCTCTCACGCCGCGCCGCGTGCGACCGAGGCCGACCTCATGACCGACGTTTACGCCTCTTACTGAGCGAGGAACAGACAATGCCGATGAAATCCTACAGGGCCGCCATCAACGAGGCGATGGCGGGCGAGATGCGGCGCGATTCCTCGGTCATCGTGATGGGCGAGGACGTGTCAGGCGGAACCGGCGCTCCCGGCGAGGACGATGCCTGGGGCGGCCCGCTGGGCGTGACCAAGGGCCTTCATACCGAGTTCGGCCCGTCGCGGGTGTTGGACACGCCGATCGCGGAAGGCGGCTTCATCGGGGCGGCGGCCGGCGCTGCGGTGACCGGCATGCGCCCCATCGTCGATCTGATGTTCGTCGACTTCCTCGGGGTCTGCTTCGATGGGATCTACAACCAGGCCGGGAAGTTCCGCTACATGTTCGGCGGCAAGGCCGAGACCCCGCTGGTGGTGAGGACGATGTACGGCGCGGGGCTCAGGGCCGCATCGCAGCACAGCCAGGTGCTCTATTCCATCTTCACCCATGTGCCCGGCGTGAAGGTGGTCGTCCCTTCGAACCCCTACGACGCCAAGGGGCTGATGATCCAGTCCATTCGCGACAACGATCCCGTCGTCTTCTTCGAGCACAAGGCGATGTATGACGACGAGGCCGACGTTCCCGACGAGGCCTACACGGTTCCCTTCGGCGAGGCGAACGTGGTTCGCGAGGGCGAGGACGTCACCATCGTCGCCATCGGCAAGATGGTGAATCTGGCCACTGAGGCGGCCGACAATCTGGCGAACGACGGCATCTCGTGCACGGTGATCGACCCGCGCACGGTCTCGCCGTTGGACGAGGAGACCATCCTCGAAGAGGTCGAGGCGACCGGCCGTCTGGTGGTCGTGGACGAGAGCCACCCGCGCTGCTCCATGGCGGCCGATATCTCCTCCATCGTGGCGCAGAAGGCGTTCAAGTCGCTGAAGGCCGCGATCGAGAAGGTGACGGCGCCGCACTGCCCGGTCCCCTTCGCGCCCGAGCTCGAAGACCTCTACATGCCGAAGGTGGACGACGTGGAGGCAGCAGTTCGCAGAACCATGGCCTGAGCGCATGTTGCCCCGGCCGAGCGGCGCGCGTGGTTTGACAGGTTTCGGCCTTTTTCCTAGCGTCGCGATCCGGCACGCGGCTCGCCGGCGCCGGGGGAGGGCCCTGGGGATAGCCCAAGGGATGGCGATGTGACGATCGGGGCGGTCCTTCCGGTCAAGGACACGGGCGACGCCAAGCAGCGGCTGGCGGATTTCCTCACTGCGGCCGAGCGCCAGCGCCTCGCGCTGGCCATGGCGGAAGACGTGCTGGAGACCCTCGCGCATGTGCCGGGATTGTCGGACATCGTGGTGGTGACGCGGGACGAGCGGGCAGCGGCGCTCGCTGAACGCCACGGTGCGCGGCTGCTCACCGAGCCCTCGAACGACGGCCAGAGCGCAGCGGTGGAGAGAGCCGCCGCGGCGCTCAGCCGCGAAGGGGCCGACAGCCTGCTCCAGGTGCCGGGCGACGTGCCGGGCGCCAGCGCAGACGAGATCGACGCTGTGCTGGCAGCGCACGGGAGCACGGGTGCCGACCGACCGGCGGTCACGCTGGTACCGGCGCATGACCGGCGCGGCACCAACTGCGTGCTCTGCTCGCCGCCCGGCGTGCTGCCCTTCCACTTCGGCCACGACAGCTTCGGGCCGCATTGCGCGGCGGCACGGGCGCGCGGCATCGCGCCCCGAATCCTCCCACTGCCGGGCCTTGGCCTGGACATCGACACGCCCGACGACCTCCGCGCCTTCGCCGCGCGGCCGGTGCCGGGCCGTACCCTCGACTATCTGCGCGAGAGCGGGATCGCCGAACGTCTCCTGGTAACCGACGCGGCTTGAGGCGGATGCACGACGCAACCCGCGATCTGCTCGAAGCGGTGCGGAACGGCCGCCGCCCCGAAGCGGCCGAGGCCCTCGTGCTCGCGACCGAGGACGACCTCGCGCCGCTGCTCGACTGCGCGGCTGCGCTCCGCGACCAGGCGCATCCCGACGTCGTGACCTACTCGCGCAAGGTCTTCATCCCGCTCACCCATCTCTGCCGCGACGTCTGCCACTACTGCACCTTCGCCCGCCCGCCGCGCCGGGGCGAGACCGCCTTCATGACGCCGGACGAGGTGCTGCAGGTGGCCGAAGCCGGCGCCGCCGCCGGCTGCAAGGAGGCGCTCTTCACCCTCGGCGACAAGCCCGAATTGCGATACCGCGCGGCGCGCGAGGGACTGGACGCGCTCGGCTACGAAAGCACGCTCGCCTACCTCGCGGCGATGGCGACGCTGGTGCTGGAGAAGACACCGCTGCTGCCCCATCTCAATCCCGGCGTGCTGAACCGCGAGGATTTGCAGGCGCTGCGCGCCGTCTCGGCCTCGCAAGGCATGATGCTGGAGAGCGCGTCGGAGCGCCTCTCCGCCAAGGGCGGCCCGCACTACGGCTCGCCCGACAAGCGCCCGGCCGCGCGGCTGGAGACACTCCGCCTCGCCGGCGCGGAGGCGGTGCCCTTCACCTCGGGCATCCTCATCGGCATCGGCGAGACGCGCGAGGAGCGGATCGAGGCGCTGCTCGCGCTGCGCGATGCCCACGACGCCCACGGGCATATCCAGGAGATCATCGTCCAGAATTTCCGGGCCAAGCCGGGGACACGGATGGCAGACGCGCCGGAACCCGGCCTCGACGCGCTGCTCTGGACCATCTCAACAGCCCGCATCCTCTTCGGGCCGGAGGCGAACATCCAGGCGCCGCCCAACCTCAGCCCCGGCGCGCTGCCGCAACTGGTCGCCGCCGGGATCAACGACTGGGGCGGCGTCTCTCCGGTGACGCAGGACTACGTCAATCCCGAGGCGCCCTGGCCGCATCTCGACGCGCTCGCGCGCGAGACCGCAGCCGCCGGCAAGACCCTGGCCGAGCGCCTCACGATTTATCCGTCATACGCCCGTGCAGGCGAGCGCTGGCTCGATCCGGTGCTGCAGACGCGCGTGCTGAAGCTGGTCGATTCCGAGGGCTATCCCCGCACCGACGCCTGGATCACGGGCGCCGGCGGACCGCCGCCGGAGGATCGTGCACCTACCCCGGCCGTCGTGGCGCCCGGCATCGAGCGCCTGCTGGCCCGGGCCGAGGCTGGCGAGGGGCTCGGCGAGGATGAGCTGGTGCGGCTCTTCGGAGCGCGCGGCAGCGCGTTCGACGCGGTCTGCGCCGCCGCCGACGCGCTGCGTGCCAGCGTCAGCGGGCCGCAGGTCAGCTACGCGGTGAACCGCAACATCAACTACACCAACGTTTGCTACTTCCGCTGCCAGTTCTGCGCCTTCTCCAAGGGCAAGCTGAGCGAGAACCTGCGCGGCCGGCCCTACGACCTCACGACCGACGAGATCGTGCGCCGCGTGCGGGAAGCCTGGGCGCGAGGTGCGACCGAGGTCTGCCTCCAGGGCGGCATCCATCCCGACTACACCGGCGAGACCTATCTCGCGATCTGCCGCGCCATCAAGCAGGCCGAGCCCGCCATCCACGTCCACGCCTTCTCGCCGCTGGAGATCTGGCAGGGCGCCGCGACCCTCGGCCGCACCGTGCCCGACTTCCTCGCCGCGCTGCAGGAGGCCGGGTTGGGATCGCTCCCCGGCACCGCCGCCGAGATCCTCGACGACGAGGTGCGCGCCGTCATCTGCCCCGACAAGATCGTGACCGACCAGTGGCTCTCGGTCATGGAGGCGGCGCATGCGCTCGGGCTGCGCAGCACCGCCACCATCATGTTCGGCCACGTGGACGAGCCGCGTCACTGGGCGCGGCACCTCGCGCGCGTCCGCGCCCTGCAGGAGCGCACCGGCGGCTTCACCGAGTTCGTGCCGCTCCCCTTCGTCGCGGAGGAAGCCCCGCTCTACCTCAAGGGGCGCGCGCGTCGGGGGCCGACCTGGCGCGAGGCGGTGCTCATGCACGCGGTGGCGCGGCTCGCGCTGCACCCGGTCATCCCCAACATCCAGACCTCGTGGGTCAAGATGGGGCGGGAAGGCGCCGCCGCCTGCCTCCGCGCCGGCGCCAACGACATCGGCGGCACGCTGATGAACGAATCGATCACCCGCGCCGCCGGCGCAAGCCACGGGCAGGAGTTCCCGCCGGACGAAATCGAGGCACTGGTCGAGCGCATGGGGCGCACGCCGGTGCAGCGGACCACGCTCTACGAGCCGGCACCCTCCGCCCGCCGCGCCGCCGCCCAGAATGCGCCACCTCTCGCCCCCGTCGTGAACGCACCCGCGCGCCGTTACGAGCGTCGCGCCGCCGCGAGCGACCTGGTCCGCCCCGGGCTCAACGCCGGCGCACCCGCTGCGGAGTAAGCGCGGGCGCTCGCGGCCGGATTCTTCAACGCGCTACTGGATCGATCACGGGCTATCGCCTTCGAGTAGCCGCGCCATCATGTGCCGTACGTGATCCTGCCCGCCGAAGAACACCGCCAGGACACGGATCGTCTCATTCGCCTCATCCACGTCGAACCAGTAGATCGCCCGTCCGATCGTCAGATGCCGCAGGCCGAGCAGGATGTCGTCGTGGCGTTCGCCGCGGTTAGGCGCGGTAAGGATGCGCTCAGCGTCGGCACGGATCTCCAGAACACGCACTGCCGCATGATCGAGCGCGCTCTCGGGGCGCTCACCAAAGTCGATGTAGCTGCGCAGGAGATGATCGAATATCAGCCCGAAGTCGCGTTCGGCTTCGGCCGAGAACTCAAGACGGAAGGCCATGCGCGCGGCGCTTGTCGGCGATCATCGTATTCAGCCGCGCGTCCATCTCTTCTGCGCCGACAAACTCGCCGTGGCGGCGGCGCGAGAGGAGCGCACGCAGCGCCGCGGTTTCCGCTTCCTCGGCATCCATGCGCTGACGCAGCATGTCGACGCCCTGCTGTAAGACCGCGCTGACGCTGGCATAACGCCCGGCCTCGACCAGTGCCCTGGCAAAGGCATGCTGCTCATCGGTGAGGGAAATCGAGGACTTGACCGTCACGAGAGCCTCCTTGACGCAAGGGTATTACTCAGTAGCACCATAGTCAACGGACGGGTACGGCCAACAGACCACTCTCGGGAGAGAGGCCCCTCCGTGTGATAGGCTCGGCCCGCGCGCAGCGGCGACCACAAGGGAGGAGCAGGGACGATGGCAGGCTTCACGATCACGGCGACGAACCACACCAGCTTCACGGTCTCCAGCCTCGATCGCGCGATCGGCCTGTTCCAGGGCGCGCTCGGCTTTACGCTGCTGAACCGCTCGCCGCGCGATCCCAGGTTCATCGAGCAAGTGGTGGGCGTGGACGGCGCGGACATCGAGGTCGCCTACCTGCAGGCGCCCGGCCATCGCCTCGAGCTGATCGAGTATCGCGGCCCCGCCGACCGCGGCCGGGTCGAGTCGCGTCCCTGCGATGCGGGCTTCGCTCACATTGCCTTCGACGTGGACGACATCCACGAAGCGATCGCGGCAGTGCGCGCCGCCGGCTCCGAGCCGCTGGGCGATCCCATCGTCGTCAACGCCGGGCCCAACAAGGGCGGCCTCGTGGTCTACACCCGCGACCCCGACGGCATCACGGTGGAGTTCATCCAGAGGCCCAAGGCGTAGCCGCCGGCCGGCGTTCCGCGAGAACGCGTGTCTCGGCCATGCCGACGACACCACCGCGGTCAGCCGCTTTGAGATTCCGTTCCTGAATTGGAGCCACCTCGGCACCACTAAACCTTGCATATCGAAGCAGGTGCGCCTACAACTGGTAGCGATGCAGCCTGCGCTCCTGCCATCGATCTTCGGCGACCGGCATCTGCTGGGGATCGAGGGGCTTTCCGCTGGCGCCATCACCCACCTGCTCGATCTCTCCGAAGGCTACGTCGCGCTCAACCGCGAGGTGCAGAAGCGCAAGAGCCTGCTCGGCGGACGCACTGTCGTCCTGCTCTTCTTCGAGACCTCGACCCGCACCCGCACCTCGTTCGAGCTCGCGGGCAAGCGCCTCGGCGCCGACGTCATCAACATCGCGGTGGCGAGCTCGGCGATCAAGAAGGGCGAGACGCTGATCGACACGGCGATGACGCTCAACGCCATGCATCCTGACATGCTGATCATGCGCCATCCCGATGCCGGCGCCGCCCGCCTGCTCGCCAACCATGTCGAGTGCGGTGTCATCAACGCGGGCGACGGCAGCCACGAGCATCCCACCCAGGCGCTGCTGGATGCGCTCACCATCCGCCACCGCTTCGGCCGGATCGAGGGGCTCCGGGTCGCCATCTGCGGCGATGTCATGCACAGCCGGGTCGCCCGCTCCAACATCCTGCTGCTCAACACCATGGGCGCCAGCGTCCGCATCATCGCGCCGCCCACCCTGGTGCCGGCGGCGATCGAGCGCATGGGCGTCGAGATCTTCCACGACATGCGCGCGGGGCTCGCGGGCTGCGATGTCATCATGATGCTGCGCCTGCAGCAGGAGCGCATGCAGGGCACCTTCGTGCCCTCTACCCGCGAGTACTTCCGCTTCTACGGCCTCGACCGGGCCAAGCTCGCGCAAGCGCGGGAGAACGCGCTGATCCTCCATCCCGGGCCCATGAACCGGGGCGTCGAGATCGACAGCGAAGTCGCGGACGACATCACGCGGAGCGCCATCCTCGACCAGGTCGAGCTCGGCGTCGCCGTGCGCCAGGGCTGCCTCGACGCGCTGAGCCGCAATCTCGGCCCGGCGCCGGTGTTCTGAATCGGAGAGACGCGCGTGATCCACGAAGAGCCCACCGCCTACGTCAACGCCCGCCTGCTGGACCCGGACAGCGGCCTCGACAGTCCCGGCGCGCTGCTCGCGAAGGATGGCGTGATCGCCGACTTCGGCCCGGAACTCTTCGCCGACGGCGGGCCGGAGGGGATCGCGACGGTCGATTGCGGCGGCCACTGCCTCGCGCCCGGCCTCATCGACATGCACGTGCACTTCCGCGAGCCCGGCCACGAGCACAAGGAGACCATTGCGACCGGCGGCCTTGCAGCGGCGGCCGGCGGCGTCACCAGCGTCGCCTGCATGCCCAACACCAAGCCGGTGATCGACGACGTGGCGCTGGTCGAGTTCGTCCAGCGCCGCGCGCGCGAGGCCAAGGGGGTCAAGGTCTATCCCTTCGGCGCCGTGACCAAGGGGCTGGAAGGCAAGCAGCTCACCGAGATGGGGATGCTGGCGGAGGCCGGCGCGGTCGCCTTCTCCGACGACGGGCTCCCGGTCGCCGACAGCCAGGTAATGCGCCGCGCGCTCAGCTATGCGCGCACCTTCGATCTGATCGTGAGCCAGCACGCCGAAGACCTCTCGCTCACGAGCTGCGGCTGCATGGCCGAGGGCGAGGTCTCGACCCGCCTCGGCCTGCCCGGCATCCCCGACGAATCGGAGATCGTGGTGGTTGAGCGCGACATTCGTCTGGTGGCGCTCACCGGCGGCCGCTACCACGTGGCCCACATCTCGACCGCCGGCGCGGTTGATGCGGTGCGCCGCGCCAAGCGCGCTGGGCTGCCGGTCACCTGCGAGGTCGCCCCGCACCACTTCGCGCTCACCGAGCACGACGTCGGCGACTACCGCACGTTCGCCAAAATGGCGCCGCCGCTCCGGAGCGAGACCAACCGCAAGGCGATGGTCGAAGGGCTCAAGGACGGCACCATCGACGCCATCGCGAGCGACCACGCGCCCCACGATCAGGAGAGCAAGCGCGTCCCGATGGAGCGCGCGGCCAACGGCATCGTCGGGCTGGAGACGATGCTGCCGCTCTCGCTCGAGCTCTACCACGGCGGGCATCTCCCGCTCCGCGAGGTGCTGCGGCGGCTCACCTCGGCGCCCGCCGACCTGCTCGGCATCGACGCCGGGAGGCTTCGGCGCGGCGCGCCGGCGGACCTCGTCCTCTTCGATCTCGATGCGCCCTGGCGAATCGACCGGGACATTTTTCGCAGCAAGTCGAGCAACACGCCTTTCGACGGCCGCCCGGTGCAGGGCCGCGTTCTGCGCACGGTGGTGGACGGCCGCACGCTCTTCGCCGCCGGGACCTGACGGCGGACCGGCGCGCCGTGTCCTACGCCGATATCGCCACCGCCGGCCTCCGATGCCTGCCGCCGGAGACCGCGCACAACGCCGCGATTGCTCTGCTGGGGCTCGGCCGGCCGCCGGCGCCTCCGCCGCCCGACTCCGCGCTTGCGACGACGCTCTGGGGTCTGCGCTTCCCGACGCCCGTGGGGCTCGCCGCCGGCTTCGACAAGGATGTCCGCTGCCCCGACGCGGCGGCGAAGCTCGGCCTCGGCTTCGGCGAAGCGGGTACGGTGACGCCCAGGCCGCAACCGGGCAATTCCAAGCCCCGTCTCTTTCGCCTGCGGCGGGAGCGCGCGCTGATCAACCGCTATGGCTTCAACAGCGCCGGCCTGGAGATCGCCGCCGCACGACTGGAACGATGGCGCCGCACTCGCGGCGAGTCCCAGCGCCCGCTCGGCATCAATATCGGCGTGAACAAGGAGAGCACCGATCCCGCGCGCGACTACGCCGCCGGCCTCGCGCGCGTGGCCGCGCTCGCCGACTACGTGGCGGTGAACGTCTCTTCACCCAACACGCCGGGGCTGCGGGCGTGGCAGGCGGGCGACGCGCTCCACCGTTTGCTGGCCGCGCTGACGGATGCCCATGCCCGCCTCGACCGCGCGCCTCCTGTCCTGCTTAAGCTCGCGCCGGAGATCGACGACGAGGCCCTGGCGGCGCTGCTGGAGGCCATCGAGGGCAAGCCGATCGCCGGCCTGATCCTCACCAACACGACGACCGCGCGGCCGCCCGGCCTGGTCTCGCGCCACCGGGGGGAGGAGGGCGGCCTCAGCGGCCCACCGCTGGCGCCCCGTGCGCTGGAGGTGCTGCGCCTCGCCTATACCTTGAGCGGCGGCCGCCTGCCGCTCATCGGCGTGGGCGGGATCGATTCGGTGGAGGGCGCCTACGCCCGCATCCGCGCGGGCGCGAGCCTGATCCAGCTCTACACCGCGCTGGTCTATCGGGGCCCGCGTCTGGTCGGCGAGATCACGCAAGGGCTCGCGCGGCTGCTCGCGGCCGACGGCTTCGCCTCGCTAAGCGACGCGGTGGGCGCCGACCACCGCGCCCCGACCGCGAGTCGTCAAGCTGCCGCTTCGATTTCCCCCACGATGGCCCGCGCGGCTTCGAGCGGATCGGGCGCCTGCGTGATCGGGCGCCCGACGACCAGCGCGGTCGCACCGGCGCGCGCCGCATCGGCCGGCGTCGCTACCCGCGCTTGATCGCCCTTGTTGCTGCCGGCACCGGCTGCCGGGCGAATGCCCGGGACCACGATATCGAAGTCCGGGCCGTGCGCCGCGCGCAGCGTCGCCACCTCGTGCGGGCTCGCGACAACGCCGGCCAACCCGGATTCGTGGGCCAGCGCCGCGAGGCGCAGCACCTGATCGTGAGCGGAGCCCGCGATGCCCTGGCGCGCCAACGCGTCCGCGTCGAGGCTTGTGAGCACGGTCACGCCGAGCAGGTTGGGCGGGGCGACGCCCCGGCGCGCGGCTTCCTCCTCCGCGGCCTCGCGCGCCGCCCGCATCATGGCGATGCCGCCGCCGGCGTGGATGGTGAGATAGTGCGGCTCCAGCGCGACCACGCTGCGCACGGCGCCCGCGACTGTGTTCGGGATGTCGTGCAGCTTGAGGTCGAGGAAGAGCAGCCGGCCAGCGGCGCGCACCGCGCTCACGCCCTCCGGCCCGTTCGCGCAGAAATATTCGAGCCCGAGCTTGAGACCGCCCACCGCCGGCGCGAGCAAGTGGGCGAGCCGCTCGACCGTGGTCCGGTCGCGCGCATCGAGGGCGCAATAGAGAGCGACGTTCGGCATGAGCATCCTGTCCCGGCCCGAGTAGTTTACCTTCGCACCGGGCGCGGGACGACCACAGAGCGGGAGAGCAGGGGGCAGGGATGAGCCAGGCGGCGGAAGAGATCGCGGCGGTCCTGCTCGATACCGGCGCCTTCCTGGTGCGGCCCGAGGCGCCCTTCCGCCTCACATCGGGGCTCCTGGCACCCTTCTACGTGAACTGCCGGCTGATCCTCTCGCGGCCCGAGGCCCGCGCGCAGTCGGCGGCGGCGCTGGCGGCCACCGTGCCGCAGCCCGCCACCACGGTCGTTGCCGGTGGCGTCACCGCGGGCGTCCCTTACGCCACCCTCGTCGCCGACCGGCTGGCGCTGCCCCTGGTCTACGTCCGGACCGAGGCCAAGGCGCACGGCACCGCAGGCCGCATCGAGGGCGGCGAGGTCGCCGGCGAGCGCGTCCATCTGATCGAGGACCTGATCTCGACCGCCGGCAGCATCCTCGCCTTCGCGCACGCGCTGCGCGATGCCGGCGCGGAGGTCGAGCGCGTGAGCGTGCTCTTCTCGCGCGCGGGCGCATCGGCGCAGCGGGCGCTGGAAGAGGCCGGCCTCGCGCTCACCGCCATCTGCGATCTCGAGACGCTGCTCGCGGTCGCGCTTAGCCGTGGGCGTATCGACGAGAAGGGGCTCGGCGAGGTCCAGGCCTTCCTCGCCGACCCGGAGGGTTGGTCCGCCTCCCGCGCGGTATAGGTCGCGCCCGCGCAATATTGGAGTGCGTCCGTTTCTGACGGACGAGCAACAGGCCGCGACCGCGGCCCGCCGCTCCTGCGGCGCCCTCGCGGAGGCGCCGGCCAAAGGCCGGCTGCCGTGAGCGACAAAGATTCAGAGCGTTTCCGTGCGATACGGAAACGCTCTAAAAATCGATGGCGCGGCCCTTGCGTTCCCAATCGCCGTAGCGCGTGGGGTCCGGTCCCGCCGGGCCGCCGGTCTCGGCGATGGGCACAGCCTTCTCTTCGGCACCGTCGCCGCCACCGTTCTCGGCGGCGTTCCCCGACTCCACCACTGCCGCGGCCGCCGCCGCGACCGCCTCGCTCGCGGCAGCAAGCCGGGCCGTCTCGGTCGCCGTGCCACGCGCCAGCACGTCAGGGCCGATAGAGGCGATGTTGGGGAGCCCGCAGAGCCCCATGGTGAGGTCGAGCTCGCGCCGGAAGATGTCGAACACATGCGCCACGCCCGCTTCGCCTGCGACCGAAAGGCCCCAGAACTGCGGCCTGCCGACGGTGCAGCAGTCCGCGCCCAGCGCCAGCGCCTTCACGATATGGGCGCCCCGCCTGATGCCGCCGTCGAGAATAACAGTGGCGCGTCCCCCCACCGCCTCCGCCACGGCCGGCAGCGCGTCGAGGGCGCTCGCCGCGCCGTCGAGCTGCCGGCCGCCGTGGTTGGAGACGAACATCCCGTCCACGCCGTTGGCCACCGCCTCGACGGCATCCGCCGGGTGAAGGATGCCCTTGAGCAGGAGCGGCCCCTTCCAGACTGCGCGCAGGTCGGCGATGTCGCGCCACTGCATGCCGGGGTCGGGCAGCCGCAACATGCGCTGGGCGAGGGCGGTGAGGTCCTCGCCGCCGTCGGGCCTGCGGTAATTGCCGAAGGTAATGTTCGGGATGACGCGCCGCATCCGGAAGAGCCAGCCCAGCTTGGTCGCCATGTTGGCGACCTCGCGGGCGGACATCGTGGGCGGAATGACGAAGCCGTTGCGGATGTCTCGCTCGCGGTTGCCAAGGAGCTGGGTGTCGATGGTTACGATCAGTGCCTCGTAGCCGGCCGCCTCCGCGCGCGCCGCCATCTCGTGCGTGAGCCCGCGGTCCTTGAAGATGTAGGTCTGGAACCAGAGGGGCTCGATATCGTTCTCGGCCAGCTCTTCCAGGCTGCAGACCGAGCCGTGGCTGAGTGCGTAGATCGAGCCCGCCTTGGTCGCCGCGCGCGCAGACGCAGCCTCGCCGTCGGGCCAGAGCAGCCCGGCAAGCCCCGTGGGCGGGACGATGAGCGGCATGGAAAGCTGCCGGCCGAAGAGCGTGGTCGAGAGATCGCGCTCGCGCGTGCCGCCGATGGGGCGCGAATAGAGGGCGACGTCGTCGAAGGCGGAAGCATTCCGGCGCAGCGTGTGCTCGTCGCCCGCCCCGCCGTCGACGAAATCGAAGACCGCGCGCGGCAGCACGCGCCGGGCCTGCGCCCGAAGCGCCGCGATGTTGTAGGCCCGCCGTTTCCAGCGCGGCATGCGTTCCCTTGCCATCCTCGTCCCCGTCGTGACGGCGCGACAGTATAGGCGCGGCGCGTCCCGCGCGCATCGGTGCGTGGCGGGGGCCGCTTGACCCGCTCGGGCGCGGGTAAGACACTGCCGCGCCGCCGGGGTCGCCCGGCGGCCAACGCGCAACGAACACGTGCGGCCGCCGGGCCGCAGCAGCGAGCGGACGGCCCATGAAGCTGATCGGCGTCGACGTCGGCGGCACCTTCACCGACCTCATCATCACCGATAGCGAGACGCGCGAGAGCGCGATCCACAAGGTGCCCACCACGCCGGACGACCCGTCGGAGGGCGCCGCCGCAGGCATCGCCCAGCTCTGCGAGCGGAGCGGCACGGCGCCCGACGCCATCGCCCACGTCTTCCACGGCACCACGATCTCGACCAACGCGGTGCTCCAGTACGATGGCGCGGAGACCGGCATGATCACCTCGGCCGGCTACCGCGACATCATCCATATCGGCCGTCACCAGCGGCCCCAGAACTATTCCATCATGCAGGACATCCCGTGGCAGGCGCGCCCGCTGGTGCGCCGCCGCCACCGCCTCACCGTGAAGGAGCGGCGGGTGCCGCCGCAGGGCGACGTGCTGGAGCCGCTGGACGAGGAGGGCGTGCGCCAGGCCGCGCGGACGCTGCGCGACAAGGGTGTCGAGGCGGTCGCCATCTGCTTCCTCTTCGCCTACATCGACCCCACGCACGAAGAGCGCGCGCGGACCATCGTGCTGGAGGAATGGCCCGAGGCCTTCGTCACTACCTCGGCCCGGGTCGCGCCCCAGTTCCGCGAGTTCGAGCGCTTCACCACGGCGGCGATGAACGCCTTCATCGGCCCCAAGGTGCGCAACTACGTGCGCCGCTTCGAGGACCGGCTGAAGCAGGCCGGGATCGCGGGCGACCTCCACATCATGGGCTCTAACGGCGGCGTCGCGACCGCGGCCATGGTGGCGGACGTGCCGGTCATCACGCTGATGTCGGGGCCGGCCGCCGGCGTGCTCGGCGGTGCCTGGGCGGCGGAGCACTCCGGCCGGCGCCGCCTCATTACCTTCGACGTGGGCGGCACCAGCGCCGACATCGGCATCGTGATCGACGGCCGCTACAACGAGGCTACCGCGCGCGACACCTGGATCGGTGGCTACCCGGTGCTGGTGCCGATGATCGACATCACGACCATCGGCGCCGGCGGCGGCAGCATCGCGCGCACCGATGCCGGCGGCGCCTTCAAGGTGGGGCCGGAGAGCGCCGGCTCCGAGCCCGGCCCCGCCTGCTACGGCAGGGGCGGCGGCGCGCCCACGGTCACCGACGCCAACCTCGTGCTCGGCCGGCTGGATGCGGACAATTTCCTCGGCGGCGAGATGACCCTTGCGCCCGAGCGGGCCGATAGCGCGATCACGGGCCTCGCCGAGGCGCTCGGCGTCGACAGGCACGAGGCCGCCGAAGGCGTGCTCACCATCGTCAACGCCAACATGGCGAACGCCATCCGCTCCAAGACCGTGCAGAAGGGGCTCGACCCCCGCGACTTCTCGCTGGTCGCCTTCGGCGGCGCAGGGCCGCTCCACGGTGCCGAGGTCGCGGCGATGCTCGACGTGCCCGAGGTCGTGGTGCCGCCCCATCCCGGCATCACCTCTGCGGCGGGCCTGCTCACCACCGACCTCAAGTACGACCAGATCATGACCGCTTTCCAGGTCAAGGGCGCGGTCGATATCGGTCGGATCAACAGCGACTTCGCCAGGCTGAGCCGCGACCTCATGGCCCAGTACGAGGCCGCCGGCCTCGGCGCCGAGCGGGTGGAGGAGCGCCGCGCCGGCGATCTGCGCTACGTCGGACAGGGCTACGAGCTGCGCGTGGCCTTCCCGGCGGGCGAGCTGGACGAGACCGGGCTGGAAGAGGTCTGGCAGGCCTTCCATTCCCTGCACGAGCAGGAATACGGCCACTGCTTCACCGAAAGCCCCATCGAGATCGTGAACATCCGCATCACCGGCGTCGGCAGCATGCCCAAGATTGCGGCACCGCCCGCGCCGGCCGGCGGCGCGCTGGAAGAGGCGCGAGTCAAGACCGCGCGCTCGGTCTTCCGCGTGAAGGGCGCGCTCGAAGGCTACGACACGGCGTTCTACCGGCGCGAGGCGCTGCCGGTGGAGGCGCCCTTCGTCGGCCCAGCGGTCATCCTGCAAACGGATGCCACCACCGTGGTGCCGCCCGGCTGGACGGTGCGCGTCGACACCAGCGCAAACCTGATCCTGCGCCTGGGCGAGGAGGACTAGATCATGGCAGACACGCCGAACATCCGCCCCATCGACGCCGTCACCGCCAGCGTGATCCAGGGCGCGCTGGAGAACATCGCGGTCGAGATGGGCTGGAAGCTCATGCGCATGTCCTATTCCTCGATCATCCGCGAGTCCGAGGATTTCGGCGCGGCGATCATCGACCGCCACGGCCGTCAGCTTTGCGAATCGAAACACTCGACGCCGCTGCAGTCAGGCCCGATCCCCGGCTACGTGAAGGGCATGAACCAGATCCTCGAGGAGCGCGGCCAGACCCTGCGCGAGGGCGACGTCATCATCCACAACTCCGCCTATCACGGCGCGAGCCACGGGCCGGACGTCGCCTTCATCGTGCCGGTCTTCCACGACGGCGCACTGGTGGGTTACGCCGTCACCACGGCGCACCACCTCGATATCGGCGCGCTCAGCCCCGGCAGCTGCGGCATCGTCGATGCGATGGACGCCTACGCCGAGGGCCTCCAGTTCAAGGCGCTCAAGGCCTACGACCGGGGCGCCGCCAACGAGGCGCTCTGGCACATGATGCGCGACAACATCCGCGCGCCCGACATGGTGGTGGGCGACATGGAGGCGCAGGTCGCCGCCAGCCGGATCGGCGCCGAGCGCTACCTCGCGCTGATCAAGCGCCACGGCCTGGGCACCGTGGAGGCAGCGGCCGACGCGCTCATGGATTATTCCGAGCGACTCATGCGCCAGGCGATCGAGGCGCTGCCCGACGGCACCTACCGGGCCGAGGGCCACGTCGACGGCTTCCTCGACGACCCCGACCGGCGTCACTTCAAGGTCGCCGTTGCCGTCACCGTGAAGGGCAGCGAGCTGGTTGTGGACCTCGACGGCACAGCGCGCCAGTGCGACGACCGGCCCATCAACATGCCGCTGGAAGGCACGGTGGACTGCGCGATCTGGCTGACCGTCCGCTCGATCCTGCTGGACAGCGAGAGCTTCGGCCAGATCCCGCAGAACTCGGGCCTGATCCGCCCCATCACCATCAAGGCGCCGAAGGGCACCATCGCCAATCCCACCTTTCCGGCGCCCACCATCGCGCGCTTCGTCTCCGGCAATATCGTCGCCGACACGGTGATGAAGGCGCTGGCCCAGGCGGTGCCCGACAAGGTCTCGGCCGGGGTCGGCAACCTCAAGGTGATCGCGTTCTCCGGCCTCAAGGACGGCGGCCACTGGGTGCACATGGACATCCACGAGGGCAGCTACGGCGGCCGCGCCGGCAAGGATGCGATGGACGCGGTGGATACCCTCTACGCCAACACCCGCAACAACCCGATCGAGGACATCGAGTCCCACCTGCCGCTGCGCATCCGGCGCTACGAGCTGCGCGACGATGCCTCCGCAGCCGGGCGCTGGCGCGGCGGCATCGGATCGGTTCGTGAAGTCTCCTTCCTCGCCGACAGCTTCATCTCGGTCGAGGGCGACGGCCACGCCTTCCGCCCCTGGGGCTTCAAGGGCGGTGCCGAGGGCCGCGAGGCGGCGCTGGTCTACCACCAGGCCGACGGCGAGGACATTCCCTTCCCCTCGATGATGCCGAACCGCGCGGTCAAGGCCGGCGAGAGCCTGACCCTCACCGGCACCTGCGGCGGCGGCTACGGCGCGGCCGCCGAGCGCCCGGCGGACGCCGTAGCGGAGGACGTGCGGGACGGCTACATCTCGCGCGAGACCGCCGAGAGCGCCTATGGCGTCATCGTCACCGAAGACGGCGCGCTCGACAGCGCGGCCACCGAAGCCCGGCGTGGCCCTTCTGCGCCCTAGTCCGCACGGCGCCAAGCAGACCATAACCCTGACAAGAAATCCGGCCTGAACCCGCCGTCCGACCGCCGCGTGCCGTTTCCGGCGGGAGGAGCATCACGGCGGTGAGCAAGGGGAAAGAATGAGCCAGACGGAGCGCGGCCGCGCCCTTCGCACCGCCGAGTTCGTGCCCCTCGTCGGCCTGCTGATGTCGCTGGTCGCGCTGGCGATCGACGCGATGCTGCCGGCGCTGCCCGCCATCGGCCGCGACTTCGGCGTCTCGCGTCCGAACGATGTTCAGATGGTCATCATGTCCCTCTTTCTGGGGCTCGGGATTGGCCAGCTGCTCTTCGGCCCTCTCTCCGACAGCATCGGGCGCAGACCCGCCGTTCATGCCGGCCTCGCCCTCTTCATGATCGGCTGCCTCGTGAGCATATTCGCGCCCTCGTTCGAGGTGATGATCGCGGGTCGTGTGCTGCAGGGCATCGGCGTGGCGGGGCCCCGCATCGTGACCATGGCCCTCGTGCGCGATCAGTACGAGGGGCGGATGATGGCCAAGCTCATGTCGTTCGCGATGGCCGTGTTCATCATGGTCCCGACGGTCGCGCCGGCGCTCGGGCAGGGGCTGCTGATCCTTGGAGGCTGGCGCGCGATCTTCATCACCTTCCTCGTCATCTCCGCGATCGTCTTCGCATGGTTTGCGCTGCGCCAGCCGGAGACCCTGCCTGTCGAGCGGCGCCGGCCCTTCTCGCTGCGTGCCATCGGCCAGGCCGTGGGCGAGATACTGAGAATTCGAACCGCACTCGGATACACGATCGCGACGGGCTTCGTGTTCGCGCCCTTCGTGGCCTATCTCGGCTCCGCCCAGCAGGTCTTTCAGGACTCCTACGGAACCGGCACCCTCTTCCCTCTCTATTTCGGCGTGCTCGCGCTCTCCTTCGGGGCCGGCTCGATCGTGAACGGCCGCCTCGTGATGACTTACGGCATGCGCCGGCTCTCCAAGCTCGCCGCCGGCGCCATCGCGTTGATCTCGCTTGTCGCCTGCCCGGTTGCCTTCGCCTTCGACGGGCTTCCGCCTTTCTGGCTCTTCATGTGTTATCTCCTCACCGTCTTCGTGAGCGTCAGCCTGCTCTTCGGCAATCTCAACGCGCTGGCCATGGAGCCTCTCGGCCATATTGCCGGCGTGGGAGCGGCAGTCATCGCTTCGCTCGCCACCTTCATCTCGGTGCCCTTGGGGGCCGTGGTCGGCCAGGGCTTCGACGGGACCATGTACACCTTGATCGGCGCCTTCGCCGTCTCGGGGCTGGCCACCCTGGCAGCCATTTGGTGGGCCGAGGGCGGCGTCAAGTCCGCGCATCCAGCGTCCGATCGCGGCTGATCGGGGCGGGATGCGAGGTTGAGTCAGGACCGGATAAGGCCAATGATGGTGCCTGGGTGAGGGCCGCCGCGCGGCGCTGCCGCCGACGCCATCCGCACGAGGGACATGAAGGGGAGAGCCACCGATGAAGATCAAGGTGATCAATCCCAACACCACGCTGGAGATGACCGAGGGCATCGGCGAGGCGGCGCGATCGGTCGCCGGCGCCGGCACCGAGATCGTGGCGGTGAGCCCTGAATTCGGGCCGGAATCGATCGAGAGCTTCTACGACGAGCAGGTCGCGGCCTGCGGCGTGCTCGACGAGGTGCGCAAGGGCGAGGTCGAAGGCGTCGACGCCTACGTTGTCGCCTGCTACGGCGATCCCGGCCTTCACGCCGCGCGCGAGGTGACCGAGAAGCCGGTCGTCGGCATCGCCGAGGCCTCGTTCTACACCGCCTCCATGGTGGCGGCGCGCTTCTCCATCGTCTCGGTCATTCCCCGTGTCCGCACCCTGCTGGAGGAGATGGTGCACGGCTACGGCATGTCGGAGCGCATCATCGCGATCCGCACGCTGCCGCTCTACGTGCTGGACATCGAGCGCGATCCGGAAGGCTCGATGGAGAAGCTGCGGGACGAGGTGCGCCGCTCGGTGGCGGAGGACGATGCGGAGGCCGTCTGCCTCGGCTGCGCCGGCTTCGCCCGCTTCGCTGCCGAGCTCGAGGCCGAGCTCGGCGTGCCGATCCTCGACGGCGTGGTCTGCGCCACCAAGCAGGCGGAGCTGCTGGTGGGCCTCGGGCTCAAGACCAGCAAGCGCAAGACCTACCGCCCGCCGGAGCGCAAGCGCTTCACCGGCATGTTCAGCCACTTCGGCACAGCCGACGACATCGCCGAAGCCGCGGAGTAGGGCAGGGCGCCGCGGCCCGCCGCTGCGTCCGACAATCCGAATCACCGCCCGTTGCCAGCGCCCCACTGAGGCGCCCTCTCGGACGCTCGTCCGTTGACGCGCGCCTGCCACTCGGCTTGACTACGGCGCGCGGTGCGATATTATCAAAATAATATATAGTAAATATCTAAATCTTAGGGAAAGAGGATGGATGGAATGCAGATTGGGGACGTGCAACTCGATATTGAGCAAAGCCTCGCCAACCTGAAGACGTCGGCCCTGCCGCCGGCGCTGGAAGGGCTAAGGCATCTGCCGCTCGGCGGCCATGAACCCCGGGTGAGCATTCGGGGCCGGGACGGAGGCAGGAGAGTCCGCAAGGACGCCGACGCCAGTTATTTCGACCCGGAGAGCTGCGAGGTAGTGATCCAGTTCGTGCCGGCGGACTATCCCCACGACGAGGTCGCCCTGCACCGGCCGGATGCTTCCGTAGCAGATGGCGACAGTGCCGGTGCGTTCGACCGTGAGACTGCCATGGACCAACTCCTCGATGCGCTTTCCGAGGCCGAGCGCTCGCGGGAGTTCGTGGGCCTGAAATGGTTTCGCGACCAGTACCTGTCCGCGCACGGCTACGACTGGGCCGGCGATCCGCGGACCAGCGGCACTCTGCTGCGTCGCGCAACCGAGCAGCGTCTGATCCTGACCAACCAGGTCCCCAACCCGAACAACCCGCTTCACCCGGTCACTGCGATCCGGGTCAATCGGCAACATCCAAGTTTCCGGGCCGAGAGCGCGGGGAGGGGTGCCGCGTTCACTCCGATCCCCATACGGGGCGGCTCGATCGCCGACACAGTCCTCGACGACAGGCGCTAAACCGGTCAAATGGCAAGCGTTTATCTGGATACCAGCGCGCTGCTCAAGCTTTACATCGCGGAAAAGGGAACGGAGCGGGTCATCGAAGCGGCGGAGGGCGCCGCCGACGGCCGTATCGTCATTCTGGTTCTCACCCCGCTTGAAGCGCGCTCTGCGATCCGCCGGCGCGAGCGCGAGGGCGATATAGCGGCGGCTGACGTGAACCGGGTGCTCAGGCAGATCGAGGACGACTGCTCAACGCTCTTTTTGACGCAACCGTTGTCGTCGCCGGTGATGGAGGAGGCCGCCCGGCTGATCGACCGGCACCCGCTCCGCGCCTACGACGCGCTTCAACTCGCGGGCTGTCTGGTCGTGTGTGAGGGCATGCCGGAGCCGTTGACCTTCGTCTGCGCGGATGCGCGCCTCTGCGAAGCGGCAACCAACGAAGGGCTGAAGACACTGAATCCGCTCGCGCCGTAGCCTCCGCGTCGCGCCTTGCGCCGGGCTCCTTCGTTGGTCTCGTTTCGTGCTCCGGCACCGCTGCGGCAAATCGCGAACAAAATTTTTCTCTTCCTCCTTGACCGTTATTGGAATAGTTCTTATTTGCAAGTCAGGACCCATTCCGGAGCAGGAGCAAGTGACATGCGTGTACCAGAGGTGACATTCAAGACCCGCGTTCGTGACGAGAGCGTCGAGGGGCCGAACCCCTTCCGTTGGCAGGATCGCACCACCGCCGAGATCTTCGAGGGCCGGCGGGTGGTGGTGTTCGCGCTGCCGGGCGCCTTCACGCCGACCTGCAGCAGCACCCACCTGCCGGGCTACGAAGCCCTGCACGATTGCTTCAGGGATGCCGGCATCGACGAGGTCATCTGCCTCTCGGTCAACGACGCCTTCGTCATGTACCAGTGGGGCAGGTATCAGGGGGCCGAGAACGTCACCCTGTTGCCGGACGGCTGCGGCACCTTCACGCGGCGCATGGGCATGCTGGTAGACAAGGACAATCTGGGCTTCGGCCTGCGCAGCTGGCGCTATTCCATGCTGGTCGAGGACGGCGAGATCACGAAGATGTTCGTGGAGCCGGGGCTTTGCGACAACGCGGCGGGCGATCCTTTCGAGGTCTCCGACGCCGAGACCATGCTCGCCTTCGTGGAATCTCTCGCCCAGGCCAAGGCCGCCTGAGCGCGATCGTCTGAGCCCGGCGCCGCCCGGCGCCGGGGCAGGCCTTCAGCCCGCCCTCGGGTGCGCTGCCGTGTAGGCCGCGAGGAGCCCGGCTTCGTCGACTTCGGTGTAGCGCTGCGTGGTCGAGAGGCTGGCGTGGCCGAGCAGCTCCTGGATCGTACGCAGGTCGCCGCCGCCCGCGAGCAGATGGGTGGCGAAGCTGTGGCGGAGCGCGTGCGGTGTCGCCGATGCCGGCAGGCCGAGCGCACCGCGCAGCCGCGCCATCGTGTGCTGCACCAGGCGGGGCTGAAGCCGCTTGCCCCGCACGCCGACGAAGAGCGGATCCTCCGGCTCCAGCCGGTGCGGGCAGGCGGCCAGATAGTCTGCGATTGCCTCGGCAACGACCGGCAGCACCGGCACCACCCGCTGCTTGCCGCCCTTTCCGGTAATCATCAGGCTGCGCGGAGCACCGCCCTCAGCCGGCATATCGGCGCGATCCAACCCCAGCGCCTCGCCGATGCGCAAGCCGCAGCCGTAGAGCAGCAGCAGCACCGCGATATCCCGGCGGGCGGTCCAGTCGGGTGGCCCGCCGTTGCCCCCGTTCAGCTCGACGACGGCCTTGGCCTGGCCCTCGGTGAGCGGCCGCGGCACGCCGCGCGGCGTCTTCGGCGCGCGCACCAGGGAGAGCGCCGAGGAGACGGGAACCCCCTCGCGCTCCAGATGGCGGAAGAAGACGCGCACCGCCGAGAGCGCCCTTGCCGTGGAGGTCTTCGCGTAGCCTTCCGCTGCCCGGCGCGCAAGCCAGGCGCGCACGTCCCGCACGCTGAGCCCGCCGAGCGCCGCGAGGTCGGGCGCGGCACCCCGATGCTCAGCCAGAAAGCCGAGGAAGTCGTCGAGGTCGCGCCGGTAGGCGGCGATGGTGTTGTCGGAGCGCCGCCGCTCGTCGGCGAGGCGGTTGAGCCAAGTCTCCACCGCCGTCGCCAGGTCGGCTGCGGCCGGTAGAGGGCTGCTCATGACAGGATCGACTGCCCCGTCTTCTGCCAGTCGGCGAGGAAGGCGTCGAGGCCCTTGTCGGTGAGCGGGTGGCTCGCGAGCTTGCGCAGCACGGCCGGCGGCAGCGTCGCCACGTCGGCGCCGAGCTTCGCGGCCTCCACGACGTGGAGCGGGTGGCGGATCGAAGCGACCAGGATCTCGGTGCCGATGGTGTCCGGATAGGCGCCGTAGATCGTCGCGATCTCGCGGATCAGGCCCATGCCGTCCTGGCTGATGTCGTCGAGGCGGCCGACGAAGGGCGAGATGAAGGCGGCGCCGGCCTTCGCCGCCAGCAACGCCTGGGAGGGCGAGAAGCAGAGGGTGACGTTGACCTTGGTGCCGCCCTGGCTGAGCGCCCGGCAGGCCTTGAGCCCGTCCCAGGTGAGCGGCACCTTGACCGCGACGTTGGGCGCGATGGCGGCGAGCGTGCGGCCTTCGGAGAGCATGGTCTCGGCGTCGGTCGCGGTGACCTCGGCGCTCACGGGCCCCGGCACGATGTCGCAAATGTTCCGGATCACCTCGAAAAAGTCGCCGCCGGACTTGGCGATGAGCGAGGGATTGGTGGTCACGCCGTCGAGCAGACCGGTCGCGGCGAGATCCTCGATTTCGGCGATGTCCGCCGTATCCACGAAAAACTTCATGCCACCGCTCCGTGCCAGAGTTGCCAGCCGGCGCCGGCTTCTCGTGTCATCGGGCTGGACGCCGTCGCGCGAGTGATGCAGGACGAGAGCATGACCGCAGCGTCCGCGACTCGAATCGGCTTTGGGCCGGCGGCGAATTAGGCCGGCCTCATAGCATGTCCGCTGCGCCGATGCCATCGCGCCGCCGCCGGCAGGATGCCGTGAGCGGGTCGGCCGAGGGCGGCGGCGGGGGCCAGGAGGGCGCGCACAAGACCGTCGCTGTCCTCATGCCGCTGCCGCTGGAGCGCGCCTACGACTACGCCCTGCCAGCCGATCTCGCGCCTGCCATCGCCCCCGGCGCCTTCGTGCGCGTGCCCCTTGGCCGCGTGGAGCGTGTCGGCGTGGTCTGGGGCGAGGGCGAAGGCGACGTCGAGCCGGCCCGCCTCAAGCCGGTGACGGCGGTGCTGGAGACAGCGCCCGCGACCGAGCCGCTCCGGCAACTGGTCGACTGGACCGCCGAGTACACGCTGACCAACCGGGGGTCCGTCCTGCGCATGGCGATGAGCGTCCCTGGCGCCCTGGAGCCGCCGGCGGTACGCACCGCCTACCGGCTGGGGCAGGGCGAGGCGCCCCGCATGACCGCGGCAAGGGAGCGCGTCATCGCGCTGCTGCAGAAGGGGCCGCCGCGCAGCGCCACCGAGATCGCGCGCGAGGCCCACGTGAGCGCCGGCGTGGTGCGCGGGTTGGCGAGCCTCGGCGCGATCGAGGCGGTCGCGATGCGGGAGGTCGCGGCATTCGGCCGTCCCGACACGTCCCGGGTGGGTCCCGTCTTGTCCCAGGCGCAGGGAGCCGCCGCCGAGGCGTTGCATCAGGCGGTCGCCGCCCAGGCGTTCTCGGTCACCGTCCTCGATGGTGTGACCGGCTCCGGCAAGACGGAGGTCTATTTCGAGGCCATCGCGGCCGCTCTCGATCGGGGCCATCAGGTGCTGGTGATGCTGCCCGAGATCGCGCTCAGCGCCCAATGGCTCGCGCGCTTTCGTGCGCGCTTCGGCACCGACCCTGCGGTCTGGCACTCCGAGCTCGGCACCCGTCGGCGACGCGAGACCTGGCGCGCGGTCGCCGAGGCAAGGGCGCAGGTGGTGGTCGGCGCGCGCTCGGCGCTCTGGCTGCCCTTCCGCAGCCTCGGCCTCATCGTGGTCGACGAGGAGCACGACACCGCCTTCAAGCAGGAGGACGGCGTCGTCTACCACGCCCGCGACATGGCGGTGGTGCGCGCCCGCTTCGAGTGCTGCCCGATCGTGTTGGTATCGGCCACGCCCTCGCTGGAGACGGTGGTCAACGTCGAGAATGGCCGCTACCGATGCGAGCGCCTGCCGGACCGGCACGGCGGCGCACAGTTGCCGGCGATCGAGACCGCCGACCTGCGCGAGACGCCGCCGGCGCGCGGCACCTGGCTCGCACCGGCTCTGCGCGTGGCTCTCGCCGAGACCCTGGACGCCGGCGAGCAGGCGTTGCTCTTTCTCAACCGGCGGGGATACGCGCCGCTCACGCTCTGCCGCGCCTGCGGTCACCGCTTCCACTGCCCCAACTGCAGCGCCTGGCTGGTGGAGCACCGCTTCGCCGGCACCCTCGACTGCCACCATTGCGGCCTCCAGCGCGCGCAGCCCCAGGCCTGCCCCGCCTGCGAGGCGGAGGGGAGCTTCGCCGCCTGCGGGCCCGGCGTCGAGCGGCTTGCCGAGGAAGTGGACGAGGCCTTCCCCGGCGCCCGCTGGGTGGTGCTGACCAGCGATACGGTGCGCGGTCCCAGCCAGGTCCAGGACTTGGTCGATGCCATCGTGAAACACGAGATCGACGTGCTGATCGGCACGCAGATGGTGGCCAAGGGACACCATTTCCCCCAGCTCACCCTTGTGGGTGTGGTGGACGCCGATCTGGGCCTCGCAGGCGGCGACATGCGCGCCGCCGAGCGCACCTATCAATTGCTCCATCAGGTTGGGGGGCGCGCTGGGCGCGGCGGTCGCCCCGGCCGGGTCGTCCTCCAGACCTACGCCGCCGAGCACCCGGTCATCGAGGCGCTCGCCGCCGGCGACCGGGATTCCTTCATGGAGCGGGAAGCAGCGGCGCGGAAGTCCCACGGCCTGCCGCCCTTCGGCCGGCTCGTGGCGGTCATCGCTGCCGGCCCGAGCGAATCCGAAACCCTACGCGCCGCGTCGGCTCTCGCACGCATCGCGCGCGCCGAAGAGAAAACGCTCGGCATCCAGGTGCTCGGTCCTGCGCCGGCACCGCTCCGGCTGCTGCGCGGCCGTCACCGCTTCCGCCTGCTCTTCAAGGCCCCGCGCGGCGTGCTGCTCCAGCCTCACATGAGGCGATGGCTGGCGACGCTCGACCGGCGCGCCCGCGCCCGCCTCCAGGTGGACATCGACCCCTACAGCTTCATGTGACACCCGTCAGGCGGCCTCGAGCGGCGTGATGTCGGTCAGGTCGACAGTCTCCCTGGCGCGGGCGAGGTCGTAGGCCCGCTGCAGGTTCATCCAGAACTCCGGCGTGTTGCCGAAGAAGCGGGCGAGCCGCATCGCGGTGTCCACCGTGACCGAGGTTTCACCCCTGACCAGCCGCTCGATCCGTGTGCGCGGCACGTTCAGCCGCTTCGCAAGCGCAATCGCGCTCATGCCGAGAGGCTTGAGATAGAGTTCCGCAAGCACCTCGCCGGGGTGGGAGGGGTTTGTCATCAGCGTCATGTCTTGCCCCTTCAGTGGTAGTCCACGATCTCGACGTTCGCCGGCCCCTGATCGGTCCACACGAAGCAGATGCGCCACTGGTCGTTGATGCGGATCGAGTGCTGGCCGCATGATACATGGCCTCAAGGTCTGCCCACCGTGACTCGCTCCCGTGCCTTTGATAGGTTGGCACAGGCCTTGCCGCCGTTGCGGTCGATGGGAACGCAGGGGGGACGCCATGATCATCCAGACCCAGGCAGAAGAGCGGCCGGACGGCGCCCGCTTCGCCATCACCCTCGACGAGCATCTCCAGCTTGTCAGCCAGTTCGCCGAGAATTACGGGAACGACGACTTCGCGCAGCCCGAGCCGCGCGATTACTTCCTCTACGCCTGCCGCTGGCACGACAAGGGCTGGAAGGATCTCGACGACAACCCGCCCCTCGATCCCGAGACCGGGCTGCCCTACAACCTGGTGGAGACGCCGATCCCCATCATCACGCTGACCGGCTGCCGCTCGCCCGAGTACAACGAGGCGCACCACGCCTATTGCGGGCTGCTGGACAGCATGCACATCTGGGGCCTCTACAACGGGCGCTATGGCATGTCGGACAAGGTGCTGATCGACATCGTGCCGGAGCAGCACCGGCTCGCCGCCGACACCATGCTGAACACCGAGCGTCAGCGGCAGGAGCGCCTCACCGCCGTGCTGCAGGACGATCCCGAGACCGCGCCCTGGGTCGAGCACGAGCGGCTCTTCGCCAACTACAAGGTGCTGCAGTTCTTCGACACCTTCGCCCTCTACTTCAACTGCGTCCATCCGGAAGGGCGCGGCGAGAGCACCTTCGCCAACGTGCCGCGCGGCGTCGACGACGATGTCGAAATCGAGGTCCGGTCGCTGGGCGACGGCGTCTACAGCCTCGACCCCTATCCCTTCCGCGACGATGGCCTGGAAGTCTCCTTCACCGGCCGCCATCTCACGCCCTTCGGCGCCGACGACAAGCCCGACATGGCCGCGTTGATGCGGGAGACCCCGCGCGAGCGCCAGAGCGCCCGGCTGGTCGCGGCCTGAGCGCCGCGCTCTACCCATCCGAGACCGAGGAGAGACCGTGCCGGCAGCCGCGCGCCCGAGCCCCGTCGACGTGTTGGGCCTCGACCACGTCGTGCTCCGGGTTGCGGACATCGAGGCCTCGCTGGCGTGGTACCGGCGGGTGCTCGGCTGCACGGTCGAGCGCCGGATCGAGAGCTTCGGGCTCTACCAGTTGCGCGCGGGCACAAACCTGATCGACCTGGTTCCCGTCGCGAGCAAAGCCGGCAAACCCGGCGGCGGCGCGCCGGGCAAGACGCGGCGCAACATGGAGCATTTCGCCCTCAAGCTCGCAGCCTTCGACGAGAAGAAGCTCCGCCGCTATTTCAAGCGGCGCGGCATCGAGGCGGGCGAGATCGCGCGGCGCTACGGTGCCGACGGCCACGGGCCCTCGCTCTACCTCACCGACCCGGACGGCAATACGGTGGAGCTCAAGGGTCCGCCCGATGCGGACCAGGGCGAGAGGGTGGCCGACGCCGAGTATCCCGGCGCAAGGCAGCGACCCGCAGCCAAAGGGAGCGCACAGGCATGAAGGCGGTCGTCATCCACCACCACGGCGGGCCCGAGGAACTCGTCTACGAGGACATCGAGACGCCGGCGCTCGGCCCCGAGGACGTCCTCATCAACCTCGAGACGGTGGGCCTCAACCACTTCGACCTCGACGTCTGCGACGGCATCTCCGGCTATCTCAGCCTCGACATGCCGCACATCCTGGGCGTGGAGGGCGCCGGCACGGTCGCAGAGACCGGCAGCGCGGTAAGCGCCTTTCGCCCCGGCGACCGGGTCATGCCCTTCCTTACGATCACGTCCGGCCTCTGCCGGCACAGGGTGTGCAACTGCGCCCTCGGCATGGATAACATCTGCCTCGATTTCGAGAAGCTGGGCGTGACCTGCTGGGGTACCTACGCCGAATACGTGAAGGTCTCCCACCACAATGTGCTCCGCATTCCCGACGGCGTCTCGGCGCTGGACGCAGCGGCGGGCCAGGTCGCCTTCGCCACGGCCTGGGAGCTGGTGGTGAAGAAGGCGCAGGTGCGCCAGGGCGAGGACGTGCTCATCAACGCCGCCGGCAGCGGCGTCGGCTCGGCGGCGATCCAGTGCGCGCGCGTTGCGGGCGCGCGGATCATCGCCACCGCCGGCTCCGAAGAGAAGCTCGCGCGTGCCCGGCAGCTTGGTGCGGACGAGGTCATCAACTACAACGAGACGCCTGCGATCGGCGATGCCGTGCGCGATCTCACCGATGGCCGCGGCGTCGATGCCTGTATCGAGATGGTGGGCGGTTCGGTGCTACAGCAGAGCCTCGATGCGCTTGCGCTCAACGGGCGGCTCGCCACCTGCGGCGCGCACGCGGGCGAGAAGGTCGAGATCGACATGATCGAGTTTTTCCGCAAGCAGATCACCATGACGAGCTGCCACTTCGCGCCGAAGTCGACCAACCACGAGGTCCTTCGCCTGATGGAGCAGGGCAAGCTCAGGCCGGTGATCGGCGAGATCCTGCCGCTGGCCGAGATGCGCACCGCCCACGAACGGCTTGCCGCGCGCGCAGTCTTCGGCAAAATCGTGCTCGAAGTATAACGGGGCGAGCAATGGCCGAGCTTGAGCTGCAAAAAGTCGATCGCTGGCACCACCGGCGTATCATCCTCGACGAGCTGAGTCTGAAGGCGCCGTCGGGCCGTATCACCGCGCTCCTGGGCGATGACGAGTCGGGCCGCCTCACGGCGCTCAAGGTCATCGCCGGGATCGAGAAACCGCAGGGCGGTTCCATCCTGATCGATGGTGAGGACGTGCTCGAGCAGCGCGTCGGGATTCGGGAAGCGGCGACGGTCTTCCGCACCGCCGCGCTGATGCCGCACAAGACGGCCCTGGAGAATATCGCCTATCCGCTCAGGATCGCCCGCTTCGACCGGGAGACCATCGAGGCGCGGGTGCTTGCCGTGAGCGAGCACTTCGAACTCACCGACCTTCTCACGCTTCGTCCCAAGAAGCTCACCGACGTTCAGTGCTACAAGATCGGCCTGGCACGCGCGCTGGTGCGCGACCCCGGGGTCTACCTCTTCGAGCTGCCGACGGAGGAAGACCCGGTCCTGCGCAGGCTCGCAATCAGCGAGATGAAGCGGCTCAGGGACGAGTTCGGGCGCACAGTGGTCTATGCCACCGGCGCCGTCGATGACCTGGACGACCTCGCCGACTGGGTCGTCGTCCTCGACGAAGGCAGCAGGCTGCAAATGGGCAGCCCGAAGCGAATCCACCAATGGCCCGCCTCCCGCCGGGTCGCCAAGCTCCTTGGCGCGAGACTCCGCGCCGCACGCGTGATGGGCACGGAGCCGGACGCTATCACGGTGCGTCTCAAGGACGGCGACATCCTCACAATTCCGTGGGAGGGCGGCGAGGCGGCTGCCGGCGAACGCGCCACCCTGGCCATCTGGCCGGAGCACATCGAGCGCGAGGGTGAGACGGTGGGCTACCCGCCCGAGCACTGCTTCCTGTTCAGCGAGAAGGGCAACCTGGTGGCGGGTCCCTCGGGGCCGCCGCCGAAGCGAAAGTCGAAGGGTAGCGCCCGCCGGGGCTGAGCGGCGCCTCGGCGGTCGATGGCCGCCTTCGTAGTGCGGCGAAGGCTCCCTGTCGTGCCATAGTATTTCTCGCCTAACAGCGCGCATCGTTAGACTGAAACACCAATATATAGCGATGGTAAGCTGGGTATAGCTACGACATATTGTAAGTATTGGTCACGATCGAGTCATGTTGCGGCGTCTCGATCATTGTGCCGCCTTTGCAGTTGCGTTGCCATTCGCCGGCAATACGCACTAGAATGAAATAGCAACCCCTGTCTCCAACGGATTTTCCACCAGATGATCGACCACGCCGTCGCGCGCCAAAACATGGTCTCCGGCCAGATCAGGACCAACCGCGTCACCGATGAGCGGCTGATCGAGGCGATGGAGGAGATACCCCGCGAGCTCTTCGTCCCGCGCGCCAAGCGAGGCGTCGCTTATGTGGACGAGGACGTGGAGATCGCCTCCGGCCGCTACCTGATGGAGCCGATGGTGCTCGCGCGGCTGGTGCAAGAGGCCGAGATCAGGGCGAGCGACATGGTTCTCGATGTCGGATGCGGCACTGGCTATGCCTCGGCGGTCATGGCCCGCCTCGCCGGCACTGTGATCGCGCTGGACACCGACGAAGCGCTGGTGTCCGAGGCCGAACAAGCGTTGAGCGCCGTCGGTGCCGACAATGCGATCGTCGTGACCGGCGCGCTCGCTGACGGCTTTGCCGAGCAGGCGCCCTACGACGTGATCCTGGTTGGCGGTGCGGTCGATCACCTGCCGCAGGCGCTGGCGGACCAGCTTGCCGAGGCGGGCAGGATCGTCGGCGTCGTGCGTGAGCCCGGTAGGGTGGGGCAGGCGACCCTCTGGGCGCGGCACCGGGGGGCGCTCTCCAGCCGCTCCCTGTTCGAAGCGTCGCTGCCGCCGCTTCCGGGCATCGTCCGGCCGGCGCAATTCGAGTTCTAGGTCCATGCAGGGAGAGGTGCCGGCGCTCTCGGTCGGGGACTTCGCGGCACTGCGCGCCGGGCCGGAGGCCTACGCACTGCTCGATGTGCGCGAGCCCTGGGAGGTGGCGCTCGGTGCGCTGCCCGAGGCCATGACAATCCCCATGAACGAGCTGCCTGATCGCGTCGAATCCCTGCCGGCGGATCGGCCGCTGGTGGTGCTTTGCCACCACGGCCAGCGGAGCGGTCAGGTCACCGCATGGCTCCAGCGGCTCGGCTACGACAATGCGGTCAACCTGGAAGGCGGTATCGATGCCTGGGCTCGCACGGTCGATCCCGCCATGCCGACCTACTGAAAGGAGCGGCCCATGACTCGCAGACGACGGCACTCCTCGATCGGAACAATCGCGCTTGGCGTCCTGTCGGGCGCGCTCTTCGCTGGCGCGCTGGCGTTCTCTCAGGGCGCCGCCGCGCAGACTCTGGAAGACGCGCTCGTGTACGCCTACCAGAACAACCCGGCCTTGCAGGCCCAGCGCGCCCGGCTTCGCGCGGTGGACGAGGAGGTTCCGGCGGCACTGGCTGGCTGGCGCCCCACGGTGGAGATCGCGGGCGACATCGGCGCCTCCTACAGCAGGACCGACGGCATGGTTCCCAACGCCGGGAGCCACACCACCGCCCCTCACGGCGTCGGGCTTACGGCCACCGCACCTCTCTACCAGGGCGGGCGGGTCTCGGCTCAGATCGATTCGGCCGAGAATCGGGTCAACGCGGGCCGGGCGCAGCTCCAGGCGGTCGAGCAGTCGATCCTGCTCGACACGGTGACCGCCTACATGGACGTGCTCCGCTTTCTGTCCGAGATCGAGCTCAGCCGCAGCAGCGAAAGAGTGGTGCGCCGCCAGCTCCAGGCCGCGATGGACCGGCTCGAGGTCGGCGAGGTGACGCGGACCGACGTGGCACAGGCCGAGGCCCGGCTGGCACAGGCGGGTGCGGAACGGGTGGCGGCCGAGGGCGGCATGATGTCCGCCCGCGCCATGTATCAGCAGGTGACGGGCCAGGTGCCGAGCACGCTCTCCTGGCCGCCGGTTCCCATGGGCCTGCCCGAAAGCGAAGAGGACGCGCTGGCCGCTGCCAACGACGCCAACCCGTCGATCACAGCGGCGTCGTTCATCGCCCAGGCGGCGCAGGCGGATATCGAGGCGGCATCTGCGGCGCTCAGGCCACAGATCTCCATCGTTGGCGATTTGCGGCAGCGCTTCGACAACTCGAACCTCATCGATCAGACCACCGATGCCTCGATCAGGGCCAGCGTGCGCGTACCGCTTTATCAGGGCGGTGCCGCGAACGCGCGCATCCGGCAATCCAAGCAGATTGCGGCGCAGCGGCTCCTCGAGTTGGACGAGTCCCGGCGCACTGTGCAGGAGATGGTCGCCCAGGCCTGGCGGGCGCTCACCTCGGCGCGGGCGCAGATCGCCGCGTTCGAGTCGCAGGTGGCCGCGGCGGCTGTCGCGCTGGACGGAGTCGAGCAGGAGACCCGCGTCGGCCTGCGCACCACGCTCGACGTGCTGGACGCCGAGCAGGAGCACTTCAAGGCGCAGATCAACCTGGTCCGGGCGCAGCGGGAGGAGATCGTCGCCGCCTATCAGTTGAAGGCGGCGATCGGCGCGCTGACCGCGCAACAGCTAGGCCTCCCGGTCGACTTGTACGATCCGGAGGCGTACTACCGCAGCGTGCGGGAGGAGCCGGGCGAGTGGCTGTGGTCGGAGTAGTGACCGCCCCGATGGCGGAGGAGTGAGGACATGGAGAAGCCGGCGGCAGCCGAACACCCGATCAACGACGTGATGCGTCGGCGCTGGAGTCCCCGCGCCTTCGAGCCGCGCGCGATGCCTCGTGCGGACATCCTCACGCTCCTGGAGGCGGCGCGCTGGGCGGCGTCGAGCTTCAACCAGCAGCCCTGGCACTTCCTGGTCGCGACCAGGGACGACGAAGAGCGCTTCGCGCAGCTGCTCGATTGCCTGGTGCCGGGCAACCAGGTGTGGGCGCGGAATGCCTCGCTGCTCATCCTCACCGTCACCAAGCGCACCTTCGACCACAACAATTCGCCCAACAGCTGCTGTGTTCACGATATTGGGCTCACCGCCTGCCAGCTCGTCCTGCAGGCCACGGAGCTCGGGTATGCGACCCATCAGATGGCCGGCATCGAGGCGGACAAGATCCGGGAGGTCTACGGCGTGCCGGAGGGCTACGATCCCGTCACCGGGATCGCCGTCGGCTATCCCGGGGATCCGGATTCGCTCCCCGACGATCTCCGCGAAATGGAGATCTCGGAGCGCACGCGGCGGCCTTTCGACGAGTTCGTCTTCGCCGACGGCTGGGGCAAGCCCGCCGACCTCTGACCGTCTGCCACCGGGGGGCTCCCGCGGCTCCTGAGCGAAGACAGCCAATCAATTCTCGGAGCGAGGGATGTCCGGCTTCCACGTGAGCGTCGGCGAGCAGGTGGCGTTTTCCAAGACCGTCGGCGAAAGCGACGTCTACCTCTTCGCGGGCATCACCGGCGATCTGAACGGTCTGCACGTGAACGAGCATTACATGTCCGGGACCTCCTACGGGCGCCGGATCGCCCACGGGGCGCTCCTGGTCGGCTTCATGTCGACCACATCGACCATGATGATCGCCCGCTGCGACGAGAAGGGGGGCGAGACCCCGGTCTCGCTCGGCTTCGACCGCATTCGCTTCACCGCGCCGGTCTTTATCAACGACACGGTGAACGTGACCTACACGGTCGCCGAGATCGACGAGAAGCGCCGCCGGGCGCTCTCCGATATCGAGGTGGTCAACCAGCGCGGCGAGACCGTCGCCGTCGCCCAGCACATCATCAAGTGGGTGCCGCAGACGTAGGCGCCGAGAGAGAAGAGGGGGACCGCAGCATGGCGCGCGCACTCTGGCAGGGGCAGGTCATCGCGGAGTCCGAGACCTGGGAGAGCGTCGAGGGGAACGTCTATTTTCCGCCGGAGACCGTGAACCGCGCGTTCCTCACGCCGAGTGACATCACGACCGTCTGCGGCTGGAAGGGCACGGCCCACTACTACGCGGTCGAGGTCGACGGCACGCGCAACGCCGATGCCGCGTGGTATTACCCCGACCCCAAGCCTGCAGCCGAGAACATCCGGGACCATGTCGCCTTCTGGCGGGGTGTCACCGTCGAGACCTGAGCCTCATCGCCATCGGGTCGCGTACACGCTCGCGCCGTGAGGCGCGCAACAGAATGCAGGATCGCCGATGCCTCGATACCTGAAGACCGGAATCAGCGATGTGGAAGCCGCGGAGGCGGACGAGAAGGTCCGCCGCGTCGTGGAAGACGCGTTGAACGACATCGCGAAGCGGGGCGATGCCGCCGTGCGCGAGATGTCGCTCAAGTTCGACCGTTGGGAGCGCGACGACTTTCGGCTGAGCGAGGCGGAGATCGAAGCCTGTCTGGACCGGGTGCCGGAGCAGGACCGCACGGACATCCTCTTCGCCCAGGAGCAAATCCGCAATTTCGCGCAGGCCCAGCGCGACGCGTTGCAGGATGTCGAGGTCGAGACGCTGCCCGGCGTGGTGCTGGGCCACAAGAACATCCCGGTCAACGCGGTCGGCTGCTACGTGCCGGGGGGCAAGTACCCGATGGTGGCGTCCGCCCACATGTCGGTGGTGACGGCGAAGGTGGCGGGCGTCGAGCGCATCGCGACCTGTGCGCCGCCCTTCGAGGGCAGGCCCGCGCCGGCGATCGTCGCGGCCCAGCATCTCGCGGGCGCCGACGAAATCTACGTGCTGGGCGGCATCCAGGCGGTGGGCGCCATGGCGCTCGGCACCGGCAGCATCGCACCGGTGGACATGCTGGTGGGGCCTGGCAACGCCTTCGTGGCGGAGGCCAAGCGCCAGCTCTTCGGCCGCGTGGGCCTGGACCTGCTGGCGGGTCCCACCGAGACTCTGGTGATCGCCGACGAGAGCGTGGACGGCGAGCTCTGCGCCGCCGATCTCCTCGGCCAGGCCGAGCATGGCCCGACCTCTCCGGCTACTTTGCTGACCAATTCCGAGACCCTCGCCCGCCAGACCATGGCCGAGGTCGAGCGCCAGCTGACCATCCTTCCGACCGCCGAGATAGCGGGCCAGGCGTGGCGCGACTACGGCCAGGTGATCGTCTGCGACACCCTCGACGAGATGGCGGCGGTGGCCGACGAGATCGCCGCCGAGCACGTGCAGGTGATGACCGAGGATCCCGACTGGTTCCTGGAGCGCATGACCAACTACGGCGCGCTTTTCCTGGGCCCGCGCACCAACGTCTCCTACGGCGACAAGGTGATCGGCACGAACCACACCCTGCCCACGCGCCAGGCCGCGCGCTACACCGGCGGCCTCTGGGTCGGCAAGTTCCTCAAGACCTGCACCTACCAGCGGGTGTTGACCGACGAGGCTACAACCATGGTGGGCGAATACTGTTCACGCCTCTGCGCCCTCGAAGGCTTCGCCGGGCACAAGGAGCAGGCCGACATTCGCGTGCGCCGCTACAGCGGCAAGAACCTTGCCTGATCCCGGGCCGGACGACGCGCTGCCCAAGACACCGTCGTTCCGGCTCGACGGCAAGAAGGCACTCGTCACGGGTGCGAGCCGCGGTCTCGGCCGTGCCTCAGCCGCCGCGCTGGCCGAGGCCGGCGCCCGCGTCGTGCTCGCGGCGCGGGGCCAGGACGCGCTGGAGCAAACTGCGGGCGAGATCGCGGAGAAGGGCGGCGCCGCGGAGACTCTCGCGCTCGACATCGCCGACGTCGAGCGGGCTGCGGACGCGCTCGCGGCGCTCGGACCAGTCGATATTCTCGTCAACAACGCCGGCGGCAACCGCCCGGCACCGCTGCTCGACGTGACGGTCGAGGATTTCGACGCGGTCATGGGGATCAACGTGCGCGGTGCCTATTTCTGCGCCCAGGCGGTTGCACGGGAGATGGTGGCTGCGAGGCGGGGCGGCGTCATCATCAACATGTCATCGCAGATGGGCCACGTCGGCGGGCCGCGCCGCACGGTTTACTGTGCCTCCAAGCACGCCATCGAGGGCATGACCAAGGCGATGGCAATGGATTTGGCGCCGCACAACATCCGGGTTAATGCCATTGGTCCAACCTTTATTTCGACCCCGATGACCCGGCCCTTTCTCGAAGATCCAGCGTTCAAGGAAGACACGCTGAACCGTATAGCGCTCGGTCGCCTGGGCGAGCTTTCCGACGTCATGGGGGCCGTAGTATTTCTAGCGAGCGACGCCGCCAGCCTGATAACAGGCGCGAGCCTATTGATCGACGGGGGCTGGACTGCACAATAGAGTTATATTAGTCACAATAAGTTATCGAAAATATAGTTAACTACACTCTGAGAACCCCAGAAGTTTCTGTAAATTCGGCGGGTTACGCGGTCAGATCGCCCCGCCATATACCCCGAAAACTCGTTGGTATGCTTGTTGGTAATATAAGCCAAACGGGGTATTTTCAATCGTTGACTATTCCTGATATATGGCACGCACTTATAGTCCGCCGCGTTGCACGGAGGCAAACTTATGGCGACCCCGTCTTTCGCCAGAATCGACCAGGACACGCTCACAAAAGGGCAGCTCCGCAAGCTAGAGACGCTGCGCAGATCTGTGGGTGACGAGATCGGTGAGCGCGCATTTGCTGCGTGGCTCGCCACACAGCCGAAGCCGGTCGTGGTCGAGAAGGATCACGACGCCGAATTGATTGTCGATACGCTCTGGCCGCTAGTCGAGGACGGTGCGCTGGAAATTCCGCGGGGTGGCTACCTGATTCGGCGCGGGCGTCGTCGCGTTATTGTCGAGCCCGTGAGGCCATAAAACGGGACATGCGCCGCCCCTTAGCTGGGGAGCCATCAGCCTCAAGAACCGAGCGGTCGGGAGCATCTAAGTCCTGCACGCCGCTCGGTCATAACCTCGGTTCATGTTTGCCTTATAATTCTGCGCCTTGCGGCAATCAGTGGCCCGGAAGGGCGCCGTTGAATCGTGCGTGTCTGACGATGGCGCCTGACCCAAGAGTGAGGTGAGAGGCACTTAACACCCCGGACCATGGTGCGGTGCACAGGGCGGCTGGCGTGGGGCAATGTCCGCGCCATGAACGCTCTCAACGCTCTCCCGCCTTCCCACCCCACCCGTCGAGGCCGCCCATGAGCGCGCTCGACGGCTGGATCGACATCTGCCGCGCCGGAGACTGGCGCGATATGGCCGGGCGCGACGTGCGCCTCGACGAGGACCGGCTGGACCGTATCGTCGCAGCGCAGTCCGCAGCCGACCCCGCGCCGGTCGTGGTTGGTCACCCTGAGGCGAACGCGCCGGCGTTTGGCTGGGTCGACAGCCTGCGCCGCGTCGGCGACCGGCTGCAGGCGAAGCTGCGCGACATCGCGCCCGCCTTCCGCGAGGCGGTCGAGGACGGCCGCTACGCCGGGCGCTCGATCGCCCTCCAGGGCGACAACCTGCGCCATCTCGGATTTCTCGGCGGTCGCGCACCGGCGGTGCCGGGGCTCGCGCCTACTTGTTTCGCATCTGCGCCGGAGACGGTGATCGCCTTCGCCGACAGCACCGCCGAGGCTCGGCGGGACTCATCCGAAGAACAGCCCGACTCTCTCCGCGCCCTGGAGCCGAGAGGGGACGAAGACGGCAACAGCCTCGTCCCCCTCCGTGCTCTCCAGGCGCGGGGAGAGGTTGAAAAGGAGGGCAGCGATCCCTCCAGCTCTCCAACCGAAGCCGCGGACGAAGACGGCGGACGGGTAGCGCTCGCCGAAAGAGAAATAGCGTTGGCGGAGCGGGAGGCAATCCTGCTCGCCCGCGAGGCGGAGGCTGAGGCAGACGACAGGCGGCGGGCGGCTGAGACGGCCATCGCGACCCATGTCGAAGCGGGTCGCGTCCTGCCCGGGGAGCGGGCGGCGCTGGTTGCCCTGCTCGCCGCGCTCGGCGAGGGCCAGGGCGACGGCGACGAGGACGCTGCAGGCGGGCACGCCACCATCGCGTTTGCGACGGCCTCGGGCGACGAGGAGCGAATGCGGCCCGCCGCCATTCTGGAAGGGTTCATCGAGGGCCTGCCCACGCGCGTGGATTACCGGACGCTCGCGGGCGGCCCGGTGCCGGGCGCGTCGGCGTTCGCGGCCACTCACGAGAATGCGGGCGAGGACAGCGAGCGGATCGCTGCCGAGGCCCGCGCGCTGATGCTGGCGGAGGCGGAGAAGGGCGTGACCCTTACCCCCGCCGAGGCCGTCGACCGGGCGCGCGCAAAGCGCGGGCTCGGCACCGAAGGAGGAACGCAATGAGTCATGTGTTGATGTGGCGGGCACCTTCGTCGGCCCCGGCAGCTCGACCCTCGTCCTCAAGGGCCCCGATCACCCGGACAACACCTTCGCCGACCCCGACGAGCCCTATTTCTGGACGCCGGACAACGCCGCCGACGCGCAGGCCTGGTTCACGGCCAACTCGTTTCAGAAGGTCACGCTCACGCTCGACGACGGGATCGACGCCACGCTGCTGAGGGGCGCGGCCTCGGCCGGCGCGGCGGAGGCGCGCGCCAGGGTAGAGATCACGCAAGCGCTCACCGTGCGCGGCCGGGCGGCCGCCGGCGCAGCGCTTGCCCGCGCCCGCGTGGAGCGCGTGCCGGCGCTCTCGCTCGCGGACTTCGACGCGGACGGGCTGGAGCTCGACGTGCTGGCCCTGATCCGGGCCGGCGCCGCCGCCAACGGCAGCATCTTCGCCGGGCCGCCGCGCCCCGCCGTGGGCGCGCTGCTCGACGGCGAGCTCGGCCTCGGCGCCGACGAGGTGCCGATCACCCGGCTGCGCCGGCGCAACGGCAATATGTTCGTGGTGAACGACAGCGGCCCCTTCTCGGTCGCCGATTACTTCAACGCCGGCGGCGAGGGCGCCGATCTCACGGTCTACCTCCAGACCCGCGACGGCGCCGCCTCCTTTCCCGTGGCGACGCATGGGAGCACTGGCCCCAACTTCATTCAGATCGGCGCGCTCGACGCCGCCTTCCAGGCGGTGCTCGACAGCATCGCCGACGGCGACCTCTTCATCTTCGCGCTCGCGCGCCCGACCCGCACCGTGGTCGCGCTGCGCGGCGCGGCCTCGGCGGGCGCGGCCGAGGCCGCCGCCCGCGTGCTGCCGGTCACGCCGGCGGTGCACTCGATCGCCGGCCGGGCCGAGGCCGGGGCTGCCGAGAGCGCCGCCCGGCTGCGCCGCATCCCGGCCCTCGCCATCCGGGGCGCAGCCTCGGCCGGCGCGGCGCAGGC
>Ga0209543_1000514_pt1 | contig 47938 bp, 55 predicted proteins | sample MesohylFT_FD_187296 | JGI IMG/M metagenome (GOLD analysis project Ga0209543, IMG submission 187296) | Host-associated microbial community of the marine sponge Aplysina aerophoba from Gulf of Piran - sponge mesohyl, lysed by freeze-thaw... | ecosystem: Host-associated > Porifera > Sponge >...
AGGTGGCCGCATGGCAGGCGCACCGGGATCGGATGAAGGCGACAGTGGACTGGCAGTTCACGACCCAGGATGCCCGCATCAAACTGAAACGCCTCTATCCGACATTTTATGCGTGACACGACACTAGTTTATCCGCGACCGGTTGACAATTATGAAAGCATTGCCGCCCTGCTTATATCGGGGAGTCGATCGGAAAATGGTCGACTCTTACGCAAAAGGCATATTTTTGTTTAGGTCTCCCCGCTTTTTCCGAAAAATTAAGGGCGAGGGCCGTGACGATATGGAAGAAATAGGAAGCTATGAGACAGATGGGATACTCCATCGCGATGTTGGTGACGATAGACCAATACAACCCGCGTTCATGATGAGTTTTAGCACAGATGTTGAGGCGACGAGAAAATTTGGTGAGTATTACTATGTGTTGAGAGACCTCAGTGAATTTGAAAAATGCTTGAGGGAGGCTCTTCCTTCGTGTATCACCTCTATAGAGTGGGGTGAAGTGGAGTACACAAAAACCATGAAAATAGATAGTCCTCTTATTAACCCGTCAGACGATTGGCATCGGAAATATTTCTGTAAACCAGAGAGATTTTCTGATGAAAAGGAGTGGAGGCTTATCTTTTGGTTTCTACACACTTTTCGTCCTCTAAATGAAACGATGGAGATGAAGATTCCTGCCTTATACAATTTGCTCAATCTTAAAAAACACAGTGAGGAAAACTAAAGGCTATGTGGATTAAAGAAAGGTAGAGAGCCCTAATTTCAATGCCTGAAGCCTAGTCCTTGCCTATGCCGAGAACGCCCGCCCTGTCGAAAAATAATAATCCTTGTATTATGGATATTCCCTGAAAGGGTTAGAGGGGCAAAGTGCCAGATTTTTTGACGTTGACGGAGCAGGCAGCAACCCAAATCCGGGAGCAGTTGCCGGAAGACGAGGAGGGTGTCACTCTGCGTCTAGCCGTGCGCAAGTTTGAAGACGGCAATCTCCAGTACGCGATGGGGTTTGATGTGGAAAGTCGCGAAGGGGACCAAAAATTCATGCAGCACAAAATTCCTGTGGTGGTCGGAGCCGACAGCCTGGCTTTGGCGAGAGGCATGACCGTAGATTTCGTGGAACTTGAACCAGGCAAGAAGCAGTTCATTTTTCTCAACCCCAACGATCCCTCTTACGTGCCACCGAAAGAGTAATGCCTGGGTTGGACTCATTAGGATTTATCGCATTCGGGCTGCTTTTGGCGGCAACAGTCGCTTTCTTGGCTTGGGTGTACCGGCGCAGGCTGGTTCCCTATGAAGCCATTCGGCAGTGGGTATTCCGGATGCGCGGGGGTGAGCTGTCAGCACGGGTGCCGGTGCCGCTGAAGGGTGATTTCGTGGAACTTGCAACTGATCTGAACGTCCTTGCCGAAATGGTTCAGACTCTGTCGCGGGATACCGAGGAGCAACTGCAGGAATTCAGCGACTATACCGCCATGAAGGAGCGCACCCGGTTGTCCGGGGAGTTGCATGATTCCTTGGCGCAGACCTTGGCCGGAATCAAGATGCAGGTGCGAGTGCTGGACGAGACTCTGCATCAGGGCGACGAGGAGCGGACCTGGCAGGAACTTGAGAAAATCGAGGAGAGTCTGGAAGAAGCCAACATCGAGTTGCGTGAACTGATCGCACATTTCCGCGTTCCGATCAGCGAGGCTGGCTTGCTGCCGGCGATTGAGCGAACGGTGGAGCGCTTTCGTCGGGACTGTCCGGATGTCCGTGTGCTGCTGCAGACTCAGTGGGGGGACCTGAAACTGTCGGCCGAACATGAGTTGCAGATCGTGCGCATTGTGCAGGAAGCCTTGGCCAATGCGCGAAAGCACGCCCAGGCAAGCACCGTGCGGGTCCTGATTTCAGGTGATGCGGAGACCGGGCGTTGCCGGGTGCTGGTGGAAGATGACGGAGTCGGGATTGCCAACCCACCGCGGGAAGGGGGAGGCGCCCACATCGGGATGAGCCTGCTGCAGGACCGGGCGATGCGCATCGGTGGCCGGCTTCGGGTGGAGAGCGAACCGGAGGAAGGCGTACGGGTAGCGTTGGAGTTCGACACGATGCCGCGGAAGGCGGAAGCAGCATGACGCTTACGGTCACGATCATCGATGATCACACCCTGTTCCGGGAAGGCCTGCAGGGCTTGCTGGAACGCCATGGATTGAAAGTGCTGGATTCGGTGGGGGATGCCGAGGCTGGATATGCGGTAATTTCCGAGCGCCGCCCGGAGATTGTTCTGCTGGATTTGCGCCTGCCGCAGACCGGCGGGCTGGAAATACTCCGGAAGCTGAAGGAAGACGAGGAATGTCCGCCGGTGGTGATGTTGACCACAAGTGACGAGGAACAGGATCTGATAGAGGCGCTGCGTTCCGGAGCAAGCGGATACCTTTTAAAGGACATGGAGCCGGACACCTTGGTGATGGCACTACGCTCCATCGTCGCGGGCGAGACTGTCGTGGCGCCGAGTCTTACCCCGGCACTGGCACGGGTGGTGCAGGGACGCGAACCGGAGCCGCCAGAGGGAGAGGAAGGCCCGTTCGACGTTCTGACTCCTCGCGAGAGCGAAATTCTGGCTTTGCTCGCCGAAGGCTTGAGCAATCGTGGAATCGGAAACAACCTGGGCATTTCCGAAGGGACGGTCAAGGTTCATGTGAAAGCAATCCTGCGCAAACTTGGCGTGACTTCCCGGGTGGCGGCGGCGGTGCTCGCGGTCGAGCATGGCTGGGGAAGCCGCAAATCGGCCGAAGATCGGGAGGATTAATAGTTGATTGATCTTTATTTGTAGTGTAGTTCTTGAGCTGGTCTGTCGGCGAGTTTAATATTGCGATCAAGGATCAGGACGAAGATCTGAGCCAATAAGAAAAAAACAACAGACTGTCGATTTTCCGCCAATATTTCTGTCATATTTTTTACCTAGAGTACGCACCAGCGTAACCGCTAGGTTTTTCCCTTAACCTCTAAATATTTGAAGGAGGCTCCCACGATCATGTGGAAATCACGATTTGCAGTTCCTGCTGCACTAACGCTGGCCATGGCATTGCCGGCATTTGCTTTGGCATCAGGTGAGGAAATCAATCACCTCAAACGCGAAAATGCCGAAATGAAGCAGATGCTGATGCAGATGCAGGAACAGTTGCAGGAAGTCATGATGAAGACCAACGCCATGCAGCAGCAGGCCAAGAAGGCAGCCAAAGAAGGCGACAAGAAAGGCGGCAGGGTCAAGTCCAAGAAGGAAGACATCACTATTTCCACGACCGGTGGGGGTATCAAGGTCAAATCCAGCAAGGGCAATGAATTCAAGATTGGCGGACGGTTGATGTACGACTACGATTCCTATGATGATTTCTGGGCAAGCGATGATGCGGATGACGCCGAGATTCGCCGGTCGCGCATTACCTTGAGCGGCAAGTCTGGCAAGAACTGGTCCTACAAGTTCACGACCAACATTGATCACGAGGATAACGAGGCGAACGTCGATACCGGCTATCTGAAGTATTCCAGCAAGCCGATGTACGCGATGCTGGGCAAATACAAGCGCCCGGGTATGCTCGAAGAGCGCACTAGTTCCAAGTGGATCTCGACGATTGAGCGATCCATCATCAATGAACTGTCGGGCGCCGTGATCGGCAAGCCTGATTTCGGCGGTATCTCGGTCGGTTTTGCGACCAAGGGTGACATGCCGATGAGTGGTGTGGTTGGCGTCTATGACGACCAGGTCGACGATCCAGATGATGGAGGCAATATCTACGGCGTCGGCGCCCGCTTCTCCATCATGCCGAAGTTAAGCGGCGACTCTTTCATACACGCTGGTGCCTCGTTCTACACCGTGGACTACAAGGGCAACAATCACCGCATGCGTACCCGCATGGGCGTGCACACCACGGGACGGCCATTTGAAACCGACAACCACGAGACCGACGACATCAATCAGTTCGGTGTAGAGCTCGCGTACGTCAATGGCCCGTTCTCGCTGCAGGGCGAATTCATGAACGTGGAGTCTGACGGTACCGACAATGCAGCTTGTGGGGCAGCGGGCACGTATACGCCTGGTGCGGCTGCAATTCCTGCAATGGAAGAGACCGTGTACCAGATGGATGAGGATGGTGATCCTGTCCTAGACGACGCTGGCAATAAGGTCGCGGAAATGGAGAAATACCTGGTCATGCAGGTCGCTACGGGCGAGCCGGATGACCCCAGCACTGCAGATGACCCCAGCACTACCGATATAAACGAAAATATAGATGAGTCTGTCAAGGAAGTGGAAGTCGACCTGGGCGTATCACAGGAAGATCTGGAAGGCTACGAGGTTGGGCAGTCGTTTGGTGCCGTCGCGGATGCTGATGATGACGGGACCGTAGATGCTGATACGACAGTGGATAGCACAGCAGTTGGAGACTTCATCGTTCGGGAGCGTGCGCTCACGAGGATGACGGAAGCCAAAGCCAAGGTGGACGAAATATTCTCCGACGCACCGGCCAAAACTTGCGACATCGAGATGGATGGTTTCTACCTGCAGGCCGCATATACTCTCACGGGTGAGACCCGCGGCTACAAGGGAGGCTCCGGTGCGTTTGCCGCTATTAAGCCAAAGAACGAAGGCGGCGCTTGGGAAGTGGTTGCCCGTTATGAAGATGCAGACATCGACATTCCTGGCAGAAGCCTAAGTGCTGACCTGGAGCGCATGGTTCTGGGCGTGAACTGGTACGTCAACAAGAACGTCAAGTTCATGCTGAACTATGTGGACTCTGAGGTTGATGGATGCACCGAAACCGCTCGGACGTTCACGGCTGATGATGGGGTGACAGTGCCCACAGATCACGGTCATACCTATAAGATCAAGAAGTGCAACAACGACGATGGCCAGGCGTTCTCGCTGCGAGGCCAGTACGTATTCTGATCAGTCTATGATGTCAGGACTCTTTGAGTCCTGACGGGACTCCTTGAAATCCGCCGCTTCGGGAAACCGGGCGGCGGGTTTTTTTATGGGGTCTCCTAAATGTTGGCCACGGCATTTGGCCCGACAGTCTCACCGGCTGTGTGTGCTAAACTCAAACTCAATCACCGAGAAGCATCCGTTTTCGAGCGGATTCCAGATTAGGAGGTGGACTCTGGACAAGTTGCGCTTTCCAGCCTCATCGGGTTTCCTGTCCAAGTCGGGGCACCTGTCCGGTTCTCTCATGCCACGCTTCGCATTTCAGTTTGCCTGTGTAAGCCTTGGCCTGCTGTTGGCCGCCCCGGTGCAGGCACTGTCGGAAAATGAAATCGACAGCCTGGTGGACGAAGGATCGCGCATGAAGGAATTGATGATGCGCATGCAGAGTCAGTTGAACCAATCTGCATTGCTTCGAAGCAGCGGATCGGAAATTCCGGGTCGAAACAGCAACATTGGCCTTGATCTGGCCGCCACTTCCCCATGGGCCTCGACATCCGCGATGCTGGACGGCTCGTTGCGGGACCGCTGGTTCCGAATGATAGAGCAGGGGGTGTTGGGCCGCTTTGCCAGTCTTTCCGGTGGACAGGATCAGGACGTTCAGGCGCCTGCGGTCGTCGGATTCGTGCATGGCGAAGAGATTCCCTGGTATGGCTCGCTACAGGTCCATGGGTACGATGAAAGTTCAGGTGTGGCGGATTCCACGGAAGTACAGGCACGGCTGATGGTAGCGCCGCGCTTCGAAGATGGAAGCTTTCTGCATGTTGGGCTGTCATTCCAGTCCTTTAGCAATTGGGGAGAGAATGTGGCCTTCGACATGCTGGATGGCGGGGAGTTGGAATCGCAGGGGTCCGGTTGGCACCTGGCTTTTGATATCGACTATTCACAGGAGTCCTACGCGATCCAGGCCCAGTACCTGAAATCCAAGGCGCGGGCAGAAGGATTGCCGTTCCGCAACCGGGCAAAAGTGAATGCGGACGGCTTCCATATTCGGGGTGCCTGGAGAATTACGGGCGAACATACGCAAAGCCGCTATGCGCCTGGCCTTCTGGCGCACATCGAGCCACGGGACGAGGAGGGCATCTGGGAGCTGGTGGTGCGCTATGCGAACCTTGCCGACAAGACGAAAAATCTGGAGGGAAGTTCCGATTCGATGCTGCTTGGAGTCCACTGGCGCGCAGACTCCACGCTGGCTCTGGAACTGGATTATGTCGAAGGCAATGGAGAGGACTTCCGGGCGCTCAATGACGGCGGTTTGACTCTTCGGGGCACTCTATCGTTTTAGCGGCAGTAGCAGCGCGCCTGTTTGAGAGCATAAAAAAGAAACAATCGGTAAAGTTGTCGGAGGCGCTACAGGTGCCGGTATAGGTGCATACATTGGTGGCAAGATGGGAATTGCTGCTTTAGGAACTGCTATTGCAGGCACATGGCTGGTCTTGCTGGTCGGTTTGCTGGCGGGAGGCGTGATCGGCAATGAAGTAAGCAAGCGAATCAGGCACAAAACGCCCGACCCTGAGCCGGAAAACGGTTCACCAGGCTAGTCGCCAGACCACGCCACTGACTTTGCAGGGGTTCGGTTCATGGTTTGAGTCGCCGAGTGACTCTGCGCGTACGGTCCTTAGGAAGAATGGGCAGCAATGACAAGGCTCTATCTGACCCGTTGAATTAGCGGATCAAATTGGCGGACATCACGCCTCGAACAGCGACTCTAAACGACCAGCAGTGTCGGAAGAAAATGGATTAAGAATCTCAATCCCCCCTGGGCGTTGGCCGCCCTGCATGTCTTCGCTGATGATTACAGAGCAGCCTGCCTGCCGTGCGACGGCCCAAATCATTGCATCCCAGAACGATAAATGATGCTCTTTCACCGCCTCCATGGCACCGACGAGAGTTGTACTATCGGCAGCAGCAATGCGGAAGACGTTCAGCCAGTCGTGTATGAAATTTTTCGCATGGGACGGTTCCAGTAAATTCTTTCGTGTCGTCGCATAGTAGAACTCGGCAAGCACCTGTACAGTCAGTATGCAATCTCGCTTTGCAGCCTGTCCAATAAGATCTTTGGATTGCTCGTGACGGTCGCCGGCATCACGGTCAACCGCATAGATAAGGATGTTGGTATCAACTGAGAAGCGTCCTTTAACGCTCATAAAGTTCTTCTCGCTTGATCTTCAGCCCACCAAGCGAGGCGCCTTTCTCCAATCGGTGAATCATTCGCTGATAGTCTGCCGCCCAATCGGGGTCATCCGCTTTGTCAACGGTGTGAGGGACCAGTTTGGCAATAGGCTGGCCTCTTCGGGTGATTAGAAAACCCTTTCCATGCCCGACTTCTTTTATCAGCCGGGAGAACTCTTGATTGGCTGTTGTTAGGGAAACAGTGTGCATGAACCCACCTCAAATTCTACTATATACTATTATATAGAGTATGCCCCTTATGTCAATAACACGATTAATATGGAAGACATTAAAGCGTGAGTCATAAATCCTACATTGAAGAAGCATATAGTCAGCTTGTCTTTGATGCTCTTTCTTCATTTTCGCTATGACATCCCGAATTCTGATTCCAATTTTATGGCTTGCATTGTCGTCGGCTGCCCATGCGACGCAACCCCAACTGTCTTTGGTCGCGACGTGGGACTCAAGCGAGCCGGAAGGTACCGAAATCCTTTCCTATCAACCCAAAACCCGCACACTCGCGGTGAGCAACAGCGAGGCTGGAAAGATCGATCTGGTGTCTCTGGCGAGACCGAACCTTCCCATGCACATCCGTACGCTGGATTTGGAGTTGCCGGACAGCCACACCATTAATTCAGTTGCTTTTCACCCGGATCAGGATGTTTTGGCGGCAGCCGTCGCCGGGCCGGTCGGCTCGGTGGGCGAAATCCAGCTGCTGAACCTGCATGGCAAGGTGCTGGCGCGATATGCGGCAGGCCATGGGCCGGATGACGTCTGCTTCAGTCCTTCCGGGGAGTGGCTGGCGGTTGCGAACGAAGCCGAAGAATACTGGGCCGAAGGCGGGAAGTGGCACTCACACCCGGGAAGCGTGACGTTGATCGACTTGACGGAAGGATTGCTGGAAGGGGTTGTGAGGGAAGTTCGGTTTAAACCGCTCCCCCAGAGGCATGGCCTGACGACTTTGGATGCGGGCCGGTTTCTGGAACGCGAGATAGATGGCGAAGAAGTGGAAATTCCATTCGATTCGGGTGATCCAGCCCACCTGGAGCCGGAATACACGGCTTTCGCTCCAGATGAAGCGACGGTTTACGTGAGCCTTCAGGAAAACAACGGGATAGCCGTGGTCGACACGGCAAGCGCAACCGTTCGCGGCATCATCGCTTTGGGAGTGACTGAACATATGGCGGATCTTGACGATGACGGGAGAGTTTCGTTCACGGAGACGCTGCGAGCCTTTCGGGAGCCGGACCAGATTGCGGTGACTCCAGACGGACGGTATTTGGTGACGGCGGACGAAGGGGACACTGACCCGAAAGCCTCCAAGACCCGACAAGGCCCGGCAGGTGGCGGGCGAACGCTCAGTGTCGTGGACTTGGCAGCCGCAGAAGTAATCGGTGACACCGGCAACCAGTTGGACGAGGCGGCGCATGCCGCGGGAATTTATCCAGACGGGCGAAGCGACAACAAAGGGTCGGAACCGGAGGGCGTGATCACGTTTGAAGCAGAGAGTAGGGCTTGGGCGATTGTGGCACTGGAGCGCGCGGATGCGCTGGTGCTGGTCGATCTCGAGGAGCCGAGCGCACCACAGGTGAGAGAGATATTGTCCCTGCGCGGCGAAGGAGACGGCAAGCTGGCTCCGGAAGGGATTGTTGCTTTCGAGCAGGACGGTGTGCGCTATGTGGCGACTGCCAACGAGAAAGCAGGCACCGTCAGCATTGTGGCGATTGAATTTTAAAAAAAATCCCGACCATGAAGGGTTTCATGGCCGGGATAAAGTGAGAGCGGTCGACATCCGTGTCGACCTTTGAACCGGACATCCTTGTCCGGTTTCAGCCTCACTGGAGGAAGAAAGTTTAGTCCAGGTAACCCAGGCGCATCACGGTGAAGACCGTCGCCCAGATAGCCACAGCGGCAAAAATGTCGATGACGATGATATCCATGAGTGTCTCCGGTAATGTTCGCGATGACCACCCCGCGCAGTCATCCAGTAATTCATAATATAAGGATATATTTATATATGTCAAGCCCTAGAATGGGGATTCATTTATATATTTGATAAATAAGGGAATATTTTTTAAAATCTTATGAAACCAAGACACAGTGAGCGACAACGGGACGACAATATCCCGTTTTCTTGTCTCATATGCTTCAGTCTTTCAGCCGTGGAGTAAGGTAGATTCCTTGGGCCAGCAGGAACAAAATGGGCAGCCCCAAGGCCAGGCCGAACAGCTTGAACTGCACCCAGAACTCTTCAGAGAATTCATATGCCACGTATAGGTTGAGAGTGCCGCAGACCAGGAAAAAACCGATCCAGGCGATATTCAGTTGACGCCACACCTGCGCATCGTCCAAGGAAAAGGCCTTGCTGAACATCCGCTCCACCAGGTTCCGGGAGCCGATATAGCTGGATGCGAAGAACGCCAGCGCCAACGCCCAGTAGAACACGGTCGGCTTCCATTTGATGAACAGGGGGTCTTTAAGGAGGAGGGTCAGCCCGCCGGCGACCACGACCACAACCAGTGCAGCGAGGTGCGTGCCCCCCAATTCTCGCATCATCCACAGGATCCCGCATTGGACCAGCATGGTCGCGATCAGCACGGATGTGGCAAAGTAGATTCGGTCCCCAGACTCTCCGGCAGTCAATTCCAGATGGGTTGCGTCGGAGAACGCATCAATCCATGCAGCAGGCAAGTCGGGATAGAAAAAATATGCCACCACGAAAATTGTGATGGGCAACAACTCAACGAAAAACTTCATACTGCTACCATTATAAAGAGCCATGACCCAGCGTTTTTCGATCCATCCGGAAAATCCCCAGCCGCGCCTGATCCGCCAAGCCGCGGAAATGCTGAGCGCCGGGGGCCTGCTCGTCTATCCGACCGATTCCTGCTATGCCTTCGGCTGCGCGGTCGGGGACAAGGCATCGATGGAAACGATACGGCGTCTGCGCGACCTGGATTCCAAGCACCCGTTCACGCTGGTGTGCCGGGATCTTTCAGAACTTTCCCTGTACGCCCGGATCGACAATGCGGCGTACCGGATCCTGAAGGCTCATACCCCGGGACCGTACACGTTCCTCCTGGAAGCAACCCGCGAGGTGCCGCGGCGCCTGATGGAGCCGAAGCGCCGGACCATCGGCCTGCGCATTCCCGACCACCGGGTAGTTCAGGCTCTCTTGGAGATACACAACGCCCCTCTGATGAGTTGCACCCTGATGTTGCCGGATCTGGAGGACCCCCCGGTGGAAGCGAGCGCACTGTATGACCGCCTGAAAGGACGGGTGTCCTTGATTATTGACAGTGGGTTTTGCCTCAGCATACCGACCACCGTGGTCGACCTGATGGGTGAGGTGCCGGAAGTGGTTCGCCAAGGCGGCGGCAGCTTTCCCTTGCTATAATTTTCTTATCGTGTCCAACCTCCTGTTTTCCGCCGGTTGGCGCCTGTTTTGCCCGCCATGTCATTAGCGCAGACACTGGCGATCTGGGCGGTGCCTGTCTTGCTGGGCATTACCGTGCACGAAGTTGCGCACGGCTGGGTGGCGTATCGTTTTGGTGATTCGACGGCAGCCGAAGCCGGCCGGCTGACGCTCAATCCGCTTCCGCATGTCGACTGGCTGGGGACGCTTGTGCTGCCTTTGGCCATGGTCGCGTCTCTGGGGGTGGCAATGGGTTGGGCCAAGCCCGTCCCGGTCGATGCTTCCCGGCTGCGCCGGCCTCGCGAGGACATGGCTTGGGTTGCGGTGGCAGGTCCCGCCTCTAATGCCCTGATGCTGATCGCTTGGGCCGGAATCGCCCGGTTGGGTCTGGCACTTGATTCTGAATTCGGCATTATTCTGTTTGCCATGGGACAGGCCGGAATCGTGATCAATTCGGTTCTGATGCTGCTCAACCTTCTTCCCATTCCGCCCCTGGATGGCTCAGTCGTGCTCGCCAGGTGGCTACCGCCGGAATTGGGGAGGAAATGGCTGGAATTCGGGCGTTACGGCCTGATACTGGTCTTGGCTCTATTTCTGGTGGGGTCTTTGTACGGGTTCATCGGCAAGCCGCTGATCGCGTTCATCGGCGCGGCGCACCAGTTCTTCGGGCTTCCCTGGATGGGTTCCTGATGGAAAGCGACCTCCCTGCTGGCCAACGCGTGGTGTCCGGCATGCGCCCGACCGGGCGCTTGCACCTAGGACACTACCACGGCGTCATCAAGAACTGGGTGAATCTCCAACACAGCCAGGAATGCTTCTTTTTCGTAGCGGACTGGCACGCGCTGACCACGCATTATGGAGAGACGACCAAGTTGGAGGATCATGTTTGGGAGATGGTGGTGGACTGGCTGGCCTGCGGCGTCAGCCCGGGGGCTTCGACCCTGTTCGTGCAGTCGCAGGTTCCGGAGCATGCGGAATTGCACCTGTTGCTGTCCATGTTCACTCCGTTGAGTTGGCTTGAGCGGGTGCCGAGTTACAAGGAAATGCAGGAACAGACGGATCGTGACCTGGCGACGTACGGTTTTCTGGGGTACCCCTTGTTGCAGGCCGCTGATATCTTGATGTACAAGGCGCAACTGGTGCCGGTGGGCGAGGATCAGGCGGCACACGTGGAGTTTACGCGCGAGGTTGCCCGGCGCTTCAATCACCTGTACGGCCAGGAGCAGGGCTTTGCCAAGCGGGCAGAAGGCTTGATCGATCGCCTGGGGCGAAACGAAGCGCGCCTGTACCGGGAATACCGCCGCCGTTTTCAGGAGCAGGGTGATTCGCAGGCCTTGGAGGTGGCGCGTGAGATGCTGCGCGGGCAACAGAGCATGTCGCTTGGCGATTTGCAGTGCCTGGATGGTTACCTGGAGGGGGAGTGGCGCATGATTCTCCCGGAACCGAAGGAATATCTGACGGCTGTTCCAAAAGTCCCTGGGGTGGATGGCCGCAAGATGTCCAAATCCTACAACAACACCCTGGGCTTGCGCGAGGAGCCGGAGACCATCCAGAAAAAACTGATGGGCATGATGACGGACCCGGCGCGCCAGCGGCGCAGCGACCCGGGGGATCCGGAGAAATGCCCGGTCTGGGACCTGCACAAGATCTATTCCGACTCGAAGACCCTCGAATGGGTGGAGGAAGGCTGTCGGAGCGCCGGTATCGGCTGCACGGACTGCAAGCGCCGGCTTCTGGATGCCATGGTGGCGGAACTGGATCCAATCCGTGCCAATGCCAAGGAATATTTGTCGGATCGGGCGGGGGTAAACGCCCTGATTCACGAAGGTTGCGAAGCAGCGCGCGATGTCGCCCGCGACACGCTGGAAGACGTCAGTGAGGCAATAGGGCTTGACTATGCCTGATCCGAGGCGCGACAGTCCTCCGGTGCAGCGGGAAATGCCGCTGGCCACGTTGCACGGCGAGCCGGTGGTCGATCTGCCGGAAGATCTGTACATCCCTCCCGAGGCGCTGGAAGTCTATCTGGACGCTTTTGAAGGTCCCTTGGATCTCCTGCTGTACCTGATCCGCCGACAGAACCTCGATATCCTCGACCTCCCATTGGTGGAAATCACCGACCAGTATCTGCGCCACATCTCCCTGATGGAGGAGTTGCAGCTCGAGCTGGCTTCGGAATATCTGGTGATGGCGGCGATGCTGGCCGAGATCAAATCCCGCATGCTCCTGCCTGCCCCGGAAGTAGAGGGCGAAGAAGAAGATCCACGTGCCGAGCTGGTTCGGCGCTTGCAGGAGTACGAACGCTTCAAGGTTGCCGCGGAAAGCCTCAATAACCTGCCGAGGTTGGAGCGAGACGTGTTCGAATTCGCACTGGATACCCGGGACCTGTCAGTGCCCCGCCCGCTGCCCAAGGTTGGCATGCAGGATCTCCTGATGGCCTTGGAGGCCATGTTGTTGAGGGCCCAGTACAACGTGGCGCATCAGATCGAAACCGAATCGCTGTCCGTTCAGGACCGAATGTCGGAGATCCTGGACCGGGTTGGTTCCAACGAAAATTGCCTGTTTACCAGCCTGTTCACGGCGCAGGAAGGGCGCCAGGGCATGGCGGTTTCCTTGCTGGCGATCCTCGAGTTGCTCAAGCTTGGCATGGTCGACTGCCGTCAGGAGGAATACGGCGGCCCGATCATTATTTTCCGGTGTCTGCACGGGGCGGGCGAGGAGTCGGCTCATGCCTGAATCCACAATCCGGGATACGATCCAGGCTGCACTGATGGCAGCGGACGATCCACTATCCGTGGACGCGTTGCTGAAACTGTTCGACAACCGCGACCGTCCATCGCGCAAGGAAGTGTCGGAAGCTTTGGAAAAGCTTGAGCAAGAGTGCGAGGGACGGAGTTTCTCGCTGGTCCGAATAGCCAGCGGCTGGCGCTATCAGATTGACCAAGACTACGCCGCGGTAATCGGGCGTCTTTGGGAACAGCGTCCTCCGCGTTACTCTCAGGCTTTGTTGGAGACGTTGGCGCTGATTGTCTATCGGCAGCCGATGACGCGCGGCGAAATCGAACAGGTGCGCGGTGTTGCACCCAGCACCAACATCATGCAGACGCTGACCGAGCGCAATTGGGTGCGCGTGGTGGGTTACAAGCAGGTCCCGGGTCGTCCGGCGCTGTACGGGACGACACGGGAATTTCTGGATTATTTCGGGCTGAAAAGCCTGAAGGAATTGCCGCCGCTGCCTGAACCTCGTGCGCAAGAGGAAGTGGATCCGCAGTTGAAGATCCAAGGCATGCCCCAACCCGAATCGGACGCGGAGTCGGATGCGACGGACACGGTAGTCTCTGAATCCCCGGAAGAAGACTTGCCGCCGGATCTGCCGGAAGAAGCAGCCTGAAGTGGCGGGCGATACGCCGCAGCGCCTCCAAAAACTGATTGCCCAGGCAGGGCTTGCCTCACGCCGTCAGGCCGAGGCATGGATCGAGGCGGGACGGGTCCAGGTCAACGGCCAGCCAGCCAAGCTGGGAGATCGGGCGGCTTCGGATGATGCGGTGACAGTCGATGGCCGACCGCTTCCGGAAGGGGCGGAAACCTGCCAGGTACTGGCCTACCACAAGCCCGCAGGACAGATCACCAGCCGATCCGACGAGCAGGACCGCCCGACGGTTTTCGACAACCTGCCGGAACCCTCACATGGACGTTGGATTGCGGTCGGGCGGCTGGATTTCCAGACTTCAGGCTTGCTGCTGTTGACAACCGATGGGCAATTGGCAAATCGCCTGATGCATCCGAGCGGGCAGGTGCAGCGCCGTTATCTGGCCCGGGTTCGCGGGACGCCACGCCAAGAACAACTGGAACGCTTGACGGCAGGAGTGGAACTGGAAGACGGAATGGCGAAGTTCGAGTACGTGCGCGAGAAGCGAGGTCAAGGGAGTAATCGCTGGTACGAGGTTGCGTTGCGCGAAGGACGCAATCGCGCCGTGCGGAGAATGTGGGAAGCGGTTGGCTTAGAGGTTGGTCGCCTGATCCGGATTGGATACGGGCCGGTTTTGTTGGCTCGGGATCACCCGGCGGGGGAGGCTCGCTGGCTATCCCGGAAAGAGATACAGGTCTTGAAGTACGCCTGCACGGCAAAATAATCGGCGTTTGGATCACCCCCAATCAGGAAGTTTCCGACACCCGCTCGTAACAGGGCCGGGGATCATCATCGGTCTGATTCGGGTTCTGAATCAAGGATCGTAATCGCTCTATTGCTTCTTCGAAATCATCGTTGATCACACAGTGCTCAAAATCCTGGCAGTGCAGGATATCTGACCGGGCCTGAGCCAGGCGCTGCGAGATTACGCCGTCGTCGTCCGTGCCCCGATTGCGTAAGCGTGCCTCCAAGACTGCAAAAGAGGGCGGGAGAATGAAAATGCCGACGGCTTCGGGCATTTTCTGCCGCACCAGTTGCGCGCCCTGCCAGTCGATTTCAAGGATTACGTCGAGCCCTTCGCTTCGCAACCGTTCGACCTCCGTGCGCGAGGTCCCGTACAGATGGTCGAATACCTCCGCACGTTCGAGGAACCCATCCTGCCCGCTGATCCGTTCAAATTCTTCAGGCGAGACAAAGTAATAATCCACGCCGTCTTCTTCCCCCTTGCGCATCGGCCGGGTCGTGTGCGAGATGCTGACCGCAAGGCGCTCCCCTCGGCTCAGGAGCTCCCGGATCAGGGAAGTCTTGCCGGCTCCAGAGGGTGCCGTCACGATGAACAGCCGGCCTTCACTCATCGGTCTTCTTGTCGGGAGAGGCCGGCTCTGGAGTTTCGGTGGATTCCATGGCATCAAGTTCGGTGTCCATCTCTTCTTCGGTCATGGGGCGGAAGCGGGTCTCTTCTTCTGCTTCAGCCTCGTCCTGTTTCGGAGCCACCATTTTGGAGAAGAGGATGCCGATCTCGTACAGTAGCCAGACCGGGATGGCGAGCAGGGTCTGGGAGATGACGTCCGGAGGCGTCAGCAGCATGCCGATGACGAATGCCGCCACGATCACGTAAGGGCGAACTTCGCGCAGACGTTTGGGCGTGGTGATTCCCATGGCGACCATGGCGACCGTGATGATCGGGACCTCGAACGCGACTCCGAAAGCGAGGAAAAGCTTCACCACGAAGTCCAGGAAGCGGTTGATGTCGGTCATGACCGCGACGCCTTCCGGTGCCGTACTGACGAAGAACCCGAACACCAGCGGGAACACCACGAAATAGGCGAACACCATGCCGAGATAGAACAGGACGACGCTGGACAGAAGCACCGGGCCGGCCAGACGCTTTTCATGCCCGTACAGCCCCGGGGCAGCGAAGGCCCAGACTTGATAAAGGGTGTACGGCACCGTGACCGTCAACGCCAGCAGCAGGGTCAGCTTGAACGGAGCAAGGAAAGGCGAGGCCACGTCAATGGCGACCATCGTATGGCCTTCCGGGAGGCTGTTGAGCAGCGGTGTGGCCAGCAAGGTATACAGCGTGTTGGCAAACGGCAGCAGTGCCACCAGTACGATGCCGACGACCAGGAGAACCCGCAACAACCGGTCGCGCAGTTCGACCAAGTGGCTGAGAAAGGGCCGCTCCGGGTCAGTTTTCTTCACGTTTCGGGGCGGGCTCATGATCGGGGGTGTCCGATTCGGTGTCGGGACGCTCCTCAAGCTGCTTTTCGATTGCTTCGACAAGGGGGGCGTCGGGATCGGCCTGATTCTGGACGATATCCCGAAGTTCCTGAATCTCGTTTTGCTGCTGGCGCAGGACGTCCTTGAGTTCTTCGGCTTGAAGTTCCTGCTGGACGCTTTGGCGGAACTGGTGCACGAGGTGCCGCATGCGTCCCAGCCATTCGCCCACTTGGGCGGCGACTCGGGGCAGGCGTTTCGGTCCGATCACGATCAGACCGACGATCATGACCAGAATCAGTTCCCAGAATCCAAAATCGAACATGGCCGAGGGCCCGGAATTACGGAATCAGCGCCCTAGGATGCTCGTAGTACGCGATTTCTCCGGGGCGAAGATCTGCATTTTAGCGCAGGCCCGGCATTCAAACGGGCCGCGACAAACCCTCAAATCGCCCGGATCAGTGCGCCAGGCGTCACTTATTCAGGGATCGCCCGCAATAATGCCTTGACGACCTCAGCCGCGTTGTCAGCCGCAAGGCCGAAAAAGATTTCAAGTTGGTTTCCTGCTTCGTCACCGCCCGCCAAATCGGACAAGCTTCGGATGGCGATGAACGGAACATCGTTCGCATAGGCGACATGAGCCACGGCGGCGCTTTCCATGTCCAAGACATGTGCGTCGAAAGTCTTGAACGTGTAATCACGAAAATCTGCATTGTCGATAAATGCGCCGCCCGACACGCCGGAACCGCCGATGACAATCTTGGGCATGTAATCAAGGCACGTGTTTTCTGCCGCGCAGTGGTTGAGCGTGACGTCCGCGACCGCTTGGCGGGCATAAGCCAGCAGGGATTCATCAACCGGGAACCAGAACCGGGTCTCTGGCGCGTCGGCACCGGCCCGCTGTACGGTGACGGACCTCGGGAACATCATGCCGAAGTTCGCATACGGGTATTCGAAAAAGTCCGGTTTCTTCCATCCGCCCTCGACCTTTCGGGCAAAAAGCGACTCAAGATATTGTCCCCAGCGGTCCGCGATCACCACATCACCGATGTGCAGTGCGGGATCGATTCCGCCGGCAATGCCGGAGAAGACAATCTGCTTGACGTTGAAGCGGTCGAGGGCAAGTTGTACCGTCATCGCCGCATTGACGACACTGATGCCGCTCAAGAACAGCACGACATCACGTTCCTGCAGTCGGCCGGTGGAAAACTCCACACCGTTCAATGAGTGTACGGCGGCATTGTCCAGTTCGCCTTTCAGGATCACCATCTCCGGCGCGTAGGCGGAGACCACGGCAATGCGGGGAGTATCGTCCTGAACGGCGAATGTTATCGCCGGCAGGGTCATGCCGACTGACGTCAGCATCAAGGCGGTTAGGCCACTCGCCCAATCCCGCAATGTATATGTTTTCACTGTTGGCGTTTGGACTTTTCTTCCAGCCCCGAAGTTCCGAAACGACGCTCCAATTCCTCCAGGACATCGCGGGCATCAAGATCGCGCATGGCCAGCAGGACCAGGCTGTGAAACCAAAGGTCCGCGACTTCGTGCACCAAATGTTCGGTGTCGCCTTCGGCCGCTTCCACCGTCTCGGCGGCTTCTTCGGTGATCTTGGCCGTGACGGCGGGGATCCCGTCGTGGCAAAGCGCGGCCACGTATGAACTGTCCGGGTCGGCCTCGCGGCGCTGCCGGAGCACTTCCATCAATCGTTCCAGGATGCGAGTGGTCTCGTCCATGGGGATTTACAGGCGAACCTCAATACCGTTCTGGTGCATGTACTGCTTGGCCTCGCCAATAGTATATTCCTGAAAGTGGAAGATGCTGGCCGCAAGTACGGCATCGGCACCGCCTTCGGTGACACCGTCCACCAGGTGCTGCAGGGTGCCGACTCCGCCCGACGCGATGATGGGGATGCCGACCGCATCGCTCATGGCCCGGGTCAGTTCCAGGTCGAAGCCTTCGCGGGTCCCGTCCCGGTCCATGCTGGTCAGGAGGATCTCGCCAGCTCCGTACGTTTCCATTTTTTTTGCCCATTCCAGGGCGTCGATTCCCGTGTCCTTGCGCCCGCCATGAGTGAAGATATCCCAGCGCGGCGGTGCATCGGGTGCGCTGATCCGCTTGGCGTCGATGGCGACGACGATGCACTGGTTGCCCACCGTATCGCTGGCCTCCTGCACGAATTCCGGGTTGGTGACGGCGGCCGTGTTGATGCCGACCTTGTCGGCGCCGGCGCACAGCAGGGTCCGGATATTCTCGACCGTCCGGATGCCTCCCCCGACAGTCAGGGGAATGAACACCTGCTCCGCCACGGCTTCCACCATGTGGACCGTAGTATCGCGGTCGTGGTGGCTCGCCGTGATGTCCAGAAACGTGATTTCATCCGCACCTTCCTGATCGTAGCGGCGGGCGATTTCGACCGGGTCGCCGGCATCCCGGATATCAACAAACTTCACGCCTTTGACAACCCGGCCATCGTCGACATCCAGGCACGGGATGATGCGTTTGGCAAGGCCCATCAGTCGGAAGCCAGTGCCAGTGCCTGCTCGAGATCGATGCTGCCCTCATACAGAGCCCGCCCGATGATGGCGCCGCTGATGCCTTCATCGGCAACGGCCTGAAGGGCCTTGATGTCTTCCAGCGTACTGACGCCGCCGGAAGCGATAACGGGGATGGGGAGGGCCTGGGCCAGTTCAACGGTAGATGCCACGTTGACGCCCTGCATCATGCCGTCCCGGCTGATGTCGGTGAAGATGATTGAGGCGACTCCCTCCTGGGCGAAGTGCTGAGCCAGATCAATGGCGTCGTGGTGGGACAACTTGGACCAGCCATCAGTGGCCACCTTGCCATCCTTGGCATCCAGGCCAACGATGATGTGGCCGGGAAACTCCAGGCACAGTTCTTCGACGAAGTGCGGTTCGCGCACTGCACGGGTGCCGATGACGGTGTATCGCACGCCGATATCCAGATAGGTCTGGATGGTTTCTTCGCTCCGGATGCCTCCGCCGACTTGGATCGGAACTTTCGGATGATTTTTCGCGATTTGTTCAATGATCGGAAGGTTGGCCGGCTGACCCATGCGGGCACCGTCCAGATCCACGATGTGCAATCGCTGAGCGCCCTGATCGACCCAGCGTTGCGCCATGCTGACGGGGTCATCCGAAAAGACGGTTTCGTCGTCCATCCGGCCTTGGCGCAGACGCACGCACCGGCCTTCCTTGATGTCGATGGCGGGAATGATCAGCATGATTCGGTGGGCTCCAGGTTCAGCACCGGCCGTCCCAGTGCAGGAAATTCCGTAGCAGCGTCAGACCGTGTTCTCCGCTTTTCTCGGGATGGCTCTGCATGGCGAACACTTGATCTCTCGCGATCACCGAAGCGAAAGGCAATACGTAATCAGTGCGCCCGGCGATGGCTTCCTTATCGCGCGGAGCCGTGTAGTAACTGTGCACGAAATAAAAACGGCTTTGGTCGGGGATATTCTCCCACAGCGGGTGTGTCACCTGTTCGATGCGGCTCCAGCCCATGTGCGGGATTTTGAACCTGCTGCCGCGTTCGACATGCGGGGCGAAGGCCTCCACCCTTCCGGAGAACATCCCCAGGCAATCGACGCCGTCGTTCTCCTCGCTGTATTCCATCAGGACTTGCATGCCCATGCAGATTCCGAGAAAAGGCCGGTCCCGGGCCGCGTTCAAGACCGCATCGGCCAGACCCTTCTGACGCAGTGCAAGCATGCAGTGCCGCGCCGCGCCCTGACCCGGGAATACGACCCGGTCCGCTTGCTCTATGGCTGAGGGCTCGGTTGCGATCTGGATGTCAACATCAGGCCCCGCCAAGCTGCACAACGCGTTGTGCACGGAACGTAGGTTGCCGAAACTGAAATCGACGATGGCGACGGTTTGCATCGCGAAACTGAACGAGTATTGGCTATAACACGCCTTTGGTTGAAGGGGTACCGGTCTCCCGTGGGTCCTGTTCCGTGGCCATGCGCAACGCACGGCCGAAGGCCTTGAACACAGTTTCGGCAATGTGGTGGGCGTTGTTCCCGCGCAGACCGTCTATGTGCAGCGTGGCCATGGCGTGGTTGATGAATCCCTGGAAGAATTCGTGCACCAGGTCCACGTCGAAGTCCTGTATTCGGGCACGCGGGTATTCGACCTGATAGTTCAGGCCGGGGCGGCCGGAGAAATCGATGACGACGCGCGACAGCGCCTCGTCCAGCGGGACGTAGGCATGACCATAGCGGCGGATGGCCTGTTTGTCACCCAATGCCTGTCGTACGGCCTGGCCGAGCACGATGCCGATGTCTTCGACGGTATGGTGCGCGTCGACTGAAAGGTCGCCTTGGGCTTTCACCTTGAGGTCCAGCATGCCGTGGCGGGCAACTTGGTCCAGCATGTGTTCCAGGAAGGGCAACCCTGTCTCAAGTTCCGCGCAGCCACTCCCGTCCAGATCGACTTCAACCTCGATCTGGGTCTCGCGGGTATTGCGCTGGATGCGGGCGGTGCGGGCGCTCATGGGGAGAAAAGAGATGGAGCCACTGCTGGCTTGGCCATTCTACTATGTTCCTCAAGGGTCTGAAGTGGCTGCGATATTGGGTCTGGCGCGCCCGGCAGGATTCGAACCTGCGACCCCTGGCTCCGGAGGCCAGTGCTCTATCCACTGAGCCACGGGCGCGTAAAAATGGATTATAGTGCTTTTGCCATTCTCCGGCCAAGCAAGCCGCTCATGATCGCCCTGCTCCAACGCACAATCGAGGCTCGAGTCGACATCGGTGGGCGTACCGTGGCGGCCATCGATTCCGGGGTTCTGGCCTTGGTTGGCTTCCACAAGGATGATTCGCCAGCGCAAATCGGGCGCATGGCTGAACGGATCCTGGGTTACCGCCTGTTCGCAGACGAAGAAGGGAAGATGAATCGCTCCCTGGTTGATACGGGGGGCGCGTTGCTGCTGGTACCGCAATTCACCCTTGCGGCTGACACGGACCGGGGAATGCGCGCGAGTTTTAGTTCTGCCGCGCCGCCAGAGGCCGGGCGCATGCTTTTTGAGAGTCTGTGCGAGGAATGCCGGGAGCAACACGGTCAGGTAGAAACCGGAGAGTTCGGGGCGGATATGCAAGTCCGTCTAATCAACGACGGACCGGTCACTTTTGTCTTAACTCTTTGATACTCAATAAATTTTAATCGCTTAGCCGCAGGGCGCTCCGAAAGGCTCTACCCGTTTTTCCCCAGCATCTCCCGCATGATCGGTTCCAGATGGGTGGGGCAGGGGGCCGCCTCGGGACACACGCTGTCGACTTGCAGGCTGTGGTAATTGTCCATGGTGAGAGGTTTCCCGGGCACGCGTCCCAGAATGCGCGCCTGCATCCGCGACATGAAAGGAGACAGGGGAACGACCCGGCGCTTTAAGCCGGCTGTCGCGGCGATCAGTTCGACCAGTTCCTGCAGCGTATAGATATCCGGGCCGCACAGGTTGATGGATTGCGAAAAGGTTTGCCGGTCGTTCAAAGAGTCGCACATGCGCGTGACGACATCACCGACATAGACCGGGGCGAAGCGGGTGCCAGGACAACCCAGCGGAAAGAAATACGGGGCGAGACGAAGCAGCGCGGTGAAACGGCCGATGAGATGGTCGCCGGGACCGAAGATCAGGGAAGGCCGAAAGCTCGTGACCTTGGTGACCCCGCTGAACTGGAGCAGTGCGGCTTCCGCCTCGGCTTTGCTGCGCAGGTAGTGGCTACGTGCATTGCGGTCGGCACCGAGCGCGCTCATCTGCAGTAACCTGGGGATGTCGTGCGTGTGGCAGGCGGATACAAGTTTCTGTGCCAGCCTGACATGCGTTTTCTTGAAAGTCCTTTGGCGAAATCGGGACTCGTTGAGGATGCCGATCAGGTTGATGATGACATCCATGCCTTCGGTATGACGGATAAGGGACCGTTCTTTATGAACGTTCACCTGCACCAAGTCCAAAGTGGGGAGCACCAGCAGGGAGCGGTGGCGAAACTGTTGCCGGGTTAAAACCCGCACCTGATGACCCTGTGCCACCAAACGGCTGACCAGCGCCTGGCCGACGAAACCAGTGCCTCCCAAAACGCATATCCGGGCCATCGCCTCATTATAATGAGGGGGATTGGACTTCCCACTATGTTGCTTCACCTTCCTGGAGTTCTGAGCCCCGAGGAACTGGAAAAAATCCGCGAAGGATTACGCCAGGGCGTCTTCGCGGACGGCCGTGCCAGCGCAGGCCGATTGGCAGGCGAGGTCAAGCAAAATGAAGAATTCCAGGCGCCCCGTTCCGAGCGAGAGCCTCTGGAGCTCTGCGTGGCGCAGGCGTTGCAACGCCACCCCATGGTGCAGAGCCATGCATTGCCGCTGCGGATCAGTCATCCGATTTTCTCCAGATACCAGCCCGGAATGCACTACGGTTGGCATACGGATGATGCCGTGATGGGTGAGGGCGGCTACCGGTCGGACCTCGCGGTCACTGTGTTTTTAAGCGACCCTTCGGAGTATGAAGGCGGTGCGCTGGTGGTGGAAACCCCTTATGGCGAGCAGGCTGCACGATATCCGGCCGGTGATGCGGTGCTGTATCCCGCGGGTCACCTGCATCGGGTCGATGAGGTGACTTCGGGCGAGCGGTGGGTCGCAGTGTTGTGGATTCAGAGCCAGGTTCGGGATGAGCAGCAGCGCGAAGTCCTTCAGACCCTGGATGCTTTGCGATCACAGAGGATGGAGAAAGATCCAGCGGACGATGAGTTGGCAAGACTCGATTGGGTTTATTCCCGGCTGCTGCGGATGTGGGCGGATGTCTGAACCCAAACTGATCAATGAGAAGAGTTACGAGCAGGAACTGCAAGTCCTGCAAGTCGAACTGATTAAGCTCCAGTATTGGATCCAGTCTCAGGGCTTGCGCGCCGTTGTACTGTTCGAGGGTCGCGACGCGGCGGGGAAAGGCGGGGTGATTCGCCGGATTACGCAATACACCAACCCCCGTATTGTGCGTTTGGTGGCACTGCCGAAGCCGACTGAACGCGAACGGGGACAGTGGTATTTCCAGCGCTATGTCGCACATCTGCCCCGGATCGGCGAGATGGTGCTGTTCGACCGCAGTTGGTACAACCGAGCCGGAGTGGAAACAGTGATGGGGTTCTGCTCCGAGAGCGAAGCGCAGGAATTTTTCATCAGCTGCCCCCATTTCGAAGAGATGCTGGTCAACTCCGGCATCAAGTTGATCAAGTACTGGTTCACGATCAGCCACGAAGAACAGGAACGACGTTTTCAGGCACGCCGGGACGATCCGCTCAAGCGTTGGAAACTCAGTACGATGGATCTGGAGGCCCGGTTCCGCTGGGAGAATTACACGCGTGCACGAGACCAGATGTTTGCGCACTGTCATACCGAGCGGGCGCCTTGGACCGTGATCGACGGAAACAGCAAGAAGCTGGCGCGCCTGAACTGCATCCACCACCTGCTTTCAGAATTTGACTACAAGGACCTGACACCTCCTGCAGGAGAGTTGCCTCCCAAGCCCGAGCCGAGCGATTACCAAGGCCCGCCCCTGCCACCGGGGCCGCCGCCAGCGTATCAGTTCGGAGACAAGAAAAAGAAGCCTTAATCGGCGTCAGGGGTTCAGTTTTTGGAACCTTTCTCTTCGTGCGCGAGCTTCACGACTTCCATGGCACAGTCCATGTAGTCCTGCCGGTAATTGTTCAGGTCTGAACCTTCGTCCGGCAAAAAATATTCATCCATGCCGACGCCCTGTTCACGGTCAAGGGCGATGAAACGGCGCTGCATCTCCAGCATTTTCTCGATTTTTTCCTGTTTTGTGCTCATGGCATATGGGTGCGGTTTCGAGGCGTGCTATTGTAGCAATGATCCGGGGCAGGCGTACAGGCGGCGATGCAGAAGAATCATTGGTTGATAGTGTTGGCGGTGTTGGCACTGGCATGGTGTGGCACGATCGGGTTGTACCTGGCTGGAGTATTTTCCTACCCGTGGGGATGGCTGGTGCTGCTGGCGCTGGCTGGCTGGACCTGGTTCAAGGTACGTGAAAGCAGTTGATGTTTTTTAGGCTGGCCTTCAGCCTTGGCTTGTGTCAAGAGGTTTAAGCTCTAGAACACGTTCCCAGACTTCATGTCCCAACCGTCGGCCGCGTTGCTCGAAATGCGTTTCCGGTCGATCCGGAAGGTCGGATCCGATGTGCCAGCATGCGGCTTTTCCCACAGCTTGCTCGATCTGCTTCGCGTAGTCCGACCAGTCGGTCGCCAGGTGGAGGAGGCCGCCGGGCACGAGGCACCGGGCGCATTCGGCAAGAAATGAGTCCTGGAGAAGGCGACGTTTCTGGTGTCGGCGCTTGGGCCAGGGGTCCGGAAACAGGATCCGAATTTGCTGCAGGCAGTCGTCCGGAAACCGCGGCAGCAATAGGGCCGCGTCGCCGGAGACCACCCGCAGATTGTTGAGTTCAAGCTGATTGGCTTTTCGCAACACGGAAAACAACACAGGTCGGTATACTTCGATGCCCAGGATGTTGTGCTGCGTACAGACCTGGGCTTCATTCAGCAACACTTCGCCATGCCCGAAACCGATCTCAAGGGTAATCGGGCCAGGCTGGTCAAATAAGGTTTCCGGTTGGAATTCCTGCTCCGGAACGGTTCGGCCGTAGCGTTCCCACAGGGCTGAGAATTCTTTTTCCCGGGCCTTTGTGAGGCCGCGGGCACGATGGACGAATGAGCGGATCGGACGCCGCAATTTGGCGGCGACCCGGGTCACGTCAGGGTGCCTTCGGTTGGGCTGGAACTTGAGGCGAAGCGTCGCTCCGGCATGCGCCCGGAACGCCAGGCGAGCCGTCCCGCCTCGACGGCTAGGCACATGGCTCGGGCCATCTGCACGGGATCCCCCGCTTCGGCAATGGCCGTATTCATCAATACCCCGTCGCACCCGAGTTCCATCGCGATGGCGGCATCGGAAGCGATCCCGACGCCGGCATCCACCAGTATCGGTGTCGTGGCTTCTTCGAGAATGATCTTCAAGTTGTCCGGGTTGCGTATGCCCCGGCCCGATCCGATCGGCGCGGCCAGCGGCATCACCGCGACGCAGCCGATTTCCGCTAGGCGTTTTGCGGTAATAGGATCGTCGTTGGTGTACACCATGACCTCGAAATCTTCTGCAATCAGAGTCTCAGCTGCGGACAGGGTTTGCGCAACATCCGGGTAAAGGGTACGTTTGTCGCCCAGAACTTCCAGCTTGACCAGGCGATGCCCGCCCAACAGTTCGCGGGCCAGACGGCAGACTCGGATGGCGTCTTCGGCGCTGTAGCAGCCTGCGGTGTTCGGCAGGATGGTGTAGTCGTCCGGCGACAGCACATCCAGGAGGTTCGGCGCATCTGGGTCTTGGCCGATGTTGGTGCGGCGCAGGGCTACGGTCACGATTTCCGCACCTGATGCTTCGATCGCATCGCGGGTCTGCTCCAGATCCTGATATTTCCCGGTACCGACCAGCAGGCGGGAAGTGTAGGATCGCCCGGCAATGACCAGCGGGTCACCGGCCATCTCAGCCTCCTCCGATTGCCCGCACGATTTCAATGGCGTCGCCCTCGCGCAGGGGATGAGCCGTCCAACGGGATCGCGGCACGACCTCGCGGTTGATTTCCAGTGCGATGCGGCCTTCTACGTGCAAATGCCGGGTCAGATCCTCGACCGTGGTCTCATCGGGGAGGGAGTGGGTTTCTCCGTTGACGGTGACACGCATGAACCTAGGACAATTGCTCCATTAACTCCTGAAGGCTGAACGTGCCATACACGGTTTTCAGTTTGCCGTCTTCTACCGCGATGTAGTCGCAACCCCGTATCGCCACGGATTTTCCGGTCGCTTCCATCTCTCCTAGCGGTCCTTGGTGAGTGCCGAACAGCAACCACGGCACGGCTATCTGGCCGATGCTGGTTTCTGCTTGGGAGATCAGTTCCAGCTTCAGGTCGGGGAACGCGGCGAATAGTCCATCGGCATAGTCGCCGATCGCTTGCCCTGAAAGCGGACCTCCGGTGGCGGGATCTTGATAGGTGCCGTCTTCCGTGTACAGATCAATCACGGCCTGAGGATCATGTGCGTCCCAAGCCGCGAAATACGCTTCAATGACTTCTTGCGGGTTCATTTCTATTCTCCGGTGCTGGCGTTTAAAGCCTGATCCAGATCGGCAATGATGTCGTCGACATCCTCGATTCCGATGGACAGGCGGATGACTTCCGGACCTGCGCTGGCAGCGGCCTTCTGTTCGTCGCTGAGCTGGCGGTGCGTGGTGGAGGCGGGGTGCACGATCAGTGAACGCGTGTCGCCGATGTTGGCGAGATGCGAGAACAACTTCACGCTTTCGACCACTTTCACACCACTTTCGTAGCCGCCGTGCACTCCAAAGGTGAAGACCGAACCTGCGCCTTTGGGGCAATAGCGCTGAGCCAATTCGTAGTAGGGGCTGGACGTCAGGCCCGCGTAGGACACCCATTCGACCCTCGGGTGCTGTTCCAGCCATTGGGCGACGGCCAGAGAGTTGTCGTTGTGCTGGCGCATCCGCAGCGGCAAGGTTTCAATCCCGGTCAGCGTCAGGTAGGCGTTCATCGGCGACATGGTGGGGCCGAGGTCGCGCAGGCTGACTGCGATGGAATAGATCGTATAGGCGAGTTCCCCGAATTTATCCACGAACGACATTCCATGATAGGCCGGATTGGGGTCCGTCAGGTGAGCGTAGTGATTGTTTGTGGACCAGTCGAACTTGCCGGAGTCAATGACCACACCGCCGATCGCATTGCCATGGCCAGACAGGAATTTGGTGGTGGAGTGAACCACCAGGTCGGCACCGTGTTCAATCGGGTTGCACAGCACCGGCGTGGCCAGCGTGTTGTCGATGATCAGCGGAACTCCGTTTTCATGTGCCGCATCGGCGAGTCCTTGAACATCACACATCGTGCCGCCGGGGTTGGCCAGGCTTTCGCTGAAGACGGCACGGGTGCGCTCGTTGCAGGCCCGGCGGACATTGTCCGGGTCGTCCGGGTCGACGAAGACGACTTTCCAGCCGAAACGGGTGAAGGCATGCCCGAACTGGGTGATGGAACCGCCATACAACTTGTTGGAGGCGACGAATTCATCGCCTGCTTTCATCAGGCCGAACAAGGCCAGCATCTGTGCGGCATGGCCGGACGCTGTGCAGACTGCGCCCACTCCGCCTTCCAAATCGGCCATTCGATCCTGCAGGGAGTTGACCGTGGGGTTGGTCAGGCGTGAATAGATGAATCCGGCTTCATCCAGATTGAACAGGTTGGCGGCATGTTCGACGTCCCGAAAGACGAAGGCGACGGACTGGTGGATGGGAGTGATTCGGGCACCAGTGGTCGGATCCGGCGAAGTGCCGGCATGGATGGCTCGGGTTTGCAGGCCCTGAGTTTTGGTTTCGCTCATGTTTCGGATCCTTTCAGGAACAATCAGTTTTGTGACGGTTTTTGTTGTTTACGTAGTGAGCTGCGGAATACCGTAGGAACTCGAGTTCCTCGGGGCTCAACTCGCGAAGTTTTCGGGCGGGGCTGCCGATCCAGAGGCACCCCCCTTCAAGGCGTTTTCCGGGTGGCACCAGACAGCCGGCGCCAATCATGCTGTCCGGCTCGATGATTGCCCCGTCCAGGATGACGGAACCCATTCCGATCAGGCACCGGTCGCCAATCTCACAAGCGTGAACGACGACCCGGTGGCCCACCGTCACGTCATCCCCGATTGTGACAGCATACCCCCCGGGGGAGTATTCGCAATCATGCGTGACATGCACGACGCTGCCGTCCTGGATGTTGGTTCGCTCCCCGATGCGGATCGAATTGACGTCGCCGCGAACGACGGTCATCGGCCAGATCGAACTGTCGTCGCCCAAGTGCACGTCACCGATCACCAGGGCCTGTTCGTCCACGTAGGCAGAATCGGCGATGTGGGGCGTATGGCCCTCGAAAGTTCGGATGCTCATGAAAAGAAAGCGACGCGCGTTCAACTACCAGATTATACGGACGCGAACCTCTTTTCCACGTAGTCGCACAGCATTTCCTGAAATTCCTCGGCGATGCGCTCACCGCTCAAGGTGCAGACTCGTTCGCCGTCGACATAGACCGGGGCACTCGGGTTTTCATTGGAGCCGGGCAGGCTGATGCCGATATCGGCATGGCGACTTTCACCCGGGCCGTTGACGACACAACCCATCACCGCCACGTTGAGGTTTTCGACTCCCGGATACTGCTTCTTCCACACGGGCATCTGCTCGGTAATGTAGCGTTCGATATCCTGAGCCAGCCGCTGGAAATAGTCGCTGCTGGTTCGGCCGCAGCCGGGGCAAGCCGTCACGACTGGCATGAAGTGACGCAGGTTCAGGCTCTGCAGCAGGTCGCAGGCGACCCGGACCTCCTCGGTTCTCTCTCCGCCCGGCTCCGGCGTCAGTGAAACCCGCAACGTATCTCCGATTCCGCGCTGCAGGAGCATGGCCAGCGCCGCGCTGGTCGAGACAATGGCTCGAGTCCCCATGCCGGCTTCAGTCAGTCCCAGGTGCAGGGGATAGTCGCAACGTTGAGCCAATTCGGTGTATACCTGGACGACCAGGGGAACCCGGCTCATCTTGCAGGACAGCACGATGGCGTCGTGCGGCAGGCCGATTTCCTCGGCTTGAGCGGCACTTCGAAGCGCCGACTGAACCATCGCTTCCTGCTGGACCACGTCGGCGTCCAGGGGAGAATCGAGCTTGGCATTTTCATCCATCAATTCGGTCAGCAACGCCGCATCAAGGCTTCCCCAATTGACGCCAATCCGCACGGGCTTCTGGTAGCGGCAGGCGAGTTCGATGAATTGCGTGAAATGTGGATCGCGAGAACTGCCGCGCCCGACATTGCCCGGGTTGACACGGTACTTGTCCAGCGCTTCGGCACATTCCGGGAACTCTGCCAGGAGTTTGTGCCCGTTGTAGTGGAAGTCCCCGATCAAGGGTACGGTGAGGTTGCGCCTCTCCAGCTGTTCGCGGACCTGAGGGACGGCCGCGGCCGCATCGCGGTCATTGACGGTCAACCGGACCAGTTCGGAGCCTGCACGCGTCAGGGCCTCGACCTGTGCAACCGTTGCCGCGATCTCAGCGGTTGGGGTGTCGGTCATGGACTGCACGGCAACGGGATGGCCGGCGCCAAGCGTGACCGAACCGATTCGCACTGCGACAGATTTGCGGCGAGGAGAGAGAACGGGATTCGAGCCGTTCATGAGATGCGCGTAAAATTTTGCGTGGTTATATGAGTCAACTTAAAATTATATGTGATGTTATTCAATTTACGTGGCATTTTTGTTACGGGAACCGATACCGAAGTCGGCAAGACTTGGACGGCGGCCCACTTGATCCGCGACTTGCGTGGGCAAGGATCGGATGTGTATCCCTTGAAACCAGTCGAGTCAGGGTGCGTGGAAACCAATGGGACTTTGCGGGCGCAGGATGCGGAGACTCTGCGCGAGGCGGCGCAGCTGGCCGAGTCAGAACCGGTTGTGCGGTACAAATTACGCACTCCGATTGCACCGATGCTGGCGGCGAGGCAGGAAGGAGTGGAGTTCCGGTTGCAGGACTTGGTCGATTTCTGTCGCCGGGAAGAGATGCTGGTTGTCGAAGGTGCGGGAGGATGGAGAACACCTCTGGCCGGAGATGGGGATGTCCAGGCACTCGCCGCGGAATTGGGGTTGCCGGTCTTGGTGGTGGCCGAGGATCGGCTGGGCGCAATCAACCAGGTTCTGCTGACCTGTGAAGCCGTGCAAAGATCGCATTGCCTTTTGGCTGGCGTCATCCTCAACCAATTGAAGCCGGGAACCGGAGACTTCGGAAATCTTCCTGTCCTTGAACACTGTCTAGGCGATGTGCCGGTTTGGCAGACTCGGCACGAGGAATGGCTTAATAAAAAACAGGCTCGTCACCTAATGTCGACTTTCATGACGATTCCGGTGGGTTGCTGATGCCCGAACTGCCGGAAGTCGAGACGGTGCGTCGCGGGATTGCGCCGCATCTGGTCGGGGAGAAAATCGACCGGATGATCATCCGGCAGCGACAATTGCGTTGGCCGATCAGCCGGACACTTCCAGGCGCTGTGGCGAATCAGTGCGTCCATACGGTCGGTCGCCGAGCCAAGTATCTGCTGATCGAGTTGGACGACGGACATTTGATTTGGCATCTGGGGATGTCGGGCTCGCTACGGATACTTCAGAATCTCCCAACGCCGGGCACACACGACCATGTCGATGTCTGCCTGAAGAGGGGCGCGACGCTGCGATTCCGAGATCCACGGCGGTTTGGCAGCCTGCACTGGACCTGTGTTGACCCGCTGCGGCACCGGCTGCTGAAGAACCTCGGCCCAGAACCCTTGGGAGAGGAATTCAGCGGGGAATGGCTGTACGCTCGGTCACGGGGGCGCTCCGGCGCCGTCAAGAATTTTCTGATGGACTCGAAAATAGTGGTGGGCCTAGGCAATATCTATGCCAGCGAGGCATTGTTTGAGGCTGGGATCTCGCCGGTTCGCGCCGCGGGACGGATTGGCTTGGACCGTTATCGGCGATTGGCCGAGGTTGCAAAAACAATTCTGGGTCAGGCGATAAAGGCGGGCGGGACGACGTTGAGGGATTTTACGAAAGCGGAGGGGGAGCCGGGTTATTTTGCGCAGGAACTTCAGGTGTACGGGCGCGCGGGCGAGGCATGCTCCCGATGCGGCGAGCCGGTGCGTAGTCGAATAATCGGGCAGCGTTCGAGTTTTTACTGCCCGCAGTGCCAGAACTAAAAGGACTTCTTTGTCTATCCTGCTTCGGAACGCACCGCTTTCCGGGCATCGTCAACTCTTTCCTTGGCTACCCTTTGCAAGGAAGAAGGAAGACCGAAATGTACGTTTTCCTCGACCCCGTCCATTGTGGAAATCTCCAGTTCGGCGTATTTCCGCAGTGTCTCAATCAGCTCCTGCACTAATTCCTCGGGAGTCGAGGCACCAGCGGTAATCCCGACAGTCTCTTTTCCGCGCAACCACTCGGGATCGATTTGTGCGGGGTCTTCAACCAAATAGCTCGGCGTTCCACTATCGTTTCCGACCTCGCACAAGCGATTGGAATTAGAACTATTTTTCGCCCCCACCACAAGTATCAGATCCACTTGGGTCGCAAGAGCACGCACTGCAGCCTGGCGGTTCTGGGTGGCGTAGCAGATGTCCCTGATGTCGGGTCCAGCGATCTCCGGGAAACGCTCTCGCAAGGCTTCGATAATATCCCGGGTATCGTCGACGGACAAAGTGGTCTGGGTGATGTAGGCGACTTTTTGGGAATCCCGGACCTTCAGTGCTTTGACGCCCTCCACATCACTGACCAGATGAACCGGCCCCGAAATCTGGCCGAGAGTCCCCTCGACCTCGGGGTGATTCTCATGCCCGATCAGGATGACATCGTAACCTTTAGCGGAGTAGCGCTGCCCTTCTTTATGTACTTTTGAAACCAGGGGGCAAGTGGCATCAATGGACTGCAGGCCACGCTGCGAAGCGTCTTGCTCGACTTCCTGAGAGACGCCATGAGCACTGAATACGGCGATCGCCCCGTCCGGGATCTGCTCAATCTCTTCCACGAACTTTACGCCTTGCGCTTCCAGGTTTTTTACAACCCGCCGGTTGTGGACGATTTCGTGCCGTACGTAGACCGGAGGGCTATAGAAATCCAGCGCCTTTTCGACGATCGTGATAGCACGGTCAACTCCGGCGCAAAATCCGCGCGGTTGAGCCAAGATAACTTTCATCATTTCTCTCGTGAACTGCCTATTGCTCGAGCAAATCCACAACGATATCTTACACCAAACACAGATCGAAGAACAATCCCAACATCAACAACTTATTAGCTAAGGCTATGAAAGGTCAAAAAATTTTACCCCTGTAAATGTCGGTAGAACCCATCAAATCAATCAAGACCGCGCTTGTGCGAGGAAGCCCATTTTGGCTCGAGGGAGGCCGAAAGTCAGTGTTCCGAAAAGCAGTTTCAGGGCCAGGTTCGAGCGAACCAGGGCACCCGTGACGGCCACGACGGCCCGAACGCTGCGGCGAGAGATTTTTACTTCCTGCCCGTTCCGGAAAGTGGGTGTCGCGTGAATGCGGCGTAGGGTCAGGACGGCCATCCCCAGTGCCCACAGGCAGTGCAAGCGAATGCCGGTCTCGTGGCGCGGGATGAGGGTGATGAACCGCAATGCGTTCGCCAGGTGATGCCGGGCAATCGCCACGAGCTCGAATAGTCCCTTGGAGAAAGCGGGATTGGGTTCCCCGGTGGACAAGGCACCCAGATCGTAGCCTGCCGCATGGAAAACATCGCGTGGCAGCCAACACGCCCCTCGGCGCTGATCATCCCAGATGTCCTTGAGGATATTGGTCATCTGCAGGCCTTGCCCGAAGGAGACCGATAGTGCGAGCAAATCCTCGCGTCGTTCGTTAATTTCCGCGGAATAGTCACAGAAAAGATCAGTCAACATCTCGCCGACTACGCCCGCGACGCAATAACAATAACGATTGAGGTCGGGGAGGTCGTTCAGGCCGTCGGGCGTCGCATTCTGCTGAAATTCAGACATTCCCTGCGCCATGATTTTCACGCAACGTTCAAGGGAATTTCGCTGGGCAGGGCGAAATCCGTGGGTGATCCGAATGACCCGATCGGTATTGGCGATTAAATCGTATTCGTCTTCCGTGGTCGAGGAGGACAGCAACGCACCGAGTTCGGATGCGAAAGGCTCTGTGCCTTCCTGGTCAGCCACGACTTTAATGAAACGCTCCGAGAACATTTTCTTTTGTTCTGCGGACAGATTGGGTTCATCTTCAATGGTGTCCGTAATGCGGCAGAGGAGATAAGCATTGCCGACCACGTTGCGCAATGGGTCAGGGAGCCGTGGAATGGTGAGAGCGAAGGTGCGGGAAACGCCTTGCAGAATCTTTTCCTGGTATGCGATATCACTATCGCTGTCTTTGGATTCCCTCGGAATTGAAGTCGACATCTGATTCAGGGCTCTGCCTTGTTACGCACGGCCTTGTATAACCGTTAATGTCCTTGGCATTGCAGGCCGCATGGGGCTTCGAACTTGCGCTTCAAGCCGCATTCCCATTCCCAGAGTCTGCGGTGAGCCATTGGCAAAGCGAACGCAACAGGTCGGCTTGCCCCCCGAACACATCGAGGGCTTCCAGCGCTTCTGTTCCCAGGTCGGAAAGCCGTTTACGGCTTTCTTCGACGCCGAGAAGGACCGGGTAGGTCGGCCGCACACCGTTGCCCGCAAGCAGGGCATCCTGTTCCATGTCTTCCAAGTCGTCTCGTATCTGGAAGGCCAAGCCGATTTTCCTCCCGTACGTGTCCAACGCCTCTCTTTGCTCTTGCGTGACTTGCATCAGTTCTGTCGGCAGCATGACTGCAACGTGGAACAGACATCCGGTCTTGAGTCGATAGACCTCATTCAGCAGGTCGATTTGGCATTCCGCCATATTTTCCAATTCGATATCCATTTGCTGTCCCCCCACCATACCGAAAGACCCTGCTGCCTTGCACAATCGCTCGACTCCTGCGCTGCACTGAGCCTCCGACGATTTTTCATCGCCCGCCACTTCCATGATGGCGCACAGCAGCAGGGCATTGCCTGCCAGCAGGGCCGTCGCTTCTCCGTAAGCCGCATGACAGGAGGGCCGTCCTCTCCGGATATCGTCGTCGTCCATGCACGGCAGGTCATCGTGCACCAGGGAGTAGGCATGCACCAGTTCCATCGCGCAGGCCAGACGATCAAGGCGTTCCACGTCGATGCCCAAGGCCTGCCCGGAGGCATACACGAGGCATCCCCGGACACATTTGCCGGGGACCAGCGCTCCGTGTCGCATGGCTGCATGCAGATTTTTGGGAGGGGCTTCTGATTCCGGCAAGACTGTCTCTAACCGATCAACAATCCGTTGTCGCAATGGGGCGAGTTCCGCGGCGAGATTCATTTTGACAATTAACTCCAAAAATTGACTAGAAATTGTAGTTCAGGACTCTAGTCCAACTAATTTTATATTAGAATCAACTGGTTAGAAGGGGTCGGGTCGTCCATCAGGTACGGCTGTTCGGTAAGTAGTTGTAATAGTGGGGTTTTCTCGAACAGGGTCAGGCTCAGAATCTGTAGAATCGTGTAGAGTTCCGCCTCGATTCCGAGGCGCTTGCGGATGATCGCCACCAGCACGTACACCGAAATCGCGGTCCAGATCTGCGTCTTCACGGCATTCTCCGTGGTGCCGAAGAACGACTTGATGCGCAGATGCTGTTTGATCCATTTGAAGAACAGTTCCACCGCCCAGCGGTGACGATAGAGTTCCGCCACCGTCGCGGGGGGGATTTCAAAATTGTTGGTCAGGAAGTTGAAGACCTTCCCGGATTCTGGATCCCGATACTTGATCCGGCGCAAGGGTTGCGGGTAGTACCCCGGGGTGTCGGTGCCGGTCAGGACGATGGTCTGGTCGCAGAGCACGTTCGGCATCGAGTCGACCGACCGGGAGTTACGTCTCCGAAAGCGGGTGTTCTTCTTGGCCCGCAGTACGAAGAAACTGCCGGCCCGATTCAACGCATACAGGCGCTGGAAGTCGAGGTAGGCTCGGTCCATCAAGTAGAAGGCCCCCGGCTCCGGCCGCAGCAGGTCAAGAATATTCACGTCGGCCACCTTGCCGTGCGTGATATGAATAAAGGCCGGAATCGGACCTTGCAGATCCAACAGGGTGTGCAGCTTGACCGCCGATTTGGTCTTGCGGAACAGGGCCCAGGAGAACACCGACAGGGACAAGTCGATGGTCGAGGAGTCCAGCGCGAACACCGGACTGTCGAGGTCCAGGCCCAGATCCTCGTCGGCGTACAGCGGACGAGCGACCTGGATCAGTTCTTGGCCGAACTCGGCATAGATCCGCCAATCTCGCTCCTGGTTGGCGTGCGCCAAGGTGGCGCGGGCGACCGGGGGCGAAAACCCATGTGATAAAGCTTGTGGTTTTGTGCCCGTAAGCAGATTTCGAGGTCACGCAAACTTTCCCGGTGGGTCAGTTGTGCAAACGCCATGCTATAAAGTTGCTGGGTGCAGGAGAAAGATTTGACGTAGCGATGCCCCCCGTAATGGCGAACGCAACGGTCGAAAGCGCGCATCGGCAGATGTTCCATCACTTGAGAGAAGATGAGTTTTCCAGAGTACATGTCCTTTCCGGGTTGATTAGGCCCGACTATCCTAAGGGCGCGTGGTGGCTCAAGTCGTCACCATCGGAAAACCGTCTTTTATCGCTTAGCAATCATAGACTTATATGCAGGCAAAAAAAGTTTTATTGGACTAGTGAGTTCAGGCGCAATTCAATGAAACTGTCGCGCACCAACCGGGGGCCATCCTTTCTTTCAGCCCGGATATCGGGCGTTTCCGTGTCATTTGGTAAACCGCATTCAATTGTTATAATAGGCCCTGTCCATCTTTTGGAGAACGATAATTTCCGACCATCAGTTTGAGCTGCAGACCGAAGAGCTTGAAGGGGCACTTGTAATCAGCGTCGCTGGCCGTATTGACGGTGTCAACGCACAGGAATTTCAAGAAAACCTAGATCAAAAGTCAGAAAGTTCTAGCGACAGTCCAGCCATCGTCTTGGATCTTGAAAACCTGTCCTACATCAGTAGTGCGGGGTTGCGTTCCATTTTGCTTATTGCAAAGACGCTCAAGAGCAAACAAATCAAGTTCGCCATGTGTTCGCTGCCTGATCCCATTATGGAGATCATTCAGATTACCGGTTTCGACAAGATCATCGATATACACGAATCTCGCTCCGTGGCAGTCACGGCGACGACCGGCTAGAAAGATCCGAGGGGTTTGTTGCCCGACCGGCCACCGGGCCGTTCGAGCGTTGGTGTACTATATTTTCAGACCCTATCTTTCTATTGGCGTATGGCGATTTCAGAGACCCAGTTCGAGCTAAGCACTGAAGAGCATGAGCGCACGCTCGTAATCAGTGTGGCGGGTCGTGTCGACGGCATGAACACGCGTGAATTTCGGGGGGGCCTAGAGCAAACAGCCCAGGAATACGGTGGATCTGCCATCATTCTGGATTTTGAGGACCTGTCCTACATCAGCAGTGCAGGATTGCGCGTAGTCCTGCTTGTTGCCGAGGCATTGAGTCGGCGGAGCAAAAGGTTTGCGCTCTGCTCTTTGCCCAGTTCGATCTTGGACATCATCCAGGCTACCGGCTTTGACAACATTATCGATGTTTACGTGTCCCGTTCCTCGGCTATTGACGCGGTGGCGCAGTGAGTGTTGTGCGGCGGGTTATTGTTCCCGCCTGATTGACGATCCTCCGCCACTCCTCCCCGTGTTTTTAGCAGCCGTATGCTATGATTAAAGTAATCTTTTGCGAGTGGCGATACCATTTCTGAACATCAATTTGAGCTTCAGGTCAGCGAGACCGGAAGCGCACTCATAATCAACGTGGTGGGCCACATTGATGGCCTGAATGCGGAAGAGTTCCATGCCGGACTTAACCAAAACGTCAGGTCTTACGATGGAGGTGCCGTAATCTTTGATCTAAAGACTCTGACCTATATCAGTAGTGCCGGATTGCGCGCAATTCTGATCGTTGCGAAAACCCTTCATGCCGAAGGCATAAAATTCTCTATCTGCTCTTTGTCGGAAGCAGTGAGTTCTATGGTTAGGACTGCCGGATTCGACAAAGTTATTGATGTCTACGAGTCTCCTTCTGAGGCAGTCTCTGCAGTGACAGGTTAGGCGCTTTCCTGAGAAGCGTCTTCTTCCGTGGCGCCTGCCGAAGCTTCGGGCTCGGTTTCCTCTGGAGTTTCTGCTGTCAGACTTTCCGGGGTTTTGAGGGGCAGGCAGACAATCATATCGGTATATTCACCCTCTTTCGTGTCTACGCGGAATTCGCCGCCATGTTCTCGAACAATGTCGCCGGACAGCGACAATCCGAGACCCGTACCCTTGTCCGGTGGCTTCGTGGTGAAGAACGGGTTGAAAATTTCCTTCAACGCGGATTCGGGAATGCCATTTCCATTGTCGCGGACGTGAGCCTCGAGAATGTCCCCGACTAACTGTGTGCTTAGGTGGAGTGTCGGCTGATAAACGCCTGCATCACCACTTTCTGCTACCAGGGCTTTCCGCTTTTCATCCGTTGCGTAGCACGCGTTAGTCACCAGATTCAGGAATACCCGGCCAAGGTCTTGGGGTTTCACCAGGATCTTGTCGACATCCGGTGCGTAGTCTTCCTGGATGTCTAACTGGAAGTCTGGATCGGTGGCGCGGGCGCTGTGGAACGCAAGCATGGCATGCTGGTTTAGTAATACACCGATATCGGCCTCCTGCCAGTCCCCGGAATCGTGTCGGCCCATCTTCAGCATGTCCATCACGATTCGATTGGCGCGTGCGCCGTGTTCGTGGATGCGTTCCAGATTCCCGGTCAGGTCTCCGGCGATTTCGTCGACCAGTTCCGCATCGTATTCCTCTTCGACCTCCGCGCCCGGCTTGTTTTTGGCGACTTCTTCCAACAATTCCTCCAGTAGGTCTTTCGAGATTTGGGCGAAGTTCATGATGAAATTCATGGGATTCTTGATTTCGTGTGCGACTCCCGCGGTCAACTGACCGAGTGCAGCGAGTTTTTCCTGCATCACGACCTGGTCTTGCGCACTCTTCAGTTTTTCATTCGCTTGCTCCAGATCTTGGTACATCTCTTTCAGTTCGTCGGCAAGCTGCTCGACGAGGCTGAGGCGCTGCACTTCCAGCGCATTTTGCCGAAACACTTCAAGCGCCTTGGCCAATTCTCCAATTTCGTCATTACCGGACACTTCGATGGGAATTTCCAGATTGCCGCCGGCGATGCGCTGTATCTGTTGAGAAACAGTGCCCAGGCGCCGGATCAGGCGACGTTCTACGAAGAGCCATCCGATCAAGATTGCGCCAGTGATACTGACAATGTTGATGATGAGCAGCAGCGTTGAGCCTGTCTTGGTAATGTCGGTAGCTCTTTCGGCCATTTCCAGTGCAGCCAAGCTGTATTCGCCCACAATTTCCTCTACCATTGCCACGATCTCTACTCCCAAGGTTTGGCTGCCGTGGAGTAGGAAGGACAATTCTTCCTCAATGGCGAGCTCTCGTCCGTGGAGAGTAAAGCCATTACCTTCCCGGCGGCCGATCGAGAGCAAGTCCAGAAAAGACTCGGACAACTCTCGATGCGCAGGATGTTTTGAGAGGGAGTCAAGGGAGCGGCTGGCAAGACCGACCGTTGCATCGAATTCTTCTCGCAGTGGTTCCAGCAGTGCGGCGTCGCTGACCGTGAATGCTGTCGCAAGCAGCTGGGTGGTCGCCGTTGCTGCTTCGCGAATTTCGACCAAGTGGCGATAGGTCTGGAATTCCGATTCGGAGAAATGTTCAGAACGAGGCACTCGCCTGCCATCCAGAGACCAGTAACCCGTCATCGTGTAGAACATCTGATTATCGATTTCGCTGGCCAGAATCACCATCAATGCGTCGTGCACCGAACGCAGTTCCTCTTTGAGTCTGACAGTGTGCTGACGGAGGTCGAATCGCTCTCGGACAAGCACCTTGATTTTTTCGATATCCAGAATAATGCCGGCACCATCGGCTTTGATTCGTCGTGTAAGTTCACTTTCCTCCTGTTTCTCCAACATCTCCGCCAGTCCAGCCTCGAAGGACTTTTCTTGCGCACTCACCGACACGACAACATCCTCGAATTGCTCTAACGTCGTCGCGGTCGCGAGCTGAGGGGCCGCCGCGACGAGCGTGGCCGTCTGCTGGGCGACGGAGAACGCCGCCTGCATTTCGGGCATGCTCTTTTCGCTGATGTTGTATTGAATGGTCCTAATGTGATCGAGAACGAATATGGTGAGAACACTAATGGCGACGATCAGCACCACGGCGCCCCCAAAACTGGTATGGAGCTGCGTCGAGATCTGGTTCCAGATTTTTGGGAATCCGCCGAACATTTGTAGCCTTACAGGTTGTGCCGAAATCCGGTTTTATTACCGGGGGGGAAGGGTGGCGAGTGGCATATATTGGCCATCGGGGCCGATAGCCGTCAGAAACACTCGGTCCGAACCTTGGTTGTCATGCCTGCTGAATCGCAGGGTGAATCCATCCAGATCAATGTTGTCGCCACTTCGTAGTGCCGAATGAATGCAATCGCGTTCTACCTGCCTGCCGCAACGTTGCAGGGCATAGATGGCGAGACGGCCTGCCAAATAGCCCTCAAACGAAATAAATCCAGGGGCGATTGAGGGATCGTACGCCTTCAATGCAGCACGATACGCTGCAGAGACGGGGATCGTATCGCCCGTTGGGAAGGGCACGACTTGTGTGACCAGGACTCCGGCCCCTCCGGCCCCCAACTCCTTCGCCAGGGCATTGCTGCCGACAAAGGACAGTGTCATGAAGACGGGGTCCATGCCGAGGCGGTGTGCCCATTTGATGAACGTTGCAGTAGGCTCGTAGGGACCGATGATAATTACAGCCTCCGGTTCAGCCGCCTGCAGATCCAGAAGTGCCGTCTTGACCGCAACGGTGTTGCGAGAGAATACAGCAGTGCCGATCGCGAAAAGCTTGCGTTTCTCAAGGGCGCGAAGAACGCCCCGCAAGCCGGCGCGGCCAAATGAATCGTCCTGATAAAGAATGGCGATCCGTTTGATTCCCCGGTCGGTTGTGAGTCGCTGCACCATCTCTTCGGTTTCCTGGTAGTACGAAGCCCGGAGGTTGATGACGGTGTGATGTGCGCTATCCCGCAAAAATTCCGCACCAGTCATGGGACCCATGTAGGGGATGTGATGCTCTTTCGTGACCGGCACCACCGCCTTGGAAGTCGGGGTGCCGACCGCGCCGATCAACGCAAAGGCGCCTTCCTCGACTAACTGCCGGGTATTGGCGATCGCCATGCCCGGCTCATAGGAATCATTCAAGGATTTCAGATCGAGGCGACGCCCGTGGATGCCCCCTTGGTCGTTGATTTCCTTGAATGCGGCCAGGATGCCAGCCTGCATGCTTCTGCCGAGTTCCTTGGCCGGGCCTTCAAAGGCGGCGGATTGCCCGAACAGGATTCGGTCCTCGAAGACTCCTGGTGCGGCAGACGTACCGGCTGATTCCTGTCCGTTTTGGCCGAAGGCCGTATTGGCCAGCACCGTAGCTCCGAGAACTACGAACAGGTGTTTGGAAAAGAGCCCTCTCAAGATTGGCACGTCGCTAGACATCCTTGATCATGATCAGATGATTTCGGCCATCGTCCCGGTGGTAGCGCAGGTCCGTCATCATGGTTTTTGCCAGTGCGATTCCCGCGCCGCCGACCCTGCGTCCTTCGAGCGCGCTTTGCGTCTCCATTTCCGGTGCGTCCTGCAAAGGATCGAAGGGGCGGCCGTCATCCGCAATCTCGACCGTGACGGTTCCTCCGTTTTTAGAAAGCACAATCTCGATCTTATGCTCCGTATCGTCGTCGTACCCGTAGCTGACGACATTGGTGAAGATCTCCTCCAGCGAGAGTTGGATTTGAAACAGTGTTTCGGGGGGGAAATCGTGCTGCTCGGAGAATTCGGCCAAAAAACCCTCGATCGTCCGGATTTCCTCGATACGGTTGGAGACAGTCAGAGTGCGGGAGGCTTCCATTTTCTCGACTTTGCCCATCATTCCGGGATCTTTAAAACGAGGCAGGTGATGTCGTCGGATTGAGGGCTGTCTCCGACGAAATCCTTGACGCCATCGAAGACCGCTTTCGTGGCCTGCTCGGCACTCTCGAAGGAATTCTCTTTGAAAATCTGGCAGAATCGATCCATCTCGAACATTTCGGCATCTTCCTTTTCTGCTTCTGACACTCCGTCGGTATACATCACAACCATAGAGCCCGGCTCAAGGGTAGTGGTTTCTTCCTGGAACGGGAACTCTCCCTCGATGCCGAGCGCAATTCCGCCGGTGGATTCCAGCAACTCCACCGATGGGCCCGGGCGGACGACGATGGGGAAGTTGTGACCGGCGTTCGAATAGGTGAAATTCCTCGTTTCAGGGTCGTAAATGCCGTACAGCAGGGTCACGAAGGTCATGGCGTCGTTGTTCTCGGACAACATTTGGTTCACCTGTCCCAGAACCTGGGAGGGGGAGGTGGAGCAAAACGCACAGGCCTTCAATAGCGTACGGCTGGCCATCATGAACATGGCCGCAGGGACTCCCTTGTCCGACACGTCGGCGATGACGACACCCAGTCGGCCATTACCAAGGTCGTAAACATCGTAAAAATCGCCGCCTACGGAGCGGGCCGCGACCATGTGGGCGTAGACGTCGAAATTCTCGGTGTGCGGAAAGGTGTGCGGAAGAATGTTCTGTTGCATTGATTGCGCCACGCCCAACTCGTGCTGGACGGCGACGAGCTTGTCGCGCGAACTCAATGCCTCGCGCCACAGCATCAGGTTTTCGACGGTACGCTCCACCGTCACCTTCAGGTCCCCGAAGTCAATCGGCTTGGTGACGAAGTCGAACGCGCCGCGGTTCATCGCGGTCCGAATGTTGTCCATGTCGCCATAGGCGGAAACCATCACGGCGCGGATGTTGGGGTTGACGTCCGGAATTTGCTCCAGCATCGTCAGCCCGTCCATCACCGGCATGTTGATGTCGGACAGCACGATGTCGAAATCGTTGTCTTCGCGCAGACGTTCCAGCGCTTCCGCACCGTTGTGCGCGAATTCGAAGGTATATCGCCCGTGCCGGATCTCTCGGCGCATCTGTTGCAACATGAGTTGCTCCAGATCCACCTCGTCATCGACGACCAGGATTTTGACTTTGGCGTCTTTGAGAGTGTTTTCGTCCATTCAGCACCTCATTTCCAAGCCATATTCCATATGAGAGAGGAAATTTTGGGAGTTTGCCCGTGTCAGGAACGGCCGGTTTTGGAAGAATGCCTAGTATAACCTGCTCTTGAGCCTCTGAAAGACGGTTGCAAGGGCATCTCAGTTGCCGACATGCAGGGCTTCTACTTCCGCAGATCCGATGCCCCGAGGGTCGGATGCGGCCTCCAGCCGGGCTTCACGGATGTCCCACACCACGACCTGCATGTTGCCCCATGGTTCTACGACCTCAAAAACATGCCCTCTGGCCTCAAGCCGCTCCCGATCAACCACCGCATCGGGTTCGGTGAAGACCTTGTCCGGTAGGGCCTGATGATGCAGCCGCGGGCTGGTGACGAGGGATTCAGCGTCGGCGCCCTGCAGAAACTGCAGGATTCCCTGCATCACCATCGTGGTGATCCGGCTGCCACCGGGAGTCCCGAGCAGGGCCAGTGAATTGGCGTGGTATACGGCGGTCGGCGCCATGGAGGACAGCATGCGTTTTCCGGGCGCGATGGCGTTGGCTTCGCTGCCGACGAGGCCGTAGAGATTCGGGGTGCCGGGCTTGGCGGAGAAATCGTCCATTTCGTTGTTCAGAAGAACCCCGGTGCCGGGCACGACAAATCCGGAGCCGAACAGGCCGTTGATGGACAGGGTGGCGCTGACCCAGTTGCCGTCCCGGTCCAGAATGCTGAAGTGCGTGGTGTGTCCGGCTTCGGGTTCGGTCGCGTAGAGGCTTTTTGAACGCGTGGCGTGTTCGGGGTCGAAATCCGCCATCAATTTCCGGGCATATTCCACGCTGGTCAACTGCTGCACCGGTACGTCCACATGGTCGGGATCGCCCAGGTGCCTGGCGCGTTCCAGGTAGGCCCGGCGCAAGGCTTCGATCAGGCGATGAATGCGGGCGTCATGATCGCCTCCGTCGAGCCAATCCTCACCCAGCATATGGAAGACCTGCGCCAGCATGACGCCGGTGGCGGAGGGCGGCGCCACGGTGACGATTTCAGCATTTCGCCAATGAATCGTAATCGGCTCCCGTTCGACTACCTGATACTGTTCGAGGTCCTGGCGCGACCATATGCCGCCGCTGTCTTGGACTTCCGCCACCAGGGTTTCCGCCAGCGGGCCGCGATAGAAAGCCTGTGCGCCCTGTTCGGCCAGCAGGCCCAGGGTCGAGGCCAGGTCGGTTTGGACAATCCGTGTGCCGGACGACAGGGCAGGAGAGCCCGGCGTGAAGATCGAGGAAGCCGGGTAGCGCAGAAGAACTTCGGCCCGGGCGGTCATGGCCCGCTCCAGCTCAGGGTTGAGCGGCACTCCGTTCTGGGCATAACGGATGGCGGGTTCGAGTGTATGCGCTAACGGTAGCTGCCCGTAATGCTCCGCAAGGTGCCCCCATGCAGCGGCGATTCCGGGAATGCCTGCGGCCAGGGGGCCGTTGAGTGCCCGGTCACGGTCCACGTTTCCATCCGCATCGAGGTACAGATCGCGATGGGCGGCCAGCGGCGCCCGTTCGCGGGCGTCCAGCATCGTGGTGTGGTTTCGGGCGCTGTCGTGGAGTAGGAAGAATCCGCCTCCACCAAGCCCCGAGCCGTAGGGCTCCACGACCCCGAGGACCGCCGAGACCGCGACCGCCGCGTCAAACGCATTGCCGCCAGCATTAAGAATCTCAAGGCCGGCTTCGGTTGCGGCGGGATGTGCGGAGGCAAGGGCGTGCCCCGGAGGATTGGCATAGGCCGCTGCAGAGCCGCCGAACAGGCAAAACAGACAGAACAGCAGAGATGGCCGCTTCATGAGGACGGGTTCGTGTCGAGACGGGATTTTTTCGGGCCGGCTTACGCCTGCCGGAGTTTCAAAATCAGCATTTGCTCGATTTCTTTGGGGACGAAATGCGCGACGTCCCCGCCCAGCATGGCCACTTCCTTGACCAGCGACGACGAAACAAACGCATATTCCTTGGCGGGCGTCAGGAAGATGGATTCTAGGTCCGGCGCTAGCTGCCGGTTCATGGTGGCAAGCTGGAACTCGTATTCAAAATCCGACACGGCACGCAGCCCTCGAATGATGGCCTGGGTTCCCATACTGCGGGCAAAGTCGACCAATAGGCCGTCAAAAGGAGCAACTTCTATCTTGTCGCCCGAGTCGACAAAGGCCAGCTGCGCCATCCTGACGCGTTCCTCCACAGTGAACGTCGGCTGTTTGGCGGAATCGGTCCCGATGGCGACGATCAGCCGGTCGAACAGGCGCAACGCGCGTTGGGCCAGGTCGATGTGACCGAACGTGATGGGATCGAAGGTCCCGGGGTAGATCGCGTGATGAGCCATAGGTCTACGGGCTGTATACGGCTATTGTAGAACTATGCGGGGGGAATTGACGGATCAGGGGGAGACGTAAGGGCGTGCCGCGAACAAGTGGTAGCCGACCTGCCCGGCCTGCTTGGACTTGAGCGGGGTCCAGCGGGCGGGGACCCGCGCCACCCAATTGGCGGGGGATTCGACGTAGACGAGGCTGGATTCCTTCAGGGCCCGCGATGCGGCAAGTTGGGCGCAGGTCTTTTCGAGCAATTCGGTGCCCCGCGCGAATGGCGGGTCGAGAAATAGGATATCGACAGGACTGCGCAGGCAATCGATGTAACTCAGTGCCCGGGCGTTCACGACTTCGATCTGCGAAGCGGAGAATTTTTCCGTTTCCTGGCGCAGGCATTTCACGACGCCGCGCTCACGGTCGACCAGTGTCACCTGCCGGGCCCCGCGCGAGGCAGCTTCAAAGCCCAGTGCGCCGCTGCCGGCGAAGAGGTCGAGGCATTCAGCACCTTCAATACTTCCGGCCAGCCAGTTGAACACCGTCTCGCGCACCCGGGCCGGGGTCGGCCTCACCGAAGGGTAGGGAGGAACCTGAAGATAACGGCCGCGCCAGATGCCAGCGATGATGCGGACTCGTTGTGGCGGCTGGCCCTTAGGGCTGGCTTTGGCCACCGACAATCACCGTAATCATTTGATCGGGGTTTAGCCTGCTTTGGAATGCCGTGACAATCTGTTCGCGACTGATGGCGCCGATCCGGTCTGCCCAGGTATCCAGGTAGTCCAGAGGCAGGCGGTAGTAGCCGATCATCGACAGATAGTCGATCATGCTGGCGTTGTCCGCAATCCGCAGGGGGAACCCCAGCACCATGCTGTTTCGGCTGTGCTCCAGTTCTTCCTCGGTCGGCCCGTCGGCCAAGAAACGCCGAAGCTCCGCATAGGCGGCCTCCAAGGCCTGATCGACTTGGTTTTTCTGCGTCTGGAATCCCAGCCGGAAAGGCCCGAGGTGTCGCAGCGGGAAGAAATAACTGTAGACGGAATAGGCGAGGCCCTGGTTGTTGCGGATTTCCTGCATCAGGCGCGAAGAGAATCCGCCGCCGCCGAGGGTGTAGTTGCCGAGGTACAGGGGGAAATGAAATTTCTCGCCGCGCGCGACGCCCTGCTGGCCGATCAATACATGAGCCTGTTCGGACGGGTGGGGAATGGCCACGGTTTTGGCTTCGGTCACCGCCGTGGGCGGCGGCAGCGGGCTCGGTGCCGGGCCTTGGGGCAGTACCTGGGTGATGCGGTTTGCGATTGCTTCGGCCTCGGCGCGGTCGATCGCGCCCACCATCGCCACGATGGCACCACCCGAAGCAAAGAAAGTCCGATAGAACCCTTCGACATCGTCCCGGGTGATGGCGGTGAGGGAATCTTCGGTTCCCGCTATGGGCGAGGAATAGGGATGGCCCGGATAAACGGCCTGGTAGAAGGCCTGCTGCGCAATGGCGCCAGGGCTTTCTTCGAGTTTCTTGAGCGCGACCTGCATCTGTTGACGACGGCGCTCCAGTTGCGATTCCGGAAACTGGGGTTGTCCGAGCACCGTAGTGAACGTGGCCAGGGCCTGCTCCCGCCATTCGGGATCCACCAAGGTTCGCAGGGACACCTTGGATCGGTCCAGCAGGACTTCAGCACTGTAAGCGGCACCGACATCCTCGAACTGCTGGGCGATGGCATCCGCATCCAGGTCTCCCGCACCGGTGTTGAGCAGGGAATGGGTGATCTGAGACAGACCCGGAAGTGCGCCGTCTCGGCTGTTGCCGGCATCCAGAACGACCTGGATGTCCAGCATAGGAATCTGCGGGGCGGCGATGAAAAACACCGGAGTCCCGCTGTCGCTGAGCCAGTGCTCGATGCGCGGACCGGTCTGTGCCTGCGCACTGGTGGCGAAGGCCAGGAGGCTGGCAGCCAGAATTCGGATCATTGTCAGGGGGCCGGGGGGACTTTGGCTACATTGAGGGGGTGCACGGTGACCGTGGTGCGGGCGTAATCGGTCAGGTAGCGCTGGGCGACCTCCTGCACCTGTGCGGCGGTGACCGCCTGATAGCCGGCAACCAGCTGTTGTTCGACCTCCCAGCCGAGGCCGTTGGTTTCAAGCATGCCGATCATGTAGGCGCGGTGGCGCAGGGAGTCCTGTGCGTAGACCATATGCGCGATGACCTGCGCGCGGGCGCGCTGCAATTCGGTCTCGCTGACAGGCTGTGCCTGGAGTTCGGCGATTTCCGCAAGCAATGCCTGTTCCATTTCTTCTGCCGTGTGCCCCGGGCTTGGTGTGGCATCGAGAACCAGCAGGCTGTTGAGGGCGCTGTACAGGGAGTAGGAGGCGCTGGCGCTGGCCGCGATCTTTCGATCCCGAACCAGCCGCTTGGGAAGTCGCGAGGCATTGCCGCCGTCCAGGATGGAGGTCAGCATGGACAGCGCGTAGGCTTCCCAGCGCTGCTCTTGGGGCAATTGCGCCATGACGGGGGTCTTGTAGCCGATGAGCAGGTATTCGGTCTGGGCGGGAATGTGCAGGGAGACGTTGCGCGTGCCCTTCTGCACCGGCTCTTGGCGTCGTGGCGCCGGCGTGACCTCATGGCGGGGGATGGCACCGAAGTGCTCCTCGGCCATTTCGAAGATTTGCTCCGGATCCACATCGCCGACCACCACCAGGTTCGCATTGTTGGGCGCGTACCAGCGCCGATGCCAATCGCGCAACTGTTTCTGGTCTATTTGTGAGATATCGCTCATCCAGCCGATCACCGGCTGGCCGTACGGATGGTTATGGAATGCGGTCGCCTGCAACTGCTCGAAGGCAGAGGCCTCGGGCCGATCCTCGGTGCGCAGGCGGCGCTCCTCTTTTACGACTTCCAGTTCTTTCTGGAGATCGGCCTCGGCCAGGAGCAGGTTCTGCATGCGGTCCGCTTCCATTTCCATCGCGATGGCGAGTTGGTCGTGGCCGAGGATCTGGTAGTACGCCGTATAGTCGCGGCCGGTGAAGGCGTTGTCGCGCCCGCCAAGGGAGGAGATGGTGTGGCTGAATGATTCTCCGGGGAAGCGCTCGGTTCCTCGGAACATCATGTGTTCCAGCACGTGGCTGATGCCGGTCTGGCCCGGGGGTTCGTGAGCCGCACCCACGCCGTACCAGAGCTGCTGGACGGCCACCGGGGCCCGCGTGTCAGGCTGCACCAACACCTTCAGCCCATTGTCCAGGGTTCGGGTGAAGACCTCGGAGGGTTCCGCCAGCGCCGCATTGGGCAGGGCGAAAGCCAATAGGGGGAGGAAAAAGAAAGACAGCCGGGGAATCATGCGGGCATTATAAAGAGTCGGGAAATTCATGATTCGGCCAAAAAATGGCGGCCGGAGCCTTGACCCGGATGGAATTTGCAGTAAATTAACTTGTCAAATCAAGTGGCTCCAGAAAGTGCGGGGTCTCGGGGTCTGGGTGTACGTCAGATTTGTTAGATTTTCCTTCATCAGGCCGCCTTTAGGGGTCGCGATTTCGGTTTGAGCCCGGTAGATTGGGCATTTTCGTCTGATAATGAATCCTCTATCAGATCGGTTGCCGGG
>Ga0209543_1000531_pt1 | contig 47292 bp, 39 predicted proteins | sample MesohylFT_FD_187296 | JGI IMG/M metagenome (GOLD analysis project Ga0209543, IMG submission 187296) | Host-associated microbial community of the marine sponge Aplysina aerophoba from Gulf of Piran - sponge mesohyl, lysed by freeze-thaw... | ecosystem: Host-associated > Porifera > Sponge >...
TGCCAGATTCTCCGCGCTCTCGCCCTTGGGCCTGTGGTACACAGAGGATCGACTCACTCGAAGTAGCCGGCATTGACGGCTCAAGCTGAGCTTGGGATGGCCGGGTTCAGTCATCGCCCGGCGCTCTTCCCGGCTCACCACTTGAGCCCTTTGGCCAAAAAATCCCGCTCCACCGTCAGCTCCCCGATCTTCGCGTGCAGGTCTCGGACCTCCGCCTCGTGATCCCCGCGCGCCCGCTCTGCCCCGTTCGAGAACACCTCCTTCATCCCCTCCACCGCTCGCTGCTTCCACGTGCTCACCTAGTTCGGGTGGATCTTGTGCCGCGTGGCGATCTCCTGGATCGTCTTGTCCCCGCGTAGCGCCTCCAGGGCCACCTTCGCCTTGAAGTCCCCGCTGAATCGTCGCCGTGTGCTCATCGCGTATCCCTCCCTCGGTCGGTGGAATACACCTTAGCAACCTGTCCGATTTTCCGGGACCACCTCAGTGTGCAGGGAATTCATGAACCGGCTTGCCTCTGACTCCCTTTGAACTCACTACGCCGCCAGAATTTTGAACTACCGCCGGCCCGGCCCTGTTTCGTTGCCGGCACCCAACGGCGTGTTATGGTGTTCCAATGCCGAAACCTCCTCAATCACCTCTGTTGGAATCCGTCTCCGGCCAATTCCGGGCATTCGCGAAAGAATGCCGCGACTCGTCCCCTCTGTACGAGCGGCTCGCCAAGAACATTAGGGACGATCCGGAAATTCTGGCGTTGGCCGCACATGCTCGACGGGGCGAGAGGGTGCCGAACCTGTGGTTCGCGGCTGTACAATTCCTTCTGCTGAACGGTACGCCGCACCCACTGGCCGGGTTCTACGAGGCCGGCCCCACTGCCGCGGGCAACCCCTACCCTCCGTTTCGCGATTTCTGTCTCGAACACGCCGAGAGGATCATCGAACTTATCGCGAACCACACGGTCCAGACCAACGAGGTAAATCGGTGTGCGCTGCTACTCCCCGCCTTCGTCCTCGTGTCCCGTGAGGCGAAGGGCCAGCCGCTGTACCTGCTGGAGATAGGCGCGGCTGCCGGTTTGATACTTCTTTGGGACCGCTACGGCTACGACTACGGAAACGGGCTTCTGTCCGGAGACCCGGCGTCGCCGGTGCAGATCAGATGCGAGATCCGGGGAACATCTGCTCCCGACGTTCCGGCAACGCTCCCAGCGGTGGAGTGTCGCATCGGGGTGGACCTGAACCCCATTGATGTCGACGACCGGGAGCAGACGCTGTGGCTTCGTTCGCTGGTCTGGCCGGAGGAGGGAGAGCGGGCACGGCTACTGGAGAACGCCATCACGGTGGCGCGACGAGACAAGCCCGACATGGTGGCAGGCGACGGCATTGTGCTGCTTCCGGAGTTGCTTGCGAGTGTGCCCGAGGAAGCAGCCCTGTGCATTATCCGCGTGTTCACCAACCTCCCGCCCGCGGCTCGTGACCAGTTTACCGCTTCGATTGCACAACACGGGGAGCGGCGGGACTTGTCGGTCGTCTCAACCAGAAGAGGTGCCCGCGAGGGAGAGTCCTTGTTAGCGCTGGTTTCCTACCGGAACGGGCTCAGGAGCGAAGCGGTGCTCGCGAACTGCGAGAACCACGGCAAGTGGCTGGAGTGGCTGAACTAGGGCGTTATGAGTGGCGTCGCGTTGACCACCGGACGGTCCCGTCGCCATCTCGACCAGTGCGCGCGTAGGTGTCCGCGTCCCTATCAAGGAACCGCACTTCCTCGCCGTTCGACAGAAAGACGAACGGCACCTCGAGTTGTCTCGCGTAGTGCCGGCCCTTGTCCTGCGCGGTGATGGGATCGATGCTCACGTTGCTGGAGCCGGTCTATGAGACGGACCTTCTGCCGCGCTCGTATACAGATCTGCGCCTTTGGGCGGCATCGGAAAAGTATTGTAGACGAGGTCGATGGAATAGCGGTAGTCGCTCTTGAGCCGTCCGACGAGCAGGACGCCCGGCCAGAAACGGTCGATGAAGCCCGATCGGTTGTCCAGCTTCGCGACATGGGCCTCGTAGCCCGCGACGCGGAGCCGATGAACTCTCGGTCGGTCAGCTTTTCGGAGACGGCGACGCGTTCGCGGATTTCACCAAGCGGGACCTCCGCCCCGTCGGCAAGCGCCCTGAGGGTAGGAAGCATGAGCGACTGATAGTCACCGATCGGCATCGATCACCACCCCGTCAGGCCACCGGCTGTCTTGGAGTGACACGCTCGGCGATCTCGCGGCCTGCCTCGATCTCAGCCCGGCGAAGCTCCCAAGTCTTTTGCAAGTTCATCCACAGTTGCGGCGTCGTCCCAAAGTACCGCGCCAGACGCAGCGCCGTGTCCGCGCTGACGCCCCGCTGTCCGTTCAGGATCATCGTCACGCGGTTCACCGGGACTCCCAGCGCGTTTGCCAGGGCGTTGGCCGGTAGGCCGAGTGCGTCGAGTTCGTCGCGCAGTATCTCGCCGGGATGCACCGGCCTCATTCCGTTCCTAGAGTCCATGTTCGACCCCTATTTCAGTGATAGTCCACAATCTCCACCTCGCACGGTCCGTCATCGGTCCAGACGAAGCAGATTCGCCACTGATCGTTGATCCGAATGCTGTACTGTCCAGCGCGGTCACCGCGCAGCGCCTCAAGCCGGTTACCCCGCAACGCGGAAAGGTCTCGCAGCGTCTCCGCGCTGTCCAGCAAGACCAGACGGCGCGCCGCCTGAAAGGCGAACCCCTGAAACGCCGCGACGCGATGCCCTTCGAAGAAGCGCTGCGTCTCCCGGTTCCTGAAACTCCGGATCATGTGCGCCACACTCTAATTCATTTTACGTCCTCCGTAAATCCATGTCGTGGATCATCGGTTTGACCACGGACCACGGCTAGGAGAAGTCTCTTGTTGATGACAGCATTCTTTGGTACACCCGACTTCCGGCACTTCTCGGGCCCGTCTTCGAAGGCCGGAGAGCATCTCCTCAACGAGCAGGGCAACCTCCTCGGCAACTTCCCCTGTATGGCGAAATGACTTCCTCAACCGCGGACGACGACCTTGTGAGCCGAGCTGCCGCCATTCACGACCGTGTTCTTACCGTGGACACGCACGTGGACATCCCGCCCGACTTCGGCACCGAAAACTACGACCCCAGGGAGGCGAAGAGAGGACGGGGACAGATCGACCTGGTGGGCATGGAGCACGGCGGACTGGACGCGGTGTTCTTCATCGTCTACGTGGGCCAGGGCGAACGCAACGCGGCCGGCTATGCCCGGGCCATGGCGGACGCCTTCGCCAAGTTCGCGGCCATCCGGCGCATGACCGACGTGCAGTACCCCGAGGCCATCAGTCTGGCGCGCTCGGCCGCCGACGTGCGCCGCATTCATGGCGAAGGGCGGCTGGCGGCGCTCATCGGCATCGAGAACGGCCATGCCCTGGGCCGCGACCTGCGGCTCCTGGATACGTATCACGACTTCGGCGCGCGCTACCTGGGCCTGCTGCACAACGGCCACAACGATCTCGGCGACTCGGCCGTGCCCTACCCGCGCCTCAAGGACACGCCCGCCGAGCACGGCGGCCTGACGGACTTCGGCCGCGCCGCGGTGGCGCGCGCCAACGACCTGGGCATCATGGTGGACGTCTCCCACGCGGCCATGACCACGGCCCTGGACGCCATCCGCGCCTCCCGCGCGCCGGTGATCGCGTCCCACTCCAGCGTCAAGGGCGTCTACGACCATACCCGGAACCTGTCCGACGAGGCCCTGACCGCCATCCGCGACAACGGCGGCGTCGCCCAGATGGTGGCCTTCGACGCCTACCTGCGGCCCGTGTCCGGCGAGCGGCAGTCGGCGCTCCGCGCCCTCAGGACCGAGATGGGCATCAAGGGTTTCACTGACTTCGAACGGTTGAGCGACGAGAAACGCGAAGCCTGGCACACCCGCCGGCAAAAGATCGACCGCGAGTGGCCCAAGGCGTCCGTGAAGGATTTCGCCGACCACATCGACTACGCGGTCAACCTGGCGGGCATCGACCACGTCGGCATCGCGTCGGACTTCAACGGAGGCGGCGGCATCGCCGGCTGGGACAACGCCCGCGACACCCTCAACGTCACCGTCGAACTGGTGCGCCGGGGTTACGGCGAGGACCAAATCGCCCGGCTGTGGGGCGGCAACCTGCTGCGGGTGATGGAGGCGGTGGAGGGGTTTTCGCGGAACCGGGGCGGCACGTCAGAAGGATGGTGACGTGCCGTTGATCCGAGTGAGCGCGCCCGTCGGCTGGTTGGTCGCAGGATGCGGTGCCACGGTCGCCGGGGTTTCTCTCCTTTTTCTGCTCTCGGTAGAAGTGGGGATCGCGGTCACGTTGCTCGGCGCCGGGGCGCTGGGTTTCTCGGTGGGCCTCACGCGCTCCGCCACCGTTGACGGAAGGCTTGTCACGGAAATCGAGCAGCACATCGACGGACTGCGTGAGCGCGATCTGAGGGAGGTTGAGAAGCGCTGGCTCGCTGAGGGGGTGTCGCCGGTGGAGCAGGGCTGGAGCGCGCTCCAGCGGTCGCATGGCTCCGAAACGGACGGGCCGCCGTCGGAGTTGGACGCTCAACTCGGGCGAATGATCCAGGCCCGCTGCGACCGCGTCTGGGACGGTATCCGCGACCGGCGCTACGTGAAGCAAGAGGACGGGGAAGTCACCGGCATCGACGGCCGTGTCATTTTCGAGGAATTCCGCGATGTCGTGAAGGAAGTCGCCCGGCTGTACGGGAAGGATGCGGAGAAGGCGGAACTCGATGCGCGCATCGGTGATATCGCGTTGGCCGCACGGTCCGCCATCGGCGACCTTCTCCAGGTGGCGCAGCAGGTGCCGGTCGTCAACGTCACGGGGTGGACCGTAAGGGAAGTCGTGACGCGGCTCGAACAAGTGCAGAAGGCGCGCAACCTCTACCGGATGTACACCCCCTGGCAGCATTATGTGCGCGGCGCGACGATGGCCGCTCGCGTTGCCCTCGGTGCGAACCCGGTTACGCTGGCGGCGTCGGTGCTCGCCTGGGAGGCGTTTTCGCGGGTGGGCAAGCACGTCGTCAAGACGTACGCCGAGGCTTGGCTGAAGGAGCTCCTGGAGGGTTCCGTCGCGCTGGTCTACTTGCAGGTGGCGCGCACATACGATGGGCGCCTCACATATCGGAGCGCCGACTGGCTGGCGCTCGTCGAGGCGCTGCGCATTCACAATCTGGTTCCGGGCATCGACCACAACCGCAAGCTCCTGTCCGACCGCATTCTGCGCGCGCGGATTCCGGACGAGTTCGCCAAGTTGGCGCTGCTGCGCGCCCTTGCCGCCGACGGTGAACCGGACGCCACGCTGACCCCGCCCGTCGACTTCGCGTCCCTGCGCCCCGCGCAGCGCCAGGCGATTGCCGGGTGTCTCGGCGAGATCCTGCGGGACATGCGTGGTTTGAATGAGCCGAAGGCCAGCCAGGCGATAGAAGAAATGGAAAAGGCGCTGTCGATAGGTCTGCGGGTCGATCTGATCGATGCCGGCAGCCGCGAGGAGATACGCATCGAGGAAGGATTCATTCAACTGGCGATGCTTGCCCGCGAGTGGTGTCGACTCGGCCTCGGGGAAGCGCGGCAGGTTATCGAAGGCAGCGCGTTCGCCATCGCGGCGCGCAAGTGCATCGGTGACGCCGACGTCGCCCGCGAGCTGTTGGAGAAGGCGCTGTCGATCGCCTTCGACGATGGCGGCCTCGACTCGGACGGCGTGGCGGAAAGGGAGCAACAGTTGATCGAGCCACCGCGCGATCTGGTCGGAGACCCCTTGGCGGAACCACTGGTCGCGTCTTTCGTCGATCTACTGGCGACGAAGGCGGCGTCGGACTGGCCGGTCGAGCACGACCATATGGTGCTGCTCAATGCTTCGGTGTTGCTCCCGGAGCGCAAGCAGGTCACCGCGCTCTGGTCAGGATACCTGAAGGCGGTGGAGTCGCGGCTGCGTGATCGCGTGGAGCACGGGAGGCTGTCGATCATCCCGCCACGGTCGGCGCCGGCGATCCTCCGGCAGATCGGCGACCCGGAACCGCCTGCACCCGCGGGGCGCGTCGTCACTTCGGACGTTCGGACTCGTGCCGTCGCGGTGTTCGAAGCGTCGTCCGGCAACGCGCGGGCGCGTTGGGTGCTCCTGTTTGCTGACCGCATCGTTGTAGGGGAGGTGCCGAAGGAGGAACTCTCACTCGACGACGGCGAGTCGACCACCTACCTCAAGGACGAGGTTCGTTTCTACCGTTTGGCACGCCCCTTGGCGGATGCCCTCGTTATCCATTGCGGTGACGACCACCGTCTGATCGTCGACGGTTCCGTGGCGGGCACATTCGCGGGGTACTTCGGTCCCGTGCTCGAATCGCTGGGCCTCGACGACACCCTCGACATCGTGGAGAACGCCTGAGATAACGGAACGCGAGCGCGTCGTCCGGGACGACGACGTCAAGGGTCTCGGCGTGCGTGTCCACCCCAGCGGCCGGAAGGTCTACCATGGCAGTTTCTAGCCAGGGGTCGTCAGCGTTATGTCGTAGTCGATCAGTGCTTGTAGGAAGTCGACATGTTCGACAAGCGGCGTGAGGTCTAGGACCTTCAACTTTCCGAATGCCAATTCGAATACGGACGCGCACACATGGCCAGTGAACCTCGACTGGAAAAGGAAACCGTCCGCCTCCGGCACGTTCATGTAGGTCGCAACGGACAACGAACGGGCTGCGGCGTGGTTGGCGTCGTGAGCTACTGCCGTCGGTGCGCCTATGCGAATTGGCCCATCGCCTCGCAGGTCAACTAGTTGGACAGATTCGGTCGAGCCTATCATTACGACCAGTCTGGACTCAACGTCCGAGCGCGGGATGTCGCGACGCCTGCGCCGTGTGAATCGATTGCGAGCAAGGGCTTCCCAAAACCCACAGCGGACAGCTTCTGTCACATAGAGGACGGAATAACGCCCAGCCGGATCGCTGAAGCGACTCGGTGTGGGGACAGCGTCAAGTGCTCTTGAGCGATGGTTGCGATGAATCAGACGGTATACACGGCCGAACTGTGCGGCGCGAAGGCACCCACGAATCCGATTGGGATCGTAGGTCGCAATCACGCGAAGTCGCCCTGACCATCCCCTTCGGCGGCGGCCACGACGCGGTCGCCTTCTCCCTTGCCCAGGAGAACGATTGGTTTTGCCCCACTAAGGGACGGGCGCGGCGTGTTCAGCCAGATCCAAGCTGTATAGCCGTCGCTGAAGTGCCTGACGATCCGTTCTAGGCCGTCCAATGGCTTGCCGCTCCGATCGAACTGGCCTGCCGGGAAAACGTAGCCCCGTTTGGCCCCTTGCCAGCCGACGATCCTCCCCTTCTTCCGCCAGTCATGGACAGACTGGCGGGTCTTGAGTCCAACTCGCGCCGCTAGTTCTTCCGAAGTGAGCAATTCCTCCATCCGTCCCGGTCGTGATCGGCTAGACATCTGCACGTCCGATTCACGCGCATCGACCCTCTGGGGTTCCGCGTCTCCCAGCCACTCGATCTCCGCCTCGGCGGAAGAAGCGCGTTGATGTTCCGAAGACAACACATCCGCTACCGCGGCCAGTGCCAAGCGAACAGCGTCGGGATGTTCGACCAAAACCGCTACGTGGACATGGCTGAGAGCTCCGGCAACGGAGTGCAGTACGCCTTCCAATTCTTGGACATTCCGGTCTCTAGCGTCTTTCATAAATTCCCAAGCATCGAATGGAATGATTCAGATCATTTGTCGTCTATTTCGTCTACTTTGTCAAGAGACGACCAACAGCCTGGCCTTAAATTAAGCTGGCGTCTGCCGCGAAGGTCTCCCGCTTCAGGCGTCACCGCGGCTCCGCCTCGTGGCTGGCGTCAAAGCCATAAACGGAGCTTCCCTCACCTTACCCCGACATGGTATCGTTTTTTCGACTCAGTGTTCCAATGAGCATGATGATTACCGAGTTGTATGATGCCCTGCGGGCGGCTGGCGCCCCCGAAGAGAAGGCGCGCGCCGCAGCTCAGGCGCTGTCGGAAGAGAGTCTGGCAACCAAGGCCGACATAGCCCGGCTCGAACGGGAACTGCTGGTGGTGAAGTGGATGACCGGCGGGATCGTGGCCGGCGTCGTTTCGCTACTGCTGAGGTCCTTCTTCGGATAGATGCAGTCAGCGGCACGCGAGGTGGACGTGTTCGACCCTTTCGACAAACCCGCGGAACGCGCCTATCCGCTTGAACTCCGTCTTCTCAACTCGAAGCGCGGTTCCTCTCCGGCCATCAGGCGACGGATGTTCTCCCGGTGGCGCATCACCACCAGGACCGCGATGACGAGGGTCAACCAAACCGTTTCCACGGGAGAGGACAGTCCCCACGCGACCACCGGGGCCGCCACCGCGGCGGCCATGGAGGCGAGCGAAACCCGCCGGCTCCCCAGGACCGCCACGAGAAAGACGCCCAGCAGGGCCAGGAGGCCCAGGGGCATGGTGCCGAGGTAGACGCCGGCGGCCGTGGCAACGCCCTTGCCGCCCTTGAATCCCAGGAACACCGGATAGAGATGGCCGGCGAAAGCCGCCAGGCCGGCGGATGCGGCCGCGGCCGCGCCGAGGTCCAGCAGGTGCGCCGCCAGCACGGGCAGGCAACCCTTGGCGACATCGGCAAGCAACGTGACGAGGCCCTTCTTCCAGCCCAGCGTCCGGGCCACGTTGGTGGCGCCGATGTTGCCGCTCCCGGCGCTGCGCACGTCCACGCCCGAGGACGATCCCACCAGGAAACCCGCGGAAATCGATCCCAGGAGATAGGATAGTATCGTCAGGATGATCGGAGCCATCATGGCATCGGACCGTGCCGGCGTCCCGTACCCTGCAAGTCGCCGTACCGGCGTGTTCCCTCTACGGACAAAAAAAGGGAGGAAGCCCCAAGGCCTCCTCCCTCCATCAAAAGGCCTCTATCCTACGCGGCGGGCTTGACGTAGACGTTGCCGTCCATGCGCGACTCGGCCCCGAGCTTGGTCATGTCCGACTCGAACATCTCGCGGATGTACGCCGGCTGGTCGTAGTACTCGATCTGGTTGCCGCCGGACTTCACGTCCTTGTCCACCTTGGAGATGTCTCCGTAGCCCTCGCCCATGCTGTGTTTGATCCCGCCGAAACGCAACGGCAGGTAGCGCGCGCCGCTGGGGCCGAGATTGAAGTGCTGGTGGAACATCATCTCGGGCGGCACGAACACGCTGCCATCCTGCCAGTCATAACGCTTGGGCTCCTCGCCTTCCCACCAGAACAGCGAGAAACCCTGTCCCTTGATGATGATGACGTTGAAGCCGGGCCCGTGGCGGTGGGCCTTCTTGTAGGTCCCTACCGGGAACTCCGAGATGTGCGCGGCCATGGTGCCGTCGCACATTTCCAGGAAGACGTTCTTGCCGCCCGCGCCGCGCTCCTTCCACTCCTGCAGGTTGAAGGTGCGGGTGTCGGCGATGAAGTTGGTCTCCCAGATGCGGCCGGGGTGCTGCGTGCCCTTGCTCGAGAAGAAGTCCGGACGGCCGTCGAAGCGGTCCTGGAAGTCGTAGGGCGTGTTGAAGATGAATTGCTCGTTGTGGAACAGGCTGAAGACGATGGGCATGTTGTTGACCGAGAACAGCCGCGCCGGCTTGTCGCCTTGGCCATTGAAGTGCTGGTGATGCACGTTCAACGGCACCGAAATGAGGCTCCCTTCCTGCCACTCGAAGGTCTGCTTGGCGCCGTTGTCGTTCCAGATGGTGGTGGCGCCGCGGCCCTGCACCACCAGGATCAGCTCCTCGTAGAGGTGGCGCATGGGGTTCAGGCTCTTGCCCGGCGCGATCTCGACGATGTAGGCGCCGGTGGCATCACCCGCTCCCTCCATGTTGAACAGGGTCCCGTCACCGCCCATGCGGTCCCACCACTTGAGCGGCACCTCCTTCAGGTCCTGGATGAAGAACGTGTCGACAACGTCGACTCCTTCGCCCTTCTGCCACTTGTAGAAGTAGGGGATGTTGTCCATCGTGGTTTGCAACTCTTCAGCAGGCTTGGCCATGGGCTCCTCCCAATTTCAAGAAAATTCAAGGGGTATCTCTTACATGAGGTGCGTCGAAAAAACAACAACCGTCGCGGCCCACAACTCCCGTCACCAAATCGGCGGGACAGCCATCGGGACAGCCCCAGGACACCATCGGCCTTCCTGGGACAACCGCCTTGACAAGGCAAGACGTAAAACCTAATTTATAACTCAATTAGTTTTTCATTCACCACAAGCAGATGAAGATCCCCCCAACCCCACTCAGTTGCGAGGACATCCTGTTGAACCTCAAGGAGCCGGCCCAAGTGAAGCGGATGGGCGAGATCCTTGTGAAAGGAGGGGTTGGAGCGGCGCCCGGAGGGCGATATCAGCACTGGGAACACTTGCGACGGCTCCGGCCTCCGGACGGACTCTCCTCCGAGGAGTGGTGGGCCGCGGTCAAGTTCGCACGCCGCCAGACACGGCGGGCCGTCCCACTGGAAGACAAGGACAGACGGCCGTTTGCCTACACACTCGCGGACCCGGTGCTTGAACTACTCCACGCAATCGATCGCGACACGAGCGGCAGGATTGCGACAAGCGACCAGATCATCAATCCACAAACCAGGGAGAGATTCATCGAGAGTTCCCTGATAGAGGAGGCCATCACTTCTAGCCAACTCGAAGGCGCGTCCACGACCCGCGAAGCCGCGAAACAGATGATTCGCTCCGGCCGAAGTCCGGTGGATCGAAGCGAGAGGATGATTCTCAACAACTACCGGGCCATCCACCTCATCAAGAACTTCAAGGACGAACCGCTGACCCCGGCGGTCATCTTCCATATTCACAGGACGCTCGTTGAAGGCACTTTGGACACCGTTGCCGGACCCGACTACATGAGGAGACCGGGAGACAACATTGCGGTCTACCACGACGCCGACGGGACCTTGCTCCACACGCCGCCGCCCGCGAGGGATATCAACCGCCGCATGGCCGCCATGTGCGATTTCGCGAACAAGACACAACCCGACGCCTTCCTGCACCCGATACTCAAGGCCATCGTCCTGCATTTCTGGCTGGCCTACGACCATCCCTTTGTCGACGGCAACGGCAGGGCCGCGAGGGCGTTGTTTTACTGGTCGGCGCTTTCACAGGATTTCTGGATGTTCGAGTTTCTCTCGATTTCGGGGATCATTCGGAAAGCCCCTGCTCAGTACGCCCGGTCGTTCCTCTACACCGAGACCGATGAGAATGACCTGACCTATTTCATTCTGGCACAACTCCAGGTCATCCGGCGCGCGATTGATATCCTGTACGCCTACCTGGACAAGAAGGCTCAGGAAGTCCGGACCATTGAGCAGATCCTCCGCTCTTCCGTTTCGATAAACCATCGACAACTCGCACTCCTCGGACATGCCCTGCGACACCCCGGGGTTCGTTACACAATTGCGGGCCACAAGAAGACTCATGGCGTGACGTACCAGACCGCCAGGTCCGACCTCCTCGATCTTGCCTCTCGGGAACTGCTTGACCAGACCAAGACGGGGCGGTTCTTCAGCTTCACGGCCCCCAACGACTTGGCGAAGAGACTACAAGCATCGTCCTGAGCTCAAGCAAGCCGCCGGCACGCGCACGCGCACCCACATGCACCCGGGCCATCCGGAGCCCCAAGCCCGAAATACTAATCGTAAGTTAATTAGTAGCAACTTAGTATTTGACACGGATTCGTCGCCCCTTTACTCATTGCCGTCATGACATCGCTGCTCTCCAAACGAAGAACGCGTGTCCCACAGAGTCGTCTGGCCCGGCTGTTGACGGCGACCGTGCTGCTGGTGGTGTCCTTTGCCGGCAGCCTCGCGCCGAATGCCGTGGCGGAGCCGTTGAAGCTTGGGCTGATGATGAACTTCAGCCGAAACGCCCCGGGGCGCGCCGTCGAGAGGCGGCGGGCTTTCGAACTGGCCATCAAGCACATCAACGCGGCCGGGGGCGTGCTCGGCCAGCCGGTGCGACCGACGGTGGCCGACTCCACCCGTAGTCCGTCGGGTGCCGTGGCGGCGGCGCGGCGCCTCGTACACACCGCTGGGGTCCACGCCATCGTCGGCCCGAGTTCAAGCGCCATGGCCCTGGCGGTGGCGGAGCAGGTCACCGGCCCCGCCGGCGTTCCCACCATCAGCCCGTCGGCCACCTCGCCAAAGCTCACGACGGCCACCGACAGCGACTACCTGTTCCGCACCGCCCTCTCCGATATCGCCCAGGGTCCGGTCCTCGCCCGCGTCACCCGCGAGAGAGGCTTCCGCAACGTCGGCCTGCTCTACCGGGACGATGCCTGGGGACAGGGACTGGCCGGAACTTTCACCGCCGCATGGGACGGCACCGTGACGGCCGTTGCTTTCGAGCCGCGGCAAACCGGCTTCAGCGCGGAACTGCGGCGGAGCACCGCCGCGGGCGCCCAAGCCCTGGTGGTGGTCGCGGACGAACAAGAGACCATCGCCCTGCTGCGCGACGCCGTCGAGCTCGGGCTGTACCGCCATTTCACCTTCGGCGACGCGTCGAAAAGCCCGAACGTGGCCCGGGAGGTAGGCGCCGAACGGTTGCACGGTATGTATGGGACGGCCGGCGCCGCGGTCCCGGACAGCCCTGTCTCGGCAGCCTGGCGGGCGGCCTATGTGGCCGAGTATGGCGGCCCGCCAGCGTTTACCTATGTCCCGCAGACCTACGACGCCACCATCGCCTTGGCCCTGGCGGCCCAGGCCGCGGGGAGCACCCGCGGCGAGGCCATTCGTGACCGGCTGCGGGCCGTCGGCAGCGCGCCCGGTCTTTCGGCGAACGCCGGTCCTGAAGGGGTCGCCGCCGCGCTGCGCATTCTGGCCGCGGGCGGCGAGATCGATTACCAGGGCGCCGCGGTGACTCTGGACTGGGACCGGCACGGCGACCTGCGGCGCGGACACATCCGCATCTGGCGATTCACTCGGGACGGAGGCACCGAGGACCTCGAAACGGTCCCGTTCATCTACGAAGCGGACCCTCCGAAGCCGGGGGCGGCGGACCGTTGACTCCGGCCTGGTGGGCGCGGGCTACCCGCGCCGATGGCCTTCACGGCATTCACGAACTCCCTCACCCTTCTGGACGGAGCCCGGAGGTTCGAGGTCAGGATACCCAGGCTCACCGGCAGGGCCGGAGAGATCGGCTTGATGACGGTGCCGCGGTAGTCGCGGATATGGGCGGGAAGAGGCTCGGACAGTATCGCAACGCCCTTTCCCTGGGCAACCATGTAGCAGGCGGCCTCCTGGGTCCTCGCGTCGACCCGGATTCGTGGGCTGATGCCGCATTGCCTGAAGGCGTGCTCCGTCATCAGATGGATCTGGGTTCCCGCCGTGGCCGAAATCAGGTCCTCGCTCTCCAGCGACTCCAGTCGAATGCTCCTCTGTCCGGCAAGAGGGCTGCCCTCCGCCACCACGCATACGGCCCTGTAGTCGGCGAGTCGCTGGACATCGATGGCCGGGTGCTTCACCGGCAGGACCGCGACGCCCACGTCCTGCTGGCGCAGGGCGATCATTTCGACCACCTCGTTGTGGGGGCGAGCCTCGATGGACACCGAGACGTCCGGGAACGAATCCAGAAACGTTGCGGCGGCCTCCGTCAGCAGACCGTTCGAGACGAAGGGCGGCCCCACCACGCGAAGGTATCCACGACGCAGGGACTGGATGTCCCGGCCGGCCTTCATCAGGTGATCGAGGCTGACAAAGGCCTTGTCGACTTCCCGGTACAGGGCCTCGGCCTCCTCGGTGGGTTGCAGCGCATGGCCGCGCCGCCGGTCGAACAGGTCGAATCCCAGAGAATACTCCAGGTCGGCGATAAGCCGGCTGACCGCGGGTTGGGAGATGGCCAGCGCCTCCGCGGCGCCGGTGACGCTGCCAGCGATCATCACCGTTCGGAAGGCTTCGATTTGCCGCAGGTTCACGAGTCATCCAATCACGAGAGTGTGAAGCACAACCCATAATATACGGTTATGGCCTATGCATAAACTTCGATTTGACAAGTCCGCCGAGGCCGCCGGATCATGAGCCCAGCGGACACTCCCGCGGTCAGGGATGAAGTCAGTCTTGCCATTGGAGGTACGGCCATGTTCATGTCCCATCGGATCAAGTCGCACGTCGTGAGGTCGCTGGTCGCCATCGCGGCCTTGCTCATCGCCATGACCGGCGCTCAGGCCTTGGCCCAGAGCAAGCCGGCGAAGGTCTCCATCAGTGCCGCCAACCCCGGCGCGCCGTGGGGTATCATCGGCGCATCGTTTTCCCAAATCATGAACCAGCAAGGCGTGAAGTCCAACGTCGAGCTGGGCGGGGCTCTTTCCAACGTCGTGACCGTGTCCGACGGCCGCACCCAGTTGGGCTTTACCGCGGCCGCGGTCATTCCGCTTGCGCAGCAAGGCCAGAAGCCGTTCCCGCGGAAGATCGACAACGTTCGGTCGATCGCCGCGGTCATGACCAACGCGACGCACATCCTGGTGACCAACGAGTCCGGGGTGAAATCGCTCAAGGACCTGAAGGGCCGCCGGTTCGTCAGCCAACCGGTTGGCAACGTCAGCCAGTATGCGTTTCAACTGATCCTTGAGTCCCAGGGACTCAAGGAAAGCGACCTTCAATTGATGCGCGGCGGACAGCGGTTCGGAGCGGACACGGTCAAGAACCGCAAGGCCACCGGCTTCACGGCGACCGCGGTATTCCCCGCGGGCAACTTCGCCAACGCCTTTCGCAGCGTCCCGTCCAATTTCCTCGATATCGACGAGGAGACCTTCAAGTACGTCAACGGAAAGAACCCGGGTCTCTTCCGGCTCAGCATTCCGGCAAACACCTACGAGGGCCAGACCAAACCCATTCGTACCGTCGCCACCCGTGCGCTGCTCATCGTGCGGGACGACATGCCGGAAGAGCATGCCTACTGGCTGACCAAGACGCTCGTCGAGAACCTGCCCACGCTGCGCAAGAGCCACAAGGCCGTGCGCCGCCTCGACCTGAACATCATGGCGAACCCGCCCGCCTTGCCGCTCCACGCCGGCGCCAAACGCTACTACACCGAGGCCGGCGCCCTGAAGTAGGAACCTGCCGGTGGGGACGCGCCGGGCATTGGCGCGTCCCCACCCACATCGAGCGGGCCGTTTGATGCCAGCCATGATGCGGTACCTCGACGACGGTCAGTGGAAGAGCCACCTCATTCCGCTGATCGCGTTCGTCATGTCGACGTACCAGTTCACAGTGGGCTGGGTGGGCGAACCGATCGCGGAGATCCATCGTCCCACCCACCTTGCCTTCATTTTGGTCATCCTCTACGTCGGCCGCATCCTGAAAAACCCGCGCGGCTGGACCGGCCCCGGGAGCCTGTTGTCCATGGGCGCGGCCGCGATAGGCATCGGCGCGGCCGCCTACCTCGTGGCGAACTCCGAATACGTCGGGCAGCGCATGGTCTACGTCACGCCGGTGACTCCGGCGGAGTTCCTGTTCGGCGGGGCCCTGATCCTGGTCCTGCTGGACGCGGCCTGGCGGGCCGTGGGCTGGCTGCTGGCCGCCGTGGCCGCGGTCTTCGTTCTCTACACCCAACTGGGACCGTATCTGGCGCCGCCCTTCTGGCACAACGGCTACGAGTTCGCCAGGGTCGTCGAGCACGCCTACCTGACCGTGGACGGCATCTGGACCACACCCCTCGCCGTCTCCGCCGGCAACGTGTTCCTGTTCGTGCTCTTCGGAGCCACGTTGCTCTCGTCGGGAGCGGGGCGTTTCTTCACCGACCTGGCGAACGCGCTGACGGGACGTCAGGTGGGCGGAGCCGCCAAGACCGCGGTGGTGGGCAGCGCCTTCATGGGGACCCTTTCCGGGAGCGCCGCCGCCAACGTCGTGACCACCGGCACCCTGACCATCGCGGCCATGCGTGCCGCGGGATACAGGAAGAGCTTCGCGGCGGGCGTCGAGGCCTGCGCGTCGTGCGGCGGCCAGATCACGCCCCCCGTCATGGGGGCGGCGGCCTTCATCATGGTGGAGCTGATCGGCGTGCCCTACACGACCATCATCACCATCGCGGCCGTGCCCGCCGGGCTGTATTTCCTGGCATGTTTCATCACCGTCGACCTCGAAGCGCGCCGCCTGGGCCTGCGTCCGGGGGTGGACCAGGACTTTCCGAAGGTCTGGCAGGTGGTCAAGGAACGCGGCTACCTGCTGCTTTCCATCGTCGCGATGCTCTACTACCTGTTCCAGGGTTACCCGCCCCAGACCGCGGCCTTCTGGTCCATCGTCTACCTGATCTGCCTCGTGGTGATCTTCGATGCGGAGGGACGGCGGACATGGGTGCTCGCGCTCGTTCCCGTGGCGTTCGCTGGTTGGTTGCTCTACTGGGAGTTCAGAACCATCCCGGCACTGACCGGCGCGCTCCTTACCGCCGCGGCCGTCATGCTGGCCATCGACGGCGGGGTGCGCGGTCGGTTCGTCCGGATCATATGGAACGCCTGGATCGAGGCGCCGCGGATGATGATCCCCGTCGCCGTGGCCACCGCGGTGGGCGGCCTGATCATCGGCATGGTCACGCTCACCGGACTCGGCGAGCGGCTGAGCGCGGTCGTCCTCTGGGCGGGTCAGGGCTCGCTCTTGCTGACGCTGCTCTTCACCATGATCGCCGCGGTGATCATGGGGATGGGCATGCCCATCGCGGGAGCCTACGTGGTGCTGGCGGCACTTCTGGCCCCGGCCCTGGAGGAAATGCTGGTGCCCATCTACACGGCGGCGTACGGTCTCGATACCGGCGCCGCCGTGACCCTGGCGCTCCTGTCATCGCACTTGTTCATCATCTACTCCGCGTCGTGGGCCAATCTGACGCCGCCGGTAGCCATCGCGGTCTATGCCGCCGCGGCCATCGCCGATTCCGAACCCTGGGAAACCTGCGTGCAGGCGCTCAAGGTGGGCCTGCCGATCTTCATACTGCCGTTCCTGTTCGTCTACGGCCCGGAGCTGCTGTTCCAGTTCGAGCTGACGCGCATCGTCTACACGACCGCCACGGCGGCGATGGGAATCTTCGCCTTCGGCATGGGCAGCATCGGCTGGATGCTCGCTCCGCTGAGTGTTCCCGTGCGCTTGTGCGCCATCGGCACCGGGATCCTGCTGATGGCCCCCGAAGTCGCCTCCGACGCCGCGGGCGCGGTCCTGCTCGTCCTGCTCCTGACCTACCAGTACCGGCGCCACCGCTCCCGCCCCGCGGAGGCCGGCGCCTCCTCCACTGACACGAGCCGGTTGCCGCGCCAAGGAGGAGATCCCGCATGAGCCGGCTGAGTCTGGGCATCGACATCGGCGGAACGTTCTCCGACCTTGTCGTCTACGACGCGGACCGTGAGGGACTCTTCTCCCACAAGGAGTTGACGACACACGACGATCCGGCCAGAGGCGTGCTGGCCGGCGTGGAGACCCTCCTGGACGGACACGGGCTACCGGGCAGCCGCATCGACCGCGTCGTCCACGCAACGACGCTCTTCACCAACGCCCTGGTGGAGCACAAGGGAGCGGTCACCGGGTTGCTCACCACCGCCGGGTTCCGGGACGTGATCGAGATCGGGAGGGAGCGGCGCTTCGAGCTGTACGATCTCGAGATCCGGCGGCCCGAACCGCTGGTGCCGCGCAACCTGCGGCGCGATGTTGCCGAGCGAATGGACAAGCATGGTCGTGTCCGGGTTCCCCTGGACCTCGACAGGCTTCTGGCCGAGACCCGGTTGTTGGCGGACCAGGGAGTCTCGTCCATCGCCATCGTCTTCCTCCATTCGTACGCCAATCCGGCGCACGAGCGCATGGCCGCGGACGCCATCCGAAAGCGGTTCCCCGACATGAGCATCAGTTGCTCGTACGAGATCGCGCCGGTCATCCGGGAGAACGAGAGGGCCTCCACCACCGTCGCCAACGCCTTCGTCAAACCGTTGGCCAACCGCTATTTCCACAGGCTGGAGACCGAGTTGGCGAAACGCGGGGTGACGGCCCCGATCCTGATGATGCTCCCAAGCGGCGGCCTCACCAGCCTCGCCGACGTCAAGTTGGCCCCCATCAAGGTGTTGGAGTCGGGGCCCGCGGCCGGCGTGATCGCCGCGGCGCAGTTCGGCGCGGAAGACAGCTTTCGGGACCTCATGGCCTTCGACATGGGGGGCACGACGGCCAAGCTGTGCGTGGTGGAGGATGGAGAGCCGTCCATCACCTATCTGTTCGAGGCGGCGCGGCAGAAGCGGTTCCTCAAGGGCAGCGGCATGCCCATCCGCATCTCCACGGTGGAGCTCATCGAGATCGGCGCGGGCGGCGGTTCCATCGCGCATCGGGATCACCTGGGCCTCATGAAGGTGGGACCGCAAAGCGCCGGGGCCGATCCGGGACCGGCCGCCTACGGCCTCGGCGGGAAGGACCCGACGGTGACCGACGCCAACTTCGTGCTGGGATATCTGAATCCCGACGGCTTTGCCGGCGGCAGCATCACCATCGAGCCGGGCAAGGCCGGGAAGGCCATCGCCAGGCTCGCCCGGGAAAGCTCACTGCCGGCCGAGCGCGTGGCCTGGGGCATCGTCGACGTGGTCAACGAGAACATGGCCGGCGCGGCCCGGGTGCACATAGCGGAGCACGGCCGGGACCCCTCCCACTTCGTGCTCGTCGCCACCGGCGGCGGCGGCCCGCTGCATGGGTACTACGTGGGCAAGAAGCTGGGGGTCCGGCAGGTGCTGTGTCCGTCGGGCGCGGGCGTCGCCTCGGCCATCGGTCTGTTGCGCGCGCCGGCGCGCGTGGACGAAATGAAATCCGTCGTCGTCCCCCTCGAAACCCTCGACTGGCGGGGACTGGAGGAGGCTTTCGTGGAGTTGGAGAACAAGGCCGGGGCGCTGCTCGCCACCACCGGAGCGGACGCCCGGAGCTCCCGGGTTCAGCGGCTGGCGGACATCCGCTTCGTGGGCCAGGCGTTCGAGATCGTGGTCGGTCTCCCGGACGGACCCTACACCCGGACAAGCCGTCCGGCCATCATGAGGGCCTTCGAACGGCGCTACGTCGAGAAGTATTCCCGGAGCCCGCGCAACACCCAGGTGGAAATCATCAACATCCGCGTATCGGTAACCGCCGACGCCGAGGACTTCCCGGTCTCCGGACCGAACGGGGCGCCGGCAGCGCGGGCCACGGCCCTGAAGGGCCGGCGGAAGGTCTTCTTCCCCGAGTACGGGAAGTTCCGCAACACGCCCGTCTATGACAGACTCCTCTTGCGGGCGGGCCAGTCATTCGACGGCCCGGCCGTGATCGAGGAGCCCATGTCCACCATCGTGGTGGGTCCGGGGGGACGGTTCACCGTGCGCAAGACCGGACACGTCCTGGTCGACATTCCATGAGGCCGCTGGAGGGGGCACCTACAATGCGGAACGGAACCAAAAGCAGGGCAACCGGAAAGGTCCGGACCGCCGGCGCGGGCAGCGCCCGCGGGAACGGCCGGGAGGCGTTCGATTCCATCACGCTGGAACTGGCCTGGACGCGGCTCGTCTCGGCCACCGACGAGGCCGCGGAGACCCTCAAGCGCACCTCCTTCTCCACGCTGGTGAACGAGTCCAACGACTACGCCGTGGTCATCACGGACTCTAAGGGCGACCTCATCGTCCAGAACACGGACAGCATCCCCGCGTTCATCGGCACGCTTCCCGTGACCGTGAAGCACTTCGTCCACGAGTTCGACGAGGAGTTGCAGGAAGGCGATGTCCTCGCCACCAACTACCCCTGGATCGCATCCGGACACCTCAACGACATCACGCTCGTCAAGCCCCTGTTCCGCGACGGCAAGGTGTTCGCGTACGCCGGAAGCTGCGCCCACGCGCCCGACATCGGCGGACGAGCGCGGTCCCAGGAATCCCGGGAAGTGTTCGAAGAGGGTTTCATGATCCCGCCGATGAAGGTCTTCCGGGCGGGAGAGCCAGACCACACGTTCTTCAAGCTGTTCCTCTTCGCTTCACGCATGCCGGATGAAACCGAGGGTGACATCTGGGCCGCCCTCAACGCCCTGAAGCGAGCGGAACAGCGGGTCGGCGAGATCCTGGACGACTACCGTCTCAAGGACCTCGACGGCGTCTCCCACGAGATCAACAAGCGCGGGGAGACGGCCATGCGGAAGGCGATCCGCGCGCTGCCGGACGGCGTCTACCGCTCCGGGTTCGAGACCGACGGCTTCGAGGACCCGCTTCACTTCGAGACTCGCATCACCATCAGGGGCGGCCGCATGCTCCTGGACTACGAGAACACCTCCGCCGCGGTCCCGCGGGCCATCAACTGCCCCATGACCTATACCTTCGCCATGACGGCCTACGCCTTGAAGTGCCTGTTGCTGCCGGAGCTTCCCAACTGCGAAGGACCACTCCGCTGCATCGAGGTGCACGCTCCCGAAGGCTGCATCCTCAACCCGTCCTATCCGTCCGCCGTGGGCTGCCGGACCGCCGTGGGGCAATACGTGCCTCCGCTGATCTACGCGGCCTTGGCCAAGATCGTGCCGGAACGGGTCATGGCCGCTCCGGGGTCGCCGCTATGGAGCTGTGTGCAAAGCGGCCGCCGGCCCAACGGCAAAGCGTACACCAACGTGCTGTTCTTCAACGGCGGCATGGGCGCCACCGCGGCCAAGGACGGCGAACCCTGCTACTCCTGGCCGAGCAACGTCTCCAACGTGCCCGTGGAGATGACCGAGGCCATGAGCCCGCTGTTCGTTCACCACAAGGCGCTGGTGCCGGACAGCGGGGGCAAGGGGAAACATCGAGGCGGCCTGGGCATCGAGACCCTGTTCGAGGTCGAATCCGAAACGCCGGTGACCCTGGGCTTCATCGCGGAACGGGTCGCCTTTCCCGCGCCGGGCCTGCTCGGCGGCAAGGACGGCGGCAAGGGGCTGGTCCGGATCGACGGCAAGAACGTCGACCACCGCAACGACCACTTTCTCGGCAAGGGCGGGACGGTGCTGATGCGCACGCCGGGCGGCGGCGGGCTGGGACCGCCGTCAAAGCGCTCCGGGAAGCTCATCGAGCGCGACAAGGAGCTCGGTTACATCACCCGATGGTGAAGCCTTTCCCGTCCCGGAGGTGGCACATGTCCAGTATCGCTGACATCCGTTCCGATTTCCCGGCGCTCGATGACTCCATCTACCTGAACGTCGCGGCGCGCGGCCTGCTGTCACGGACCGCCCGTCAGGCGCTTGGCGACCTCGCCGACGGCCACATGCACGGGACCGCGGTCAAGGAGGACTGGATCGCGCTGGGAGGCCGGGCGCGGTCCGGCTTCGCCCGGATCTACCATGCCGAGCCCGACGAGATCGCCTTCACCAAGAACGTCTCCGACGGCCTGAACACCATCGCGGGCGCGCTTCCATGGGGCTCCGGCGACAACATGGTCTTTTGCCCGGACTTCGAGCATCCCAACAACGTGTACACCTGGCTCAACCTGAAGCGCCGCGACGTGGACGTTCGGATGGTGCCGTTGCGGGACAACGCCCTGGACGTGGACGGCCTGATCGAGCGGCTGGACACGCGCACCCGGCTCCTGACGGTGTCGTCCGTAAGCTTTTGCACCGGGTTCAGGGCCGACCTCAAACGGCTGGGAGAGACCTGTCGGTCCAACGGCACGTTCTTCCTGGTGGACGCGGCGCAGTCCTCGGGCATCATCGACGTGGACGTCCATGATTGCCACATCGACGGCCTCGCCACATCCACCAGCAAGGGCCTGCTGGGACTCTACGGGCAGGGTTTCCTCTACTGTGATCGGGCCTGGATAGAGCGCCTCACGCCCGCCTATCTCAGCCGGTTCGGCATCGATGCGGGCGGCATCCACGAATCCGAGATGGGTCCCCTCGACTACTCGCTCTACCCCAGTGCCCGCAGGTTCGAGGTGGGCAACATGAACTGGCCCGGCATCATCACCGTCGATGCTTCCATGCAACAGTTGCTCGAGGTTGGCGGCGCCGCGATCGAGGAGCACGCGGTGGCGCTGTCCAAACGCCTGTCCGACGGATTCGGTGACCTCGGCTATCCGGTTCAACAGCCGCCCGACGAAGCATCCCGCAGCCATATCGTGACGGTGGGAAACCGCACCGAGCATGGCGCCCGCAAGACCGAGAGCACCCACCTGAACCGGCTGTCCGAGGCTCTGACGCGGTCCGGAGTCGTCCACTCGGTCCGGCGCGGGGTTCTGCGTTTCGCCACCCATATGTACAACAACGACCAGGACGTCGATCACGTGCTGGATATTGCCCGGGGTTTCCGTGACATGGGAGGGCCGGGGCCGGGCTAGTGTGGTGTCCGCCGCCGGCTTCCGCCGGGATGAACCGCAAGAACGGACGCGGGCGCTTGTTTGACACCGCCGCTGGGGCTTCCCTATATTCACTGCGTTCTCAACGCCTTCGCGACAACGCCGATTTCCCTCGCCAGGAGTTTTCTCATGTGGATCAACGAACCGCGCGCCAAGCGGCTGCTGGCCGCACACGACCTCGACGGCCTGCTGGCCGCCACCAATATTCCCAACGTCTTCTACCTGAGCGGGGTGTGGCGCCGGCAGGATATCGCCGCCGTGGTCACCCGCGACGCGGTGACCGCGCCCTGGCTGGTGATTCCCCGGTCCGAGGTGGACTACATGGTGGACACGGTGCCGCCGGCGGGGGTGGTGACCTACGGCACCTTCCACCGGGTCATGGAGGACAACGGGCCGCTCACGCCGCGTGAGCAGCGCATCCGCGAACTCGGCATCGACCCGGAGCCGGTGACCAACTTCTTCGAGGGCCTCGTGCGCACGCTGGAGAACGCGGCGCTCGACCGCAGTCGGCTCGGCTACGACGAGCGAGGCCTGGATCCGGCGCTGGCAGAGCGCCTTCGGGAACGGTTCCCGCACCTGGAGCTGGTGCCCGCCATGGCCGTGTTCCGCGAGATCCGCATGGTCAAGAGCCCGGCCGAGATCGAGCGCATGACCGAGGCGGTCAGGGTCACGGAGCAGTCCATCTACGAGGCCGCCCACGAGGCCCGCGAGGGCATGACCGAGGCGGAGATGTGCCTGGCCTTCGACCTGGGCCAGGTACGGCGCGGCGCCGAACCCAACATGAACCACGTGGGTTTCGGCCGCAGCGCCGCCCTGGGCATGACCAACATGCCCGACGACACCCTCAAGGTCGGCGACATGATCCGTTTCGACGTCGGATGCCTCTACAAAGGCTACCTCACCGACATGTCGCGGACCTTTTCATTCGGTCCGCCGGACGACAAATTCTCCAGATATTACAATGCTGTACTCAAAGGCCAAGATCTGGCCCTGAGCCTTGTCAAGCCGGGCAAGGTGGCCTCCGAGATCTTCCACGACACCGTGGCCGAGGTGCGCGAAACCGGCATCCCGCACTACGCCCGCCAGCACGTGGGGCACGGCATCGGCCTGGGCCTGGGCGGCTACGACCGGCCCACCATCGCCCCGAGCGACGACACCCCGCTGGAGGCCGACATGGTGCTGTGCATCGAGACCCCGTACTACGAAATGGGCTGGGGCAGCGTCCAGGTGGAGGACATGATCGTGGTCACCGAGGACGGCTACCGGCGCCTCACCTCCGTGCCGCGCCACCTCCAGGTGCTGGAGCCGCGTTCGTGACCGTGTGCCCCACCACGGGTTTTCCGCTTCTCAGACTGTGTCAAGACTCTCAAGGCGGGGACGTTACGAATACGTCATTGCCGCGGAAGTGGCTGGGTCGAGAGTTTGGTTGGATGAGTATGGGCACCCACTCCCCGAGTCGTCATTCCCGCACCCTCTCGAATGGCCCTTCCCGCACCCTCTCGAATAGTCATTCCCGCGGAAGCGGGAATCCAGGCGGGGTGAGGCGGGGAATACGCCCGTTTGCCCCCTCCCCACCCATGGATTCCCGCTTCCGCGGGAATGACAAAACCGGGGGTTGGCGCCAATTCTTGTCCGGGCGCCGTTATGACACAGCCTGGGAAGCGGGAATTCGGAGGTGAAGCGGGGCCAAATGGCGCGTCTTGCGAACCCGCGCTTCCGGCTTCCTCTCGAATGACAGCATAGGATAGTCGTGCCGTTTCCTGAAGTTTTGACATGAGCCACCTCACCGGCCTCGCCTGTATCCGTTGTAACGCATCCTTCGGCATCGAGCCCCGTTTCGACGGATGTCCGGAATGCCGGGCCCAGGCGCCCGCCAACCTGACGCCGCGATACGACCTCGACGCGGCCGCGCGGACGCTGTCCGCCGAGTCGTTGCGGGACCGGCCTTCGGACATGCGGCGCTACCGCGAGCTGCTCCCCCCGGACGTCCAGGACGCGGCCACCCTGGGCGAGGGCGGGACACCGCTGCTCCACTGCCAACGTTACGGCCGACGGCTCGGCCTCGAACGGCTCTACCTCAAGGACGAATCCCAGAACCCGTCAGGCTCCTTCAAGGACCGGCTGGCGTTCGCCGCCCTGGCCATGGCCGGGCGCTTCGGCGCCAGGGCGGTGGGGGTCAGTTCCACCGGCAACGCCGGCGCCGCGGCCGCGGCCTATGCCGCCCGCGCCGGGCTGCCCTGCATCGTCCTCACCGTCCAAGGCGCGGCCTCGGCAATCGTCACCCAGATGCAGGCCTACGGCGCCATGGTGGTGGCGACCCGCACCAAGGCCGACCGTTGGAACCTCTTGCAGACCGGGGTGGCCGAGTGGGGCTGGTATCCGACCTCGCCCTACTTCGGTCCGCCCGTGGGCAGCAACCCTTACGGCGTGGACGGCTACAAGACCCTCGCGTACGAGGTGTGCGAGCAGTTGGCGTGGGAAGCGCCCGACTGGTGCGTGCTGCCGGTGGCCTACGGCGACGCGCTGTTCGGCATGTGGAAGGGCTTTGAGGAGCTGGCCGCTTTGGGGTTGATCGCCAGGAAGCCGCGCATGGTGGCCGCCGAGATGGCCGGCTGTCTTTCGGCCGCCCTCGCCTCCGGCGACGACGCCATCCCAGAGATCGCAGCGCCTTCCCCGTACGTGGCCGGCTCCATCAGCGTCAACCAGAGCACGTACCAGGCGATGCACGCCCTGCGCGCCTCCGGCGGCGTGGCGCGCGTAGCGCGGAACGAGGAACTGCTGGGACTGCAACGGGCCTTGGCCGCGGACGAAGGCATCTACGCCGAGCCCTCATCGCTGGCCGCCCTTGCCGCGTTGCATCGGCTGTGCGAAGAAGGCCGCATCGCCCGGAACGACACGGTGATGGTGCTGAACACCGCCAGCGGCCTCAAGGACACCGCCGCCACCGCCGCGGCCGTACCCGAGATCCCCACAGTGGACGGCGGCACCACGCAATTCTTGGAGACCTTGAAGGATGCGTACGGCTACCGCGCGGAGGGATAAGATAGCCTCCTCCGTCATTCCCACGAGACAGGCTGGGTCAAGACCGGTGAGGCACCGCCCCTCCGAGTCGTCATTCCCGCGGAAGCGGGAATCCAGGGGCGGTGGTGGGGCACTACAGTGGATTTCCCCGCCTCGCCACCCCTGGATTCCCGCTTCCGCGGGAATGACGATCTGTTACGTAGTTGCCTCATGAGTTTTGACACAACCTGTTCCGCGGGAATGACGACTCGGGGGGCGGCGCCAAACCTTGTCCGGACGACGTTTTGACACACCCTGGGGAAGCCGGAATCCAGGGGCGGAGAGGAAGGGCCGGCAACCACTCATGAAATTCAGCATCCAACTCCCCACCTGCACCGAAGGCCTCGTCAACCCGGTTCCGTTCGTGGAACCGGAAGAGTTCATTCACATGGCCCAGGAAGCCGAACGGCTGGGCTACGACGCCGTCTGGGGCAACGACCACATCACCCCGGCGGCCTACGCGCGCCAGAAGTGGCCCGAGCCGCCTAACTTCTACGAGGTGCTGGTGACTCTGGCGGCGGTGGGTGCGCGCACCACGCACATCCGGCTGGGCACCGCCGTGCTGGTGCTGCCGCTGCGGGACCCGGTGCTGCTGGCGAAGCAGGTGAGCACGCTGGACCGGTTCACGGGCGGCCGGGTGATCCTGGGCACCGGCATCGGCGCCTACCGCGAGGAGTTCGACGCCCAGTGGCCGCGGCGCAAGGCCGAGCGGCGCGGCGACCTGCTGGACGAGAGCCTTGAGGCGCTGCGGTGCCTGTTCCGGGACACGGACGCCACCTACGAAGGCCGGCACATCGCCTTCCGGAACATCGCCATGCGCCCGAAGCCGCTGCAGGACCCGCTGCCGATCTTCGTGGGCGGCCACAACGAGGCCATGATCCGGCGCGCGGCCAAGGTCGGACAGGGCTGGCTGCCCGGCTGGCGCCCCTTCGAGCAGATCGTGGAGCGCGTGGCGCTGCTGCGCCGCCTCACCGAGGAGGCGGGCCGGGAAACCAGGGCCGTGGAAGCCTGTTCCCAGTTCACCCTGTGCATCGGCAAGACCGTGGAGGCGGCGCGCGACCGGTACCGCAAGACGGGCATGGTGCAGCACCGCGTGTCGCTGGCGCACACCGGCCGCGACCCGGCCCTGGCCGAGACTCACAACCTCATCGGCAGCCCCGCCAGCATCCTGGAGCAGGTGGCGTTCCTGGAAGAGGCCGGCATCGACCACGTGTGCGCGTTGCAATTTCCGTCGGATACCGGCGCCGAGATGCTGGAGCAGATCCAGTGGCTGGGCGAAGAGGTGATGAAGCCGTTCCACGGCAGGTAAGGGAGGAAAGGTAGTCTCATGTCACAGCCAAAGACCACGGTAGGATACTTGCTGCCCACGCGCGAGATCGTGATGGCGCAGGCGATCCCCGACTGCGGCCGCATCATGGACCTCGCGGAGAGCGCCGAAACCCTGGGCTTCGACTCCATCTGGGTGGGCGACAGCATCCTGGCGCGGCCGCGGCTGGAGCCGTTGACCACACTGGCCGCGGCGGCTTCGCGCACCAGCCGGGTGAAGCTCGGCACCGCGGTGCTGCTCCCGGCCCTGCGCCATCCCGTCGTACTCGCCAACGAGATCGCCAACCTCGACCTCCTGTGCAACGGCCGGCTCATCCTGGGCCTGGGCATCGCCGGCAACAACGACCTCATCAAACGCGAGTTCGCCGGTTGCGGCGTGGATTCCCGCCACCGCATCGGCCTCTTCGAGGAGGGCGTCGCCCTCATGCGGCGCCTATGGACCGAAGAGGAGGTGACCTTCCACGGGCGCCACTTCCAGCTCGACGGCGTGCGCCTGGGGCTCCATCCGGCACAACCCTCCGGCATCCCGCTGTGGCTCGCCGGCAGCGTGGACAACGCGCTCCGCCGGGTGCTGCGGCTCGGCGACGGCTGGTTCCCGCTGCCCAACTCCCCGGAGAGCTTCGCCCGCAACTGGGAGCGGATCGAATCTCTGGCGCAAGAGATGGGACAGGACGCCGCCCGGCTCGCCCGCGCCGTCTACGTCACCGTCAACCTGAACGACGACACCGCCCAGGCCGAGCGCGAGATGCGCGCGTTCATGGAAGGCTATTACAAGGTGTCCTACGAGACCATGGTGGCCGTGCAACCCCCATGCAACGGCCCGGCTGCCCGATGCATCGAATGGCTCCAGGCCTACGTGGAGCAAGGCGCCGAGACCATCGTCGTGCGTTTCGGCAGCCCCGACCAGACCGCCCAGCAGGAACGCTTCGCCGCCGACGTGCTGCCCGCGCTCCGCGCCGCCTGACAGGGAACGCCACCGGAAGGAAAGCATGTCCAACATCCAATTCGACCTCGGCTTCAGCTCGCGCACCATCGCCGCCTACCCCCTCGCGCGGCGCATCGCCATCATCAAGAGTGCAGAGGCGCTGGGCTTCGACCGCCTGTGGCATTCCAACGAGAAATTCGGCCGCGACATGGTGGCCAACATGACCCTGAGCGCCGCCCACACCGAGCGCATCGGCATCGGCGCCGCCGTCACCGACCCCTACAGCGTCCACCCCGCCCTCACCGCCGCCGCCATGGCCACCGTGGACGAGATCTCCTCGGGCCGCGTCATCGTGGGTATCGGCGCCGGCGGCTCCGGCTTTCCCGCCATGGGCATCCAGCGGGCGCATCCGGTGGCGGCCACCGGCGACGCCATCGCCATCATGCGCGGCATGTGGGCCGGCCAGCCGGCGACCGTGGACGGCAAGGTCGTCAGCGTCCGGAGCGGCGTTCTGGGGTTCAAGGCCCGCGCCGACATCCGCATCGTCATCGCGACCCGCGGACCCGCCATGTTCCGCCTGGCCGGCCGCGTCGCCGACGGCGCCATGATCGCCACCATGGCCACCCCCGAGGGCGTGGGCATCGCCCGGGATTTCGTACGCCAAGGTGCGCGCCAGGCCGGCCGCGACCCCGGCGAGATCGAGATCATCTCGCGCGTCGACACCTGCGTCGACCGGGACCGCGACAAGGCCCGCGCCGGCGTCAAACAGATGATCGCGTTCCTGTTGTGGAGCAGCTACCCCAACCGCGACTTCGTCGCCCAGTTGGGCATGGAGGTCCCCGCCGACCTGGAGGCCATGATCGCCAAGCGCGACTACGAACTCATGTTCGAAGCCGGCCCCCTGGTCCCCGAGGAGTTCGTCGACGCCTTCGCCTGGGCGGGTACCCCGGAGGAAGTCGCCGCCAAGATCAGTCGCATCGCCGACATGGGCATCCGCCGCTTCGGGACCTGGGTGCTGGCCCCGCCCGAGGGCGGCATCGAGTCGGTCATTCAGTTGATCGCGGAGGAGGTGATGCCACGGGTGCGGCTGGCGTCGCTTGTTTGAGTAACGCCAAGCTTCGCGGCATTCTTCGGCGTGGCGAGGGATGCCCTCAGGGCCGTCGTCACCAAGGCTGGAACTAGGACACGCGGCCTCGCCCTAAGTCGCCGGTAATCTTCGGCAATTTCTTTATTTGTCACGCCTTTGTCTTATTTGACATGTCTGATAGCAATACGCTGGTCTTCTACGAAGAGGCAACCAAGAGTAACCGCATCCTCCTTATCGGCGATAATCAACAGGAGAACTCCCATGAAAGGACAACGGATTGCTGCCAGCATGCTTGCGCTCATCGGTGCACTGGCGCTAACAGGCTGTGCGAGCCAACCAACTAAAATTGCTGCGCAAGATGTGTCTCCCTTGCTATACAAAGATTATGATTGCGATCAGCTTGTCGCTGAATCGCACCGCATCAGTCGTCGAGTTCACACGCTTCATGCCCAATTGAAGTCGACGGCCGATGCTGACGCAGCGCAGATGGGCATCGGCTTAGTCCTCTTCTGGCCGACGCTACTTTTTCTCGAAGGCGGTGACGGTCCCGAGGCGCAGGAGTATGCCCGACTCAAGGGCGAAAGGGACGCGATTGAAACTGTCTCCATACAGAAGAAATGCGGCATTGAATTCAAGCCCTTGATCCCAAAGGATAAGCCGGAGGGTTCGTAAGAAAGAGGAAGTCTGCATTCATGCAACAGGCCGGTTAGCTGCACGAACACGTAGGTATCAGTCTCTTAGCGACGGATCATACTTTTGTCGCCGAAAGGCCTGGACGTCGAACGGTGGATGTCCGCTTGAAATCTTCTGGCGCAACGTTGCGAGGCGGGAACAATCGACCCGTCTGGTTCGCAGCACAAGGCTGTCGGCCCCTTCTTCCAGTTCGAGTTGGTCGCCGGCACCCACACCCAGCGCATCCAGTACCCGTGCCGGCAATGCAATTTGTCGTTTTGATGAAATCTTGACGATCATAGGGACCCTCATTCACATCCCAACCCGGCAAGGCGGCGCTACGCTTGTTGAAGGCCAACCCCCCAACCGCTTGGACTACGAAAAGCGCCTCCAGCGCGGTCTTCTCACAGCCCCCGCAACGCCGAAAGCACCATCTCCACCAGAATCCGCGGCGATCGCGTCAGCGGGTCGGTGACCGAGATGCCGAGCTGGTCCTGGTACCGCGCGATGGCGGTGCTGACGTCGGCGTCGGTCATGTTCTCGTGGTTGATGGTGAGGCCGATGACCTTCGTGTCGGAGAAGGTCTGGATGAGATGGATCTCGTCGGCCGGGTCCGGCATCGGCATGTGTTCAAAGTCGGCACGATGGGCTCGCGCGGGTGCGTGCTGGAGCACGACGCCGTCGGGACAGGCGCCGCGGAGGATCAAGGCCGAGGTCGGGTAGGCGGGATGACTGAGGGCGCCTTGTCCTTCGACGAGGATCACGTCGGGTTTTTCGGCTTCGAACGCTTCGATGATCGTCGCTTCGAGCTCACCGGCGCAGAACTGTGAAGGAACGGCGTCGAGGGCGACCCCATAGCGGGCTCCCTGGATCAGGCCGGTCTGGCCGGTGCCGACCATGACCGCCTTGACGCCGCGGTCATTGAGTGCCTGGGTCATGACGGTCGCGGTGGTTCGCTTGCCAACAGAACAATCGGTGCCGAGAACGGCGATGCGCAGGCTGGTGACCTCCGCGATACGACCGCTGAAGGTTCTCAGGCGCTCCTTGGCGGGGGGCTTTCGGACATCGAGTATCCTTACGTTCCGTGCGACGCTCGCCGCAACGAACTCCGGGTCGTCGCTCAAGAACTCGTGAAGGCCGCTCACGATGTTCATCCCCAGGTCGATGGCCTCCAGCAGAACCCCCCGATCGCGAGTCGACAACATGCCGCTCGCGGGAGCCATGCCGAAAATAAAGTAGTCGGGCGTGGTGTCGGCGCGCGCCAGCGCATCGGCCAGGTCGCGGCAAATGGGAATCCCCTTTGGCGGCTCTCCGAGCACGACGCCGGTATCAAGACCGGCCTTCTCGCTGTCGATGACCGAAAGGATTCTGTAGAGCTCGGAGTGACGGACGAGGCCGTTTGCAGTCTTCCCATCAATGGCACCGAAGTTTGCCTCGCAGTACACGATGGCCGTCGCGACTTCGGCTGGCGATTGTGCGGTGTTATGAGCGAGCGGTACGATAAGGTCCCCTTTCTGCAAGGCTGAAAAACAAGGCTTCGAGCGCTTGCCCGAGAGGCCGGATTCGACTCGCCCGTATTCCGTCCCGAACGGTGGCCGGCTATTCGACAGATGCAACGCGCCGCTTCGCCCGCATCCACTCCCACCCCAGCAGGGCCGCGCCCACCGCCAGGCCGACGATGTTCCACGCAAGCCACGGCGTGACCATGCCCAGGCTGGCGGCGAGGAAGAGCAGGCGGGTGATGCCATCAAGGTTCCTGTAGCAGTAGCCCTGTACGGCCATGCCCATGGCGATCATGCTCAACACCGCGAAGGCGACCGTTACGGTGACCTCAACGGCGGTGCCGATGGTGATAAGCGCGGAGTTGGCCACGAACGCGTACGGGAGCACGAAGGCGGGCAGGGCCAGCTTCACGGCCTCGATGGACGTGGGCACCACCGGCGACTGGGCGATGGCCGCCGCCGCGTAGCTCGTTGGCGCGGTGGGCGGGGTGATGGCCGAGATGGCGCAGAAGAAGATCACGAACAGATGGGCCTGGGGCACGATGGCATCGGCGTCGAGGCCCATGTTCCTGAGCATGACCACCAGGGCCGGGATGGCGATGCCCACCTGCACGATGTAGGCGGACGACAGCGGCAGGCCCATGCCCAGAATGATGGCGGTGATCATGACGAAGACCAGCGCCAGCAACAGGTGCCCGCCGGCCAGGTCGACGATGACGCCGGAGAACTTGATGGCGACGCCGGTGAGGTCGAAGATGCCCACCATGATGCCGGAGGTGATGATGGCCACGGCCACCACGGTGGACTGGATGCCGCCCTGCACCAGGGCGTCCCAGATGTCCTTGAGGCCCATGCGCGTTGCCTTGCGGAACCAGCTCACGATCACGATGCCGACGATGCAGCGCACCACCGCGTAGCCCGGGCTGAAACCGGCCACCAGCAGATAGATGAGGATAATCAGGGGCAGCGCCAGGTGCCCCCGGTCCATGATGGTCTTCTTGAGGCTCGGCAGGTCCTCCCGCGGCACCGTCGGGATCTTCTCCTTGACCGCGTAGATGTGCACCATGATGCCCACGGCGAGGAAGTACAGCACCGCGGGGACCAGGATGTACTGCATCACGTTGACGTAGGGGATGCCGGTGTACTCCGACATCAGAAAGCCGGCGGACGCCATCACCGGCGGCATGATCAGGCCGCCGGTGGACGCCGACGCTTCCACCGCCCCGGCCATGTAGTCCTTGAAGCCGATCTTCTTCATCATCGGGATGCTGAAGGAACCCGTGATGACGGCGTTGGCGGTGCTGCTGCCCGAGATGGAGCCCATCAGGCCGCTGGAAACGACCGCGATCTTGGCCGGGCCGCCCCGGAACCGCCCCGCCAGGGCGGTGGCGAACTCGATGGTGAACAGGCCAAAACCCGACTTCTCGAGGAAGGCGCCGAAGACGATGAACAGGAAGATGAAGTTGGCCGAGATGTGGGTCGGCAGCCCGAACAGCCCATCCGTGAGGAAGTACTGGTTATCCGCCACCTCCGACGCCGTGTACCCCAGGTGGTTCAGGAATCCGGGCAGGTAGGGCCCAAGGAACGAGAACATGAAGATGATCAAGGCCAGCGCCGCCAGCGGCCAGCCGACGGCGCGACGGCAGGCCTCCAGCGTCAGCGCCACCGCGCCGAAAGCCAGGACGAACTGGAAAGGGGCGAAATCCTCGGTGTAGCCGATGTGCTGGATGATCCACTCGTACTCGTAGAAGAGATAGCCCATGGTCGTGAGCCACAGGCCAAGGACGACGATATCGTACCAGGGAAGCTTTCCGTCATCCGGCCGGCGGAACGCCGGGAAGCTCAAGAAGGTAATGCCCATCATCAACGTGACGTGGATCACGCGATGCAGGAAGGCTTCAGGTTGCCCGAAGAAGCCGGTGTAGATGTGGTAGGCCGAGGTCGCGAAAGCCACCAGGGTCAGGATGATCCCGGCGACCCCTGTCAGGTTGCGCTGCATAGGACCGCTCTCTGCCACGTGTCCGATGCGGCGCGGACACCCGGGCGTTCGCTCACGTCAGGTGGTTTCACGTTGGTTGAAGGTGTCGAAGTGAAAAAAGAGGGCCGGCGTTCCGCGCCGGCCCTCTTTGCGTAGGGGGCCCCTCTACTTGAGGATGCCCTTCTCCTTCAGGTACTTCTCCATGCCGGGGTGCCGCGGCGCGCCCACGTCGTTGGTGGCGTTGGCCACCTTGACGCGCTCGAAGGCTTTCACGGCTCCGGCGAAGTCGCCCAGGTTGTCGTAGACGGTCTTCGTGAGCTTGTAGACGCGCTCCTCCGGAACGTCCTCATTCGTAATGATGAGCAGGAAGGTCTGAACGGTGTTCACGTCGTTCTTCTGGTCGTAGTTCTTCTTGTCCAACGTGAAGGGGCCGACGCCGGGATTGGCCGTGTTCATCTTCGCAATGTCTTCCTTGGAGAAGGAGAGAATGCGGATCGGCGCGTGCGCCGCCAACTGCACGATGGGCGCGTAGTTCTCCTCGCCGGGGCCGAGGTACGCGTCGATGTGGTTGTCCTTCATCTGGGCCACGGCGTCGTTGAAGCCGAGGTAGTTGACCTTGGAGAAATCCTCGTACTTGATGCCGAGGGCACCGAGCATCTGCTGGTTCAGCGCCTGAAACGAGAACCGCTTGGGCATGACGTTGACTCTCTTGCCCTTGAGCTGCTCGTACGACGTGACATCGGATTTCGCCCATACCAGCCAGAACAGGTAATTTGGGTAAAGCACCGCGGCCACGCGCACCTTCTTGGCCTGCGCCTCCTTGCCCTTGAACATCTTCGCCCCCTTGAGGGCTTCCTGAATGCTCGTTGCGCTGGAGAGACCGAAGCTCAACTTGCCGGCCATGACGTTCAGCAGGTTGGACGTGCCACCGCCGATTTCCACCGTCACCTGGTCGCCGTAGTTCTTGTCGGCCAGCCGCTGCAACACGGTCCCGATGGGATACCAGGAGCCGCCCGGCTTCGACGCACCAAACTTGTAGCTCTCCGCCAGGGCCGCCGGCGCGAGCGTCGCGACAAAGAGCGCGACCAACGAAACTACCAGGAACCTCTGTAATCGACTCATCGTGAACTCCTTTCGCTGCTCTTCCGGCACGCCGTGCGGGCGCGGGGGCCGCGCTCGATCTGCCTCCCGGCTCCGGCCAGGGGAAGCGCATTGTCATTCTCGGCGCCGGCATCTCCGGCATGACCGCCGCCTACGAGTTGACCAAGGCCGGTTACCGCTGCACGATCCTGGAGGCCACCGGACGCGCCGGCGGGCGCAACCTCACGGTGCGCGGCGGCGACGTCATCGAGGAGACCGGCGGCCGGCAGCGGGTGGACTTCGACCGCGGCGACCACCTGTACGCGAACCTTGGCCCGGCGCGCATTCCCTACCACCATCGAACGCTGCTGGGTTACTGCAAGGAGTTCGGCGTCGAGCTGGAAGTCTTCACCAACGACAACCGCGCGGCCCTCTTCCACAACCGGGAGCGCTTCGACGGCAAGCCCGTGGCGGGCCGCCGGGTCATCACCGACACCCGCGGCTACATCGCCGAACTGCTCGTCAAGGCGGTGAACGCCGGCTCCCTGGACAGCGAGCTGACGGGAGAGGACAAGGAGCGCATCCTGGAAATGCTGGTCCAGTACGGCGGCCTCGATCCGGACCGGCTGTACAAGGGTTCCAGCCGCGGCGGCTATCGCGGCGAGCAGCTCCACGCGGGCCTCAAGGCCGGAGAGGTGAACTCCCCCCTCGACCTGAGCGAACTCCTCAACGCGGACTTCTGGCAGTACAAGCTCCACTTCAGCCAGTTCCTCGACCAGAACCCGACGCTGTTCCAGGCCGCCGGCGGCATGGACGCCATCACCAAGGCCTTCGAGCAACGCGTCGGTCCGCTCATTCGCTACAACAGCCCCGTCAAGGAAATTCGCAAGACGCCAGCGGGGGTCCGCGTGATGACCGAACGGGAAGCCGTCGACGCCGACTTCGCCGTCTGCACGGTGCCCGCGCCCGTGCTGAAGGACATCCCCAACGACTTTTCCGCGGAGACCCGCGCGGTCATCGAATCGATCAAGTTCGTGTCCGCGGTGAAGGTGGCCTTCCAGAGCCGCCGCTTCTGGGAGGAGGACCACGCCATCTACGGCGGGACCTCGTGGACCGACCAGGACATCACCCAGATCTGGTACCCGCCCTACGGCTATCAGCGGGACAAGGGGATTCTCGTCGGCGCCTACATCTGGGACGAAGAGCCCGGACTGCGCTTCAGCGCCCTGAGCCCGGCGGAGCGGCTGCGCGCCGCCGCCGCCGAAGGCGAACGCATCCATCCCGGTTATACGGCCGAGATGGAGGCCGGGGTCAGCCGAGCCTGGCTCAACGCGCCGTTCCAGAAGGGCGGCTGGCCCGGGGAACGCCACGCCTCACCCGAGGCCCTTCAGAAGCCCGACGGGGCCATCCACTTCGCCGGCGATCAAGTCACGGGTCTTCCCGGATGGCAGGAGGGCGCCGTCCTCGGGGCGCACCTCGCGGTGAATGCGATCCACGAACGGGTTACGGCGCGGTGACGCGGGCGGGCGCATTCTTGACAACCCTGGGGTAATCGTCTAGGCAGCCCAAAGAAAGTCATCTGCGCTATCAATCCGGGCACCCATAAGGCACCCTCCAATCCTATGAAACCCGCACCCTTCGAATATTATTGTCCGGAAACCCTGGACGAGGCGGCCGGCTTGCTCAACGAGCACGGCGACGACGGCAAGGTCCTGGCGGGCGGCCAGAGCCTCATGCCGCTCATGAGCCTGCGGCTGGCGCGCCCCTCCGTGATCGTGGACCTGAACCGGGTATCCGGCCTCGACGGCATCGGCGCCAACGGCGACGGCGGCCTCCACATCGGCGCGCTGACGCGCCAGCGGGCACTGGAACGGGACGCCGACTTCCCCGCGCGGAACCCGCTGCTGGCGGCCGCGGTACCGCTGATCGGCCACTTCCAGATCCGCAACCGCGGCACCGTGGGCGGCAGCCTCGTGCACGCCGATCCGGCGTCGGAACTGCCGGCTGTGACCGTGGCCCTGGGCGCCGACTTCGTCCTCACCAGCGCCGGCGGCGAACGGGTGGTGAGCGCGGACGACTTCTACCTGGGCTACATGGCCACCGCCATCGAGGCCAACGAGGTGCTCACCGAGATCCGCGTACCCGCGTGGAAGGCGGGACGCCTGTGGGGCATCGACGAGGTATCCCGGCGCAAGGGCGACTTCGCCATGGTAGGCGTGGCGCTGTGGGCGGACATGGACGGCGCCAACTGCGCGGACGCCCGCATCATCCTTTTCGGCGTCGGCGGCCGGCCCGTCCGGGTAGAGAAGGCCGAGCAGCGGCTCCAGGGAGCCACCCTGGACGACGCCACCCTCAAGGAAGTCGAGCGCATCGTCTTCGAGGAGCTGGACCCCGACTCCGACATCCACGCATCGGCACTCTACCGCAAGGAAGTGGGCGGCGTGCTCACCCGGCGCGCGCTGCGCGCGGCGGCGGCCAGGGACACGGAGGGCGGCGCATGAGCACCAAGAGCATCCTCAACCTGACGGTGAACGGCAAGGCGTACGAGAAGCTCGTGGAAGTGCGCATGACGCTGGCGGATTTCCTGCGCAACGAGCTGGACCTCACCGGCACGCACCTGGGGTGCGAGCACGGCGTATGCGGCGCGTGCACGGTGATCATGGACGGCGAGGCGGTGCGCTCCTGCCTGCTGCTGGCGGTGCAGGCGGAGGGCGCGACCCTGGAGACCGTCGAGGGGCTGGCGGACGGCGACCAACTGCACCCGCTGCAGGCGGCGTTCCAGGACCGGCACGCGCTCCAGTGCGGCTTCTGCACCCCCGGTTTCCTCATGACCGCCACCGCGTTCCTGAAAGAGAACCCCAAGCCCACGGAAGCCGAAATCCGCGAGGCCATCTCCGGCAACATCTGCCGCTGCACCGGCTACCAGCCCATCATCGAAGCCATCGGACAGGCGGCCCCGGAGGTAGGCGGCAAACCCCGCGAGTGAGGCGAAATGACGCCGTCGCCCGAAAACGTCATTCCCGCGAAGCTGGTTGTGGCAAAACTCCACTTGGCCACGAACCGGCACCGCCACCCTGAAGAGTCATTCCCGCGAAAGCGGGAATCCAGGAGGGGTGGCGCGCGGAATGACGTCTTTCGGGGAGCGGTAGAATAGCATCGGCGCATTTCCCTGAACGGAGCATTCGACCATGGCGGAAACATACATCGGCGCTCCCATCAAGCGGCGCGAGGACATCCGGTTCATCACCGGCGCGGGCACCTACGTGGACGACATCAAGCTGCCCCACATGGTCCACGCCGCCATCCTGCGCAGCCCCCACGCCCACGCCCGCATCCGCGACATCGACACCAGCCGGGCCGAGGCCATGCCCGGGGTGGTCTTGGTGTTCACGCTGAAGGACATCGGCGAGCTGGACGCCACCGTCCCCATCCGCATGTACAAGATCCCGGGACTGGACAAGTACCTGCAGCCGTCGCTGGCGCGGGAGGTGGTGCGCTACGTGGGCGAGCCCGTGGCCGTGGCGGTGGCGGAGAGCCGCTACCTCGCCGAGGATGCGCTGGACGCCATCGACGTGGACTACGAGGTGCTCCAGGAGGTCATGGACGTGCGCGCGGCCATGGAGGACAAGGTGCTGGTGCACGAACACAACGGCACCAACCTGGCCGGCGTGCACCACGTCTCCATCGGCGACGCCGACAAGGCCTTCGCCGAGGCCGACTACACCCGCCGGGAGGAGTTCCGCGTCCACCGCTTCACCGGCAACCCCATGGAGACCCGCGGCATCGTCGCCCACTTCGACCGCGGCAGGGGCGAGCTCAGGGTCTACGGCGCCACCAAGCTGCCGCACCTGAACCGCCAGACCATCGCCGCCTTCCTGCAACTGCCCGAGCACAAGTGCCACTTCGAGGAGAACGACGTGGGCGGCGGCTTCGGCATCCGCGGCGAACTGTACCCGGAGGACTTCCTGATCCCCTTCGCCACCATGCGCCTCGGCGCTCCCGTGAAATGGATCGAGGACCGGCGCGAGCACCTGCTGGCGGCCAACCATTCGCGGCAGGTCACCTGCGAGCTGGAGATCGCCGCGCGCAAGGACGGCACGCTGCTGGCGATCCGGGCGCAGATATACGGCGACATGGGCGCCTACGTGCGCACCCACGGCGGCCTGGTACCCTGCTCCACCGGCGCGCTCCTGACCGGCCCCTACCGCATCCCCAACTACCAGGCCAAGATCCACTGCGTCATGACCAACAAGACCGGCCTCGGCACGCTGCGCGCCCCCGGCCGGGTGGAGTCGTGCTTCTACCGCGAGCGCATGCTCGACATGATGGCGCGGGATCTGGACCTGGATCCGGTGGAGCTGCGGCGCAAGAACCTGGTCACGCCCGAGGAGATCCCTTACGAGATCGGCTTCACCCGGCCCAGTGCCCACCCCACGATCCTCGACAGCGGCGACTACGCCAGCGCCCTGCGGCAGGCGCTGGAGCGTTTCGAATACGACGAGATGAAGGGCATCCGGGGACTCCAGGAAGACGGCCGCTACCACGGCGTGGGCCTGTCGTACTTCGTCAAGAACACCGGCGGGCTCGAGCCCTACGAGGGCGCGCGCATGGTGGTGGGCGAAGGCGGCGGCGTCAGCGTGTTCCTGAGCATCGCCCAGCTCGGCCAAGGGCACGAGACCGCCATGGCACAGATCTGCGGCGACGCCCTGGGCGTTCCCATGGACGCCATCTCGGTGTTCCACGGCAACACGGACCTCTCGCCCTTCGGCTGGGGCACCTTCGCCAGCCGCGGCACGGTCATGGCGGGCAACGCCGTGCACCTCACCGCGCTGCAACTCAAGGACAAGATCCTGGAGGCGGCGGCACGCCACCTGGACGCGGACGCGGGTAGTCTGTCGCTGGAGGACGGCAACATCATCCGGACGGGCACCGAGGCCCCGGCGCTGCCTCTCGGCGAACTGGTGACGCACATGCGCGAGTCCATCACTCCCGAACAGGGCGTCCCCGAGCTCGAAGCCACCGCCTACTACAACTCCAACAACATCACCCACACCTACGGCGTGCATCTGGCCCACGTGGCCGTGGACCCCGAGACCGGCATGCTGGAGGTGCTCAAGTACCTGGTGGTGGAAGACGTGGGCCGGGTGGTCAACCCGCTCATGGTGCGCGGCCAGACCGTCGGCGCCGCCGTGCAGGGCATCGGCGGCGTAGTGCTGGAAGAGCTCGTGTACGGCGAAGGCGGCCAGCTCCTCACCACCACGTTCCTGGACTACCTGCTGCCCACCAGCACCGACGTCCCGCCCATCGACGACCTGGTGCTGGAAGAAGCCCCCTCACCCTACAACCCCCTCGGCGTCAAGGGCGCCGGCGAAGGCGGCATCGTCGGCACCGCCGGCGCCCTGGGCAACGCCGTCAGCAACGCCCTCGGCATCGAAGTCAAGGACCTCCCCCTCAGCCCCGACCGCATCCGCGGATGGCTCCGCGCACGCGACGACGGCTAGCGCTTTCGCCGCTGCCACCCCGAAGAGTCATTCCCGCGAAAGCGGGAATCCAGGGGCGGTGGTGAGGCACTACAGCGGCGCTTCCCGGCCCCACCACCCCTGGATTCCCGCTTTCGCGGGAATGACTCTTCGGGGGACGGTAGCCTCGGGAGTTTTGACACAGCCTGTCACGCGGGAATGACCGATTCGTGTGGCGTTACCACTTCACTTTTCCCCGTCCCTCAACGCCCGCCACACCCGCTCCGGCGTCAGCGGCAGGTCGCGGATGCGCACGCCGGTGGCCCGGGCCAGGGCGCTGACCACCGAGGGGGCCACGGAGAAGATGCCGCCCTCGCCCATGCCGCGGCTGCCGTAGGGGCCGATGCCGTCGCGGTTCTCCACCAGATACGTGTGATACTCGGCCGGCAGGTCCTTGAACTTGGGCACGCGGTAGTCGACGAGGTTGGGGTTCAGCAACTGGTGGTCGTCGTGCACCATCTGCTCCATGAAGGTGTGACCGATGCCCATCATCGCCGCGCCCTCCTCCTGCCCGATGCAATGCTGGGGATGGATGGCCTTGCCGACGTCGGCCACGGAGACGTAGCTGGCCAGCTTCAGCGCGCCCGTGTCGCGGTCGATGTCCAGCTCGGCGACTCCCATGCCCACTTCCCAGAGCACCGGGGTCTTCCAGCCCACCATCTCCGGCCCCATGGTGCCGCGCCCGACGATCTCGCCGGCAACCGCGCCGAAGCGGCAGGCGAGGGCGTCGGTGAAGGACATCTCCCGCTCGCCGGCAACGAGCCGGCCCTCCGACAACGTCACCTTTCCGGCCGTCACACCGAACGACTTGGCGGCGATGGCGCGCAACTGCCGCTTGAGGTCCCGGGCGGCGGCCAGCACCGCCCGGCCCATGACCGTGGTGGAGCGGCTGGCGCCGGTGGAGTGGTCGTAGGGCGTGACGGTGGTATCCACGGGAACGGGCCGGACCCGCTCACGCGGCAGCGCCAGCTCTTCGGCGACGATCTGGGTGAACGTCGTCTTGACCCCCTGCCCCATCTCGGTGCTGCCGGCCAATATCGAGACATGGCCGTCCGCGCCCAGGCGCACGAGCGCCACCGACACCGGCAACACACCGCCGGCGTTGGTGGAGCCGCAGGCCATCCCCAGCGGCGCCCTCCGGTCACGGGCGCGGCGCCGCCAGCGGGACCTCGATACAAGCCGCTTGAGGCTCGAATGCAGGTGCACGTCCACGGGCCGCAGCTTTGGCTGCAGGACCTCGCCGCGCTGGAGCAGGTTCCTGTCCCGCAGCTCCACCGGATCCATGCCCAGAGCCGCCGCGATCTCGTCCATCTGCGACTCGCACGCGAAGATGGTCTGGGGCGCGGCCACCGAGCGGAACGAGCCGGCGGAGCCGGCGTTGGTGTGCACCGAGTACACGTCGCTCCTGAGATGGGGGATCCGGTAGGGTCCCAGCACCCGGGTGGCCGCGAGCTGCGCCACCATGCGCGTGTTCTCGGTGAACGCGCCGGTGTCGAGACGGATCTCCGCCTGCCGCGCCACCAGGGTGCCGTCGTTCATCACTCCGGTCCTGAGCTTCACGGCGGCGCCGTGCCGGCGCACAGTGACCATCGCCTCCGGCACCGACAGGCACAGCCGCACCGGACGGCCCGCCTTGCGCGAGAGCAGCACCACCAGGGGCTCGAACTTGCTGTAGGACTTGCCGCCGAAGCCGCCGCCCAGGAAGGAGACCTGCAGCCGCACCTGGGAGCGGGTGACGCCGAAGATGCGCGCGATGTCGCCCTGCACGAGAAACGGGTGCTGCGCCGACGACCACAGGTCGATGCTGTCGGCACCCCAACGGGCCACCGCGCCGTGGGGCTCCATGCTGTAGTGGTAGACGCTGGGGAACGTATAGCGGCCCTCGAAGACCCGGTCCGAGGCCGCGAAACCCTGCTCGACGTCGCCCTGCCCCACCCGCTCGTGGGCGCACACGTTGCCGGGTGCATCGTCGTGGATCAGCGGCGCCCCCGGCGCCAGCGCGGCATCCACGCCCAGCGCCGCCGGCAGCTCCTCGTAGTCCACGTCGATCAAGGCGAGCGCCGCCTCCGCGATGTGTTCGTCGTCCGCCGCCACCGCCGCCACGGGCTCGCCGACGTAACGCACCTTCTCCAGGGCCACCACCGGGCGGCCGTTGTAGAAGGGGTCGAGGCCGGAGAGGTCCTTCGCGGTCACCACCGCGCGGACGCCGCCCAGGGCCTCCGCCCGCGACGCGTCGATGGCCCGGATGCGCGCGTGCGGCAACGGGCTTCGCAGGATCCGGCCCTCAAGCATTCCGGGCAGCACGATGTCTCCGGTGTACTTGGCGCGCCCTGTCACCTTGTCGAAGCCGTCCACCCGCGGCACATTCCGGCCCACGTGCTGGAACCTTGATCGCGGCATGCTGCTCGTTGTCCTCCGGTCCTCAAACTAGTGTGATGTCTGGTTAATCCGCACAATAATATGCGGAGGATTTTTCGTTGTCGGCAAGGCGCGATGACTTGTAGGGGCGACCTGCGGTCGCCCCCAGTGGCGGGCACCACGCGAGGAAGAGTAACGCAGCCGACGGCGAAAAAGACCCATATATCGTATATTGATCTCACCTGATTTCTCACCATTTACTCGGGTAGCGGACAAGCGCTGTCATGTCAAGTCCCGTCACGACAGTGCTGCAATAACTCTCTATATTACAGTGCCTTATAGTGGTTTCCGAATGACTCATGCTCCTGTGCCGTTCGGACAAGCCACGCCAGATGATGACAGCCCACACTCCAGGCTGCGATTCCAGTGGGTTGCGTTTCGATTACGGTCCTGATAGCATTTTCTCCGGTTTCGGGGGCCGGGTAGGAGGGGTCGTCACCGAGCCCCTCCCCCCACAGATCCGAGCGTGCGCGATTGACGCACTCGGTTCCTCATCTGACAGGTTCGCTCATTAAACGTTGCCATGAGCGCGTGAACGTGACGTACGGCAGAGGATATCTCTTGAGGAGTGCATTCATCCGGTCCCAGTTCAAGCGCCTGATGCGGCTGCGGCGTGCGAGCCACTTCCGCCAGATGCGAGCGCACTGGTAGCGGAACCACTCCAGACGTTTGCCGTTCCCCGTCAGACCGTAGTATGCGCAGTGGCCCCGGATCACCCGAGCAAGATAGTCTTGCTGCGCCTTGACCGGCAGGTGCCGGTATCTCTTGCACCACTGGTGCACCGATTTCAGCGCGCGGGCGAAGCGGCCCTTCGCCGTAATCTGGCGAACGACGTCCTTGCCTTGCATCGACCGCCCCCATACGTGGGTGAAGCCGAGGAAGTCGAACGTCGTGGCCGATGCCATCCAGTGACGCCCGTAGGGGCGTCTCCGGCGGAAGTCCACATAGCGCGTCTTGGTCTCATGGAGCGTCAGCCCGTATCGACCGAGACGTTTGCCAAGCACGTCAAGCAGCCGCTTGCCGTCGTGGCGGTCTTCGAGGGCGATGACAAAATCATCGGCGAAACGCACCAACTGGCACCGCCCGTGTAGGCGCGGCTTCGCCACTTCCTCGAACCACTTGTCCAGCACGTGGTGCAGGAAGATGTTGGAGAGCATCGGCGAAATCACCCCGCCTTGGGGAGTGCCAGCGACCGGTCTGTGCACGGTGCCCTCTTCGAGCACCCCCGCTTTCAGCCATTTGTCGATCATGCGCCTTACGACGCCGTCCTTGATCCGCAGGTCGAGGAATGTCCGCAGGTGGGCATACGGAATCGAGTCGAAGTACGCCTTGAGGTCCGCGTCGATCACCCACCGTTGGCGCTGCTCGATGATGCCCTTGCGCACTGCGTTCAGGGCATCGTGAGCCGACCGCCCGGGCCGGAAGCCATACGAGCTCGGCAGAAAGTCCGTCTCGTAGATCGGCTCCAGCAACATCAGGATTGCCCGTTGCGCCACCTTGTCTTCCAGCGTCGGTATGCCCAGAGGCCGCTTCGTGCCGTCCGCCTTCGGGATGTAGCTCCGTCGCACCGGCGGCGCGTAGTAGCGGCCCGACTTGATCCGTTCCAGGAGGTCATCAAGATTGGCCTCAAGGTCCTTCTCGTAGTCCGCCGCCGTCACGCCGTCGATGCCCGTTGCCCCATCCTTTCGCGTCCGCCGGTAGGCTTCGCGCATCCACTCGCTGTCGATCAGGTGGTGCAGGGACGTAAACACCCGCTCCGGATGTTCCCTCGCCTGTTCGGCTATCCACTGCTGTTTCGTGTACGTGTTGGTGGAACTCAGGGTTTCCTCCAGCGTTTCCCATCAGTGGGTCTGTTCAGATGACGCCCCGCTTCCCTCCAGCGGGTCCCGATGGCCACGGTTCCCCGCCTTCGGCGGTACTATCAGGGCGCTACGACTTCCTGCCCCCGCATGTCCTTCGGCTCATTGTTTTCGCCAGCCGGCTCCGCGGGCTGTTGCCTGCCGGGGTTCGTGTCCGCCCGAGGGCGCTCCCGCCGCCGCGCAGGCGCCGGCGACGGACCGGGGTCTGGATTTCATGCTGGCCATCCCTCTCCAGCTTCCTTGCCCACGGGCAAGGGCAGGACCTCCCAGGTTCCCTGGCGATCCATCCCGTGACTTTGCGCCGGTCCACGACCCCGGACGACCCGTTGCGCCTCGCCTGTAACGGCGCTTCCGGTGCTGCCCCCACACAAATAACAATGAAGGCGTCATCGACTTACCGATTTCGAGGCTTCCTCCGCCGCTGCGTCACCTGCTGTCTACGCTTCACGACGGGCGTTGCCGCTCGCCATGCAAGACTCGCTTCCGGCTGGCTGGCTACGCCTTTGCCGGGCGGGTGTCGAACCCGCTGGATCGCTACGAAAGGTTTCAGCTCATGGCATCCTCCTTTCCAGGACTTCGCCTGGCGCAATATTCGTTCGGCCAGCGCTTCGTCGTTTGCCATTTTCGTGTCCTCGGTGGCAGGACTGCCGCCCGGAGCAGTGGCCCTGCTACGGCATGACCATGCCGCCGTTGACGTGCAGGGTAGCACCGGTTACGTAGTCGCTCTCGTCGCTGGCGAGGAAGAAGACGCCGTCGGCGATCTCCTCGGGCATGGCCGCGCGCCCCATGGGCAGAGTGCCGGACAGCGCGGCCCACTCGTCCGCGTCGTACTTGCCGCGGACGCGCTGGGTGCCGGTGAGGCCGGGGGCGATGGTGTTCACGCGAATGCCGTGGGGTGCCAGTTCCGTGGCCAGGGACTTGGAAAAAGCGATGATGGCGGCCTTGGAGGCGGCGTAGTGGGTGCGCTCCGCGCCACCGGTGACGCCGAAGTTGGAGGCTGTATTGACGATGGTCCCCTGCCCCGCCCGCTTCATGGGCGCGATCACCGCTTGAGAGCACAGGAAGGTGGTCTTGAGGTTCAGGTCGAGGCACTCCTTCCACTGCGCGGGGCTGACATCGTGGACGGCACCCTTGTGGAAGGTGCCACCGGCGAGGTTCACGAGGACATCGATGCGACCGCAGGCGGAGAGGATTTTCTCGAACGCCGCCGTCACCTCCGCCTTTCGGGTCAGGTCCGCCTCGAAGAACCGCCCCTCTACCGGTTTGTCTTCGAGGAGAGCCAACGTCGCCGCTCCGGTGTCGGCGTCCCGGTCCAGGATCACCGGATGGTAGCCCTCTTCACTGAAGCGCAGCACCGTGGCTCGGCCGATACCGCTGGCACCGCCGGTCACGACAACCACCTTGGATTCCATCATGTCCTCATCCCTATTCTCAAGTCCCGCTGTTCCCGACCCTACTGCATGATCGCGCCGCCGTTGACCACCAAGGTCTGCCCGGTGACGAACCGGCCCCGGTCGCTGGCGAGGAAGACCGCCGCCTTGGCCATGTCGCGCGGCTGCCCGATGCGGCCGAGGGGAATCCTGGCGGCGCTGGCGTAGAGCTCCTCTTCCGTGCGGTGGCCGCGGGGCTGCGCGGTGTCGGACACTCCGGGGCAGATGCAGTTGACGGCGATGCCGGCGGGCGCCAGCTCCAGGGCGAGGCTCTTGGTGAAGCCGATGATGCCGCCCTTGGAGGCCGCGTAATGCGCGCCGTTGTCCGCCCCCTGGAGTCCCCGGCCGGAGGTGATGCTGATGATGCGCCCGCTCCGCTGTTCCAGCATGTGCGGCGTCACGGCGCGGCTGCACAGGAACGTCCCGAACAGGTTGGTGCCGATGACCCGCTCCCACTCGTCCTCGGCCATGTCCGCCACCGTGCTGGTGGGGTAGATGCCGGCGTTGTTCACCAGGATGTCGACCCTGCCGAAACGGTTCAGGCAGGCCTCCACCATGGCGTCGACGGAAGCGTCGTGGGACACGTCGGTGGCGTGGGCGAGAGCGATTCCCCCGCCCTCCTCGATCCGGCGTTGCACCGCGGCGGCGGTGTCTTCCCGCAATTCCGCCACCAAGACGCTCGCGCCCTCTTCCGCCATGGCCACGGCGATGGCCTCGCCGATCCCCTGCCCGCCTCCGGTGACAATGGCCGTCCGGCCTTCGAGTCTGCGCATGGGAATGCTATTTAGAACCTTCCACCCGCGTTGGCAACGGTTTCCGGGAAATGCTCCGCATCAATCGCTCCTGGATTCCCGACCTCGATCGGGGTCCGGGGCGGGAATGACGGAGGAAGGAGTCTCGTCCGAGGAGAGCCCGACAACATGAACACTCAGGTCCCACTCGACATCCGCAACGTCTCCTACTCGGCCGGGCAGCGCACGATTCTCGACTCCATCGAGTGGACCGTGCACCAGGGCGAGCATTGGGTGATCCTGGGACCCAACGGCTCGGGCAAGACCACGCTGCTGAAGATGGCGTGCGGGTACCTGTGGCCGAACCAAGGGGGCACCGTTTACCGGAACGGCAGCCGGCGGGTGGATCTTCGCGAGCTGCGCAAGGGCATCGGCTGGGTCACGGTCTCCCTGGCCTCCCAGATCCCGGCACGGGAACGCGCGCTGCGGACGGTGGTGTCGGGCAAGTTCGCGCAGATCGGCCTGCTGGAGATGTCGACGGTGCGTCCCGTGGAGGAGGACTTCGCGCGTGCCGAGGGCCTCATGGAGCGCATGGGGTGCCTGAGGCTGAGGGACCAGGCGTTCGGTACGCTGTCCCAGGGAGAGCAGCAGAAGGTGCTCATCAGCCGGGCGTTGATGGCTCGCCCCTACCTCATGTTCCTGGACGAGCCGTGCGCGGGCCTGGACCCGGGAGCGCGGGAAAGCCTGCTGGCGGCGCTCCAGGAGCTGGGGCGCACCACCGACGCCACCGCGCTGGTTTACGTCACGCATCACATCGAGGAGATCCTGCCCGCCTTCGAGAACACGCTGGTGCTCAAGGGCGGCCGCGTGTTCCGGTCGGGCGAGACGGAAAAGGTCATCACCGAGACGCTGCTGCGGGAGCTCTACGAGACACCGCTGGCATTGAGGCGAAGCAACGGACGCTATTGGTCCATGGGGGCCTGAGAGGAGGCGAACTTGAAGGTTGTCACGTGGAATCTGAACTCGATCCGCGCCCGGGAGGAGCGTTTGTTGAGCTGGCTGTCACGGCAGGGCCCGGACGTGGTCTGTCTGCAGGAGACCAAGGTCACGGACGAGCAGTTCCCCCACGACGCCGTGAAGGAGCTGGGCTACCACGCCGCGGTACACGGCCAGAAGACCTACAACGGCGTGGCGATCCTGTCGCGTGAACCCCTCGACGACATCCGGATCGGGTTCGGTGACGGCGTGGACGATCCGCAGGCGCGCTGTATCTGCGGGATGATCCAGGGTGCCCGGTTCATCTCCGTCTACGTTCCCAACGGCGACAAACCCGAATCGGACAAATACGTATACAAGCAGGAATGGCTGGAGCGC
>Ga0209543_1000532_pt1 | contig 47292 bp, 34 predicted proteins | sample MesohylFT_FD_187296 | JGI IMG/M metagenome (GOLD analysis project Ga0209543, IMG submission 187296) | Host-associated microbial community of the marine sponge Aplysina aerophoba from Gulf of Piran - sponge mesohyl, lysed by freeze-thaw... | ecosystem: Host-associated > Porifera > Sponge >...
TTCATACCGTTCACCTGATTCGGAGTCAACTGCGAACCCATCAGATCCATCATAGCTGGGGAACCCTCAAAGTGAAGCTCAACCACCAGAACCGGGTGACCACCGTACTTCCACAAAATAAAACCCACTGTATCCTGCTCAAACAAGATGCAGATCTGAAACCATTCCAGCGAAAAGTCTTTCAGGCCATGGGACTTAACACCGGAAATTATACCCGACGAATCAAGGCGAAACGCCCCCCAAAAGAGGACGCCGACCTGTAAGAAAAGAACGAAAAATAGCCCTTTTTGAGATCCCCTGAAAAATAGGGGACAGCAAAGATCCGCGAAAAAATCCACTACAATTGCAAACTTGCGTTAGATTCGGAAGGCGAGTCATGTGGTCAATGATTCTTGGCAACTGGATCGTTTGTTAACGACCATTACGACCATAAAACAATTCCATATACCCAACAGGCATCCCCGTATTCCTTACATGGAAGGCTGTTGTTGGTTTAGTGGAGACTTTTCAAGTTCATGCCAAGCGACTCAAAAATACTGACCCCGCAAAGATGCAGAACAGGTGGCTTAGTGTCCAATATCCTTCTGTGCGCTCTATTGTTGTTTATAACGCGTCCATCTACCGCATATGGCTAAGCCTCTGAATTAGAGGATTTTGAATCGTACATAAGTGCAGCCTTTCGCAAAACACACACCATATCCTTTTCGGGCAACGATACACTGCTAATAGGCGTAATCTCAACGGTTGATGTGGGTAGTAATGGACGATTAATGACCACCGACAGAGTAGGTAATCAGGCTATTCTATTCGAGGGCGATGGCACCTATATAGCACATTTGGATGCCCGCCAATGTAACCCTGAGGTTCGCTTTTTTCCTACCGGCGCGAAGATCAGACCTGATTCCCAGGTACTGGTGCTGGGTACCAGTCCAGGGGGATTCTTATTTGATGGAGACGGGCAATGTAAAAGCGCTACGTCAACTGAGTTTACTAGCACCCGACATAATGGATTGGTCCCGGACGGTGCTGACAAAATGATTGGTCTCTACAGTACGGGTACCGGGCAAGTTTTGCGTTTCATGGATGGCTTTGGCCGATTGATACGAGAAGTCAAGCTTTCTAAGAGCCCAGCTCCGGGCGTAGATTATAGATGGAGAGGAGGGGGATTAGTCCAGACCACAAAGCATCTCTATTTTGCAACACCATCCTCAGCTCTTATACAGTTGGATTTGGAAGGTCTCCCGGTTCGGGTATTTGAGTTCGAAAACCCTTGGTTCCGCCAGATCAAGCAAGATGTGCCCGATCCATTTGATCCTGACTTCCCCCGCTTGGATAGACATTTGACAAGAGTGGTACAGAATAGATATAGGGTAGCGAATGTGTTATTGCTTAACGATGATTTGGTGATGATTCAATATCGTAACGGTGTTGATCGCGGGGCTGGCTTGCAAGTATTTGATGACGCGGGCAATTTAGTTACCGAACTGCTGAAAAGTGATGACTTTTTCACCTACGCCCGCGACGGCTTGGCGTATCGTGTTGTTCAGCCTGACATAGATGCCTCAGGTGATTTGCCCAACCCACACCTTGAGGTATATGAGTACAGGGGACGGTGATCAATAAAAATGCCCTACGAAGTGGGTTATCACAAATAACCGTGGTGACTCTTGCCCTCCTAGCCGTTGGAATGATTCCATGGATGGGAGGAGTTCAGAAAATTCAGAATCTACCGGTCGAAAATGCCACCCCAATAGACGCATCAGAATATCTATGGGATTTGGTGGAAGAGCATGGAAATAGCAGCTTCGTAACTGATTCGGTGTTAAGTGGGAGTGCTGACGTACGAGATATTCGCTCAAACATTGAATATGATACGGCAAACGGAACCGCCCGGGTTTTACATTTGATATCTGCCCAGTCATGCTATCAGGCATTGTATACGAAAATGCAAAAAGCGGATTACCTTAGCAGTCTGCTAATAAATGACGGCTTAAAAATGGACGTAGTTGTTTAGGAAACGCAGGCCCCTCCTATTTGCACCTTATTCGCGAGAGTGCTCCAGTCTACGCTGCCAGATAACTGAGCCCGATATTCAAATAGTTTCGCATGAAAAGCTTCAAAAGCTCTTTGCTCTTCCACACAGGGGATGTAATGAATACGAGTACCGCGCCGGCCCCTTGGCTCTACATCCCCATCGCTATGGTGGTTTTGCCTGTTCCACCCTTACTGTTCAGCATGACGATCACGATAGCCGTGCATCTGCACAAATAGTGTGCTTGCTGGAGCATGATGGAGACTATCTTGCAAGCAGGAGAGCAGGACTGGCAGTATGCGAACATGACGGTAGGGGTTTGAATCACTCTATCAAACCCGGAACCTCTGAATTCTAATCTGGTCCAACTCCTCATGTCAGAAGAGAGAAACAACGACCATACAGGTCCATTCACGCGTGCTTCTAGGCTACTGCGCAAGAAGAAGCTCACTGCTGATGAAGCAAACGAACTCACTGAAATTTTTGAAAACATGGCATCCGCAAATCTAATTGCTCAATTCGGAGCAAAACTGGACACTGTGAACGCAACCATGAGTACCCAGTTGGATGCCGTGAACGCGACCATGAAGGCCCAATTGGACGCTGTGAACGCAACTATGAACACCCAGTTGGATGCCGTGAACGCAACCATGAAGGCCCAATTGGACGCTGTGAACACGAAGTACAATGTGCTGATCTGGGTCATTGGTTTCGCAACGATTATTCTTTCGGCTGTTATCGTCCTCACTTGATCTACGCCTTGGAGTTGTCGTAAATCGTGTCAAACTGTCCCAAGCATTGCATTTAGACGGAAGTGTGCGCGATTTGCACATCTGGAGCTAATTCGGAAATCTACTGGCAGGAGCGAGCGGACGATGTGCCGATTACTGCGTTCATAGAACCGATTCTGAAACCGAATCAGCGGACGCGCGCGGCGCGACTGCTTACCGCACTATTGACACATCCCGATCTGTGCACGGCAAGTCCCTGATGGTGCTCTCAGCAACGTCGAGATCAAAAACATGAGACCACCTCCCGGGAGTCATGTCGGAACCGAATGGCTCGCTCTACGGAAGAAGGGAAAGCCTTTGGTCACACATTACATTGACAACACGTGACGGCAGGTCTCCCCTTGCGTGTGACCACGGAGAGATGGGCTGAATGAACCGCTTCATGGGTACACAACAGCATCGCTTGGATCCGTGCCGACGCACCTCTCCAACGGTTATTCTTGCGTGCCTTGAGGATTTCGTTTATAGCTATGAGAACCAGATCATCCACCGTCTTCTCCACTGCTTTTTTACTCCCATAATAGTCTGGCTGACTAAGAATCCCACCTTGTCCGAAGGCAAGGATGTGGAAACCTGTCCCCCCTGGAGCGCGATAGTATAAGAATATCTCGAGTTCATAGCCCACTGCACACAACCCCGGATAGATGGCTATCGTATTAAAAAGCAGAGTAAATGAAGTGTCGCTTATATTATCAGTTACAACAAGGCTCGCCTGTTGCAGCGCGAGTTCAATCCTTGCCTTGAGCGTACTTTCGAACGGAAGACAGCTCCTGGCTTCCCCTTCCGCCCCGTGGTTACATCCTAACCACCTACCGATACAATACCACTGATGCACTTTCTGGACGTGAAGCATATCTCTACAGACCTCAAGGCCCTGTCTCCCACTGGGCTGGAGGAATGGGTTTTGGAATTGGGTGAACCAAAATGGCGTGCACGTCAAATTCTGCGCTGGATGTACTCGAAGAAAGCTGTGGATTCTTTCGAATCCATGCTGAATCTGCCTGTATCACTTAGAGATACCCTTATTAAGAGTGCTCGCATGGAGCGCTTGAAGGTGCAGACACTCCTCACAGCACGTGATCGAACGGCAAAAGCACTTATGCAGTTACCCTCAGGGCGAAATGTTGAATCAGTCCTGATTCCGCATTTTGATGATCACGGGAACCCGGTCCGACTGACAGTATGCGTTTCCAGTCAGGTCGGCTGTGCGATGGGTTGTACGTTCTGCGCAACAGGGAAAATGGGATTTCAGGAAAATCTGACCTGTGGACAGATTGTAGATCAGGTCACCTATATGCGTAAAGTGGCCTACGAACGCTTCGACCGGGATATATCTAATGTGGTCTATATGGGGATGGGAGAACCACTTCTCAACTATAAAGCACTCTTAGCCAGCCTGGATATCCTAACACACCCGGAAGCCTGTGGGCTTTCCCCACGGAGAATCACTGTATCAACTGTCGGACTTGCGCGTCGCATACGCGATTTGGCAAACGATGCCCCCCGCGTGAGCCTGGCCGTTTCGCTGCATGCACCCACGGAATCCAAGCGGGCAAGCATTATGCCCATCAGCCGCAATGCCCTCACTGGTCTGAAAGCATTGACACCTGCCATGCGATATCATACGGATACTACAGGGCACCCGCTAACATTTGAGTATTGCCTGTTTAAGGGATTTAACGACTCTTTAGAGGATGCAAACACCTTGGCCCAAATCTGCCACAACGTTCGCGCAAAGGTTAACCTGATTATGTACAACAGCGTGCCCGGAACAACATTCGAACGTACAAGCGAGAAACAGCTGAACGAATTTATGGCGCAACTGTCGAAACGTGGGGTAACCGTGACAGTGCGGCGAAGCCGTGGAGCAGACATTGCCGCCGCATGTGGACAACTCGCCGATCAATCGCAGGCATAACCCACGATCAAAAACTGCTTGAAACTCTCGCAGATCCTGCCGGTGCATCCCAACCCTCGGGCTGCAGGCTGCCCGTTATCCAACCAAAGGGCAGATTTATAACTCCCGGTCAGCCTTCAGAATATCGCACTGCCATGAAATCCCAACACGCATCAACAGGTTAGAATTCTTTGGGTACCACACACTACTCACCCTCTCTCCATATAAAGATGCCCGTGGTATCAATATACCCAGACCGTCCCTCCAGCGTTACCCAGGCAAGTCCATGATCGAACGAGGAGGCTCTCTCGTATCGCGGCGGGATAACCATTATTCCCCGAGGATTTATAAAGCCATAGCCGTCATTGGTCAGGACGAGCGCTCGTCCTCCTGAAAAGTCGCCGACTCCCAGGTAACTGGGCGAGACTACAACTTCACCGGTGCGATCAATAAAGCCCCACAAGCCATCCTCATTCACACGCGCACGGTTTTCTTTGAAGGGAAATATCTGCTCATAGTGAAGCTCCAGCACAAAGGCACCCGTAGAATCAATGAAACCCTGCTGTCTACCCCTTCGGGCAAGGGCCAGACCCTCGGTGGGATTGCGCATGGCATTGAAGATCGGCTCAACTACCCAGGTGCCCGTCGTATTAATAAGACCCCACCGGGTATTGACCCTGACAACCAGGACCTTACGAACAACTTCAACTGCAGCTAACCCATCCGAAAATGGTAGTGCACGAACAAACTCCTCGGGTAAGATTGTTTCACCTGCCTTGTTGATGTAACCCCATTTGGGCTCAAGTCCTACGACTGTACCGGGGCGTCCGCGAACAGAAGCCAATCCCTCACTGAAATCCAACGCCGCCGTAAAGTACTCATCTGTAATCCGTGCACCCGTCCTGTCGATAAAACTCCAGTATTGACCGGACTGAACACGCGCAACTCCATTCGCAAACGGGAAAACAGAAGAAAATTGCGGCTTAATATGCACCGAATCCCGCGTATCAATGAAACCCCACGCGTAACCGAGTCGCACCGCAGCCAACCCCTCAGATGACACCTGTGCTCCGTCGTACTTCGGTTCAATGACAAGCTCACCTGTAGCATCAATGAACCCGAACCGACCATTTTCTATGATCGGGTATATGGTCTCAACATCCTGACCATAGACCGCATTGCCTGCTGACAGAAGACCCGTCAGCAACACACATGCAACAACTTTATCCCGATGGAACCAGAGCAAATGCATTATCAATCAGACGAACACAACGAAAGTAAACCGCAACAGCCACAATCACTTCAATGCCCGGCACTAGTTTTGTAACCGGCTGGAGTGTATCACCGGTAACGACCTCCGCATATTGCAGGTTTGCAAGCGGTGCTTGGGCAATAATAGTTCTCATCTCCTCCACCACGGTATCCGGACGATCTTCTCCATCTTCAATCATCCCCGCTGCCGCAGTTACAGCCTTCCAAAGCACGCTTGCCTGACTACGCTCGTCAGCAGTGAGATATTCATTGCGGGAAGAATACGCAAGACCATTGGACTCACGGGCTGTGGGCTCCCCTATGATCCTGACATCAAGCAATAACCCCCGTACTAATTGCCGTAGCAACATATACTGCTGTACATCCTTAAGTCCAAATACACTGATGTGCGGTTTGCACACTGCAAACAATTTCAGTACCACAGTTAAGACCCCTTTGAAATGCTCAGGCCTGTACTTGCCGCAGAGATGCTCCGACAGTTCAGGGCAAATCACCCAGACACGCTGTGCTCCTGCACCCTCGGGGTACAGTGCCGAAGCTTCAGGGGCAAAAACAGCATCAACCCCACCGATCTCCTCCAGCAACCTGCAGTCCGTCTCAAAATCCCGCGGATACGCTGCAAAATCTTCGTTAGGGCCAAACTGTGTCGGGTTCACAAAAATAGAAACGATCACATGGTCCGCTTCAGTTTTTGCGCGCTGTACGAGGGACAAATGCCCCTCATGGAGATATCCCATCGTAGGAACCAAGGCCAGAGTACGCCCTTCCGCACGCTGCTTATCGGCGTACACACGCATCTCCCTTACTGTCTTGATAACGTCCATCGACTACGTGGAATCAGCCTTAATTTACAGCGCCTTAACAATAAGGGAACCAATTCGTTTAATTAGAACTTTGTGTTCACAATTCGTTTTAGTTACTAATGAATGATTTCCGGATCGAAAAGGATTCGTTAGGTGAGGTTCGTGTACCGGCCAATGCTATTTACGGAGCTCAAACGCAACGCGCCGTAGATAATTTCCCAATCAGCGGGCAACGCATGCCCCGTGCGTTCATCCGTGCGCTTGGTCAGATTAAACGTGCAGCTGCGATGGCAAACGCGGACACCGGTATGCTGGAGCAGCCCGTGGCAGAAGCGATCATTAAGGCCGCAGAAGCCGTAATTGCCGGTGACCTGGACGATCAATTTCCGATTGATGTCTTTCAGACAGGTAGCGGCACCTCGAGCAATATGAATGCAAATGAGGTGATCGCTCGACTGGCAACCGGAATGCTGGAAGATCAGAGCGTGCACCCGAATGATCAGGTTAATCTCTGTCAGTCCTCGAACGATGTGATCCCCACCTCCATGCAGATAGCTGCTGCGTGTACAATTGAGGATCAACTCTTACCAGCTCTGGGGCGACTAGAGCTTGCACTGCAAGAAAAAAGCCGTGCCTTTGACGATATCGTAAAAAGTGCACGTACACATCTCATGGACGCGACTCCAATCACAATGGGACAGGAGTTCAGTGGCTATGCCATGCAGATTACTCGAGGGATCAGCCGTATCAAAGCTGGCCAAGCCGAACTGAGCGAGGTTCCTCTGGGAGGAACCGCAACGGGCTCAGGTATCAATCGGCACCTGGAATTTCCACAGCGAACACTGGCTTACGTAAGCAAAAGCACCGGAGTGACCTTCCGCGAAGCGGAGAATCATTTCGAGGCGCAGTCCGCAAGGGATGCTGTTGTTTCAGCATCAGGCGCACTCAATACAGTGGCCGTTTCCCTGATGAAGATTGCAAACGACATCCGAATACTCTCGAGCGGACCCACCAGTGGAATCGCAGAAATCACACTTAAACCTCTGCAGCCCGGTTCTTCGATAATGCCCGGGAAAGTCAACCCGGTTCTTTGCGAAGCCATGATGATGGTTTGTGCCCGGGTTATGGGGAATCATACAACAGTCACTATTTGCGGGCAGCACGGAAACCTGGAGCTTAATGTGATGATGCCGATTATGGCTGTAGCGCTGTTGGAGAGCATTGAGCTGCTCGCAGGTGCAAACAACGCTTTTGTTGATAAATGCCTCGCCGGGTTAGAAGCCAACCGCGCGCGATGCCAAGAGCTCCTGGAACTCAACCCCTCACTTGCGACCGCACTCAACAGTGCTATCGGCTATGACATGGCGGCCAAGGTTGCCAAGGAGGCAGCCGCCTCCGGGCGCACCGTACGGGAAGTCGTACGCGAGATGAACATCCTTGACGAAAAGACACTCGATGCACTACTTGACGTGCGCAATATGACACAACCGGGAATTCCTGGCAGTCAATGATACTATCAAGCAACTTTGGCCCGTTGTTTGCACCAGCCACTACACATCGCAACATCCTGGATTCATGAATAAACCCCAGATTTTTTCAACACTCATTCTCGTCGTAGTTGTCTTTGTTGCAGGTGTACTGTTTGCGACTACGGGTGCCAATCTGTTCGACCAGGGGCATCGTATTGGCACAGATACGCAGGCCAGCAGCCCGAAAATCCTGCGAGCCCCTTCGACGGCGGCACGCCTAGAATGGGAGGAAGCTTTCATAAGCGTAGCTGACGCTGTTAATCCTGCTGTAGTTCAAATCCGGTCGGCAGAACGGATTGAGATAAGCGGTGACCCCAATACGTGGGAAGGAACCCCGTGGGAGCAATTTTTCCCCCAAAACCCTCAGTCAAACGGTTTCCCACAGGTTCGCCAAGGCTTGGGCTCAGGCGTCCTGATTCGCTCTGATGGCTACATTGTCACTAATAATCACGTTATTGCGAGCGCGGACAAATTGCAGGTGCTGCTGCATGACGGCCGCACCCTCACCGCTACAGTCATAGGTCGAGACGAAAACACTGATTTGGCTGTAATTAGAATTGACGAAAAGGATCTGCCTACAGTGACACTTGCGCCACCAAACGACGTACGGGTTGGACAGTGGGTGATGGCCTTCGGGTCACCGTTGGATGCGGCACTAGATAATACAGTCACCGCCGGCATCGTGAGTGCCATTGGCCGCACCAGTGCGCGACTGTCTCTGATCAACCTGTACTCTGACTTTATTCAGACCGACGCCGCCATCAATAGAGGTAATTCAGGTGGACCGCTCGTCAATATGAGCGGTCAACTGGTCGGGATAAATTCAGCTATTCTCTCTCCCACAGGCAACAACGCCGGCATTGGATTCGCAATCCCGGTCTCTATCGTTGATAATGTCGCAATGCAACTCATCAACAAAGGCCGTGTCGACCGTGGATTCCTAGGAATCAACTTCGATCGGGTCTCACGGTCTCTGGCAAATGCATTGGACGCCCCTCCCGGCTCTGCACAGGTTAGACAGGTAATCGACAACAGTGCAGCCGATAAAGCCAATCTTAGGGTAGGAGATATCATCGCCGGAATAGACGGCGTGGAGCTAGAGGACTATTTGCTCCTTCGCACGATAATCGGTAACAAGGCACCCGGAGACCAGGTACTTCTCGATATTATTCGAGACGAAAATCGCATACAAATTGAAGTTGCACTGGGCGAGATGCCTGACGCAGATTCGCGAAATGAAGAATCCAATGATCGGGGAGAAGAAAACCAGGATAACCTCGATGAGCTTGGACTGCAGCTGCGTAATTTAGACAACGAAATACTGCAGGAAAACTTTAACATCTCAGAGAAGATCGAAGGCGTCTGGGTCCAGTCTATCGACCAAAGTAGCACTGCATATGACGAAGCAGACTTGCGGGCCGACGATATCATCGTTGAAATAAACCGCGAACCGGTAAATGATCGTGATGATTTCAGGCGCGTTTACAGGAACATTGCCCCGGGTGACGTCTTCCTGGTTAAGATTTTGCGCCATCAAGAAATCACTCCGACAACCGGCGAATTTCTTCCGCTAATGACCGCTCTTACCAAACCTGAGTGAGTTGTAACGTTAGGGGGCCGTTTATGCGGCCCCCTGAAGTATCCATATCAAATGGCCCAAGATGTTGTACACGTCCAACTGAGTGGTGGGCGATCCTATCCTATCCATTTTGCTCCATTTCGAGAAGTCCCTCGGCTACTTGCTGCGGCCGGACTACGCAGAGGCTCCTGCCTCATTGTAACCGATACCAATGTGGCAGACCTCTACCTAGAAAAACTGAAAGATTATCTTTCGGAGGCCGGATGGAGGCCTATTCCAGAGCTCATTCTACCGGCAGGCGAAAGGTCCAAGGCACCTGAGCTGCTTCAACAGATCTATGATCATGCCTTGGGAGCAGGTATCGATCGACAAACCCCTGTCCTTGCACTGGGGGGAGGGGTCATCGGTGATCTGGCCGGCTTCGCGGCGGCAACCCTGCTTCGCGGCCTGCCGCTCGTGCACCTGCCAACATCGCTAATCGCCCAAGTCGATAGTTCAATCGGGGGAAAAACCGGAATCAATCACACCGTGGGCAAGAACCTGATCGGTGCCTTTTATCAGCCGAAACTGGTTTGCACCGACCTGGACGCGCTACAGAGTCTTCCCGAACTTGAGTGGACCAGCGGGCTCGCCGAAGTAGTCAAGCACGGCTTGATCGCACACGCAGATTTCGCACACGAACTGTCCACCAACTGGGATAGCATCCTTCGCCGGGATCAGGATATAGTTCGGCGCATGGTCATACAGGCCGCAATCATCAAAGCTAAGGTCGTTAGCGAAGATGAACGGGAAACCTCACTACGGGCGATTCTGAATTTCGGGCACACCTTTGGTCACGCAATTGAACGTATTGCAGGGTACGGCCAATTCACGCATGGAGAGGCCGTAGCAGTGGGAATGCGCGCTGCTCTAAAGGTATCCGCCCTCCTCAACCCGGATCTGCCATACACCACCATAGATTCCCTCCTGAAACGACTCCCTGTGAGAAACTCAATCGAGAATCTTGATCCAAAAACACTCACCCAAACCATGTACTTTGACAAAAAGGTGCAGGCGGGGCGTTTGCGTTTGGTACTGTTGCGTAAAATCGGCAGTGCATATGTTACGGACAAGGTTACCGAGGAGCAGATATCAGCGGGCTGGGACTGTGCCCGGAACGCCTAGACGTTATATTGTGGCGTACTGCGTGTTCATTCGCGGTGTTTTATTTTCCAGTTTTTCACACGATCGCCTAAACATGCGAAGAGTTTTCTTGCTGATGTTGTTACCCCTTTGGGTTGCAGTAGCCAGCGCGCAACAACCTAACATTGTCCTCATTGTAGCTGACGACCTCGGTTACGGAGATCTCTCGAGCTATGGGGCAGAAGATCTACACTCACCTGCCCTTGACAGCCTGGCCGCCTCGGGCGTTCGATTCACACAGTTCTACGCCAACTCGCCAGTCTGCTCACCGACAAGAGCCTCCTTGCTATCCGGTCGCTACCCTCCGTTGGCAGGCGTTCCCGGTGTCATCCGCACACATGCGTCCAATAACTGGGGAAACCTCTCACAGAATATCGAACTGCTGCCGGAGATGCTCCGACGTCGTGGATATCATACTGCAATGGTGGGCAAATGGCACCTAGGCCTCAATGCACCCCAGCGGCCGATAGACAGAGGATTTGACCATTTTGAGGGCTTCCTGGGTGATATGATGGACGATTACTACAACCACCGGCGTCATGGAATTAATTATATGCGCCGCGGTGAGGAGGTTATCCATCCTGAGGGGCATGCCACAGACCTGTTCACAAACTGGGCTGTGCACTACATAGAAAGTCGGACAGTCTCCACAGCACCATTCTTCCTCTACCTGGCCTATAACGCCCCACACACGCCCATTCAACCACCTGAGGAGTGGGTTACCAAAGTGCAGCAGCGAGAGGATAACATCGACGAAGCCCGAGCTAAACTGGTAGCACTGATTGAACACATGGATCATGGAATCGGTAAAGTGATGGTTGCCCTGAAAGAGAATGGGTTCTATGATAACACCCTCGTGATTTTTGTCAGTGATAACGGCGGACAACTCAATGTCGGCGCGCGTAACGGTCCATTACGCGACGGCAAAGGAACCGTGTATGAAGGCGGTATAAGAGTGCCTGCAATTGCTTCCTGGCCGGGAAATATTGCGCCCGGTACTGCCAGCGATGCAATCTTGACCACAATGGACATTTATCCCACACTTCTTGAAGCAGGTCGAGCAAGAATCACACACGTTATTGATGGAACCAGCTTTCTCGGTTCGGTCCTGGGTGGCCCGGAACCTGATCCCAACCGTCTCTTGTTTTTCTCCAGACGGGAAGGAGGCCTACGCTTTGGTGGAAAAACTATTGAGGCGGTCCGGCAGGGGCCTTGGAAACTGCTTCAAAACAGTCCATACGCTCCGTTAGAGCTATACAATCTCGAGCAGGACCCACTTGAAACAACAGACCTGTCCTCGGCTGAACCCGATATCTTCCGCCGGCTTGCCGCTGCGCTGCGACAATACGTACAGGAGGCCGGTAACGTACCTTGGCAGTAGTCTGACTACAGCTTCCAGGGGCCTCGCATACTCCGGGTCACGAGCGCATTTGCTTCTTTGTCCTCTGTGAATTTCTCCTTCATCGGATTAAATTCGAGCGTGCGCTCCAGACGCATACAAATCTCACTCGTTAGGCAGGCTACCAGCGAGCTGTGACCGATCTCGACATCACAGATAGGCCTACTGCGTGTTTTTACACAGTTGAGGAAATTTCTGCGATGGTCATCACTGCGATACAGATGTGCATCGCTGGATTTCATTGCAACTGTGAGCAAGTTCTCGTCGGAAGCCCAAATATCGCCGCGGCTGACACCAACCCAACCCTCCGTACCAATGAACTGGATCATCCCTTCATGCGGCCCCTTCTTTTTTATTATCGGAGGGCTGTCGGCATACATCAAAGTAACCTCGTCTTCTTCTGCATCAGAGGCATGCACAATCCGCGATGGAGCGGAGCCATCAAGTCCCAGTCCCCAAAGGGCAATGTCAAAGTTGTGCGCTCCCCAGTCCGCCACATGCCCCGCAGAATACGGTATCCATGCGCGCCAAGCACCCTCTTCCGTATTATAGCCCCCGCTCACACGCTTGCTGTGGTAAGGCGCCGACGGAGCGTTACCCAACCATAATTCATAAAGGAATCCGTCCGGAATGGGCTCCTCGCCGTGTGGGAACGGACGAGAAACGCCACCCACTTGGGCATAGACCTTCTGAATCTCACCAACGTATCCGTTGCGGGCCAGTTCACATGCATGCCTGAACTGCGCGCCAGAACGTTGCTGGCTTCCATTTTGAAATACGCGGTTGTATTTCCGAACAGCATTAACCATCGCCCTGCCTTCACGAATGGTTCGGGCCAACGGCTTCTCACTGTACATATCCTTACCAGCTTTGGCAGCTGCCACCGCCATATATGCATGCCAATGATCCGGCAGCGCCAGGCATACGGCATCGATGTCGTCGCGCTCCAGGACCTGCCAGAAAAACGTATAGCCGTCACAACCCGTATAGCTGCTCGCACCGGTCTTTTCTGCGTATGTGGTATTAACAAATTGACGCGATGGCTCACGTCCTTTTAATCCCCTTCCTGCATAGTTCTCCCCTGACGTGTTCACATCACACACAGCTAATACCTGAACATCCGGTTTTTCAATGAATCCCCGCAGGTTATTCATCCCCATACTTCCCATGCCAATGAATCCCATGGCGATCCGGTCACTGGGAGCGGGTCGGTTACCCCGCCCAAGCGCAGATGCGGGTACAATGATAGGGAGCGCTGCGGCAGCGCTCAAACCTTTCAAGAAATTGCGTCGACTGACGGACTTGTATCTCATTATTTTGTGATCTTATTGACTCTGAAATATACGACTCTGCGTAGATTACCTGTCAACCTGCTCTTCACTACTTACTTTCGCACAGATTATACTATTATTGGCACTCATGCCTGCTACATCATAACTCGACGTTACTAACATTATGCCCAACCCCTGGACTGGAATTGGAAATCCATACACGCGCACGGAAATGCTTGAGCGCCTGCATGCCACGCTCGACCGTGGCGAACCTATCATAGCAGCTGGCGCCGGCACAGGTATCAGTGCCAAGTTTATTGAAAAGGGCGGTGCAGACCTGCTGATCATCTACAACTCCGGGCGCTTCCGTATGTCTGGACATGGTTCAACTGCGGGGCTTATGGCATATGGAGATGCGAATGCCGTTGCTATGGAGATTGGTGAATTTGAGGTGCTTCCAGTCGTCAAAGAGATTCCTGTGATCTGTGGTGTTCATGCTTCGGATCCACGACGACGCATCTGGCATCACCTGCTCAAGGTGAGGGATATGGGATTCAGCGGCATTAATAACTTTCCCACCCATGCGATTGTGGATGGGCTCTTCCGACAGGTACTTGAAGAGACAGGCATGAGCGTGCAGCACGAAATCGATATGGTTGCTCTCGCCCAGAAACAGGGAATTGACCTTTTCTCAATCGTGTACGTTGCTACACCAGAGGAATCCCGCAGGATGGCCGAAGCTGGCGCGGATGCCATTATTGCCCATGTGGGCTGCACGATTGGTGGATCTATCGGCGTTACTGGAGCCACCTGCACATTGGAGGAAGCTGCAACACGTACTCAAGGAATTATTGAGGCTGCTCGCAGTGTCCGCAGGGATATAATTTTCCTGAGTCACGGAGGTCCAATCTCTACACCCTCAGATGCTGCGTACATCAATGAGCACACTGACACCGTCGGATTTGTGGGTGCCAGCAGTCTTGAACGAATGGGAGTCGAACAATCCCTCATCAACCTTACAAAGGAATTCAAACAAATCCCGTGTCCCGCGGCCCGTCAACGCTGATGTCCAGACAATTCTTTCTAACCAAGGAAGCTCAATGGGTAGAATCCGTTGATCAAGGTGCCAATACCTGGATCAATTACCCGGATCCTGTTACTCCAGGTCTGTTTGCTGCTAAGGCCGAGATTGCACCTGGAAAGGGGCATAACTTTCATCGCCACCCTGGACGCGAGGAATTAATCTTTGTACTACAAGGCACCGTTGAACAATGGATCGGCGAATCCTGCCAGATTCTATCTCCCGGAGATGCCGTGGTGATCCCCGCCGGACTCGTCCACGCCTCTTTTAACACAGGAAAGGACTCTGCAGTACTTTTTGTAACATTAACCCCGGCCCAGCTTGACGCTCCACTCGCCGAGGATTTATCGAATCTGGAACCATGGAACAAGCTTCGTACCCGCAACACCTAACTCAAATGAAAACCTATCTGCCCACCGCCCTTGCCGTACTGCTGCTGACCGGCTGCTCAGGACAAGCAACGCTGCACTATTCACCCGCGAGCAATGACGTAATGGTCCATCAGCTACAGGCACCGCTTACGCCAGAAGAGACATTGACACGACTCGAGGTTCCAGAGGGATTTGACATCCATGTATTCGCACATGAACCGGATATCGTTAATCCTATTGCACTTACCTGGGATGAGCGCGGACGATTATGGGTAGTCGAGTCGACGAACTATCCACACGATCATGTTGGTGAAGAATCCGGCACCGACCGAATCACTATCTGCGAGGATACAGACGGCGATTACCGTGCAGACAGGTTCGTGCGGTTTGCAGAAAACCTGCCCCTAACAACTAGTATCACCTTGGTAAAAGGAGGAGCAATTGTCGGACAAGCACCGGATCTGGTCTTTTTGGAAGATACGGATGGCGATGATCGTGCGGACGAAAAACATGTGATCGTGGACAATGCCTTCGGCACATTCGATACCCATGCTGTGATGAGTAACACAAAATTGGGCCTAGACAATTTTCTCTGGGGAGCCGTCGGATACAGCGGTCTCTTTGAACCTGGACGTGCTCCTGATCAGGAGGCAATCATATTGCGTCGGGGAATATTTCGGGTAAGGAAAGACGGAACAGATCTGGAGCCTATCGCCGAATTCAACAATAATACATGGGGATTGGGCATAGGAGAAGACAATACCATCTATGGATCCACAGCCAATAATAACCATGCAATTGTAGTGGGAATCCCTTTGAGACACCAAGCGGGCATGAATGTAGCCAATGTCCAAAGCCACTACCTCGTACTGCACTCGTCTGAGCGTCAACTGCAGCAGGTGGATTATCGGGACGGCTACACTGCGGCTGCAGGAGCGTTTCCCTACAATGGTCGACGGTTCCCATCCAAATATTGGGGCACACTCATGGTGACCGAGCCCACGGCTCATGTCGTGCATGCAGTACAGTTAGAACCTGACGGAAGTATCGAAAAAGAATCCGAAGGAGAGATCCTTAACCTCCTAGCCAGCAGTGATGAGTGGGTCGCCCCGGTTTTTGCCGATATCGGCCCCGATGAGAATCTATGGGTTGCCGACTGGTACAATCCGGTGATTCAGCACAACCCGGATCGACGGGGCATGGTTAATCAGGTATGGAATGACAACGCTGGTCCCGGCAACGCGCATCTGAATCCATTGCGTGACCGCGAACACGGCCGTGTGTACGTAATCACTTACGGCGAGACCTCGCCCCAAAGAAGCCTTTCCTATGAGGACACCGAAGGTCTCCTGGAAGCCCTACAGAGCACCAACCAGTTCTGGCGTCTTACAGCTCAGAGAATGCTGATTGAGAGTAATGCACAGGAATTGGAAGGGGAGCTTACTCAACTGGTGCTTCAACAGGATTTAGATGAAACAGGGTTTGATCCAGGTGCTGTGCATGCACTTTGGACACTGCACGGCCTAGGAGCAGACGAAGCACTGGCTGTCGTTTCTGCCGCGGCGCTGGTACATCCATCGCCCGCCGTTCGTAAAGCTGGTATACAGACGCTCTCCCTAACCGTTGATAGTGCTAAGCTTCTGGCTAAGCACCGTGTATTTGCTGATGATGACCTTAATGTTCGCCTGACGGCCCTTCTGAAAGCAAAGGATATGGGACCCCAGATGGTTCCGTTAATCCTGACAGCGGCTCGAGAAGCTCTGCAAGGTGCAGATTCATGGATTCTTGCAGCCTATAACGCTATAGCTCCGATTGGAATCGTAGAAGACGAACCCACACCGGAAGCGATAGCGGAGCCTCAAATGCTACCTCCCGCCCGCCTCAACCTGACGGCCCCCGATGGGGTAATGCGATTCGGCGAGAAGGTGCTGAAAGCCTTTGCCGGGCAGGAAATCACGATTGATTTCGTGAACTTGCACCCTGATCTCCACAATGCTGTATTTCTGAATATGGGAGCCGATGTACCGGCATTCGGAAAAGATCTGGATGAGTATATGACCAACCCCTCAAGCGTAGACACGGAGTATATCCCGCCTGCCCGGTCACAAGATGTTCTCGGTTCAACTGGGGTCCTGTCCCAGAGCGAATCAGCAAGCGTCACTCTTGGTCCACTGACGGAAGGGATCTACCCCTTCCTGTGCTCAGTGCCCGGACATTGGGCTGTCATGCAAGGCACACTGGAAATTACTACAGCACCCGACTTGCCCCGTAATGATGCGGGTTGGACATGGGAGGGCTCCGACCCTGATACCAATCCGATTGTGTATCTGGCCGGCAGTGTTAGCCGCGGCTCCCAATCCCACCACCACGCGCGCGTCTTTGGATTTGCAGATGGGCAGTTGCTGTTTGGAGAAGGAGATAGGACGTTCGTCTATACAGAAGAACCTGAGGATGCCTTCATGGAACTACTGAACAATGCTTCGCTACTCGCACTTGCGAACAATAAACCCATCGGAAACGAAGGGAGTCGTCGGGCGATCATGCAGCACGTAGAAGCCGGCAGACCACTTATGGTTACACATCCGGCTTCCTGGTATAACTGGGAAGACTGGCCAGAGTACAACGAACTGCTCATTGGCGGCGGCTCCCGCAGCCATGAACCACTTCAAGCTTTCACTGTGGAGGTCCTGCAGCCCAGTCATCCACTTATGGACAATGTACCTGCCAACTTTGAAATCACGGACGAACTTTACCGGGCCGAGCTTTTGCCAGACGCCCAGGCCGTTGTTCTGGCTATTGGGCGATCACACGAAACCGGTGCGATCTACCCGGTCATCTGGGTTCGGCAGGTTGGTGACGCCACAGTAGTCGTTAATACGCTCGGACATGATGATCGGGCGCACAATTTGGCGGCCTATAAGCGCATTATTGCAAATACGCGTCAGTGGCTGCTCCCAGATTAACCGACTAGTGCCTCGAGGCCTTTGACTAGACGATTCAGCGCCTCGGTCAACGTAGATACTTGAAGTGCACCGTAGGCAACGCGCAGATAAGTACCGTCTGTCATGCCGAATGTATCCCCTGGGATAACTGCGACACCATACTCCTGTATCAGGCGCGTCGTCAAGGCCTTGGCATCAAGCTCTGTCTCTACCGACAACAGAAAGTAGAACGCACCCTCTGAAGGGGAAACCGTAACCGGGGCCTTCACAGTACTCAGACGCTCCTTCACCATAGTGCGAACGTCGGCCATTGAATCCATATACTGCCTGCAGTAATCTGCTCCATCCTCCAGTGCTGCCAGCGCCATTGTCTGACTTATCATTGCCGGACAGATCTGATTCGTATCCTGAATTTTGCGAATATCCGCCAATATATGCGGGGGAACAGCCATGTATCCCAATCGCCAGCCCGCCATCCCGTACGCCTTGCTCATAGAGAAAAGCGAAATCGTGTGCACGTGTGCTCCATGAGCACTCCCCGGAGAGTAATGCACTGCACCGTCAAACGTAAAATATTCATACGCCTCGTCCGACATATGGTATATCCCATGCGCAGCGCACAAATCATTAATTGCTCTGAGCGTGTCTGGGGCGTATACAATACCCGTCGGATTGTTGGGCGAGATCGTAACGATTGCACGGGTTCGCGGAGTGATTGCATGTGCAATGGTGTCTACGTCAGGTGTCAATGAATCACCGAGCGATATGAGCACGGGCTTACAGCCAGCAATGTGAGTGGCCATTTCGTGGTTAAAGTAGTATGGCACCAGCAATATGACCTCATCTCCGGGACTTGTAACAGCCAGCAGCGAAACAAAGAAAGCCATGTTGCTGCCGGCGGTGACTACCACTTCGTAGCCGGGATCCAGATGGTTTTCTGCGTTCAGTTTTTGGGCAAATGCACTTCGCAGCTTAGACCTTCCGATTACGTAACCGTAACCATGCGTATTTGGGAGCGTGACAGCCTGCCGCGCAGCTTCGAGCGCCCGGTCAGGTGGACCATAGTGTACAACTCCCTGTCCTAGGGAAATCGTTCCTGGGTTGTTCCGCATGAGATCTGCAACAAAACCCATGACGGGCATTTGCACCGACCGCATGCGATCAGATCTCGAAGGTACAGCTACAATTTCTTCCGATTCTTTCATTTGCTAACAGGTTTGGAAATACTCCCCTGAATAATTTTGTCCGACGATCGCATTGTTATCAAAATGATACGTCGTAAACCAAGCGAACTTCAAACCACATTTTTTACATGATGATTCAAGTATGCAAGCGTGCATGGGATTAGACGTATTCAATACTGAGGTTTCGATCGTGCAGCCAAGAGATTAGCCTTGGGATCCAGCGCAGTCAACTGCATGAAGTTTCGTGTTGATTGCAGGTATAGTGAGCCAAACAACGATTGCTCTTTCTCGAGCAATGACCACAAAGGGAGCAATGACGAATTTACTGAGCAGGTTCGGCTTTTTGTCGTCTGATGCGATATCCCACGTACTCGCCAGGGACTGACAGAGTGTACTGGCAATGAGACGTGATTGCAATACAGATCAATACTTCATATCTGATTATTCCTGCGAATCCAAGCACCTGCTCCTACCCAATTACGTTGACAAAAAACCGATAACTACATGCAACTACCAGCAAAAAGTAGACCTCCAAAGTGATCGGATACAATAACAATCCGTGATCAGGCTAACCAAGAGTGGGTGGCACGTAACACCGAACCGAATGCGGCCGGCTGCGTTAGGCTACAGGGGTGTGTCTTGGATACACTAACGAGATTTCGTTTAAACATGCTTGATCTCCTACAAGATCACATTAGTCTGTCATATAAAACCCGTGGCTGGAAGCTCAATCTGGGGAAAGTATATAGTTATGGTAGCGTATGGTTGTTTTTTCGATTCCGCACGGGGAGACAAAAGGTGAAATCAGATGAGAGTAGCCAATACCTCGGCTAAAGCTTTCGATCTGTTTTGTGGCATCGGAGGTTTGTCCTACGGTTTGCAGATGGCCGGAATCCAGGTCATAGCTGGATTAGATGTTGATTCAACTTGTCGTTATGCTTACGAGGAGAACTGCAAGGCAAAATTCATTCACTCGGATATAAAAAATATAAATTACTCGGATATCTCTCCTTATTTCGATGGCGCTAAATATCGAATTCTCGTCGGATGTGCGCCATGCCAACCATTTTCCACTCACACAGCTAAGGTTAGGAAGAATAGAGAAGATCCCAGGTGGAATCTGATCAACGAATTTTTGAAATTCGTGATTGACGGAAGACCTGAAATCGTTTCAATGGAAAATGTGCCCACACTTATGAAAGAGCGAATTTATCGCAAATTCAAAGACGCTTTAAAAGGGTTGGGCTACTGGGTTGAGGATGGAATCGTTCCGTGTGAACATCTCGGGGTACCGCAGAGACGTCGCCGCTTGGTGTTGCTTGCTTCGTTACTGCAAAACATTAGTCTGCCAGAGAAAAGCCTCGGCAAGCCTGTCACTGTGAAAGAATCCATAGGGCACTTAAGCAAACTGAACAATGGCGCTGCATGTACAACAGACCAGATGCATGTCTGTTGGAAACTCTCTCCCCTGAATCTGAAGCGAATAAAGGTTTCCATTCCGGCGGGAACCTGGAAGGATTGGCCAGAAGAATTGCTACCGGACTGCTATAGGAAGAGTAGTGGAAAAACTTATTCCAGTGTTTACGGACGAATGAGTTGGGATAAACCGTCACCGACTCTCACAACCCAGTTTTACTCTTATGGCACAGGACGTTTTGGTCACCCAGAGCAGAACCGAGCCTTGAGCGTGAGAGAGGGGGCACTTCTGCAGACTTTCCCAGAGAATTATAAACTTACTCCTCCCGGCAAACCATTCTCTGTTTCCACTGTTGGGCGACATATCGGCAATGCCGTTCCGCCGTTACTGGGGAAAGCTATCGGGAAATCTATTACACAGCACTTGGAGAATGTCGACTCCCAATTATGAGTTGAAGATTGATCTGAACGCTCTGAATCATCTGGGCCTTAATTTATATAGCAATGTTCCTGCGGTGTTATCGGAGCTTATAGCCAACGCATGGGATGCCGATGCTGGAGAGGTGCATCTAAATATCCGTGGGAATGGCAACAAAACAAAGATCGTCGTCAAAGACGATGGTTGCGGGATGGATGCCAGAGAGTTAAATGATAAGTTTCTGACTGTCGGTTATCAACGCAGAAAGAATATCCGGGGTGACCTCACTCCCAATCAGCGTAAGGTAATGGGTAGGAAAGGGATCGGGAAACTCTCTGTTTTCTCTGTCGCCGATTATATCCAGATCTACACGAGAAAAAACGGTACAACTGTTGGACTGGAACTTGATGTCAAGCTTATCCGCCGAGATATCGAAAAAAACAAGCCACATCATCCGAAGCCTATAACAGATATTTCTCCCGACTATAAGGTCACCTCAGAGACGGGGACGATTATTGTTCTATCAAAGCTGAAAAAGCGGATCCTATCATCTATCGGCAAAAACTTGCGGAAGCGTATTGCCCGGAGATTCAGCGTATCGTCAGAAGATTTCCATGTGCTTGTGAATGACAAACCGGTCCGTCTTTCTGACAGGGACTATTTTAGCAAGCTTGAATATGCTCTAGTTTACAACGATCCTGAGCATCCACATTTTGCACATCTATCCAAGAAAAATCGGATAGCTAGGCGCAATCATGATGTATCTGAAAACTATCAGGTAAAGGGATGGATCGGACTGGTCAAAGAATCGGGCTCGTTGCAAGAGGGGGACGAAAACCTCAATAAGCTGTCAATTCTGATGCGTGGAAAAATCGCTTCAGAGGATATTCTCGAGACCTTCAGGGAAGGGGGTCTGTACACCAAATTTCTTATTGGCGAACTGGAAGCGGATTTCTTGGATTTATCCGATAGGGATGACATTGCGACTTCAAGCAGACAGGATTTTTTGCGAGACGACGAAAGATTTGTCGCTCTTCGTAAATTCATAGGTAAGGAACTGAAGTTTTTGGAACAGGTCCGCGCTAAGTATAAACGAGAAGAAGGGGTCAAGAGAGCGGAAGAAATTCCCGAGATTAAAGAATGGCTCCGAGCATTAAGAGGAGATGCACACAAAGCGGCTAAAAAACTTTTTGCGAGAATCAACACCATTGTGATAGACGACGAACACAGGAGAACACTTTATAAGCATGGGGTTTTGGCCTTTGAACATCTTCATCACAAGGAAAAGCTAAACGAATTGGACGACCTCAATATTCACAACCTTGAAGTCGCCGTCCGCCTCTTTTCGGAATTGGACGACATTGAAGCCTCTTGGTATTACCAAATTACTCGAGGTCGTTTGGACATTATTCGCAAGCTCAAAGAACATGTTGACGGTGATGCTTATGAGAAATTCGTTCAGCGGCACATCTACTCGCATTTATGGCTGCTTGATCCATCTTGGGATAGAGCGACAGAAACTGCACACATGGAAAAGAGCATAAGCAAAGCCTTCAGTAAATTATCGAAAAAGATACCTGAGGAAGAAAAAAGAGGACGCATTGACATTAGGTATAAGAAATCTTCGGGCAAGCACATAATCATTGAACTAAAAAGGCCCAGCGTAAGAACAGACACAATCAGTTTGCTTGGTCAAGTAGACAAGTACAGGCAGGCTGTGAGAGAGGAAGCTAGACAAGCTGGCGACAATGACACTGTTGAGACTATCTGCCTGGTAGGATGCCCATTACGAGATTGGGACACACCTGAACGTAAAGAAGAATCTGAAAAGACGCTTCAACCTAAAAATATTCGAGTAGTTACCTATCAACAGTTAATCCGTGATGCGGAGATCAGTTACAAAAACTACCTTGAAAAATCCGAGGAAAAGGGACGTATCAACAGATTACTGGAAGCAATAGATCAACACACGTCTTCTTGATTTTGTCTGCCCTTTCACACTGGGAGGCAGCAAAAGACAACTTATCCTACCAGTTGGTGTGTATTCAGGTGGGTAATTTCATCTGAATATACAGACGACAGTTAGAGGTGCGAAAGGTCGTAAAACGATGAATCGCTACAATTTTCCTCCCACTGCATAGTTCTACGCCATATAGCCTTACCCTCAGAGTTTGCAGCTGTTGAAAAGAACTCGCCTATTAACAGGGTGTCTGAATGCTCCACGGTAAGATTATGAAACTGAGTAGAAACACGTTTTTCACCTTCCTCAATAATGTGTATGACAACTAGATCCTTGGAGCCAGTATATAATTTTTGAATAGATCCTTCTATAGTCCCATGAACACGATCAGCAGGGTTATATTTTCTCAGTCCGGGATTGGTACTATTGGGGGCATTCTCGGAGAGCTTTTCCATCGTTCCCTTAACAATAGGGCCTTCCCGCAATAAAATAGCCATGTATTGTATTACCATGTTCTGGTAGCCAGTTTTCTGTGTGTGTGTGGTATACGTTTCCACACACCAACGCCCGGCTATGTCGGGTAGGGGAAATACTCTCTCCCCCAAAAGGAATAGTGCGAGGGCAATCAATAATCCGCTGACAACGGAAAAAAGGATCTTGCAAACTGCTTTGCCCATTTTTCTACTGATTGTTGTCATGTTTCTGGCAATTGCGGGAACTGCTGAAACGTGGGGGGGCTTCCTCAGAGTTGATTCAAAATCCCCTCTGCCAACAACTTTGGCAGCCAAATGTTTGTCACAGGAGGCTTCCTGTGTCCACGGACTGCTAATATGACCGCGTGGGTTTTGAAGAAATCGGACCGGAAGTTCAGGGCGCGTCTGACTACCTTGTCGACAAGGACCGTGAGGCCGACAAGCAGTTCTATTTCAAGCCGTGTATATTCAGATTGATGTTGCCCACCCAAAGTGGGAAGCATCAATCTCGTTTGAAAAAATAAGTATTGCCCACACCTCCCCCGTACTGTAAAATGAGCAAAATATTACGGGCGCGTCCTCCATGGCGATTTGATACGAGTCTGCTGTTGATGGTCCATGTTTGTGGCATGATTATTTTTTTTTCTGCCAGAATTCATCAAGGTGCAAAACCCCAGATCATACTTCACCTCAATCCTGATGTCAATTGTATGACTATCAAGCGACAGGTTGTCTTAGCGGTGTAGAGTCAGGGAATGACGCGGTGTCATTAGGATCAAGAGTACTCATTGTTTTCCCTCTGTCTGTTTCCCGTTCGTTGCGCCATCGATCCGTTTCCACTCCCTGCTCGTCAAACCGGACGTGCGGTTTTCCCGCATCCGGCTTTTAGTTGAACTCGTGCCTTCGCCCACGGAAAGTTCTTCGTCTTTGGCGCAAGATGTTGCAGACCGTAGGTTTCCCGTAGCTGAATGTCCGAAAATTGCACATACTTCTCAATCTTCATCTTGTGCTTCCGACAGAACCACTGTCGTAGCCTTCGCATTGCGTGTTGATCAATCGCACAGTAGGCTGTCTGACGACAATTCGTTTACATGACATAGTTCCTCGCAATTTGTGAAGTAGATTGCGAAGACTAAGCCGTCTGGAAAGTTTTGAGAAAAATGCCGCGGACAATCCCGATCAAAGTACTCCGATGGGCCAATCTGTCGGCGCGTAACGCGGCTCACTTCGTTCGTATTGGTGGCCCACTTCAATCGTATGGGTGGCTCACTTCGTTCGGAATACTCAGATCTGGTATACCCTAACATCCACCGATCCCCGGAGACGATTCAACGAAAACATGGGAGAAATCTGTATTTTGCAGCACTACGAAACGGTGAAGTTGCGCCAGAAACGGCAAAACGGGAATAGCAAACGATCCGCTTCAAAAAATCGTTTTCAATCATCAATTCTCATCAGAAATGAGCCGTAAGAATGAAGTTCCGACATGCGGAAAACTTTCATTGTTCTGTCATTTTTTGTCGTGCAGGGCAGGCTAAACCTACAAAGTAACTACTCCTACCAACACTGTGCCTTTGCTTAACTGTAACGCCTTACTCTTTGACCTGGATGGGGTCCTCGTAGATTCCAACCCAGTCTACGAAACACACTGGCTGATTTGGGCCCAGGAGCGGGGAGTGTCTTATCAGCACATTCTGGAGGTTCATCATGGCCGACCTGTTACTGACACAATTCGAATTGTCGCGCCACACCTGGATCCGATCGCAGAGGCAGAAGCCTACCGGAACGCAGTTATAGCTGACGATCATCTGGAGCGTGTGCAATCATTTTCCGGTGTTCCTACAATACTCGAGGAACTCCCGCCAAACCGATGGGCTATTGTTACTAGTGCACCACGCATGTTCGCACTCAAAACGCTTCGCTATTTAGCATTACCCGTGCCGAAAATTTTCATCAGCAGCGAAGACATTGGCATGGGTAAGCCAGCCCCTTACCCGTACTTACGAGCCGCATGGGGATTGAATCAGCCAATTGAGCGCTGCATCGTAGTTGAGGATGCACCCGCTGGCATCCAATCTGCCCGGTCTGCCGGTGCTCGCGTAATCGCAGTTCGAACCACCAATAGCCCGGAAGCCCTCCAAGAGGCAGACTTCATCGTTAACGAGGTTTCAGATCTGAAAATAAAATTTAACGACACCTGTCTGAGGATTTCCCTGGACTGATAACGGGGGCTCAAAGTGCAGCCGGTATACAGCATGCAGTGAGGTTGCTCAACCGGGTTTGCTGGCATCCTCGTTCCCTTGACCACTGTACAGCTTAGTCCTGTTTTTCCTCATCATCTCTCAACTTATCCCGCTTAATCTCTAGTCAATCCAAGCTTTCACTTCTTGGTTTGGGCCCTGCAGTAACGAGAAAGCCTCTGTTGCAACCGACTGGTGCGTTCCACATCTCAGGTAGCCCAGCTTTGACACGAGGCTTCTAAAATGTCTATCCCTCAGACATAGTGGATTGAATAATGAATTCAGGATCAATGTGAGCGAGATAGAATGGGTTCGCAGTTGTTTTCATTCCGTTTTGAGTCATGATTACGAGGTGTTCTAACGTTCCAACCCCAATCAAGCTATGGAAGTACGAACTCAAAACATCAACCAATTTTTAGGCATCAAAGCTCCGTGGGCAGCTCCGAGCGTTCGCTGCACGACGCCATTTGAGGCGCATGCAATTGGTTTGCTGGAGAAAATAAGGGTGTCAGCGGCGGCCAAAACTATCTGAAAACATTCGTGAGGGGTCCTTATTGCAATCGTTCTAAAGATTTCAGTAACGGCCCTGCCGAAAGCATCAACAGTCGGGGAAAAACCATCAAAGTCCGGGGCAGAGGATTCCGCAATAACCAGCAGTTTGCCAACGCACTTTACTTCAATATCTCGGAGAACTTGATCCATATCCCGATGGCATCCAGACGTGCCTTTCACATGGAAAGATAAAAAGCTTTATACTGATACCGTGCGGTGTTTGACTCACATAACTCCAAATGGCCGCTCAGATTAGCTGACCGGTAGCCAAAGGCAGACAGCGAAGAAGTTCTCTTTTGATGTCTTCTTGAGTTTTTGATTAGTCGGTTTTGGATGTATTTCCACCCTTTTTCTGTAGTCTCATGAGACATTTGAAAACGTTCTCTGTTATCTGTCTGATTTTATTGAGCATACCCGAGGTAAATGCTCAGACAATCACCGTGCAAGGGACTGTAACCGACGCGGAAACTGGTGACCCCTTGGAATTCGTGACGGTCATCATTGAAGGCACACATATTGGTACGACAACTTCATCGGACGGCACATTTGAACTCGACCTTCGCTCAGCGAATGACGCGCTGGTGTTCTCGTTTGTTGGGTATATGACGCAGCGGCATCTGCCCCCTGCAGACGGTACTCCGTTGGATGTACAACTCGTTCCGTCCATTGAGGACATTGAAGGTATGGTCGTTATAGGAACGCGGCGGCTGCCCCGGCTCGTAACGGATTCAGCTGTTCCGATTGACGTGATTTCTCCCCGGGATCTACAGAGCACAGCGAGCACGGACATTGACGACATACTCCGCTCCCAGATCCCCTCTTACAACGTCCAAAGGCACGAGATTGATGGGTCGACGACTTTTGTCAGACCTCCTACCCTGCGAGGTCTTTCACCTGATAACACGATCTTGCTCGTAAATGGCAAACGCCGCCATCGTTCGGCCTCACTTGCCCTGTTTGGAAGTGCTCTGATCCTCGGATCGCAGGGACCTGACATGAACATGATTCCGAGTATCGCAGTGAAGCAATTCGAAGTGCTCCGTGATGGTGCATCCGCCCAATATGGTGCAGACGCTGTCGCCGGCGTCTTCAACCTGCGGCTGCGTGATGCCAGCCACGGGGTTTCGGTTCGCTCACGGGTAGGCCAATACCATCAAGGCGATGGACGCTATATCTCCATTGCAGCAAATGCAGGCTTTCCGCTGACCGAACAAGGCTTCGTGAACGTCAGTCTTGAGTACCGTGAAATAGATCCTACAAATCGCTCTGTAGACCGGGCGGACGCGTTAGCGCTAATAAGTAAGGGATTCCCAGTCGCCCGAACGGCTCAGATCTGGGGAAATCCGGATATTGATGATGCCTTTACAGGGTTTGTCAATGCCGAAGTGGACCTGACTGCATCCACGCACCTGTATGCTTTCGGGGGATATGGCCGGCGCTCCGGCAATGGCAGCTACTACCTCAGAGCGCCATCGGGCAGTACTGCGCGAGCCAATGTCTTCAGATTCGGATCCGAACGCGCGGTTGCTGACCTTGATCCCAATGATGGGATTGACTGTCGGTCACTGGAAGACCTCCCCCCTCTGGATTCAGACTTTCGTGCAGTAGAATCCTTCGTGTCGGAGTATCAAGGAACATGCTACCTGTTTAATGAGGACTACCGGGGTGGATTCACCCCACGGTTCGGCGCTGATATGTCAGATATGAGTGCGGTTACAGGGATTCATAGTGACAGCCGGTCTGGACTGAGATGGGATCTAAGTGCAGGTATGGGAAGAAGTCTCATGGATTACTTCATTCGAAATACCGTCAATGCCTCTTTGGGCCCTGAACAACCGGTTGAGTTCCGCCAGCGTGATTTTGTGCAAGAGGAATACAGCGTGAACCTGGATGTATCCTATCCGGTGAGCCTTGGAAGCTTTCACTCGCCGCTCAATATCGCTGGGGGAGTACAGTGGCGAACAGAGCTATTCGAAACCCGTCCGGGTGACACTAATTCGTACTCGGTCGGCTCCTTTAAAGACCAGGGCTTTTCTGTGGGTTCCAATGGAGATCAGGGAATTCCCCCAGAGTACGCTGGACGTTGGAAGCGTCCGAATTATGCCGCGTACATTGACCTTGAAGCAGACATCGTTCCAGCTTTTCAATTGGGTATTGCGGGGCGCTTTGAAAACTTCTATGAGGACTTTGGAACCACGCTCACCGGAAAGGTGGCAGCCTTATGGCGTGCAACGCCGGTGATAAGCCTCCGTGGATCCGTGAGCACGGGAGTACGTGCACCCACACCGGGGCAAGTCAACCTCCAAAACATTCAGACAAATTTTGACTCCAAAGGGGGGCTGATTGATGCCGGACAGATTCCTTCATACCATCCGGTTGCACAGGCCTTAGGGGGGAAGCCCCTGACCGAAGAATCTGCGGTCAACCTGGCATTTGGCGCCATCCTTCAACCTTCTCCAGACCTAGTCCTAACTGTAGATCTGTTCAGCATCACTCTTCGTGACCGGATCGCACTTAGTGGTAGCATTCCACTGAATGATGAACTCGCCGCAGTTCTCAGCGAATCTGGACAACTCGCCGGGTTCGAAACATTACGGGAGGTGAAGTTTTTCTCAAACGACTTTGATACCCGTCAATTTGGCGTTGATGTACTCTTATCCTGGGATAAAGTATACAACGAAGATCGGGCAGTCACCGCCAGCATCGCCTACAATTGGACGCGTCCTGAACTGCTGAAATTTTCCGAACCCACAACAATCAATACATTCTTGGGAAAGCCTCTGACTGAATCCACTCAGGTCAGTATTCTGTCTCCCAGGCGGAAGATTGAAATGGAGCATGTGAATCCTCACCATCGCGTCATTGCAACCGGACGTCAAATTTTGGGACCCTACCACGGGATGGTTCGTCTCCATTATTACAGCAACTGGAAAGCATGTGTGTTCTTCAGTTTCTCATGCACCGTTGGCGGTCAGGATGCTCTAAGAACTTACGCCGGAAGCTGGATCGTTGATACAGAGGTAGGATATCGGATCAGTGATCGCTATGCTGCCGCGTTTGGCGTCAACAATATTTTTGCGATTGACCGCCCTGCTGATCCGATTGAACGTGACGGACAGGGTAATTCAAATGTGCCCAGTACACCATGGGACTATAACGGTGCTGCATTGTATCTGAGACTTTCGGCAGATTTCTAAACCCGGCATTATGATGTCTTGGGGCTGGCGAGGGAGCCCTACAGTTCCCTCGCCTGTCTTCGCAACTGCAAGAAGCAATCCCTGCTCTGATCGCGCTCAAACACGTCCGTGTCAAGTTTCTGCCCATTGCGACACTGAGGAACATGTAGTTCCACGCCGGCCCGTATGTGTTCGTAGAATTCGTTTACACTTCCCGTTACGGATAGCTTACGCTTCGCGCGGGAATACGATGTAAGTTGAAAGTATCATATCACACTCCATTAACCAACTATTATTTATGCATCCCCGACGAGAGCACCAAGCGTGACTACCCGACACTGGAAAAACCTGTCAGTGCCCCCGAGAGTTCACTCTAGACAACATTATATCCATCTAAACCATATCTCCTGAACCGTCCTTCAGTCCCTACGCATCAACGTCAGATCAGAAAACCGGCCACTTTTTCTCCTTTGGTGATACAGACCGTATGAACTCCATAGCAAGAAAAACATTCGTTGTGCTCGACCACCACGCAGCCACAGCACAACGTATTACCAGCGCACGCCAACACGCGCACGGCACCCAAGTCATGACCATGGATGACCTCGTTGCACGACTCGCAGGGGGGTTTGTGACAACCATTGATACCACACTCCTCCGCGAAACCGTACAGGAGGTACTAAGCGAGACGCATCTGGGGGACCTAGACACAATAAAGGATCTTCCCGGCTTTGTCGGTGCAGCGACACATACACTCTATAAAGCCTGGTATAGCAGTTTCGATCTGCGGCAAGACCATCCCCGAGTGCAGGCCATTGCACGCTTGGAGCAAGCTGTCTTGGAAAAACTACCCGTTTCCATGCTGCGACCAGAAGCCCTTATTGCGGCTGCCCGTAGCAGAATCAGGCATGCCCCTGCCATACTTGGACCGGTAAGCATCCTGGGAATGACTGAACTCCATCCTTGCTGGTGGCCGTTGATTGAATTACTGGGTAAACATATATCGGTTACCTGGATAGCCGGTCCTAGACACATTCCAACCCGTTTGCCCAAGAGCTGTAATCTTGAATCTGCCCCCGAAGAAAATCCTGAAATCACAGCGATTAGCGCCTCTACACCCTACCATGAGGCCATAGAAGCAGTTCGGTGGGCGCGCCAACTGGTCGTACAGAAAAAAGTTAGGCCCAGTGACATTGCAATCGCAGCCACGGATACTGCTGCGTACGATGACTACTTCATCGCACTGCGCGAGGAATCCGACCTCCCCTTGTATTTTGCGCATGGCGTATGCGTTACCAACAGCCCCCAAGGACAGGCTACAGCCGCTTTGGCGGACGTTCTGCTGCGCGGAATCACAGCGGACCGGCTTAATCGACTGAGCGCCCATAAGCGTTTTGTAGCCGATGAAATTAAAGAGTTTGGCAAAAGCTGGCGTAAGCTATCCCGTCAAATTGATGCTGTCCATACGCTCTCGCATGAACAGCTTGGCGTACGCCTCGAAGCCATGGCATCCGCTGACGGGGGCAGCGAACAACATGCACTATCCATACTACTGTCAGAAGTAACCAACAGTTACGCCGTTTCTCCGGGGGAAAACCCAACTATGAGGCTGACAGATCATGCAACCATGAAGCGCGCCTGGTTGCGAACGGGTGAAAAATTGCTTAAGGGCGTAGCCCTCACTCTCTGGAAGCGTGCATTGAGGGTTGCACCAGCCGCCTCATTTGAACAGACGATCTCCGGTATTTCGCTACAGGAACCACCGGAATTCTGTGATAGAGTAGCTTGGATGCCCGCAAAATCTCTCGCTGCATCACCCCGCCGATATGTTCGGCTTCTCGGATTGAACTCGCGTCACTGGCCCCGTGAAAATACTGACGACCGCCTCCTCACAGGTCCTGGCTTGGAGGACGCAGCCAAAGCACTGGATCCACTGCCTGTGGCAGACGCAGATCAGAGAGACTTTACCACGATATGCAAGACTACAACCGACTGTGTGATTTGCTCCTTTGCACGACACGACGGAGACGGAAAAGTACTTGGAAAAAGCCACCTCTTATCAACTGACCTGCTTGAACAGGCAACACATCTGTTTCGGAATGCCAAGCCCCTTCACGCCATGAGTGAAGCAGATCGACTGCAGGCACAGCCTGAGGATCTCGATAACGATCCATCGGCCAAGCGGGCGCTTGCATGTTGGCATAATTGGCGGACCAGACGAGTCACCGAGCACGACGGCCTGATTCGAGCCAATCATCCCCTTATAAATCACATTCTCAGTAGACCAGCATCCGCTACTTCACTTACACGAATGCTGCGCGCTCCACTCGGTTATGTATGGTACTATGGACTAGGTTGGCAGGGAGCTGATATAAACACAGATACACTGACCTTGAATCCAAAGCAATTTGGAGAGCTAGTACACAGTGTGCTGCAAGTGGTGTTGCAAAAATTGAATGCTAATCAGGAAGCCCCAGACCAGAAACCCCTGAAAGAATGTATCAGAGATGGAGTCCAATCTGGAATGGATGCCTGGGAAGCTCTGCACGGAACACCACCAAAACTGCTTTGGGGGCACATGCAGGAACATGTGCTGAAAATCGCTTTGAACGTGTTTCTTAACGAAACCTGGATTGCAAATGGATCTTCATATGCGGAAATTCCCTTCGGCTCCCAGTCCGCAGATAGAGAGGATGATCTTCCGTGGGATGTTACTGCACGCGTTACCCTTAAAGGAACTGGCTTAAGTGTCACTGGATCAATTGACCGCCTGGATCTTGATCCAGACAATGAACGAGCCTATTTGTTGGATTACAAAACTGGTAGACCGTACAGAGAAGCCGGATTAAATGGTGGACGTGAACTGCAACGCTGCATTTATCTTGTAGCCGCGCAGGCACTACTCGGGCAGGATATAGAAATCTCTGCCAAACTTCTGTTCGTAAAGACTGGAGAACAACTTGATCTATCCGAACCACAGAGCCACTATATCGATAAGCTCTCCAGTGGTGTCAATGCTGCCGTCAATAACCTCAGAAATGGCAATGCACTCTTTGGTGCACCTCCTGAAATAAATAAAAGCTGGGGTATCTACGAGGAACTGAGACTGGCTTTACCGGCTGATTCACGCAGAGTATACGCACCTAGGAAAGAGATTGATGTAAAAACTAGGCTTGGCCATGATCTGTGCGATTTTTGGGAGACTGATTCATGATCGCTCAAGAACATCAACTCCTCGACTCTGAGTCCAGATATCGAGCACTCACGGCCACTGATCAATCATTAGTCGTTGAGGCAGGTGCAGGCACGGGGAAAACCACGATTTTAGCTGGACGAATTGCAATCCTGTTGGCCCGCGGCAAGAGCCCCGACAATATCGTCGCTGTGACTTTCACAGAGTCTGCCGCGAGCGAGCTTTTGCTGCGCGTTCGAGAATACGTCAGCAGGCTTCGGCATGATGATTTTCCACCTGGCCTTGGGGATGTTTTTAAGAGCAAGGTTTCCGCACAGCAAAAGACTTATTTAGAAAAAGCCGAGGAAAACCTCGACAACCTCATTTGCTCTACCATTCACGGCTTCTGTCAGCGGGTGCTCAAAACCTTTCCCGTAGAAGCTAATATTGATCCAGGTGCAGCCATTATGGACGCACGCCAATCTAACCGGGTTTTCAAGGAAGTACTGCACAATTGGTTACACGAGATACTCTCGAAAGAAAATGGAGCACTAATTGCGTGGGTAATGACACGATACGGAGATAACTACATCTCTGGATACGACTACATTCGGAATATAGCAGACCAGATACGGCCACATCGCAATATCAAAGCAGAGAAACCCGAAGGGTTCGACGAAAAACTGCAAGAGTTTCGAGATGCACTCCAGGCATATGTGGAGTACATCGAAAACTTACCCGTTCCCGAACCCAAGTCGAAGGTCGTTGCGAATTCGTTTACCCAATGGCGGAAATTGTCGCAGATCAACTCCGATAGTAACGTCAACCAGTTCCTGGCCCTGATTGATTTTCCGTCAGCACAAGGTCTCGTGACAAGAGAGTCCTCCCGTACCCAGCTCACTACCTACTCCCAAATAGCACGTAAGCGTGACTGGGATAGCACACTGGAAGGAACGAAAAAATCCATAGATGATGCCCGTAAGCAAGCGAGTGCCAAGTATGAACGCGTTAGAGCATTATGGAACACACAGGTTCGGTCTGCACTCGCAGACCAGCTCTTGGCATATCTTGTAGATGACTTAAAGAACTTACTAGAGCACTACCAGCTCTACAAACGATCAGCAGGTCTGCTGGACTTTGATGATTTGATCATTGGTGCGAGGGACCTACTTCGCCATGAGAAACACGGTCTTGCTGTCCGACAGGCGCTTGCTAGACAGTACAAACACATCCTGGTAGACGAATTTCAGGATACAGACGCGCTTCAGGCCGAAATATTCTGGCGCCTCTGCAGTGATGACGAAGACGATGATTGGAGCAACCTCAAACTTCGTCCAGGATCCCTGTTTGTCGTTGGTGACCCAAACCAGTCTATTTACAGATTTCGCGGTGCGAATGTGGATGTTTATACAAGAGCCAGGGAGACTTTTACGAGGGATAAAGTCCTCAGCATTGTAACAAACTTTCGATCCGGTGGACCCATTCTCGATTTTGTGAACGACCGATTCAGACAACCGCTCTCGCAATCAGACCAAGCCGGATACAAAGCCCTCCAACTGTACAGACAGGATCCATCCAGCTCACAAGCCGTGGCATCTGTGGTATTCAATCCCGAAGGACAAAGACTTGCCACCTTCCATGAAAGTGAGGCACAGATTGTCGCGCAAATCTGCCACAAGCTGATTAGAACCGGCTACTCTGCGAAAGACATCGCACTGCTCACTCCCGTTGGAACCGAGATCCATTGGTATGAGCATGAACTCCAGAACCTCGGCGTTAGTTTTGTGACTCAGGCGGGCAAAAGCTTTTTTCTACTGCAGGAAACGCAGGACCTGATAACACTGACACGTATCCTGGCCAACGGCTACGATCATCTTGCTCTAGGGGCATTCCTGCGCGGTCCAATTGTGGGACTTACGGACGAGGAACTCCTTGACATCGTTTGGAACCTAGACCGGGATCCAGACCAACCGGACAATGTGCCTAGGCTCAATGCTCTCGTTGAACTGAATCAAATCAAGAATGAAGAAGCAAAGAAAGCTATCGGGCGTCTCCAGTCCCTGCTAAGAATTGCCCACACAGTAACCCCACATCAATTGCTGTCAACAGCAATTGATGTCTTCCATATTCGAGCCTTGTTGCAACAACGCTTCGGCCAACGATCGGCGCGGGCACTGGCAAATGTGGATTTATTTCTCGAATGGGCGAGAGCCTACAGTGTACGAGGCTTGAAGAGCTTTGCACAGACTATGTACCAGAATTGGGAGCAAGAGTCCAAAATACCCGAAGCCAGACCGGACACAAACCAAGATGCGGTCACAATAAGCACTATACACAATGCAAAGGGGCTGGAGTGGCCTGTTGTGATACCAATAAATACTTGGAGAAAGTTTAAAAAACTGGACAATACTATCGTTGATCGGATCCATCAAAAGCTTTGCACCAAGATGCTTCATATTCCTACAAGCGGCTACGAAACTGTCAGGGAACGTGAGCGCAAGCAGGAGCGCCGTGAGCGGGTTCGCCTCTGGTACGTTGCCGCAACACGTGCCCGGGACCTCCTTCTACTGACACTGCCGGACTCACAGGAGGACGCAAGTGGATGTTGGCGCTCAGCTGTTGACCTGCGTGTTGATGCGCTGCCGGAAATGGACTTTGAATCATTGCGGAGTCCCCCTACTAAATCGAAGGATAAAAAAACGGAGACTCAACCCAGCGTACAGTCACGTGATCAGTATCAGAGAGAGTCAAAAAGGATCAAGCAGTCATCCAGCCAGCTAAAATGGGTCACTCCCAGCAAGGATGAGGTACCGACAACTGACCTGGAAACCGTATTTCTTGATCTCGGCGACTCAACCCTTCGTGAGAACGAACTGCCTCCGGTGTCTGGCCCCGGGCTTATGCGGGGGCAGGTGATCCATCGATTGATTGAAGAAATTCTCACCGGGGAGACGCGCCTTGACCAAGCCGCGCAAAGGTCTGAGATCCTAGTAACTCAGATTCAATCCTATCCCGAATTTGAACTTCCAGTCTCGATTGATCCTGTCGAAATAAGTCTTCGGGTAGCTAGAGCATTACAGCTTCCCCAGATTCATCCGATCATAGACTCACTTGTCCCCGAATGCCCGGTTTACAACTTCGTCTCAGACAATGAAGTATCCTCCGTTGTTGTGGGCATCGCAGATGCCATCAGCTTTGCCCCGGATGGCACACCACAACTGATCATCGACTGGAAAAGCGGCCAAGTTGAGGCACACCACGAAGAACAGATTGCTGCCTACATGAAAGCGACCAACATAGACTATGGCCTATTGGTCTATGTTGACAGTGCACAAGTCAAGGAAGTACGCCTGTAGACTCGTCGCAAGGCAATACCGCGGCTGCCATCCCAATATCACCCGACAGCTACCTTCAGAGCTTTGTCAAATGCGCGCAATGTATGGGTAACAGCTGCAGTGTCGTGGGCTGTAGACGTGAACCAGGCTTCATATTGAGATGGTGCAAGATTAACACCACACGTAAGCATTGCATTGAAAACCTTGGCGAAAAAATCTGCATCTGATGTGGAGGCAGTTCCCCAATCGGTTACCGATTCATCCGTAAAGAAGCAACTGAACATGGTTCCTACACCATTCACCTGCATTGGAACCGACCAGCGCGTAGCGATAGATGCCAGTTCATTCATTAGAAAAGATGTTTGCGAAGCCGTGTACGCCCACGCATCTTCGTCCAACCCCAACTCCAACGTAGCAAGACCTGCCCGCAGTGCAACCGGATTCCCGGAAAGTGTGCCTGCCTGATACACTGGCCCCTCAGGGGCTATCCAGGCCATTATGTCTGCTCTTCCTCCATAGGCTCCGATCGGAAGTCCTCCCCCGATTACTTTGCCGAGCGTCGTCAAATCCGGGGTCACCCCAAACAGAGATTGTGCACCACCTGGATGCACTCGAAAACCCGTCATAACCTCGTCGAAAATCAGAAGCACATCGTGCGCCTTCGTGATCCTACGCAAACCTTCCAGATAGCCATCCACCGGTGGGATCACGCCCATGTTGCCTGCCACCGGCTCAACTATCATTGCCGCAACCTGACCGGCGTACTGATTCAGAACTGTCTCTACCGCAGAGTGATCATTGAATGGCACAACCAGCGTGTCTTTTACCGTACTATTGGGAACCCCTGGACAGTTCGGTAACCCCAGAGTAGCTACTCCGCTGCCTGCCTGCACCAACAGACAATCCGCGTGACCATGGTAGTTGCCCGCACACTTTACAATCTTATCCCGTCCGGTAAAAGCCCTTGCCAGACGAAGTGCACTCATTACGGCTTCCGTTCCCGAGTTTACCAACCGCAAGCGTTCGATCGTGGGCATAACCGTCTGCACCTTGTCCACAAGCGCCGATTCATGCTCGGTGCAGGCTCCAAAACTCGTTCCCTTTGCAGCTGCATCCTGCACAGCCGCAACTACCTTTTCATGCGCGTGTCCCACAAGTAATGGCCCGTAGGAGAGTACATAATCAACATACCGGTTGCCATCTACATCTTCGATCCATGCACCCGCCCCTCGCTCAACAAAGACCGGTGAACCACCAACTGCTTTATAGGCCCGAACTGGTGAGCTGACCCCTCCGGGCATACGGTTTTTGGCAGCTGCAAAGAGTGCTTGTGAGCGGACACGTGAGTGCATGATTTCGTTTAATATTGACCTGGTAGTAATTCTCTTATTAATTGTACTCACTTGAGGGGATTTCCGTACAAACAGTCTAGGGCTGAAGTTACCCCGAGAAAATCCCGAATAACCGGGTAATGCCCTGCGCTAGGTTCTATAAAAAGGGTTCTACCGCGAATATTGTGGGTAGAGGTCTAGGTCGCCGCAGAAAAAAGAATAGCAAATCTGAAGTTATAAAATTTTCTATATCCTCTTCCGATCGTTTTGATCTCTTGGATCTTCCCATTGATTCGCTCCGCTCTGGCGTTGGATTGTTCGTGGCAAAGGGCATTACACACGCCTTGGAGGTGTCGTTTGAAGGTCTCGGCCACTTTCATGATCTCCTTGATGACCGCCGCTTTCACACTTGCAAACCAAAGCTCAAAATACTTCTTTGCTTCGGTGAATGAATCACCTCCAAAGATGGCCTTGAATTCTTCGCGTAATCGCCAGGCGAAGCTAACCTGGAAGTTCGATTCTTGAATAACCTTGAAGATTTCCTCTTGCTTTGCGTTCAATTCTCTTTGTTTTTCAGGAGCGCATATCGACTGTGTTTCAGCTCTGTATGACTTTTTGCTTCCCGCCTGCGTACCTGATCAATCCCCTCATTGAGATACTTGACCAAATGAAAACGATCATGAATTAGCTTGGCATCTGGGAGGTCCTCCCTGGCAAGGGCGATGTATGCCTTCCACATATCGGTCGTAATGGTCTTTATTTTTGCCTTTTTATCCCCCAGAAGACGCGCCAACAGGGCTTTTGTAAGAATTTTGTCCCGACCTTCACCGACGTCAAGCACCACGCCGCGCTTCGAATCACTGATGATGGTGGCATAGGCATGCCCACGCTGAAACGCCTTCTCATCCACGCTCAAATGCACAATCCCGTCCAGCGATCGTCGCTTTTCTCCGCGGAATACACTGCGATGCAGGATCCGGTTGATGACACCAAACCCATAACGAAGTAGCTTCGCCGTCTTGGTTTGATTCTTGGTCGCTTTCAACAAGTCAATCGTCCAGCGCTCAAACGCATGGGTGGACCGAGTCGAGGCACCCGCCCAGGGCGTCTCAATGGTCTTCACGCCCGCAGAAGACTGGATCCGGGGAACCCGACAATGGACAAAACACTTGAATTCTAACCAATCCAAGTGGCGCCAAGCCCGCGCGCTCCGATGATCATATAGCGTCCCCCTCTCGCCAGTCTCGGGACAAAACGACGCACCCCCCGAATGCAAAATGTAGACCTCAATCCGCTGCTTCTGCTCATCCACCAGCATCTTATCAACCTTCCAGTCGTGCCCTAATCCTAAGCTGTATCGCATCACTGCCATGAGACCTTTTCCGAGCAAAGCCGACCAAACGAAACGAAATAAAAAATCGATTAAGTAGTCATCATTGCAAGAACGTGATGCAGTGGTGGAGTACTTCATTATCGGAATGGTTTCTTGCTTACCACAATTTCACTCGAATATCGTATGCTGTGGTAATAGGGTTTTCAACACTATACAACAGAGCACATGAGTAACCTGCCCAGTAACAACAACAATCCTGAACCCGTACCAGCCATGGTTGTGGCTACGTATATATTGAGACAAAGACACGATCAAGGGCGCTCAACCACCACGCTGGATCTGGTGAAACTGGTTTATCTCTCGCATGGATGGTTTTTGGGCATATATGGAATACCGTTGATAATCGAATCGGTTGAAGCTTGGCCGTACGGCCCCGTGATTCCCATTGTTTATGAAAGGTTCAAGTCATATCGTGGGAATCCTATCGACATAGTGCCAATAGACAATTCGGGCCAGTTGGATCCACGACAGCGGGCAGTAATTGACGAAACGCTACGTGCATACGATGCATTTGATTCCTGGGGACTGTCGGCTATAACCCATAAGCCAGGAACCCCATGGGACCAGATTTCAGACCATGGCCTTTGGCTAATCATTCCGAATTCATTTATTCAGCAGCACTACGCTGGCCTATATGAGCGAGAATATGCCGGCTGATAAGGCTCCCACCATTCACATTTTCCCAGACGGGTTGCCAGAACACTCCGTAAGGGCAGATCAAGAACTGCGGCAGTAAAAGACGACAGACTAAAAGGGCGCCATGCCCTAGAATTGAGAATTAAGGAATTAGAAACGACAGTGGGCCATCTGGCCACTAAGGAAGATTTAGAAAAGGCCAAGACACGGGCAATGTGGCCTGCGGTAGGCATGGCCATTTCACTAATAGCCGCAGTTGGTTCCGTAATTGCTGTGGTTGCGATACTAGCTCAATGAAAATCGACAATCAACAACAAGGTTTCACTTAAACGGGTAATTCCCCAAAAATTCTACGAGAAACCGAACGATGACTGCGGCGAAGGATGCACAGAAGTGGTCCGTTCCGGCGATTGCAGCGAGGAGAAGGGCAACTGCTGCACTACCCTTGGGAAGATTGGAACCACCTGTCTGTACTGGGCTCATGACTTGCTGCGATACGGCAACAGGGGGGTCTTCCTGCTGCTGGCAGTTGTGCTGCTCGGAGGGTGCGCGTCTGATTCGCAATATCACGCTGTGGAACCACCGCTGGTGCCCTTTGAAGAACTGTTCGTCCTCGAGGACACCGTTAGATTGGATTACTCCGTGATTGTAGGAAAAATTTCGTTCATGGATGTCGATCCAGAGGGAAATTTCCTGATCACAGATGGCATCGGAAACAGTGTATTCCTGTTCTCTCCAACAGGTGAACACAGAAGAATCTACAATCCCCTGGCGTGCCTGTCTGGAAGGGATGTGTTCCGACCCTGGAATTCACTGTTCTTGGACGGAGGTAAAGTAATGACCTTAAATCTCTCGTACGGTGTGGTAGTATTCAGCCCCGATGGAAGCTGTTCAGTACAGTGCAAAGCACATCCCACCCTGGTATAAGATCTATAACATCTTTTGGAACAGGTGCAACAACAGTAGATAGAACGCATCTACAAACGGTCACAAATGCCAAATGTCAACTGATTTTGGCACTACGCCCTCCTTAGGTTTCGCGGTGGTATATCGCCCCAAACCGCCCTTCTGGGATTAGGATCACGATATGAGAAACACCTTCGAGCAGGCTCTGCAGCAGCTCCGGTCCATTGCCGATTCCGAGTCTCACAAGGGCCGACTCTTCGAGCGGCTGATGAAAACCTTCTTTCTTCAGGATCCGGTCTATAAGGAGCGGTTCTCCCAAGTGTGGCTGTGGTCCGAATGGGCAGACTATCAGCCCGGTTTCGATGGGCAAGACACGGGCATCGATCTGGTAGCAGAGGAGCGTTCCGGTGGCTACTGCGCCCTCCAGTGTAAGTGCTACGCACCCGGTACACGGATTTCCAAGCCCCTTCTGGATTCATTCATAACCGCGGCTGCCCGAGACCCCTTTTCCGCACTCCTGATAGTTGACACCGGAGATGACTGGGGGCCCCATGCTTCCAGGACCATCGATTGGCTGAGGCTGCCGTGCACGGTTCTGCGCTTTGGCGATCTGGCGGATCGGCCTTTCGACTGGCCGGATGTGTCAGAACCCGAAAAACTAGTTTATCGTCCAGAGCCGTTCCGGCTGAGGCCGCATCAGAAAACAGCACTGCAAGCAGTCGTTGAGGGCTTTCAGGAAGAGGATCGCGGCAAGCTGATCATGGCCTGTGGCACGGGCAAGACATTCACGGCGCTTCGTATCGCAGAGGAAGTTGTCGGCAGAGGAGGACGGGTGCTCTACTTGGTGCCGTCTATTGCGCTGTTTTCCCAAGCCATGCGGGAATGGGCGACGCACAAGACTGTGCCACACCGCTACGTCGGAATTTGCTCGGACACCCGCGCCGGCCGTACAAGTGAGGACGCCTCGCTGCGGGAGCTCGAGATTCCGGTGACAACCGATCTGGAGAAGATTTCCGGTGCGTTGCGCGAACAGCAGCAAGAGGCGATGACGGTGGTGTTTAGCACCTATCACTCCCTGCCCATTGTAGCGCTTGCACAAGCTGACGGGGCGCCGGCATTTGATATCATTCTGTGCGACGAGGCGCACCGTACGACGGGCATCGACAAGCCGGGTGACAAGACCTCGCCGTTCGTTCTGGTTCACGACAAGGAAAAGATCCGAGCCGTGAAGCGGCTGTACATGACGGCTACACCGCGCATTTATACGGCAGGGGCTAGGGCGAAGGCGGAGAGCCACAACAAAGAAGTCTTCTCCATGGACGACACGGCCACCTATGGTCCAGAGCTTCACCGCCTGCCCTTTTCCCGGGCGGTCCAGCTGGACCTGTTGTCTGATTACAAGGTGGTGATTCTGGCGCTCTCCGAGCAACATATCGACGGTGTGTTGCAAACCCATCTGGCCACGGCTTCAGGAGGCAGTGAGATCAACCTCACAGACGCGGCAAAGATTGTCGGTTGCTGGCAGGTCTTGCAGAACCCCGAAAACAAGTCTCTGGATAGGGGAGAGGTCATTCCGCTGAGACGGGCGATAGCCTTTACCAACACTATTCGCGCTTCCAAGCGGCTGGAGAAACACTGGGCAGGCGTAGTGGAATCGGCCGCTGGCCAGCTATCCGAAGACTATCAGGCCTCGGTACTGCGCTGCGAGACGCGCCATGTGGACGGCCAGCATCACGCCCTCGAGCGCAAATCCCGCATCGAGTGGCTAAAGAGCGATACGGGGACCGAATGCCGCATTCTTTCCAATGCTCGATGTTTGTCCGAAGGCATTGACGTGCCCGCACTGGATGCCGTGCTGTTCATGAGTCCCCGTAAATCGCAGGTGGACATTGTGCAGTCCGTGGGACGCGTCATGCGCAAGGCGGAGCACAAGACGCACGGGTATATCATTCTTCCCATAGCCGTGCCGGCGGATGCCGACCCGGCCGCTGCACTGGATTCCAGCGACCGGTTCGATGTGATCTGGAGCGTGCTGCGCGCCTTGCGATCGCATGACGACCGGTTTGATGCCGAGATAAACAAGATTGATCTTAACCGCAAACCAACGGACAGGATCATCATTGACGACGGGGGAGGAGATGACAAGAAAAACGGCGTTCCCACCTTGCCCTTCCCGCCGCTGGATTTGCCGCCCGGGGTGATCTTTGCCCGGATAGTCGACAAGTGCGGTGACCGCAAGTACTGGGAGACCTGGGCGAAGGATGTGGCGGAGATCTTCCAACGACTGGTTAGCCGCATCGAGACCCTTCTGGCCCGTCTGGATCATGAGCTGTTGCGTGAGTGGTTTGGTGACTTTCTCGAGGATCTCAAAGGCTCAATCAATGAGTCGATCAGCCGTGATAATGCTGTCGAAATGATGGCACAGCATCTGCTGACACAGCCGGTCTTCGAGGCCTTGTTCGAGCACTACGATTTTGCTTCCAGTAATCCCGTGGCGCAGGCGCTGGAGCGCATGCGGAAGGATTTCGGGGACTTTGGCCTAGAGAACGAAACCCGCGACTTGGAGCGCTTCTATGAAAGCGTGCGCATGCGGGCCCGTGGGCTGGACAACAGCGAAGCGCGCGGACGCGTGCTCATGGAACTCTATGAGAAGTTCTTCTCCACGGCCCTGAAAAAGGATGCCGACCGGCTGGGTATTGTGTACACGCCGACAGAGATTGTGGACTTTATCTTGGCCAGCACCAATCATGTGCTGCAGCAGGAATTTGGCTGCAGTATTAGTGATAGGGATGTCCACGTACTGGATCCGTTTACGGGCACCGGCACCTTTCTGGTGCGGCTACTCCAGTCCAGACTCATCCGGGATGCCGATCTCCCCCGGAAATATCGCCACGAGCTGCACGCCAACGAACTCGTGCTGCTGGCCTACTACATTGCGGCCGTGCATATTGAGGAAGCCTTTCATGGATGCATAGGCCCCGAGAACTCCTATGAGCCCTTTGATGGCATTGTGTTCACGGATACCTTCAATCTGGGCACGAGCCAACCATGGCTCTCCAAATACTGGCTGCCGGACAATAGCGAGCGGGTAGTGCGCCAGCAAGAGACGCCGATCCAGGTGATTGTGGGAAACCCACCCTGGTCAGCGGGACAGCGAAGCTCTGCGGATGATAATCCCAACGTGGACTATCCCCAGCTCGAACAGCGCATCGCGGACACGTATGCGAGGCGGTCCCAGGCTACAAACAAAAACAGCCTCTATGACTACTACAAGATGGCGATCCGCTGGGCGTCAGACCGGATCGGCGAAAAGGGGGTAGTGGCCTTTGTCACCAATGGTTCCTGGCTCGAAGGGAACGTGGATGCAGGTGTGCGCGCCTGTTTGGTTGAGGAGTTCAGTTCAATTTATGTTGTAAATCTTAGAGGCCATACATGGAAAGGCGGCGAACGTGGAAGGGCCGAAGGCGGACCAGTTTTTGGAGGGGGATCCAGCGCTACTGTGGCTATCGTCATCCTGGTTCGCAATCCGAATGCCTCTCGTAACGATTGCCGAATCCTCTACCACGACATCGGGGACTATCTCAAGCGCGAAGAGAAACTGACTATTCTGCGCCAAGCCCAGTCTATTGCTGGCATCGAGGACTGGCAGACTATTACGCCCGACCGACACCATGACTGGATAGGGCAGCGCAACGAGGCATTTCAGGAGTTCTATCCGATGGGAACGAAGGATGCCAAGGCAGGTAGAGTGGACAATGCGATCTTCCATCTGTATTCGAGAGGATTGGCAACTGGTCGCGACGCATATATTTACAATTTCTCCCGCGAAGCCTGTGAGGAGAACGCTCGCAGGGCTGTGGAGGACTATCTGGGTGCTCTTCTGGAGTTAAGAGAACGGCGGCACCCTGACTTGACCGTAAAGGAAATTGCCAACCGGCATGCATCAAATATCCATTGGAATCAAGAGTTAGAAAACAATTTGCGGCAAGGCAAGGCAGTAACCTATTCGCCAGACAACGTTTGGAAAGTGCTATATCGGCCGTTTGTCAGGCAGCATTGCTATGTGGATTACGTGCTGGTTCTTAGGAAGTACCAGATGGACAGGATTTTCCCGGCCGCCGACAGCGATAACCGTGTGATCTGTGTTCCGGGGATTGGTTCTAAAAAGCCGTTTTCCGTTCTCATGACGGATGCGATGCCGGATATCCAGCTAATGTTTAATGGCCAATGCTTTCCGCGCTATCGGTATCCGTCTCCGAAAAGGCGCTTCGCCCGACCGATTGAGGGCCTCGGGTCTGAGCACGACCGGCTCAACAACATCTCCGAGAAAGCCCGGAAGGTTTTTCGCGCACACTACAACGACAGCACAATCACCAGGGATGCAATCTTCGATTACATCTATGGCGTACTGCACGCCCCCGCCTACCGAGCTCGTTTCGCTAATAACCTGTCCAAGGAGTTTCCTCGTATTCCTTTTGCGCCTGATTTCTGGGCGTTTGCGGAAGCGGGCCGCCAGCTCGCAGATCTCCATCTGGGCTACGAAACGTGCCGGGCGTACCCGTTGAAGTTACTACACGACCATGGCGAGAAACTGAGTGGAGAGCATTTTCGAATCGGCAGCAGGAAAATGAAATGGGCCGACGACAATAGGATGACGCTCATTGTTAACGAGCACATTCGGGTAGCGGGCATTCCGCCGGAGGCGCACGGGTATCAAGTAAACGGCCGCACTCCGCTGGAATGGTTCATTGACCGCTATCGGGTCAAGCAGGACGGGAGAAGCGGTATCGTGAATGATCCCAATGGATGGTTCGAGGATCCGGAAGAATTGATTGCGGCAATTTCCCGGATCGTGCATGTCAGCGTGGAAACAGTTCGGATCGTCGCGGATCTACCAGATCTGTTTATTCAATGACACGCTCGCTGAACTGGTTGCTTAGCGCTTGTTAGCGGGCAAATGCAGACCCCAAAGAGCAGGACTATTGTCTATGTGGACGGATTCAATCTTTATTATGGGTCTCTCAGAAATACGTCTTTCAAATGGCTTGATCTGCCGTTGTTGTTCAAGACAATACTGGATCCAGACCACGACATTCAATTAGTCAGATACTTCACAGCCAAAGTAAAACCCGCCAAAGACGACCAGTTAGCTCCGCAGCGACAAGACGTATACCTTCGTGCGTTGCAGCATTTCAGGCCCAATGTGAAGCTGCATTTAGGATATTTCTCAAACCGCAAAATATGGCTGCCGCTCGTAGATTCAACTGAAGATCGGGAGATGGTCAAGGTGAAAAGAATGAGGAGAAGTGTTCGGACGTTAATCCCGCTGTCCATCTTCTGAACGATGTATGGGAAGGCATCTGCGATTGCGCTGTAGTCGTAACCAACGACGGTGACATTACCGAAGCAATGCAGTGCGGTTCGTATAGTCTTGGCAACACAGGGGCATCCACAAGAATGGAAGACATCCACCACCTCAACAATCACGCGAACCCCTTGCAACGCATTGGAATCAGCGCTCTCCAAGCATCGCAACTTCCCGACCCGATCCCTAACAGCGGTATTCGAAAACCGGAGAGTTGGTAACCATGTACTCCTAGCCTGAATTCCCGGGGAGTTTTAGCCAAGCGCGTTTTCACATAAAATCCCATGAATAAGGCCTAAAAATGGCCTTTTTACACCTATATTCATATTTTGCGTGAACTTACGAACAGTATTCCAATATTGTAACATCATATCCTGTTCTGGTGTTGCCGCCGAGCTATCCCAGCTCAATCCCCGCTCATAGCGTCTGAATTGAGCATTTCGTCCGCTATTTCGTTGATTTTACTGGGTTTTTAATGTGTTCGAGTTCGGTTGTTTGTTTTTTGATTTTATTGTTATTATATTGGCTATTATTTCATAGTTCACGATATACAATGAGCCGACGCTCCGATTTCTTTGCGCTGCCCGATAGCCTCCCCATGCGTCAGTATGAAGCCCTCCGAGCCTACCTCCACGAAGGATGCACCATTGAAGAAGCCGCCGAGCGCGGTGGCTATACCCCCGGCTCCCTCCGTAACCTCCTCACACGCTTCAACAAAAATCCCTCCGCAGACTTCTTTTGGCCCCAATTAAAAAAATCCGAACCCCGCGTTAAGCCGGCTGATCCCAAACGTGCCCGGATTCTTGCCCTCCGAAAAGAACAGGGCTTAACCCTCTATCAGATTCAGGAGACACTGAAAAAGGAGAACATGCCGGCCAGTGTAGGCTACATCCATAAGATCTTCAACCAGGAAAACATCAAGCGCCTGCCCCGCCGATCCGCCCAGCGGCCTGCTCCGCGAACCCTCAACGCAAACCGCAAAAAGCTTGATCTCAGTCCACGGTCCTTTTCGACTGATTTCGCAGGATTGTTTTTGTTCGCCTTTGATCTGGCGCGAATAGGTCTTGACGAAATTCTGGATCAGGTCAAGATGCCGGGTACCCGTATGATCCCGGCCGGTTGTGCGGTGCGTTCGCTCTTGGCCCTGAAGCTCGCCGGGATCGGACGCCCCTCCCAGGTCATGGCCGAAACGTTGGATCAGGGCCTCGCATTGTTTACCGGCCTCAATGTTATCCCCAAACGCACGACCCTGACGGAGTACTCCATCCAGGTGGATTCAACCTTTTCGGGACCCTTGATGCATCGGTGGTATCATGCCGCTGCACAGCTGGCCAATGTGGGGGGATCGGGCGCCTCCGTGGACCTGGATTTCCATACCATCCCCTATCATGGGCATCAGGCCCTTTTGCAGAAACACTTTGTCTCCAAGCGAAGCCGACGCCAACGCGGGATCCTGACCCTGTTGGCCCGCGATGCCGAAGCACATGTCTTCTGTTACGCGGATTCGACGATCCGAAAAGAAACCCAGAATGATGCCATTCTGGAGTTTGTCAGAGATTGGAAAGCCCGAACGGGGAAGCTCCCCG